>Ga0207927_1000002_pt1 | contig 140719 bp, 126 predicted proteins | sample NGESurdeep072012_2_FD_184456 | JGI IMG/M metagenome (GOLD analysis project Ga0207927, IMG submission 184456) | Arctic peat soil microbial communities from Barrow, Alaska - NGEE Surface sample 210-2 deep-072012 (SPAdes) | ecosystem: Environmental > Terrestrial > Soil > Wetlands > Peat ... | reverse complement strand
AAGGGACACCACCCTCAACCCCACTACCAGCCTCAACACTCACGGCGCTCCCGCCTCCTTGCTCGCAACACGGGCCTGGATGCTGACCCCTGCCGAATCCAACAGCTGTCGAGATTCGGCATCCCCTCTGACGCCCGGCATCATAAACATCATGCGTACGTAAAGCAAGGCCCCAGGCGAATCCCACCGCGATCGATCGCAAGGCCCCGGGCGAATCCCACCGCGATCCCAAGAAAGCCCCATTTCGATGCGGCGGCTGTCTATGGTGTGCCCCGAACAACGGCGCCGGAGGGAGCCCGCTGGACGGGTAGGCCCTGCCGCCGGCCATCGCGATCATGCACATCGACCCATACATAGTCCTGGGGAGCGCCGTCGTCGGATTCCTGGTCGGCATGACCGGCGCGGGCGGCGGCGCCCTGATGACGCCGATGCTGATCCTGCTGTTCGGAGTCAAACCCTCCTCGGCGATCTCGAGCGATCTGGTGGCGGCCGTGGTCATGCGCCCCGTGGGCGCCGGCGTGCACCTGCGCAAAGGCACGGTCAACCGGCGCCTGGTCGGGTGGATGGTGCTCGGCTCGGTGCCGATGGCCTTCCTGGGCGCCTACCTGCTGCACCTGATGGGCCACGCCAAGGCGGCCCAGCAGAACATCGAGACGGCGCTCGGCGCCGCGCTCCTGCTGGGCGCCTCCGCGATGGTCCTGCGCTACGTGCTCGACCGGCGGGCGGGGGAGAACAGAACCTCAGCGGTCCACGAGATCGTCCCCCACCCCGTGCGCACGGTGGCGATCGGGATGACCGGCGGGATCATCGTCGGGATGACCTCCGTCGGGTCGGGGTCGCTGATGATCATCCTGCTGCTGTTCCTCTATCCCACCCTCGGCGCCAAGCAGCTCGTGGGCACCGACCTCAGCCAGGCGGTGCCGCTCACGGTCGCCGCCGCGCTCGGCGCATTCGCCTTCGGCCACATCGAATTCGGGGTGACCACGTCGCTGATCCTGGGTAGCGTGCCCGCCGTGCTGGTCGGCTCGCTGCTCTCCTCGAGCGCTCCCGACCGCTACATACGGCCGGTCATCACCTTCGTGGTGGCCGCCTCGGGGCTGAAGTACGTCGGCGTGGGCACGACGGCCCTCGGCTGGATCCTGTGCGCCGTGCTGCTGATCGGGGCCTCGAGCTGGCTGATCCTGAAGCGCCCCTGGCAGGGCTCGAAGGACCTCGGGGAAGCGGCGGACATCGCGCCGCAGCTCGACATCCTCGACATCGAGTAGCGAGGCGGCGCTGGACGCCTGTTGGAGGGGCTTGAGCCCGCGCTCAAGCCATGTCTGGCGCCATCCGATAGGAGGATTAAGCCCGCGTCCCTCTAACACGGAAACCGGGTCACCTCGAGAAGGCAAGGGTTCATGCTCCTCATCCTCATCCCAGCCGCCTGGATCGCGATCGCGTCGTTCTTCGTGCTGCTCTGCCACATGACGGCCCGCGGCGATGCGTCGCTCACGCTGAGCATGGAGGGCGGCACACCGTCCCGGTCCCTGCCCGGTCTCGTGCTGTTCGAGGACCGCGCCGATCGCGCTATGCACGACGAACGCCTCGGCCGCAGGCCGGTCAGGCCCGCCGGCGCGCCCGTGCGCGGACGGCGCGCCCGCTGCGTATCGCGCTAGGCGTACCTCCGAGGTCGCGGGAACCGCGACTGACCTTTAGGACCCTGCTCTAGCCTCAGGCGTCGAGCGATGCCGGCGTCGATTCCCAGCCCGTCGATCAACGGGTTCCATCTCGGCCCGCTGTTCGTGCACTTCTACGGGCTGTGCTACCTGGTCGGGATCACCGCCGCCATCCTGCTGACGCGCAGGCTGTGGCGAGCAAAGGGAGGCGATCCCGATCTCGTCTACACGGTCGCGCTGTGGGGAGTTCCCGCGGGGATCCTGGGCGGCCGCCTCTACCACGATGTCACGAGCTGGAACGAAGTGCCGCACAACTGGTGGGGATGGCTGGCCATCTGGCAGGGTGGCCTCGGGATCTGGGGCGGGATCCTCGGCGGCGTGATCGGCGGGGTGATCCCGTTGCGACGGGCCGGTGTGAGCATCGCCCGGTTCATGGACGCGGCCGCTCCCGGCCTGCTCGTCGCGCAGGCGATCGGGCGCGTGGGCAACTACTTCAACCAGGAGCTCTTCGGAGGCCCTACCGGTCTCCCCTGGGCCCTGCAGATCAGCCCGGCGCACCGCCCGGCGGGCTACCTCGGCTACGCCACCTTTCAGCCGACGTTCCTGTATGAGCTGATCTGGGACCTGGCGCTCGCGGCCACGCTCGTCTGGGTGATCGGCCACAGGCGGATCCGAGCCCCCGGGATCTTCGCGCTGTATGTCGCCGGCTACTCCGCGTTTCGCGTCTTCGAGGAGCTCCTGCGCGTCGATCCGGCCCATCACATCCTCGGCGAGCGCCTGAACTTCTGGGTGGCCGGGCTGCTCGCCTTCGCCGGGGCCGCGTGGTTCCTCTACGTCCAGCGTGCCGGGGGCGGCGAAGCCGTGCACGGGGAGCGGCCCCTCGGCTCCGCTACCGGGCAACGCGCTCGCTAGCGCTCGGTGCGGGGCTGGCTCGGCTCACGTGAAGACGATCTGCCCTCCGGCGGCCTTCCCGTAGAACTCTCCGACCGTGATGATCTCCTGCACCTGCGGGATGAAGTCCTCCTCGGAGAGGCCGAACAGGTCGACCGAGGCCTTGCAGGCATAGAGCCCGGCTCCCGAGTCGGCGATCATCTCCACGAACTCGGGGATCGGTGGGATGTCGAGCTTCTCCATCCCTCTGGCGAGCTGATGGGTGACGAGCGAGGAGACGCCGGGAAACCCACCGGCCCAGGTGGCGAGGTGCAGGCCCGGATTGCCGACGGTCGCCACCTTGACGTGCTCGTGCTTTGCCTTGTTGATCGCGTCCAACCCGAAGAACGTGAAGAACACGTTGGCCTCGATCCCCTCCATGCGTGCTCCATTGGCCATGATCAACCCCGGATATATGCCCTCTAGCGAGCCCTTGGAGATGATGATGGAGACCTTCTCGATCGTGTCGCTCATTTCCCTGCCTCGCTTCCTATCTAGATGCAGCCGCGCGGCTTGGGGATGCCGCCGATCTTGGCGGCCAGCTTTGCCGGCCCCTTGGGGAACAGCTCGTAGAGCTCCTTGATCGGGACGCCCGAGGTCTTGCCCAGGCTGCGGATGGACGGCGCCGAGCCGGTCTCGAGATAGCTCTTGCGCATGAAGTTGATCACCTGCCAGTGGCGGTCGCTGAGCTGCTCGATGCCGTTGCCAGCGGCGATCTCCTGGGCAATCTGCTCGTTCCATTGCCCGGCGTCCACGAGGAATCCCTCGGCGTCGAGCTCGACGAGCGTCCCGGCGAGTGTCATCGTCGTCATCTTGGACCTCCTGATCGGTGTCCTGCGGGCTGGCGCGCAGCCGGGTGAAACGGCGCGCCGACGCCCGGGATGTCGTGCCCCGGCAGCAGCACATGCCAATACAGAGGCTGGAACGCGAGCTTGGCGAGATGGTTGAGCCGCGACTCGGAGAGCAGCGCCAGCGGGCCCAGGCGAGGCTCGGGAAAGCGACCGGGGAGCGGCTCGGTGTCGTAGTCGAAGTCGATCAACAGAGCCTTGTGGAATCCAGTCTCTATGAAGCAGTTAGCGTGGCCGTCATAGGTGCTCGCCAGCTCGCTGCCTTCGAGGTGGCGCTGGATGTTCTCCACGACCGTCTCACCCTCGAAGTGGGTCACCGATCCGGCCTTCGAGGTGGGAACGTCGCTGGCGTCACCGATCACGAAGACATTCGCCGCGGCCTTCGACTGGAGGGTGTGGCGGTCGGTTGGGACGAACCCGAGAGCGTCGCCCAGGGCCGGCGAGCGCTCGATGTATGTAGGACCGCCGTGGACTGGAACCGCGACGAGCAGGTCGTAGGAGATCTCGCGCTCGTCCCAGCTGTGAAGCGTTCGGGCGAGAGCGTCGACCCGACCGGTGGCGAACTCGGCCTCCACCCTGATGTTCTTCTCCTCGAGCAGCGCGCCCAGACGCGCGGAGGCGACCGGCTTGGTGAACGCCCCGTCCAACGGCGTCACAAGGGTGATCTCGACCTCGTCGCGAAGTCCGCGCTGTCGCAGCTGCCAATCGGCGAGGAAGCAGAACTCGAGCGGTGCGACCGGGCACTTGATCGGCATGTCGATGATGTCGACCACCAGCCGCCCACCCTCGAAGGCCTCCAGCGCGGGCCGCAGAGCGATGGCACCCTCGAGCGAATAGAAGGTGTGGATCGAGCTGCCCCACTCAGGCCCTGACAGGCCCTCGGTCTCCTGCGGCTGCAGTGATGCGCCGGTGGCGATCACCAGCACGTCGTAGCCGAGACGCTCGCCGTCGAGAAGATCGACGGTGGCGGCCGCGATATCCACGCTTGCGACCTCGGCGAGGCGAAAGTCGATGCCGTCGCGAAGCTGCGCATGGCGCGGCCGAACGACCTCCTCGGCCTCTGTGAGCCCGAACGGAACGAACAGCAGGCCGGGCTGATAGACGTGGGCGTCGTCACGATCGATGACCGTGATGCTCGCCTGCCTGCCATATCGCCGCTGCAGCCGGTTGGCCACCAGCGTGCCGCCGGTTCCGCCGCCGAGAATGACGATCCTATGGGCCATCACGCTATCCATCCTGGCCGTACGGGCTCGCTATCCCAACGTGGGCAAGCCGCCCACTTGCTGCGGGGTATTGCGTAGTCGCCGCGACGGCGTCCGCGGCGGAGCACTCACTTTTGGACCGTCTGAAGGGGAAGTCCCAACGTCATCCAGTCATGGATACCGCCGCGGTAGTAGAAGATCGACTCAGCCGGATAACCGGCGGCGAGCAGAGCCTGAATGGCGGCGGGTGTGGCGGCGCACTGCGGGCCGTTACAGAAGAAGATCGTCGCCAGGCCTGGGTCGAGACCCTCCTTCGATGCGTCTATCTGCTCGTGGGGCACATTGCGCGCAGTTGGAATGGTGCCCTCGCGGTAGAAGTGCTCCAGCCGTGTGTCCACGAGCGGAAGTCCCCCATCGATGTGTTCGATCACCTCCAGCTCGCCGACGGTGCGCACACCGGGCGCGAGCTGGATCGGCGAGATCGTTCCCCAGGTGGCATCGACCGTGACGAGCCCTGGCTGGTCGGGTACGGGTCGAGGCACCATGCACGTCTCCTGGCGCCGTGCGAGCCGCTCGATGTGGCCGGTGCCAGCCACGCTCACGCCGTTCGATCGCATGACCGCTTACTCCTGAACTGACGGCTCAGCGGTCGCAAGCAGGGTGTAGCGGTCGGCGAACGGGGCGTCTACCTGGTGCGCTTTCAGTCCAGCGGCGGCGAGCTCGCGGGTGGCCTCCTCGGCAGTGAGCAACACGTCCCTGGGCGGCCCTCCGTCGCGGGGTTGGTTGCGGTCCCAGTCGATCAGCAGCAACAGTCCCTCGGGGGTGAGCAGCCGGCGCATCTCAGAGAGGGTGTCGGGGCGCATGTGGTGCAGGACGTCGACAGCGAGAATGCGGTCGATGTGCTGGTCGGGGAGCGGCACGTGGTCACCGTCGATGAGCATTGCCTCGGCACCGGAGACGGCGGCGAGGCGCTGGGCCAGCAGCTCGAACATCTCACTACTGTCCTCGATCGCGAGCACGCGACCTTCTGGATCGATTCTCTCGGCGACCGCGATCGTGAGCCGCCCGGTTCCGGCGCCGTAGTCGATGACCATCTCGCTGCCTGCGAGCGCGAGCAGGTCAGCGACCTGTCCGCCGGGCATGTCGCGCTCGCGCTCGGGCGCGTCGAGCATGGGAGCCTTGCCAGCATCCCATCCCATCGCTTCCCGCGGGTACATGGCTCAGGAGTGTCCGAAGCGTACGTCGGGAAGGATGCGCCGCGCCCATTTGGGTAGGTACCAGGCGCGTGCCCCCATCAGGCGCAGCAGCACCGGGAGCAGCAGCAGCCGCACGAGCGCGGCGTCGAGCAGCACGGCGACGCCGAGGATGATCCCCATCTCCTTGGGCGGCAGCGGGCCGGAGATGGCGAAGGTGAAGAACACCGCGACCATCACGGCCGCGGCCGCGAAGATCACCCGCCCGGAGTGCGCCATCCCGTTGACCATGGCGTCCTTGGCGTCGTGGCTGCGGTCCCAGTGCTCCTTGGCCGAGGACAGCAGGAACATCGTGTAGTCCATCGAGATCGCGAAGATCATCGCGAAGAAGAACACGGGCCCCCAGGCGTCGAGGAATCCCTGGGGCTGGAAGCCGAGCAGCGAGTGCAGATCGCCGTCCTGGAAGATCCACTTGGACACCCCGAAGGCGGCGCCCGTCGCCAGCAGGTTGGTCAGCACGCCAGCCGCGGCGAGCAGTGGCGCCTGCAGGGCGAACAGCAGCAACAGGAACCCGAGCACCAGCACGACCCCGATCACGAGCGAGGTCTTGGAGGCGAGCAGGCTCTGCAGGTCGTGGTTTTCCGCGACCGCTCCGCCGAGCAGCGCGCCCGCCGGAAGCTCGCCGCGGAGGCGCTCGATCGTTGCCCCGACCGCGGGGTTGGAGGGATCCTGGCGGGGGATGGCGGTGACGAGCGCGAGGCCGCCGGACCCGGGCTGGGTCGGCATGACCTGGGCGATGCCGGGATCGCCCTTGGCGAGCCTCGCCACCGCGGCCGCGTCGGCCGCGGGCGCGACGATCTGCAGCGGTCCGGTTGCGCCCGGTCCCATCGCGGCCTGGACCTGGTTGTAGCCGATACGCGAGGAGTCGCTGCTCGGCACGACCTTGATCGATGGCATCGAGGTCTTCAGCTGCGTGACCGGATAGGCGAGCACGAGCAGGACGATGAGCGCCGCGAGGCCGTAGCGCAGCGGGTGGCGCCAGAGGCGCTCGCCCCAGGCGGCGAACCGCGGGGAGCGGTGCTCGCCGGAATGAGCCCACGGAAGCGACAGCTTGTCGACTTTGGGCCCTAGCTTCGTCAACACCGCCGGAAGCAGCGTCAGCGTGGCGGCGAGCACGAAGATGACGGCGAGCATGATCCCGAGGCTCATGCTGCGAAATGCGGGACTCGGAACCAGCATCACGGCGGTGAGGGAGATCAGCACCGTGACGCCGCTGAAGAGGACGGCCTTGCCCGCCGTGTCCATCGTCACGGCCGTGGCCTGCTCGGCGGTGAGTTTCGACCCGAAGAACGCGCCGCGGAAGCGCATCACCAGGAACAGCGCGTAGTCGATCCCGAGCGCCAGCGCGAACATCAGCGCGAAGTTCATAGCCCAGATCGAGATCGGGATGATGCGGGTGCCGAGGTAGAGCGAGCCCGCGGCAGCGAGCAGGCCGACCATCGTCAGCATCAACGGCAGCCCGGCGGCCACCAGCGAGCCGAACGCGAGCAGCATGATCCCGAGCGTCACAGGCCAGGAGATGACCTCCGATTTGAGCATCGCCGAGCGGTTGGCCGCGTTGAAGTCAGACCACATCCCCGCCGCCCCTGTGAGGTTGACGACCACGCCTCCCGAGGAGAGCTTGTGCAAGGTGCCCTTCAGGCTGTCGGCGGCGGCGACCATCCCATTCGGATCCCGCGCGGCACCGGCCTGCACGATCGCCGTGTGGCCGTCCGCGGAGATCGACAGGCCCGGCGCGGGAGCGAGGACCGTACGGACCGCCCGATTGCTGCGAAGCGTCTGCTCGACACGCGCGATCGCCGAGCGGAACGCCGGAGAGCCGACCGTCTGCGTGGGGGAATACACGACGGTCATAAGTCCGTAGCTGCCAAGACCCTTGAAGTCGCGTTCCACGAGCTTGCGCGCCTGTGCCGACTGCGACCCACTCGCTTCCCAGCCCGCTCCGGAGAGGGCCTTCTCCACCCGGGGCGCAAAGAAGCCCAGGACGAGCGCGACGAGCAGCCAGCCCACGAGCACCGTGCGGAAATGTGTCGCCGTGTAGCGCCCGAGTCGGCCGATCGGCCCCACATGGACCTCGCGGTCGACGGCCTCAGAGACGGGCTGGGAGGAGCGCGGCGCGACGGTGGCGCTCACGAGCTCGCCTCTTGGCGCGGGTAGAGGACGGAGCGGAGCGAGAACAGGCGGCGCAGCGCCAACGAGGCCGGGCAGGCGCCGAAGAGCACGTAGAGCCATTGGTTGACGCCGACGAACGCGGTCAGCAGCAGGAACCACGGGGATATGAGCGCCGCCAGCCCGGCGCTGAGCAACGTCATCGTCCCCGCGAGCGCAAACAGGACACGCTCGAGGGGCCAGCGCCCACCGCGAGCGCCGAGCTCGTCATCGGAGCGGGAGCAGCTCGTCGTGGTCGTCATTCGCCCGCTCCCGGGACCAGCGCGTCGAGCTCGTCCAGCTGGCGGCGCAGCCCACCGCAGACCTGCTCACAGAGATCGAACACGCCCTCGTCGGCGATCGCGTAGAGCGAGAAGTTGCCCTCCTTGCTGCGACTCACCAGCCCGCTGCGCAGCAGCATGCCGAGGTGCTTGGAGACGTTCTGCTGCGAGGCGCCCGTCGCCTGCTGGAGCTCCTGGACGGTGGCGGGAGCCTCCCGCAGCGCGTCGAGCAGGCGGATGCGCATCGGCTCGCCCAGCACACGGAAGCGCTCCGCGATCAGCTCCACGAGCGGCGCCGGCAGCGGGTGCGGGACATTCGTGACCGTGTCCATGCCGGGCACAGTAGCACAACTGAATCGTTGTTTGCTACTTGAGTTGTATAGGTAACCGCCACGGATCGCTTCCGGTAGTTGCGGCGGATGAGCTCCCCCGCGGAATCGGCGACGCTCCAGACATGACTCGCCACAGCAAAGAAACCGCGGTCCCGTGATGAGCATGACCGCGACAGCCCGCCGCGTCGGCGACAGCCTCGAGCACGAGGTCGATGTCAACCGGCGCCACACGATCGTGACCGACGAGCCCGAGCGCCTTGGTGGCTCAGATCTCGGTCCTGCGCCCCATGAGCTGCTCGCCGCGACGCTCGCCTCGTGCGTCGCCACGATGGTCGCCATGTACGCGCAGAATCGCGGCTGGGACATCGGTGAGACGGTTGTCGACGTCGACTATGACCCCGACAGCACCCCCAGACGCTTCGAGATCGATCTGTGCCTGCCGGACGGCCTCACATCCGAGCAACGGCGCAGACTGCAGCGCGTGGCCGAGACCTGCCCTGTGCGCCGCGCGCTCGAAGCCGGCTTCACCTTCGAGGAGCGCACACGCATAGGCGGACCGGCCGTCAGCGGCCGCGCCTAGGCGAGCCGGCTCATCTCCTGCTCCCCGGCGAGCCCGCCCGGAAGCAGCAGCGACAGCAGGCCGGCAGCGAGCACGAAGGCCGAGGAGGTCCACAGGCAGGCGCTGAGACCGCGCCATTCGTAGATCACGCCCGACAGCACCGTTCCGGCGAGGCGCCCGCCGGCGTTGGCCATGTAGTAGAAGCCGACGTTCATCGCCACCTTGGCGCTGTCTGCGTAGGCGAGGATCAGGTAGGAGTGGACAGCCGAGTTCATCGCGAAGGTCACCCCGAACGGGATCAGACCGACGACGATCGCGACCGTGGCGTCGACGTGCGCGGCCAGCGCCAACGCGATCGCAGCCGGGCACAGAGCCAGTCCGAGCGCGAGCCAGATCGCGGTCCTCCCATCCGGCTCGCCGCCCGCGCGGCGGCGCACGAAGCGCGGCGCGGCCGCCTGGACGGCCCCGTAGCCGATGACCCACACCGCCAGCAGCGTGCCCACCTGCCAGAACGACCAGCCGAGCACGGAGTAGAGGAAGAAGGGCAGGCCGACCACGAACCAGACGTCGCGGGCCGCGAACAGGAATATGCGAGCGGCGGCCAAGACGTTCACGGCGCGGTTGTTGGAGAACATCTGGGTGAAGCGGGCGCCCTTGTCGGCGCCGCCGAGCTGACCGTGCATCAGGCCCACGGCAGCGGCGAGCGCGATCGCCACCATCGCAGCCATCGCCAGCGACGCGGCCTGGAAGCCGAACAGCGTCAGCAGCAGGCCGCCGAGGAAGAAGCCGACGCCCTTCAGCGCGTTCTTCGACCCCGTCAGGATCGCCACCCAGCGATACAGCGAGGACTGATCGCCCTCGGCGACGATGAGCTTCACGGCGCTCTTGGAGCTCATCTTGCTCAGATCCTTGGCCACGCCCGAGAGCGCCTGAGAGGCCATCACATAGGGAACCACGAGCAGCGACGCCGGAGCGAACCCGAGCATGCAGAGCGCCACGATCTGGAAGACGAGACCGAGCGAGAGCGTGACCTTCAACCCGAGGCGCGCCGCCAGCCAGCCTCCGACGAGGTTGGTGAGGACACCCGCGATCTCGTAGAGCACGAACAGCGAGGCGACCTGGAGCGGGCTGTAGCCGAGCCGGTCGAAGTAGAAGAGCACGAGCGTTCGCGTCGCCCCGTCGACAAGCGTCTCGGTCCAGTAGGCCGCTGTTCCGAGGGCGTAGTTGCGAAGGTCATCGCGCCGCTGGCGCTCGCTCGTCTCGACCTTCGTCGCGAGACCGCTAGCCATCTGCGCCATCCTCGACGTCCGTCGTGGCGTGCTCGAGCGGCAGGCCGCGGGCAACCGTGCGCGCGAGCTCGACGAGGCGATTTGCGTAGCCCCACTCGTTGTCGTACCAGGCGAGGATCTTCACGTGTGTCCCGTCCGTCACCATCGTGGAGGGCCCATCGACGACCGCCGAGCGCGGGTCGTCCCTGTAGTCGACAGACACGAGCGGGCGGCGCTCGAACCCGAGGATGCCCTCGAGCGGACCGCGGGCCGCGGCCTCCAGCAACCCGTTGACCTCCTCCACGGTGGTGGAGCGGGCGACCTCGAAGACGCAGTCGGTCAACGACGCGTTGAGCAGGGGCACGCGCACCGCCAGGCCGTTCAGCTTGCCCTCGAGCTCCGGGAAGATCAGGCCGATCGCCGTGGCCGATCCCGTCGTCGTGGGGATCAGAGAGATGCTCGCGGCCCGCGCCCTGCGCAGATCCTTGTGGGGAGCGTCCACGACCGTCTGGGTGTTGGTCATGTCGTGCAACGTGGTGATCAGGCCGTGGCGGATCCCGATGCCCTCGTGGATGACCTTGACCACGGGCGCGAGGCAGTTGGTGGTGCAGGAGGCGGCCGTCAGGAGGTGGTGGCGGTGCGGGTCATAGAGGTGATCGTTGACGCCGACCACGACGTTCAGCGCGCCCTGCTTGACGGGGGCAGCGACTATGACCTTGCGCACGCCACGCCGGAAGTACGCCTCCAGAGCCTCCGCGGTGCGAAACCTTCCAGAGCACTCGAGCACGACCTCCACGCCGAGATCTCCCCACGGGACCTCGCCCGGCTCCGATGCGCTGCTGTAGCCGATCTCCGTCCCCTGGACGCGCAGAGCCTCGCCCTCGCCCTGAACGTCCTCGGACCACCTCCCGTGAACCGAGTCGAACGTCAGCAGGTGGGCCGCCGTGACCGGATCGGCTCCCAGCTCGTTGATGTGGACGAACGAGAGCTCCGGCCAACCCCACGCTGCCCGCAGCGCCAGCCTGCCCATGCGTCCGAAGCCGTTGATGCCGATGCGCGCCATCGATAGCGCCCTACGCCGCCGTCGGGTGACCGAGCTGGACAGGCGCGATGGGCCCAGCAGGGAATGCGCGTGTTCGCAGCCACAGCGACACGTAGACGAGGCCGACGAGAACAGGCACCTCGATCAAAGGGCCGACGACGCCGGCCAGGGCCTCGCCGGAGGTGGCGCCGAATACACCGATCGCGACGGCGATCGCAAGCTCGAAGTTGTTGGACGCAGCGGTGAACGCGAGGGTGGCCGTGCGCTCATATCCCAACCTCAGCGCACGGCCCCACGCGAAGGCGATACCGAACATGGTCGCGAAGTAGATCAGCAGCGGCGCGGCTATACGCACGACATCCAAGGGCTTGTCGGTGATCTGGTGGCCCTGCAACGCGAACAGCAGGACAATCGTGAACAGCAGCCCGTAGAGCGCGATCGGACCGATGCGGGGCAGGAAGCGCTCCTCATACCACCGCACGCCCCGTGCCCGCAGCCCCGCCAGACGCGTCAGGTAGCCCGCGACGAGAGGGATGCCGAGGAAGATGAGCACGGTCCGGGCGACGGGCCACAGTCCGATCTGAAATCCCGCGGCCTGCAGGCCGAGCCATTTGGGCAGCAACGTGATGTAGAAGTAGCCGAGAAAGCTGTAGGCGACGATCTGGAAGACAGAGTTGATCGCCACCAGCACAGCGGTTGCCTCGCGGTCCGCACATGCCAGCTCGCTCCAGATGAGCACCATCGCGATGCACCTGGCCAGCCCGACGATGATCAGCCCGGTGCGGTAGGCCGGCTGATCGGGCAGCAGGAGCCATGCCAGCGCGAACATGAGCGCCGGGCCCACGAGCCAGTTGAGCACCAACGAGGAGAGGAACAAGCGTCGCTCTCCCCGTAGCCGTCCGAGATCCTCATAGCGAACCCGGGCGAGGACGGGGTACATCATCAGCAGCAACCCGATCGCGATCGGCAGCGAAGTGCCGGCGATCTGGACCGAGCTCAGCGCACCGTTCAGGCCGGAGACCAGCGAGCCCAGGCACAGGCCCGCCGCCATCGCCATGACTATCCACACCGGGAGGAAGCGATTCAGCGTGGACAGCCGCTCGACCACCGCGGGCTCCTTCGCAGGAAGCGCGGGAGCCATGATCTAGGCGGTGTTCAAGGCGTCGCAGTGCTCCCGGCGCAGGCACTCCCGGGTTTGACGGTGAGCGAGGGTGATGATGTGCGAGCGCACGCGAGCCCCCTCGAAGCGCGTCAGGACCGCGTCGAGGCACGCACGGATCTCCGCGTCGGACCTGGTGGCCGCGAATTCCTCCGCGAGCTTCGGCAGCAGCCGCGTGAGACGCAGCTCGTGTGCGGTGCGGTCGCTGCGGATCGCATCGAGACGCTGGGCGATCAGCTCGCGGACGTTCGCGTCGACTTCGTCGCGAATCATTCGCACGTCCTCCAACGACCTGCCGGCCGGGTCCGGGATATCCCACGCCTCAACCTTGGTCGCGACGTACGGACATGCGTCGCCGCAGCCCATGGTTACCGCCCAATCGGCGTGTAGCTGCATCTCGAGCGTGAGTCGCTTGGGCTTGCGCCCGGCGAGATCGAGATCGACCTCGCGCATCGCCTCGACGACGGCCGGCCAAACCTCGCTCGCGGGTTCGGTTCCGGCGGACTCGGCGCGCACGTCGGGAGGGCCGTAACGCTCGAAGAACGCTTGGGCCATCTGCGAGCGCCCGGCGTTGTGGTTACAGACGAACAGCAAGTACCGAATGGGCCGCACGCCCGGCCGCTGCTCGGGGGTGGACGCCCGGCTCGCGTTCATGACCGGATCATATTACATCGACAACCGTGATTGTTATTGATATATGTATATAGATGCTCGTCGATCTGGAGCTCTCCCCCAAGCAGAAGCGCCCAGCCGGCGAGCGCTGCTGCGAGCCCGTGGTCTACCCGGACGTGCAGCGCGAGCACGCGCTGCGCATGGCCGAGGTCGCCAAGGCCCTCGGCGACCCGATCCGCCTGCAGCTCGTGGACGTGCTGCGCAGGCACGCCGGCAAGGTCTGCGTGTGCGAGCTCGTGCCGCTTTTCGACATCTCACAGCCCACCCTCTCCCACCATCTCAAGAAGCTGCGAGACGCCGGGATCGTGGATTCGGAGCGACAGGGTCTGTGGGCCTACTACTACGTGATCCCCGACGCGCTGAAGGAGCTATCCGCATGGCTGAGCTGACCGCCACCGAGACACCCACCGATTCCTGTTGTGCCTCTGACGTGCGCGAGCAGGTCCGGGGCACACCTGACGTGCGCGAGCAGGTCCGCGAGCGCTACGCCGCCGCCGCCACCCAGGTCACGAGCAGCGATCCCGGCGCCGGATGCTGCGCCCCGAGCGAGACGTTCGACGGTGGCAGCGAGGTCTTCGGCGCCGCGCTCTACGCGCTCGGCGACCGCGAGCAGCTGCCCGACACCGCGACCCTCGCCTCGCTCGGCTGCGGCAATCCGACGGCCGTCGCCGAACTGCACGAGGGCGAGACGGTGCTCGATCTCGGATCGGGCGGCGGCATCGACGTGCTGCTCTCCGCCAGGCGCGTCGGTCCGACGGGCAGGGCGCACGGCCTCGACATGACCGACGAGATGCTCGCCCTCGCGCGCGAGAACGCCCAAAAGGCCGGGGTCGAGAACGTCGAGTTCCACAAGGGCTACATCGAGCAGATCCCGCTCCCCGACGCCAGCATCGACGTCGTGATCTCCAACTGCGTGCTGAACCTCTCCCCGGACAAGCCCGAGGTCCTGCGGGAGGTCGCACGGGTCCTGCGACCCGGCGGACGCTTCGCCATCTCCGACGTCATCGCCGACGAGGACATGGACGACGCGACCCGCGCGGACATGCAGGCATATACGGGCTGCATCGCCGGGGCGCTCACCCGGCGGGAGCTCACCGAGGCACTCGCCGATGCGGGCCTGATTGACGTCGAGATCCGGGAGACGCATCGCGTGCACCCACAGGCGGCTTCTGCGATCGTGCGGGCGCGCAAGCCGACCCCGCCCCAAGCATGAGCTCCGCCGCACACGAGCTCCACCTGCACGACCCGCAGACGCTCTACCGTCACTGGGAGGAGAGCCAGTGGAATCCCTGGGACATCGACCTGTCCACCGACCGATCGCAGTGGAGCGAGATGCAGGACCGCTCGCTGATGGCGTTCGTGCTCGGCTCGCTGATGGTCGCCGAGGAGCGCATCACGACGAAGTTCTCCGGCCTGCTCGGCGCAGACGCGAGCGAGGAGGAGGTCGCGTTCCTGGCCACCCAGCAGGTCGACGAGGCCAGGCACATGCAGTTCTATGCACGCTTCCAGGACGAGGTCGTCTCCGAGCCGGCGCTCATCGCGGTGCATGTCGAGCGCGCCCGTGAGCAGATCTCGCCCGCGTTCAGGATGATCTTCGACGAGCGGCTCGTGGCGGCCCACGAGCGCCTGGTTGCCAACCCCGGCGATCGCGCCGCGAAGGTCGCCTTCGTGACCATCTACCACCTGATCCTCGAGGCCACTCTCGGGCTGACTACCTTCGAGTTCTCGACCGGCTTCCTGAAACGTGAGGGTCTGCTGCCGGGGTTCGTGGCGGGCTACACCAGGATCCACCACGACGAGCAGCGGCACATCGGCTACGGCGTCTGGTTCCTGCGCGAGGCGCTCGCCACAGACGAGGCGTTGGGCGATGTGGTGCGCCAGACCCTGCGCGAGCTGCTTCCCGCCGTGGCGGAGTCCCTGACGCCGCCCGCGGGCGCCGAGGCTTCGGCGCTTGGCGCCTCGGCCGACGATCTGCGCGGATTCGCCCTCGACGGCCTGACCCGCAGGCTGAAGATCATCGGCGTGCCCCTCGACACCCTTTGATCGGGCTTTAGAGTCCGCGGCGTCCGAGGACGTGGGGGATGGTGCGTAGGAGGATCTTGATGTCGCTCCAGAGGGACCAGTTGGCGACGTAGAGGTAGTCGATCGCGACCATCTCTCTGAGGGGCACGCGGGCGGGCCCGAGGATCTGCCAGGGGCCGGTCATGCCGGGCATCAGCTCCAGCCGCCGGCGGTGCCAGCCAGCGATGCGCTGGTCCTCATCGATCACGAGCGGACGGGGGCCGACGAGACTCATCTCGCCCCTAACGATGTTCCACAGCTGCGGCAGCTCATCCAACGCGCTTCGGCGCAGCAGCCGCCCGACCCTCGTGACACGCGGGTCCGCAGCGATCTTGAAGAGCCCCTCCTGCGCCTCGTTGCGATGCCTGAGCCCGTCCTTGAGCGCCTCCGCGTCGGGCACCATCGTGCGGAACTTCAACATCTGAAAACGATGACCATGCCGCCCCACACGCTGCTGGCGGAAGAACACCGGCCCCCGACTATCGAGCTTGACCGCGACCGCGATCACCAACAACACCGGCGAGACCGCCAACAACCCCACCAACGCACCAAACAGATCAAACACCCGTTTGAACGCCGCCGAAGAACGCGTCAAATCAAACCGCCGCACCCCCATCACCGTCACGCCATGCAGATCATCGAACTCGACCGAAGAACCCACCACCTCCAAAAGACGCGGCAGCACACTGACCCTCACCCCGACCGCCTTCAACGTCCGCACCAGATTCAACATCTCCCCCGCATCCACACTCCGCGGCGCGATGATCGCCCGATGCACATCAAGCGTCTGCGCCAAATCCCTGATCTCCGCAAGCCGCGACACCGAAAAGCTATCCGTCGACCACGGCGCGACCTTATCCAGATCCAAATGCGCGACCACATCAGCCTTCACGCCCCCATGACCCGTCAACTTCGCACGAATCGTCTCAGCCGACATCTCATCCCCAATGAACAAACACCGCTCAACCGGCGCGATCCGCAACGCCACCGCCCGCGACACCGCCCGCGCCACGATCAAGAACACCGCCAACGCAAGCCACAACACCATCGCCTCATGACGATCAAGCATCCCCTGAACGATCAACCCCCCCGCAAGCCAAGCCACAAGCGCACACAAAGTCGCCAACTGCAAAAGCTTCGGCGCCTCATCCAACGTCGTCTTACGCAACAACGTCTCATCCCGATCATAAAGACCGCTCAACTTCGCACAAACCACCAAGATCGGAACACCAGCAACCCCCGCCCACGTCAACTGCACAGACCGACGCGACACCACCACCGTCAAAACAAAAGCACCAACAATCGCCACAACATCAGCAACCACCAACAACCGACGAAACAACGCATCCCGCCGCATACAAGCCGCCGGCCCACGAACCTCCGAAATCCCAGAAGCCCACACCCCCCGCCGACCAAACCCCCACAACCCCCGAGAACCAGCCAACGACGACCCAGCAACCCAAGGGACACCACCCTCAACCCCACTACCAGCCTCAACACTCAAAGCGGCCTCCTTGCGTTCGCCACGGGCGACGGAGAATGCCCCAAGCCCGATCTAGAGATGTCGAAATTTGGTGACCGAGCACCGCCCGATCGTCGCCGACGGGCTCGGGCATAGGGCCAGGTCACGGGCATGTGAAGCCCTTGTGTTCGCGGTCCGGACAGAGGGCTGCGCCCGGCGAGCGAGGCTCGCCGGGCGCAGCCTGTACGTGGATCTGCTGCTTGCTGTCGCCTAGATCTGCTGCTTGCTGTCGCCTAGAACTGAACCGCCGCCGCTCCGGCGATGAGCGCCGTGTCGACCGCGCCCTTGGGCACCGCCAGATAGTCCGCACCGGCGAGCTCCGCCTGGCCACCCTTCTTGTCGGCGACGAACTTCAAGAAGTTGTCAACCGACGTAGCCTCTCCCAGCGTGGTGCTGGGAAGCAGCGAGTAGATGGTGAACGCCAGCACGTAGGTGAAGTTGCAGAGCGTGTAGCTCTTCTCCTTCACCGTCGATGGCGGGACCGCCGTCGTCACTTCGTTCCAGAGCCCCGTCACCGATGGCGGCGGGAACGGGTTGGACCCATTGGTGTAGCCGGTGCTCTTGCAGTTGGCGCTCGCCGCGGGACCTGTATCACCGTTGGTCGACGGATCCGCATAGGTCACTTTGGCTTTGGTGCCGCTGCCCTTCGAGCCGTTCTCGATCTCGACCCAGAATTTAGCCGTGCCCGCGCCGTCTCCGGCCCCACTGAACAGGGCCGTTTCACGAAGTTCGGCAAGGTTCGAGTAGCCGATGCTGCCCGGCGTTTCTGAGACCTTTTTGGCCTCTTCGTTGTCGCCTTCCGCCGTCGTCTTGACCAGCGACAGCGCCGTGGGCCAGACGATGTTGAGCGTGCTGCCTTCCGAGAGCTGCTGCCAGGTCTCGCTGCCAGACGCCGTCGTGAGCGTCGATTTGTTGATCAGGTAGAGGTATTTCTTGAGCACGTTGGTCGTGCCGGCTTTTTCCTTGCGCACGACCGCCGTGATCGGGTCTGAGGAGCAGCCGGCCCCGGTGATCGTGTCACCGTTGTCGGTTATCTGACCCCACGTTGTGATCGTGCCGGCGTAGATGCCCTGAAGCGTGGCGTCGCTCAGCGCGAGACGCCCCGGAGCCGGGGCGCTCGTCGCCGTGCAGCCGGTTGGGAGATTGACATAGACCGCGAGCGAGAACTGTGCGACCGGGAGCGTCTCGAGCGTTTTTTCGGTCGGGGTCGACTCCTGGTTGGTGATGTTTTTGACCTGCGTGGCGTTGGGTGCTTCCGCGGTCGCGACGTAGGCGTTGTTCGCGGCAAACCCGGTGACGGGGCCTGAGAGCGTTCCGGATTCGCCCCACGACTTCAGGCCGGCGCCGCTGCTGGTCCCGTCGTAGGTCACGACCGGCGATTCTTTGCTTCCCTGTTTGCCACTGCAGGCGAAGTTGTCGGTCGATTTGTTGAAGTTGCTCGTCCAGACACGCTGCGCGACGATCTCGACAGCAGCGCCCTGGCCGGTTATCGGCCCGCCCGAGCACTGCGTGCCGAGCGACGCACTCGCGGTCCCTGGCCCGGCCAGGGAAGCGATCGCCGCCGCGGTGATGATGCCCGCCGGCACTGTTCGCAGTCGGCGGGTGGTGATGACCTTCATTGCAGGACTACCTCCGATCGAGACTCGTTTCCCCCCGTGCGCTGCCACGGGCAAATCCTCACCATTCTGGTCAGGCTTGTCGGGGAGTATTTCTCACGGTCTCGGTGAGGATGTACAGTTCCTGTAAACACGTGTGTCGCCGGGCGCCGGCCGCGGAAGGGCGCCGCGGGCCCCTTGGATCGAGCGGTTGTCGGGCGCGCGATGCGGCAGGGGCCGGTGGCCTCATCGATCGGTGCCGCATGGCCGCCCCACGGCTGCACCGAGGCGCGCACACATCCGGCGGTGCGATGCACCGACCGCGAGCATGAAAAGGGCCGGGCCCCGCATCCCTGCGGGGCCCGGCCCGAACTGCATCTGCCTCGGCTCCCGGAGCCGATGGTCCCCTCTAGCCGATTGACGCGGCTCCTGCGACTGCCTCACTGGTAACTGCGCCCTTCGGCAGCGCCAGGTAGTCGTGGCCGGCCAGCTGTGACTGACCGCCCTTCTTGTCCGTCACGAACTGCAGGAACTCCTTGACCGTTTCGGTCTCTTTCGCGCTCGTCCCCGTCAGCAGGGAGTATTTCGTGAACGCGAGGTCATAGGTCAGACCGCAGAGGGCGTATGCCTTCTGCGTCACCGACGTCGTCACGCTGTCCCACGGCGCGGTCGCTGCCGGCGGTGGGAACGGAGTGCCTTTCTGGTCCACGTAGGTCACCTTGTTGCAGTTGGCGTCCTGTGCCGTGGCGGTCGTGTCTTCCGCGCCCGTCGACGGGTCGGAGTACGTGGTCTTCTTGCCCTTGACGCCGTTCTGGAGCTTCACCCAGAACGTCGTGCTCGTCGCCGGAGCGAATCCTTTCGCCCTGCCTTCGAACAGGTTGATGTAGCCGATGCCACCTTCAGTCGCGAGGACTTTGGTCGCGAGGGCGCTACCGCCGTTGCCACCCGCGGGAGTCACGCCGGCGGCCGTCGGCCACACGGTGTTCAGCGACCCCTCGGACAGCTGCTGCCAGGTCTCGCTACCTTCGGATGTCGTCAGCGAGCCCGGGTTGATCTGGCCGAGGAACTGCTTGAAGATGTGCGTCGTGCCCGACGAGTCCTGACGCACAATGGGGTGGATCGGGTCCGCACCGCAGCCGGTACCTGTGATCACGTTGCCGCCTTCAGCTTCAAGCGCGCCCCACGTGGTCACGGTGCCCGCGTAGATGCCCTGGAGCTCTTTGTCGGTGAGCGACAGGCGCCCAGCCGCCGCCGGGCTGTTGGCCGAGCAGCCTGCCGGCAGGTGCACGACGACCGCCACAGACTCCTGTGCGACCGGCACTGTCAGCAGGGTTTTGGTGGTCGGGGTCGACTCCTGGTTCTCGATGTTAGTGATCTGCGTCGCGCTCGGCGGTTCGTCGGTCCCGACGAATGCGTTGTTGTCCGCGAAGCCGGTCGTGGCGAATTTGCCGGGTTCGTATTCGGATTCAAGGGAGCCTTCGGCACCCCACGATTTCATGCCGGCGCCGCTACCGTCCGAGGTGTAGGTCACGGTCGGCTCTTCACCGGGGGTTTTGCACGCGAACTTGCTCGAGGTCACCGGGGCTCCGTTGAAGCCTTTGTCCCAGAGCGTCTGCTGCGCGCCTTTCTGCAACGACGAGCCCTGACCGATGATGTTGTCACCGAGACAGTGCGACGTCGAGGTTTTTGCGCTCGCAACGCCCGGGGCTACCAAAGCAGCTACCGCGAGGGCCGCGACCGCGCACGCCATCAAGATACGGCGCGCAGATGAAGGATGCATCGTTCTACTACCTCCTGGTATGCAGTTCGCCGCCCCGGACAGCAGCGCCCCCCGAGATCGGCCAGAGTGGCAGCGTCTTGCTGCCGACTGGCACTCTCGTAAACTGACCCGTTGACAAGGTTGTCGAGCGGTGACTGTCCCGCCGTTTACGGCTCGTGGGCCAGATCCTGATGACACTTGATTACCGCGTGTTTACATAAGTTCACACGCTGTTCACATTCGGCCGATACCAGCAGAGCAGATGACGGGCCGCGCAACGGTGACAACACGACGGCCTGTGCCGGAGCGCCCGTGCCGCTGGGCGGAGCCGCGTGAGCCCCGCCGCCGGTGCGCTGTCGGGGCGCCACGTCGCGCCCCGACAGCTCCCGAGTAGACCTCTTTGCTAGTGGTGCTTGGCGGCGCGCAACGTGACGGTCGCCGTGGTCGTGTGGGTGGCGCCTGCCGGGTCATGGGCCACGAGCGTGGCCCGCGACGCGATCACGTGCAGCTTCGCCAGCAGCGAGCGCGCCTTCGCCGACAGGTGCAGCGTCACGGTCTTGGTCTGTCCGCCCGCGACCGAGAAGGAGCCCGTGGCGAGCGTCAGGATCGACGCCTTCGCCTTCGCCTGGTGGCCGACGCTGGCCACCACCGCCTTGAGCGTCTTCAGGGTCACCGTGCCAGAGCAGCTGCTCTCGCCGGCCGGGCAGGACACCTTGAGCGTGAACGCCCCCGCGCTGCTCACCGAAGCCGAGGCGCCGGCCAGTGTCGCGATCGGGACGGCTTTGACGACCACGTTGCCGAGGACACCGCCGCCTGGGGCGCCGCCTCCGGTGCCGCCACCGCCACCGCCACCGCCACCGCCGCCGCCTTCACCGCCACCACCGCCGCCGCCACCGCCACATCCGCTGGTACAGACGACGGTGCCAGTGGTGGTGAACGTGAGTTCCGTTCCCTGGCTCTTGCCGCTGGCGTTGGCAGCCACGAGCAGGAATTTGTATGTCGTGTGGGCGCTCAGGCCCGTCAGCGAGGCGGACACGGCGACCGGAGTGGAGCCCGAGCCCAGCCCGGCCGGCGAGCACGGTTCGGTGTGTTCGCTCACGCTGGCGGTGCCGTACTCGAACTGGCATTTCGTCACCGCGGCACCCTGGGGGTTGACGGTGCCGTGCACGGTCGCCGTCGTTTCGCCCAGGCTCGTCGCCGCTTCCGTCGCGACAGCGGGTGTCGGGCCGGTCGTGAACGTCCCGTCGAGCCCTTCACCGGCTCCGCCCGCGTTTTTCACGACCAGCCGGAAGTGGTAGGTCGTGTGCGCCGTCAGTCCGGTCACAGCCGCAGTCACCGCGGTCGCGCTCGAACCGGATCCGCCCGGTTCTTTCTGCGCGCATGGCGCGCTCGCGGTGTAGGAGGTCGTGGTCCCGTATTCGAACTTGCATTCGCTCACCTTGGCGCCGTTCGGGTTGACCGTGCCGTTGAGCGTCGCCGTCGTGCTCCCGATCGGATTCGCTTCACCGGTCACAGCGGTCGGGCCGGGCGCCTGGATGTTGATTTTGCCGTGGATCACGAGTTCCGGTTCGGCCAGGACGTCCGTGTGGATCTTCTCGGTGATTTCGAGCGCGCCCGCCTGGGTGAATTTGTGCGTGACTTCGGTCGTCTGGAACTCGTCAGCGCTCACCGTCTGCTTGGTCCCATCGCCGAATTCCCATTCCACGCTCAGCGCGTTGCCCTGCGTCAGCTGCGAGGACAGTGCGACCGTGTCGCCAATCGGGATCGGTTCCGCTTCCGGGACACCGATGCCGCTGACGCTGTGCGTCGGTTTGGTCGCGCTCGGCTTCGCGCAGCCTGTGCCGCCCGGCCCAAACTCGATGACTTTGGGTTCGGTGAATGTCGAGTCGTACACGAAGACGTCATGGTTTTTGCCGGCGGCGAGTTGAGATTGGGCGCTGTAGCCGATCTGGCACGGCCCGTTTTCGCCGACGGTCGCGGCGCTCTGGCCGCCCGTCCAGCCTTCCTCCACGCCGGCGGAGCTGAACTCGAGCACGCCGGGGTAGCGATAGCCGGTCTTTTCGCCGTTGAGCTGCTGCACGATGCCGGCCTTCGTGTAGATCGTCCCTTCAGGACCGAGGGAGAGACCTCCCCCCGCTTCCGGCAGCGGGTTGCCTGGGAATTCGACGAGAGTTTCGGATGCTGCTTCGAATTCGATGATCGGCTTGGGCGCGGTTTTTTCAGCGAAGTTCGACGGCACTTCGTCGATTTCGTCGACGTTGTCGACGAGCACCTTGCCCGCGGGCGTCACGACAGGAGACGTGGCTCCTTCGCCTTCGAAGTAGTTCGTGGTGTCCACCCAGCGGGGCTCTTTGCTCTTGCCGCCCAGTGCTCCCGTTTCGCTGACTCGCTCCATCGCGATCAATGTTTCGCCGAGGGCGTGCCCGGGGTCTTCCCCGCCGAGGAGGATGATGTCGTGGTTGGTCGGGTCCACGGCGATGCCCGCTGGTTCGAGCAGCGATTCGCCCTGTTTTTCAGAAAGCGGTTTCAGGATTTTCGGACCGGCCAGCACGCCCGTTTCTTTGCCCGTCGCGGGCGTCCCCGAGGCCGGCAGCAGCTTGCCTTCGCTCGGTTCGGTCGAGAATGCGTACAGATCCGCCGCGCCGACTTTTTCGGGGTCGATCTTTTCCGACGGGCGCAGCTCGCTGGCGAGCACGTACACGCGTTTGAGGACAGGGTCGATGACGACGTTGTCTACAACGTCGGCTTCTTCGTTTTTTGCTTCGGTGTCCTGCGGCCTGAACTTCACAGAGGCGACGGCCGTGTACTTGCCTTCACCGTTTGCGGTGAACTTCTGCAGACGGAATTCGTCCTTTTCGTCCGGGAGATCGACGACATAGACGCTGTTGTCGGTCGGATCCACACCCATGCCTGCCGCTTCTTCAAAGGGTTCCAGCTGACCGGTGCCTTTGCCCGCGGATCCGAAACTCGCGATTTCACCGTAGTTGTCCGCCTGGGCCGCTCCCGCCGTCATGGCGACCGCGAAGGCGCTCAACGCCAGCGCGGCTGTCAGGCGGCGGACGAGGCTTACGAGGTCAGACATCTTGCTCCGATCTTTTCGCTGGTTGAGAATCCAGGCCCACTGAGGACCGACCCCACGGCGGTGACGCTTGGTTACCGGCCGAATTTCCCTGCCGGCATTGCCGGCCGCGGTCAATGCTGGCGGCCGAAGCGAGCGTCGTCGTGTTAAAGCCGTGAACAACGCGTGAAGGCGCCATCACCATGGCCGGCCCCTGCGATCTTGAAAACGTCGCTGCGAGCGCAGCGAGGAGATCGTCGCGGGCGCGAGGCGCACCTCGCGCCGGCGGCCCGGGCGACCGCGGACCGCCGCCCCAGCGACGGCCGCCAGCACTACGAGTCCGAGGATGTATGGAGCCGTCGGCTCGTGTTCAGGTGCGCGATAGGCGACCGCCTCGTTGCTGACCGACTCGGGCGCAGCCTCCTCTTCTTCTTCTTTCTCAGGCGCCTCCACCGGCGAGGTCACGGCAGAGGTCCCGCTCGGCGGTGTCGGGCGCGCGGGCTGTGGCAGCGGTGCGGGCACGAAGGCGGGGACGAAGCTGGCAAAGGACGGGGGCACGAAGAAGTTCTTCGCCGCAACCGGGTGCGAGGCCGGGGCAGCCGGCGGCGGGGCGGCCGGGGCAGCCGGCGGCGGTAGGGGCAGCGGCACGGCGGCGCCCGGCGGAGCGCTCGCGGGGGCCGGCGCCGGAGCGGGAGCGGGAGCCGGAGCCGACTGGCTGGCGCTCGAGAGCGGCACTTTGGGAGCCGGGACGGTCCCGCATGGCTCACGCACGCTTCCGGGCTGGACGGTCACCGGCAGCGAGGAGGAGAGCCCGCCCGCAGTGATCGTCACGATCGTGGTCCCAGGGTTGTAGGCGCAGAAAAGCCCCGACTGCGCGTCGGGGATCGGTTCGCCGGTGGGTCCCTGCAGCACGGCCAAAGGGTTGGACAAGGCAAGGTTGGGCTCGACGAAGTTGCCGACTTCCGGACGCGAGGAGGTAAAGGTGTATTCAGGGAACAGTCCGTGCGCGCAGGCGTTCCCGACGCAGTTGGAGGGAATTGGGATGTAGGGATCGGTTTCCGGGGTCGTGGAGCTGTTGTGGGCGACGTTGCCCGAGCGTGGGCGCCGAGCCAGTCCCTCGAAGCGCGCGACCTGGCTGCGCCGCAGCAGCGTCCCGTCCTCGCCTTCGAGCGCCAGTTCTCCGATGTTGGGGACCAGCCGGACGCTGACGGGCGCCACGTTGGTCGCTGGGTTGCGGGCGGCAACGTTGATCTGCGCCAGCATGAACCCGCTCGCACCGATGAAGTCGCTCAGCGCCTGCTGGGCGAAGCTAACGTATCCGAGCGTGCCCGAGCCGAAGGACGGGATCGAGCCCGCGCTCGTCTGCAGCGCAAGCGTCACGTTCTGTTCCGGCGAGTTGAAGAAGTAGGCCGAGGCGCCACCGGCAACGAGCAGCTGCACGACCGCGCTCGCGCCGGCTTCCCCGGCTGCCGCCTGTGCTCGAAGATCGGCGTTGCCGAGAACGATCGCGGGCATGCTGTTCGCCTTTGCTTCGCTGAGCTCGCCCGCGAGCCACACCAGTTGCGCTTCCCCGACCGGGGTGCTGTCGTCGAGCACGATCACGCGCACCCTGCCCGCCGCTCCGCTCGAGTTCATCGCGTAGTAGGCGCACTGGCTCCCCACAGCGGCGCAGCTCTGCGCCGAGCGACCGGCCGATTCGAGCCCTGGAGCCGACCCCGCGTTGCCGAACGGTTCGGGGAATCCGCTGAAGGCGAGCGAGAACGACTGCTCGCTGTGGCTCGCATCGAGGTCGGTCGCCGACGGAGCCACGTAGGTTGGCGTCCCGCTGGAGCCGATGATCCCGGCGTAGCGGTTGAGCTCGCGCGCGTAGGGAACCTGAAGCGTCGCGGGCCCCGCGGTTTTGCCGGTGGTGACCCGCGCTCCCGTGTAGAGGAAGGCACGAACGCCCGTGATCTGGCCGGCAAGCTGGAGCGCGTGGCGCAGCCACACGTCCGGTCCGATCTGAGCCTGGTCGCGCTCAGCGCAGGGGGCGGCGCACTGGGCGCCGCCGGCGATCGCGAACGTCGCCTGCTTCGGCGTCGCTGGCACCGGTGCCGAGGCAACGCCCGTCGGCTGGACGCCATCGGTCGGGTAGCGCCACACGTCGGCCGTGTCCATCTGTTCGTTTTCGTTGTCGACGATTCCCCCGACAGCCCAGCCCAGAGCTCCGCTGGAGTTGACCAACAGCGCCGCCACGGGATCCGGCTGGTAGACCGTGTCGTAGCGTTCGTATTCCCCGGGCGGCTGCTGGACGTCGTTCAGTTCGTGCTCCTCGTCGCTCCAGCCCGTGGCCGTCTGACGTAGCACCCCGGTTTCCTGACTCGAGGACAGCGGATAGGGTTCGATCAGCGTGGGCGGGAACCCCGGCGGCGGATTCGGCACGTTGTCCACGGCAAAGGTGTTGGGGGCGCTGCCGACGGCGACCGCGCGCAGCGCACCTCCTTCACGAAACAGCGCGACCGACGCCGGCGAGACGTCAGCGGGATAAGGCGTCGGCGTGGCCTGCCACGCCGATCCGGCTGACTGACGCTCATACACCTGCCCGCCTTCCCCCACACCCGAGGCCGTGAAGGCCGCGCCGCCGTCGGGCAGCCCGGCGACCGCCCAGGGAGAGTTCTTGCCCATCACGGCGGCTGCGCCTGTGTCGAGGCGCCAGCCGGAGCCGTCGTTGACGATCAACCCGCCTTCGTAGTGCTCTGTGGAGGGAACTATCTTGCGGTAGGCGACGATCGCTTCCGAGCCGGCGAAGGCGATCGAGGAGTAGCTCGCGCCCCGCGCCGGCGGCGGGATGTCTTCTTCGGGTTCCTGTGTCCAGGTCTTGCCGTAGTCCAGCAGCACGCCGTTCTGCCCAACCGCATAGCCACGAGCCGAGTTGCTCGGATCGAAGGCGATGCCGAGCAGGTTCCCGCGGAAGTTCACGGGCGCCGCCGGATCGGGTTCCCACAGGCCGGTTTCGCCTCGCCACAGCCACATCTGGCGAAGGGTCTTGGGCGCGTCCCCGACCGCATAGGCGCGACCCGGGGTGGGCCACGCGACGGCGCGCAGCCGTGGGGTTTCGTGACCTCCGCCGGGGCCCATCAGGCTTTCCGGCACCCATCCCTCGCCCGGCTTGAAGCGCGCGACCTCGCCCCGATCGCCGACCGCGAGCGCTTCGCTGGAGAGCGCGCCGACCGGCTGCCCCGGAGCGGGCGCGACCGCGAGCAGCGCGCGGCGGAACGAGGCGGGCCACGGGGTGAGACGGCTCGGGACCGGGTTGAGCGTCAGGTGCACGGGCAGCCGTTCCTGCCCCAGCCATCCCTCGTGCGGGTTGGAGAAGGCCGAGCCGAAGCTCCCGCCGACGTCAGCGGGTGCAGGAGAGCCTCCAAGCGCGGTCACGCGCGTGAACTGCGTCCCGTCCAGGCGGAGGCTCACGCCATCGGGAAAGCCGGTGATGACGCGTTCGCCGATGGCTTCCGGGGTGGAGGAATTGGCCCAGGCGAAGCTGCGCACGCGCGCAGCCGGCAGTTGTTCGGGGAGTTCGTGCGTGCACGGTTCGCTCGCGCCGGACCCCGCCGGAAGCCCGCACCAGGACGCCACGAACCTGCCCGACGCTTCGCCTTCTCCCTTGAAGAACATCGTGGCGGAGGTCTGCAGGTCGGTGCGTTCCCCGTCGATCCAGACGCCGTCCGAGGTGGCCGTCAGCAGCTGGGACTGAACGCGCTGGGGCACGGTGAAGGGCTCTCGCGCGCCTTCCCTGCCTTCGACGAAGATCGGTTCTCCCGATTCTCCACCCGCTCTGAGCGTGACCGGCTGCCAGCTCGCAGGTTCTCCGCCCGTCCCCGGCCGGCGGCGGAACAGCGCGATCGAGCCGACGGGATAGTGCGAGGAGAGCCTTGCGATCAGCCAAGCATTCTGGGGAGAGCTCGCGCTGATCGCCAGCACCTGGAATTCTTCCTTGCTCGCCGCGGGAACTTCGATCGGCTCCACGCTCCATTCGCTGCCGTCCCAGTGCAGCACGCGCTCTTCCTTGCCTTCTCCTTCGCTCACGGGGACGACGAGTGCCCCGGCGTGGCCGCCTTCGTCCAGCGCGGCGATCATCGGCGCGCGGTTGACGCCGAGCAGTTTTTCGCCTTCTTTGAGCGCCGCTTCGCCTGCGGGCGGCGCGAGCTGCTGGAAGGCCCCGCCGGGGTTGCGCACGAGCAGCACCCGTTCGACGGCGCCGCTCGATTCCGACGACGGGATGGTTCCCCCGAGGACGCCATCGCCCGCGGCTGTCATCTGCCCGGCGAGGGGACTCGGGGTGCTGAACCTGCCGCCTTCCGGCTGATCGAGCTTGAAGCCGGAGAGGGGATGACCTGCGTGGTCGAGCAGCGCGGGCGCTGTGCTCCACCCCGTTTCCCGGGTGTAGCGGACGAGCGTGGAGGCACCGCTCTCGATCCCGAGCCCCCACGTCTCATCGGGCGCCTCAGCGGGAGAGGCACCGAACATCATGACGCTGGTGGCCGGGACCGAGGCGTCGGTCTGCGGGACCGGTTCGCCCGCAGATTCGGCCGCGCGTGAGCTCGCGCCAGGCCCCGGCAGGCCAGCCATCAGCGCCGCCGCAAGGGCTGCGCCGATCGCTGCGATCACGGCGAGGGCGCGCCGCGAGCGCGGGCGTCGGAATCGGGGCAGCGGTCTCAAAACCGTGTTTCCGCCCCGAGCGGGCCACCCTGCAGGATCGCGCGTGCGTTGGGGAACGCCAGCGAGGTGGAGACGCTGTTGGTGTTCGCTTCCTGGGTCGACTTCGTGGGCAGGGGGGCGAGCGCGTGTGTCTGCAGGTCGAGCTTGGTCGGCCAGCGCTTTGCGTTCAGGCGCAGCAGCAGCTTGCGCCTGCCTGCGGCGAAGGTGCGCGTCGGCGTGCTTGCGACCACCTTGTGCTTGCGCTCGGCGAGCAGGCGCACGCGCGCCGTGACGGCCAGCTGGAAGCTCAGTTCGAGTTCGGTCTTGTGGATCAGTCGCGAGTGCATGTGCGAGAGCAGCGGTACCGCCACGCGGGCGAACGGGTTCACCACCTGCGCGACCACAGGTCCTTCCGAGGCCGCCGCTTCCGAGAGGCCCGAGTTGTCCACGGGCACCGCATCGGAGGCCTCCCGCGGCACCCCTTCGTCGGCGGGGCGTACCGTGATCAGGTCTTCACCATCGAAGGCGGGGTCGCCGTCGCGCTGGGGGTGAGCGCGTTCTTCAGCGGTGCTGAGATGAAACAGCCACCCGCGCGTGCTCGCCATCCAGCAGTCGTGGACCGCCGGGCACACGATCTTTTCCGCCGCTCCCTTCGGGCCATCCTGTTCGCCGGCGACGGGCAGTTGCAACCTGTCCGAGATCGATCCGTCGGCGGAGATGTGGGCGACGGTCGCCCGCGCGAGCGGATTGGGACCGCGTGATGCTTCTTCCTGGGACTCGAGGGCGAGCCAGGCGCTGTGCGTGCCCGGCTCGCCGGCAACCGCGTTGACGATCTGATCTTCCGAGAAGGCTTCGAGACCCGAAGGTTCGCTCTGCGGACCGAGGACCTGCACCCAGCTGGGGGATCCTTCTTCGAGGTATTCGTGGCTTTCCTTGGAGTACTGGACCTTCGAGTAGCGCAGAACGGTCACGCCCGCTTCGGCCGATTTTTCGGGCGGTTCGATCACCGTGCCGGCCGCCGCCCACAACGCGTCCGCATCGCTCGAGAGATGCAGGAAGTCCAGGGCGTAGGGGAACTCGCCCGGCCCATAGAGGGGCAGGCCCGTGACCGGTTCGAATGAGGTTGTGCCTTCGCCGTCGAGGGCGTGCATGGCCGGCACTTCCAGCGAGCGCTTGATGAAGCGATCCGAGGCGGACAGGCGCAGGCTCTCGAACAGGCCGCCTTCGAAGGTGCGCAGATCCTCCACCGCGTGACCTTCCGGCAGATACGGTTCGGCCGTGAGCGTTCGGCCGTTCCAGTGGAGCTGGAAGGAGCCGATCTGGGGTTCCGGCAGCGAATCGCCGGCGAACCAGCAGTCGCTGGCACTCAGGCAGCCGGCCGCATGCATCGCCTGGTAGGAGGTCGACTGGAAGGCCAGCGAGGCGTAGGAGTCGACCACTTCGAGATTGCCCGTGCCGGGCTTCAGGGCAAAGCGACACAGCGTGTTGTCTTCGAGCGGAGGCGCGAAGCCGCGCGATTCGGAGGCCTGGCCGGGTCGCCCGTCTGAGACCGTCCAGAATTCGTTGGGGCCCGCCCACGCGATGCGCCCGTCGCTCGCCCCGCACACGTTCGCGAGCTCGTGCCAGCCTTCGCCGTCGTAGGCCCACACGCCCGCGGGCACCGTGCTTCCGTTCCCAGCTGTGATCAGAACGCCGCGGTTCGGCGACCAGAATTGGATGTCGCCGATCTTGCCGAGCCCCACGGGAGCGTTCGCGCCTTCGACCCCGCTCGGTGGGCTCGGCGGGCTCGGCTGTTCCAGGCGCCATTCGGCGTTGCCGTCGTCGGCGAGTTCCGCGGCGTTGGCCGCCGCGCCACCGAGCAGCGCCGTGATCAGCAGCGCGAGCAGGAGGGCATACAGGGCGCGGGCGCTCATGTCCTCTTGGCCTTGCTCTTCTTGGAGTTGGCCGTCTTGGACCTGGCCTTCGTCTTGGCCTTGCGCACGAACGTCACCGCGACGCTCTCGTGCAGGGTCGGTCGCCCGGGCGCGGTGAAGGTCACGTTCGTGGTCGCCGACAGTCCGCCCGCGCGAGCGGCCAACGGCGAGTACTTCGATCCGGGGGCGAGCGTGATCGTGCTCAGCCCGGCGCCGGCCTCGTGGAGCTGTCTGCTCGCGGCGACCGTGCGCGTCAGCACCGTGGTACCGGTGCGCGCTCGTCGCTTCGTCCGCTTTGCGCCATGTGCGCTGCCGGCCGAGGTGGAGCGGATCGTGCTGCTCGCGCTCGCGTGCAGATATCCCGCCCCCGGGAGCTCCACGTACAGCTGGACCTTGCCGTTTGCGAGCGAGCGGGCCGTCACCCCGAGGCTCCAGCTCGGCTGCGGCGCCGGGTTGGGCGGCGCTTCCGAGATGATCTGCGGTCCTGGGTTCTCTGTGAAGACGACGCGGTGGATGGCGAAGGCGTCGGCTCCGTCGAGGTGGTTGTCGCTCAGCGGCGGCGTGTTGCCGTCGCCGTAGACCAGGTTGGAGGCGGTCGAGCTGAACGCGAGCGTGTTGCCGTCTTCTGAGAAGGACGGCGACAGGGCTCCGTCTCCGCGCTGCAGGTACTGGTCTTGGTCGCTCGCGGGCACCGGTTCGTGGGGGTGTTCGCTGGCGTCGCCTTCATAGCCCTGGGTGACGCGTGTCAGCGTGTCGTTGAGCAGGTCCACGTCGAAGAGCTCGAGCATGGCGGGGACGCCGGCAGGTGCGCTCACGTACGCCGGGGAGCCGAGCGGGAAGACCGTACGCCTCGTGGTGAAGGCGACCTGATCGCCGGCGGTGTCGATGCCGAGTTCCACGATCGGGGCGTTGGTGGCGATGTTGCCTTCTTCACCGCTCGCCAGCTCGGTCAGGGTCCGCAGGGCCTGCACGCGGGTGAGCCCTTCGTGCATGTTCGCGACGTACAGATCGCTGTTGCGGTTTTCGGCGTCCACCCCGAAGTCGCTGCCGAGGGAGAGCAGTGGCGCGTTGGCGATGAAGGCCACCATGTAGCCGTCGCTGCTGAGACGCGGCAAGAAATCGCCTTCACCGCCCGTCCACACGCCCAGCGAGCGTTCGGTCGAGAACGGCCCCTGGCAGGGGTCGGAGGCGGAATGCACCTGCGGCAGGGCGGCCTCGCCGCTCGCGACGCACGCGGGGCTTTCTGCGTCCGCGCCCCCCGTGACCGACCGTGTCGGGGCGAGCTCGCCGTCGGCGACGCGCCGCCACAGCGGCTCGCTGAAGCTCGCCCTGAGCGGTTCCCCCGGAAGCGTCCGCACCTGCTCGCCGACGTCCTGGCCCGGCCAAGCGGCCGTCGATCCGTCAGCGCTGATGGAGGCCCCGATCGCGGGCTCGAGCGAATACGCTTCGGGCGGCCGGAACGGTGGCGCGCCGCCGGCGCTGTAGACGGCGCCGAAGGTGGAGCGACCTTCCGTCTGGGAGGGAACGGGCTTGGTCTGGCCCGACTCGTCGAGCGCCGGCCTGCCCGTCGCCGGGTCGTATTCGACGCTCACGAGCTCGGTTGTGTGGGTGTCGAGGTTGCGCAGCGCGACCTCGAGGGCCGGCGTTTGCACGCCGTCAAGGTTCGATCTGGCGGTGGTGACGAACACGGCCTTGCGCCCGTCGGCGCTGAGCGCCGTGCGCCCGGCGGCCACCGAGCCGTACCGTTCTTCTTCGAATTCGAGGCCTTCCCCACCTTCGTATTCGTAGTGCAGCGTTTCGAGCGATCCGCTCGCGGCGGATACGGGTTCGAAGGCCGCACCGTCCGCTGCGGGCAGCGCCATGTTGCGGACGTACACGTTTGGCGCTTCATGCGTCTGGTGCAGCGGATCGGGGAGCCCGTTCGTGATTTCGGTGAGATGCGCACCCTCGTTGGTGGTGAAGCTCACGTACTGACCGTCGGCGCTGATCGAGGGAAGCTCAGAATCGCCCCCGGCCACCTCCTGGAGTTCCCCGCCGGGACGGTTTTCGCGGCGCCACACACCGGTGACCCCTCCGACCGACCCGTCGAAGACCACGTAACGCCCGTCGCCGGAGATCGCCGGATCGTGCGCGTAGTCGGCCTGCTGGAAGGGGCTGGCCGACAGCAGCGTGATCGACCCGAACACATCGGCGCTCGCCGTTGCGCTCAGCGCGAGCGAACCCACGAGCATGCAGGCGAGCAGAAGCACGGCGGCGCGCCTCACGGCACCCTCACCAGCCTGCGGACGATGCCCTGGTTGCCGATCTTGTCGCGTACCTGGGCCACGATCGTGTAGAACCCGGCGCGACTGTAGAGGTGCGTGAAGAGCGATCTCCCCGATGCGCGCTGACCGTCGCCGAACTGCACGGTCACCGCGCGGGCGTCCACGCCGGACTGGGGGTCCCGGATGCGCACCCTGACGCCGTGCCCACCGTGTGTCCGCGTGACCGTCACCGCGGGCGCCTGGCCGTCGATGCGCAGCTTGGAGGGAGCGGTCAACGTCGCCTGCCCGAAGATGTCGGTGGCGAGCATCTGCACCGCGTGCACTCCGCTGCCGAGACCGCGCGGATCGAACTGAAAGGCGCTCGCTCCCGGTGTCGTCGGATACACGTGGCCGTCGAGCACGGCGCTGTAGCGCAAGGGTCCGTTCGCGCTCGGGGCCGCTTCCCAGGAGACCTGCGCCTGGGACGGCTTGAGCCAGCCCTTGGTCACGCTGATCACGAAGTTCTCAGGCTGCGCCGTGACCTGGGCCGCGACGATGGCCGCATTGCCCAGCGGTCCCTGCTGAAAGGCGACGAGCCCGTCGCCGAGACCCGAGCGCCCCACGGCCAGGGCGCCGATCGGACCGCCGGCTCCGCCCGTGACAAGCCCGGTCTGGACCGCTGCGCTTGGAAAGTCCTCACGCACGGCCACGCCGGGGGCTCCCTGGGCGCCCGCGCTCGGCCAGGCCGAGATCCCTCCGCCTTCGGGATTCATGACGCTCGCCGAGGGAAGTTCGTCGGCTGGGACGAGCTGGGAGCCGACGAAGGGCGAGCCGAGCGAGAGCGTGCCGGAGGGTCCAAGGTCGTTGCGCTCCACGACCCGCGGCTGACCGTTGCTGTCGTAGAGCAGCCGTGCTTCCTGCTTTTCGTCGAGGTCGATGCTCGGTCGTCCGACCTGAGCCGCCGGCCCACCCGCGACCGCCGAATCCGCGATCGCCGCGCCCTGGAACTCCGCCCCCTTCGCGGCTTCCCCGTCGGGCAGGACGTTGAGGAAGATCCGCGGTCCCGGCAGCGGTGCGCCGCCGCGCACCTGCCGATAGGCGACCTCGGCCTGACCGAGGCGCGAGACGGCGACGGTCGGGGCGTCGGCGTCTTCGGTGATGGGCGCTCCTCCGAACGAGCTCGCGCTGACCGGCATCACGTAGTTGAGGGTCGAGCCGAACAGGCGCCGCGCCCAGATGCGTGCCACACCTTCGATTTCCGGCTCCTGCCACACGACGACCCCGTTGCCGGTCGGCCCGATCGTGATCTGCGGGGCGTTGGCTTCGCTCGGAGGGCGCATCGAGACTCCGGGGTCGCGATTGATGGCCCCGAGCTGCATCCATCTTTCGCCGTTGAAGTGCGCCACTTGCACCTTCTCGCTGACATCGCCGGGGCGAAGCAGCGCGGTGCTTCCGTGCGGACTGACTTCCCTGTAGACGACGTCGGCCTGGCCGGTGGAGCTCATCGCGAGGTCGGGGCTGGTCCCGGTCGCTTCACCGATGTTCGGATCGATGATCACCGCCGGCCCGAAGCGGCTCGCGCCGGGTCCCATCGTGGCCGAGAGAAGCTCTGAGACGGGACGCTGCGAGACGGTGGCGTAGGGCGTCGTCCAGACCACCACGAGCTCTCCACCGTCGGCGGCGCCGATCCGCGGCCAGCTGGCCGCGTAGCGCTCTTCGTCGTCGATCCTGATCGGGGCCAGCCAGTGGCCGGCGAGATAGCGGGCGACGAACACGTGGGCCACGCCTTCGACCCGCTTGAGGTAGACGAGACCGCCGGTTCCGTCTTCCGCCATCGCGACGCCGCCGAAGCCGACGATGTTCTCGTTCGGGCCGTCGATCGTCTGCGCCGGGAGGATCACGGCGTCAGCTCGCCGCGCGCAGGCAAGCAGGACGAGCGCAAGGCCGGCCACGAGAGCCACGACGAGTCGAAGTTCCGGGTGGGTCCGCCAGACCTTGCCGAGCACTCAGGATTCCGGCTTGCTCAGGGCACCCGGCGCCTTGTTGAAGGCGCACCGAAAGTTCTCGGCGGCGGCGACCGGCTCCGAGCCGGCGAAGCCGCCCAGGTTGCCGTTGTCGTAGACCGTCACGTACTGGAGCGATTCGGGCAGTGGGTTGGCTGGCAGCGGAACGGGGTTCGCCTGTCCCTGGCGAGGGTTGCCGGTGGCGCCTTCGCTGACCCCCTCCGAGCCGGCGGCGGCCGATCCTGCCTCGGTCGTCACGAGCGTCGAGCTCATCTCGCGTTCGTCCTTCAGGCCGCGACTGGGGTCGAGGTCGACCGTGGCTGTGAGTTGGGAGTCGTGGATCGTGGACTCGAGCTTGACGCGATCCGCTGCGCCGACGAGCTGTGCGGCGGTGGGCAGCCACCCTCCTTCGGCCTCGCACGCTTTGCTCGCCCAGATGTAGTTGTTCTTGCCGGCCTGCGCGTTGGTCAGCGGATACGGCGCGGTGTCGAGGCACCACGTCCCGAGATCGACGGTCTGAGGCGGGCAGGTCCCGGCGAGTTCTTCGGCCGTCTTGCCATCGACCCGTGCAGCATCATTGACGGTGGGGATCGCGGCCGCCGGGAATTTCCTGTTCTTGCCGAGGACCAGGATCCCGCCCGCGTATGGCTTGGTGCTGACGCGGTGGCCAGCGAAAGCACTGACCACTGCGCGGCGCGCGGCGTCGGCGAGCCCGGTGGTGGAGAGCACCAGAGCCACCAGCGCGACGACCATCGCCGGCGAGGGCAGGCGGCGCCTCATGGTGCTTGCTTGGGGTCGCGTGCCGGGCTGGCCCGGCGCACGTCGCGCAGATCGTCGAGAGTGAACCCCTGGACAGTGGAGAGCACCGCATCCAGGGCTACACCGGAGAGCGTCTCCTGCTCGAGCAGGGCGCTCGCTGTCTCCTCGACCGTGTTCCAGTTGCGATCCAGGACCACCGCGGCGCGCGCCTCGGCGTCACCGACCAGCCGCTCTACCTCGTTGTCGATCAGGTTCAGCGTCGCCGGACCCACCGAGCCGAGGTCCTGGAGCGAGGCCCCTAGGAACACCTCGCCGCTCTTCTCGCCGATCGTGACCAGGCCGAGGGCCTCCGACATCCCGAACGAGGTGACCATGCTGCGCGCGAGCGCGGTCGCCGCGTGCAGGTCGTCGTTGACGCTCGTCGAGGTGTGCCCAAAGGCGATCCGCTCACCCGCCAGCCCAGCGGTGATCACGATCAGCTGGCTCTGCAGGTCGGGCTTGGTCATGATCGTCTGGTCGCGGTCGGAGAGCATGTGGGCGGCCGTCCCGAGCTGGCGCCCGCGCGCCACGATCGAGAGCTTGCGCGTCGAGGCGGTGTGGCCGAGGGCGTCGGTGACGACCGCGTGGGAGGCCTCGTGGATCGCGATCAGCCAGCGCTCCTGCTCGGTGAGGATGTGGTGCTTGGCGGGTCCCGCGACGACGCGGTCGATCGCCTCGTCGAGCGTCGCCGCGTCGATCTGCCCGCGTCCGTCGCGCACGCTCAGCAGGGCCGCCTCGTTGATCACGTTGGCGAGCTCGGCTCCGCTGAAGCCGGGCGTCTGGCGCGCGACCTCCTCGAGCGAGGCATCGGGTGCCAGCGGGCGCTTGCCCCCGTGCAGGCGCAGGATCTCCAGGCGCCCGTGCACGTCGGGCACGTCGATCACCACCTGGCGGTCGAAGCGACCGGGGCGCAGCAGGGCGGGGTCGAGGATGTCGGGGCGGTTGGTCGCGCCCATCACCACGAGTCCGCCGTCGCCCGCGAAGCCGTCCATCTCCACGAGGATCTGGTTGAGCGTCTGCTCGCGCTCGTCGTTGCCCTGACCGATGCCCGCGCCGCGCTTGCGCCCGGCGGCGTCGAGCTCGTCGATGAAGATGATCGCGGGCGAGGCCTTGCGGGCCTTGCGAAACAGGTCGCGCACGCGGGCGGCGCCAACGCCCACGAGCGACTCGACGAAGTCCGAGCCCGAGAGTGAGAAGAAGGCCGCGTCGGCTTCGCCTGCCACGGCCTTGGCGAGCAGCGTCTTGCCGGTGCCTGGCGGTCCCACGAGCAGCACGCCCTTGGGCGCCGCCGCGCCGACCGCCAGGTACTTGCTCGGGTCGGCGAGGTAGTCGCGTATCTCCTTGAGCTCCGCGAGCGCTTCGCCCGCGCCGGCGACGTCGGCGAAGGTGATCCTGTCGGCGGTTCCCTTGCCCTTCTTGCGCCCCTTTCCGGTGAACTGCGAGAAGGCCGCTATCCCGCCGGCGCCGCCGTCGGCGCCGAGCCGCGTGAAGAAGGAGAACAGGCACACGAGCAGCAGGATCGGAATCAGGAACTGGACGATGATCGCCTTGGTTGGCTTGCCCGACTGCTGATCGACCGATACGACCGCCCCACTGCTGTCGAGTTCGCGCGCCAGCTCCTGCGTCTGGGCTCCGGAGGCCGGATAGGCCGCCCACAGCCGCTGCGCTTCGGCGACCGGTGCAGCGCCCGTGGCCGTGGTCGTGCCTCCGGTGGCACCCGTCGCACCGCCTTCTCTGCCTGCGACGGTGCCGGCCGGTGACACCACCGGTGCCGTGGACGTCGTGGTGATCTCCACCCGGCTGTCGTGATCGAGCAGGATCGCGCTCGCGACGTCGTGGCGCTTGGCCAGCGTCTGCACGGCGCTGAGCGGCACCTCCCGCCCGGAGCTGCCCGGCTTGATCTCCCCGAGGAGAGTCGAAAAGGCGATGGCGAGCCCGATCGAGGCCAGCAGGAGGAACAACGAGAGCGGGTCGCGCAGGGCGATCCGCCGCAACGCCGAGAGGAAGCCGCTGATGGCCACCAGCACCGGGCTACGACGGTGCGCCAGGCCCGAGCGCACGGTCGCCGCAGTGGTGCCCCCGGGAGCTTTGCCGTTGGTGGACCCCTTGCCGCCGGTGGGTGGCGGGTCGGGTGCTGGTGTCGTGGGTTCGTCTGTCATTTCGAGCGCAGGGGAGCGATAGCTGGGATCGTCATGTTCGAGATCGATGCGACGGGCGGTGCACCGAGTCGCGTGGTCGAGATCTTCGGCTGGACTACATCCGAATCCCCGAATATCACACGCCGGGGCAGTCGCGAAAGGCGGCCGACGAATCGATCGACGGCAGCCTCACACGCCGCAGACCGAAATGCAATGGCGTTCACAAAAACGACACAGGACCCGCCGAGGACCTTCACAAAACTTACACAACAGGTCTGCGTTCACAAAAAAGACACAAGCTGGAGGGGCGAGTCTGGCGTTCACAAAAACGAAACACCAACGGCGACCCGCATCGACAGGCTTCGCGTGGGGTGATGTTCATAGCGCATACCGCATCGATTCACACCTCGCTCTGTTTGCACCCTGAGCGTCGTCGACGCTAGAGCAGTGCCAACTCCCGAAAACAAAGGAGCAAAGACTGTGCGCGCGCATCGCACCCTCGCAGTTTCAGTAATCATTGGGCTCGTCCTGGCAGTGCCGGCCGGCGCAGCCGCAAGGCGGGTGATCATCGACGGCTCGACCTCGATGCTGCCGCTCGTCCAGAAACTCGCCAACGCCTACCACAAGGCCTATCCCAAGATCTCGGCGCCGAAAGTTGGCGGCGGCCAGACCGCGATCGGCATCGGCGACGCGTCCGCGGGAAGGGTGGACATCGGTGACGCCTCCCGCGACCCGATCCCGGGCGTCGATCCCAAAGGCCTGGTCTTCAGCAAGATCGCCCGCGACGGCGTCTGCGTGATCACCAACAGCGCCAACCCCCTGCCCAACCTCTCGCAGGAAACCGTCCAGGGCATCTTCACCGGCTCGATCCGCGACTGGAGCAACGTACCGGGCGCGACAGTCACGGGACCGATCGACCTGTTCGACCGCGACGGCGCCTCCGGTACCCAGGACGCCTTCCAGAACATCTTCCTGGGCGAAAACACGAAGATCTCTCCGAGTGCCACAGCTGAGAACTCCGAGGGCCTGGAGGTCAACGCCGTGGGCAGCGGCAACGACAAGAACGCCATCGGCTTCGTGTCGTTCGCGGCCACCATCGGCTCGAGCGTTCACACGGTCAACTACCAGGGGATCCCCTGCACGCTGCGCAACGCCAAGTCCGGTCAGTACGGAGGCGTCCGCAACTTCTGGATGGTCACCAAGGGCGTTCCGAAAGGCGAAGCCGCCAAGTTCATCAACTGGGTCACCAAGCCGAACAACACCACGGTCCGCGCGATCGTCAGCTCCGAGTGGATAGCCATCCACTAGCCCGGTGACTCTCCGCAGAGCACGACCCCCGCGGCAGATGACCGCGGGCAGGATCGACCGGCGCGTCGAGCTCACGCTCGGCGCGCTGGCGGTCGCGGTGCTCGCGATGATCGCGGCGATGACCGCGACGGTCATCGCGAAAGGCTGGCCATCCTTCTCTCACAACGGCCTCAGCTGGTTCGGACCCGGCGGCGATGTCGACACGCAGCTACGGGCCATGCAGGAAGCCAAGGCCCTCCCGGGACACTCGCTGTACTACTTCCGCGCCTGGCCGCTGATCTGGGGAACGCTCGTGACCACGCTCGCCGCCGTCCTGATCGCGTTGGTCATCTCCACGCTGGCGGCGATCTTCCTGACCGAGTTCGCACCCCCGGCGATGCGCCGAACACTCGACCCCGTGATCAGGTTGCTGGCCGGCGTTCCATCGGTGATCTACGGCCTGATCGGGATCCTCGCGATCGCCCCGTGGATCAACCAGCACCTGCTCAGCAACTCGCGCAAGGCCTCCGTCTCGATCGTCGTCCAACTCAATGGAGCCAATCTCACAACCGCCACGCTGATCCTGATCGTGATGATCCTGCCGATCATGGTCGCGATCAGCGCCAACGCGCTGGCGGCGGTGCCGCCAGCTTGGCGTGAGGGGTCAGTGGCCCTAGGCGTGAACCGTTGGCGCACGATCTGGCGTGTGTCGCTACGCACGGCGCGACCGGCCATCATCGCCGCGACCATCCTTGCCACCGCGCGCGCGCTCGGCGAGGCCGTGATGCTGGGGATGGTCTCGGGTGGACGCGGCTTTGCCGCCAACCCGCTCGACGGGATCACGTTCCTGTTCGAGCCCGTGCGCCCGCTCGCCGCGACGATCTTCCAGAACTCCGACGGCCTGACGATACCCGTGCTCGCGCACACGATCTACGCGATCGGGGCCGTGCTGCTCGTCTCCGCCGCGATGCTCTCGCTGGCGGGCTGGGCGGCGAAGCGCCAGCTCGGACGCTACGGAATCCGCGCCTGATGGCCACCGGTCAGCTCGCACCCTCCCCGCCGCCGGGGCTGTCGATCGCGCGCACCGGTCGCGAAGGCACAGGCTCCTGGCCGCTCGTCGATCGGATCGCATTCTGGCTGTGCTGGATCACGGGCATCGGGCTGTGCGTGACCGCCGTCGCGATCGTGCTGTTCATGATGGTGAAGGGCATCTCCTATCTGCACCTCGACATGCTGGTGCGGTCTCCAGCGCCGTCGGCGATCCAGAGCCAGAGCGGCGGGATCCTGGATCCGATCGTGGGAACCCTGATCGTCGCGGCGATCGGCACGGCGATCGCGGCCCCGATCGGCGTGGCGCTCGCCGCGTGGCTGTCGGAGTACAGGCGCCCGGCCTGGCTGGCGCACGCAGTCGAATCGGCGATCGAAATCATCGCGGGGGCGCCGAGCGTCGTGCTGGCGCTGTTCGGGCTGCTGATCTTCTCGCAGGGCTTTCTCGGATTCCTCTCCCAGACGGCCGCCAACGGAGCGGTCTACGGCCGCTCCTTCATCGCCGCCGGTGTGGTGATGGCCGTACTCGCGCTGCCCCTGATCGTCGGTTCCGTGCGCGAGGCCCTCGAGCAGCTGCCCGACCGCCTACGCGAGGCCTCCTATGCGCTCGGACGTACGCGCGCCACGACGATCCGGCGCGTCCTGCTTCCCTCGATACGCCCGAGCATCGCCACCGGAACGGTACTCGGAATGGGGCGAATCATCGGGGACACCGCGATCATCAGGATCCTGCTCGGCGTCTCGCTGACGAACCAGGGCGTCGGGCATCTGCCGATCCTCGGAGCGCTCCGAGGCACAGGCTCGACGCTCACGAGCTACGTCTATGAAAACTCGCCGGCCGGCGAAGGCAACGCCCCCCAGAAGGCCTACGCGGCCGCCTTCCTGCTGCTCGTGCTCGTGCTCGCGCTCAACGGGCTTGTCACGTGGCTGACGAATGCCGGCGCGGGAGAGCGACGTGGGCCGCGCACTGCATTTCGACTGCTGCGATTCTCGGGCGCGCAGGAATGAGCCGACTCCAGGAGGACCGATGGACCCGATGATGCCGCCACCGGTGCGGCGGATCGCGCTCGACCGCGATCCCTTCATCGCCCCCCCGAAGCCGATCGCAAATGGCGCCGCCCCCACCGCCGTCGCGGCGCGTCCACGCGCTGTCAGGGCTCCGGCGCCGATCGTACGCGAGCGCATGGCGGTGGAATCGGTGTGGCTCGCCTACGGCGAGAACTGGGTGGTGCGCGACGTGAGCCTGCCGGTGCGCCAAGGCGAGGTGCTGGCGATGATCGGCGCCTCGGGCTCAGGCAAGACAACGCTCTTGCGCTCGCTGAACCGTCTGACCGAGGTAACCGCCGGCGCCGCCCGCGCCGGGCGCATCAGCCTCGACGGCAACGATATCCACGAGCTCGAGGTCAACACCCTCAGGCGAAGGGTGACGATGGTCTTCCAGCAGCCCAACCCGTTCCCGATGAGCATCTTCGACAACGTCGCCTACGCCCTCGCCGAGCGCCCCGGGCGTGGCGGCAGGCGTCGGCGCAGGAGCGCCAAGATCGAGAGCGCGGTCAATGACGCCCTCCAGCGCGCCGGGCTCTACGACGAGGTGGCATCCGATCTCGATCGCTCTGCGCTGCGGCTATCCGGCGGCCAGCAGCAGCGACTGTGCATCGCGCGCGCGCTGGCGGCCGAGCCGGAGGTCCTGCTGCTGGACGAGCCCTGCTCCGCCCTGGATCCGATCTCCACGGCCATCATCGAGGATCTGATCGTGCAGCTGCGCGAGAGCGTGGCGGTCGTGATCGTGACCCACAACCTCCAGCAGGCCTTCCGCGTCGCCGACCACGTCGCCTTCATGCACCTCGGCGAGCTGATCGAGTACGGCTCCAGCGAGCAGGTGTTCGACCGCCCCAAACGCGACCGCACGCGCGAGTACATAAGCGGAGCCTTCGGGTGAGGCGGGCCGCTCTCGCCCTCGTGGCGCTGACGCTCACAGGCTGCGAGACGACCCAGGAAAAGGCAGCCAAGCTCGAAAAGATCGCCGAGCTTCACGAACGCGAAGCCGCCAAGCACGGCGCGCCCGGGAAACGCGGGCTGGCGATCGTTCACGAGAGCACCAAGGTGAGGATCCTCGCCACCTCGGTCCTGCACAGCTCCGAAGGCGTCGCCGCCGTGGTGACCCTGCGCAACACCTCCGCCACCACGATGCGCAACGTTCCCGTGGCGATCACGCTCACGAGCGCAAGCGGTACGGCCGTGTACAGCAACAATGCACCCGGGCTCTCCCCCGCGCTGGTCTCTGCCCCGCTGCTGCCGGCCCACGGGGAGCTGACCTGGATCGACGATCAGATCCCCGTCGGTGGAGCCCCCACGCGCGTGCGGGCGAAGGTGGGCGAAGGCGAAGCGACCAGCGTGGCGATCCCGCGTTTGAGCGTGCAGGGCGCGCACGTCTACGAAGACCCCACCAACGGGCCAGGAGCCGAAGGCGTCCTCGTCAACCACTCCAGCATCTCTCAGCAGGAACTCGTGGTGTACGCCGTGGCCCGGCGCGGCGCCGCGATCGTCGCGGCGGGTCGCGCGATCCTGCCCCAGGCCCCCGCGGGCGCCTCCATACGCTTCCAGGTCTTCTTCATCGGCGATCCCCGCGGGGGAAAGCTCGAAGTGAGCGCGCTGCCGACATCCCTCGGCTGAATCGAGACCCCTAGGCAGCCAACAGATCTTCCGCGGGAGGAGCGCCGACGTGGAGGTCGTGAACGGCCGCGGCCTCCGTCGCCTCAGCGGCGAGACGGTAGCCGATCGCGAAGTGGGTGTGGACGTAGCGCCAGCCGGGTGAAGCGCGCTCGAGCTTCCTGCGGAGCTTGTGCACGAACACGTCCACTGAACGGTCGTTGCGAGCCATCTCGTAGCCCCAGAGGGATTCGTATATGCGCTCTCGCGGGAGCACCTCACCACCGGCGCGAGCGAGCAGGACGATCAGCTGGTACTCGCGTCGTGTCAGGCACACGCTGACTCCACGCACGAACGCCTGATATTGATCCGGGCGGATCTCCACCTCGCCCAGGGTCACGGGCGTGAAGTCACGCGCCTCCGCGCGACGACGGTGATGCGTGATCGCTTCGATGCGGGCGAGCAGCTCCTCCGGGTGGCATGGCTTGCTCAGCCAGTCGTCGGCTCCCAGGCGCAGGGCGCGCACGCGCTCTGCGGCGGTCGAAGCGCCGGTGCAGACGATCACCCTCAGGTCCGGGCGCTGCTCGCACAGCCGCCCCAGCCAGGTCCAGCGTCTGGATGCGAGGACCGCGAGGTCGAGAACCAGAACGTCCGCCTCGATCGCCGCGAGCGCCTTCGCCGAGATCCTCGAGGACAGCACCTCGTGTCTCCATCCTGGCCGCTCGAGCCGCTTGGCGAGCACGACCAGGAAGCCCGAGTCGCGATCGAGGATCGCGATCCTCAGCGCCCGCGGCTGCTCCTCCTCGCCGCCGGCCAGGAGCGCCGAGAGCGCGGGACTGGGCCGCTTGCTCGGCAGCCTGTTCGCGTGCCCTGCACTCGAGATCTCGGTCGCAGCCCGTACGCCGAGTTGAGAACGTCCCTGAGTCTTCATGCCCCCGTACTCCGATCTTCAAGCTAACAATGGGAGCGACTTGTACCTAAAAAATCCTCATAATGCAAGTCCGGAATATGCGGAATGTGAAGGCTTTGTGAAAACGTCCATCCCGTGACGCTCCGATTCCCCCTCGCGCAGCCCCGAGACGACCATCGCGCGCGAGGTCAAGTGCAACTTCCGCCGCGTGCGCACAGGGCGAGCTGGGAGGGGCTCAGCGCGGGCGCCGGCGCTGCTTGAGCGTGATGCCCTCGAGCACGTGGGCAACCGTCTCACAGGCGTCCACGGCGGCCTCGAGCGACTCGAAGATGTCCTTCCAGCGAATCACGACCATCGGGTCGATGCCGCCGGCGAACAGGGAGGCGACGCCGTCTCGCTGCAGGCGATCGCCCTCGTTCTCGAGACGGTGGATCTCGACCAGGTGCGGCCCGAGCTCGGTGCCGGTGCGCAACGAGCGCAGAGCCTGGGCGATCTGCTCACCGGCGCCGACGAGCACCTCGGTGAACTCCACGGCCTGCTCCATCGGCGCCTCGACGCCGTAGAGGCCGAGCTGTGCCGCCGCCTGCTCGGAGTGATCGACGATGTCATCGAGCGCTGTCGCCAGCGCATAGCCATCGCCGGCGTCGAAGGGAGCCCGGACGCGTCCGCGCCCGGCAAGGCGGTGGATGATGTCGTGGGTGATGCGGTCGCCTTCCTGCTCGCAGACCTTCAGGTCCTGCGCCAGCGTTGCGTGCTCGGGATAGTCCACGAGCAGGTCGCGCAGCAGCAGGCCGCATCGCTGGACGTTGCGTCCAGCCTCCTCAACGAGGCCCATCAGGGTGCTGTCTACGCCTCGCCGCGGAAAAGCCATTCAGCGAGGATATTGACGCACGCGATACGTTCCCGTTCTTTCACAGATTTTTCACGATTGGATAACCAGTTTGCAACGCCGCCCAGGCGCTGGCCTGCGACGCTCCGCGTCGTGGCGGCCTTCCCCGAGAGCGCGGATGTTCCCGCTGACATCCTCTATGCAGGCGAGCTCGAGATCAGGCTCGAGGAGGGGCTCGTGCTCGCCACCGGGCGCGCCCTCACCCTATCGGTGCGAGAGTTCGCGCTGCTGGCCGCCATGGCCAGTCGTGTCGGGGCGATCATCACCCGCGAGGAGCTCTACCGAACCGTCTGGGGCGGCGAACTGCGTCCTGGAGACCGATCGGTGGACGTGTACGTGAGCAAGCTTCGCAGCAAGCTCGAAGCGGCGCTTCCAGACCGGCGCTTCATCCACACCCATCCGGGATTTGGATACCGGTTTCAGCCGCAGCCTTCACGAAATGTTCACATGGAGGCGACCGGAGCCTGAAGAGACTAGGTGCGTCACGCCGGTCCGGCGATGTGCCTTGTGCCTCGCGGCCCGTCAAGAGACCATCCAGTCAGAGGAGACGTAGTGATCAAGAACAAGATGGGCGCCCTCGCCGGTTGCGCGGTGCTCGCATTGGGCCTCGCCGCATGCGGGAGCTCCAGCTCCAGTTCCAGCTCCAGCTCGTCGAGCAGCTCCAGCAGCTCGACCGCGTCGAGCACACCAAGCACCACAGCCACCGCCGTGAGCTCGGGGTCGGGAACGATCTCCGGGGCGGGCTCCACGTTCGCGGCCCCCGTCTATGAGCAGTGGGCCTCGTCGCTGTCCGGCCTGACCGTCAACTATCAGGCCGTCGGATCGGGTGCCGGGATCACCGCTGTCGAGACCAAGACGGTGGACTTCGGCGCCAGCGACCCGCCACTGAAGCCCGCCGACGAACAGGCGATCGCCAAGAACGGCAGCACCGCCGTGCAGATCCCGATGTTCCTCGGCGCGATCACGGTCTCCTACAACCTGCCAGGCGTGAAAGCCGGCATGAAGCTCGACGGCAAGACCATCTCAGACATCTACCTCGGCAAGGTCAAGACCTGGAACGACCCCGAGATCAAGGCGCTGAACCCGGGGCTCACCCTCCCCAGCACTCCGATCACGGTCATCCACCGCTCGGACTCCTCGGGCACGACCGCCGGCTTCACCGGCTTCCTCGCCGCCGTGGATCCGGAATTCAAGAGCAAGGTCGGTGAAGGCAAGGACGTGCAGTGGCCCACGGGCACGGGCGCCAAGGGCAACGCCGGCGTGGCCGGGGCCGTGCAGCAGACCACCGGCGCCGTCGGCTACGTCGAGCAGGCCTACGCGCTGCAGCACAACTTCACCTATGCCGCAGTCAAGAACAAGGCCGGCCAGTTCGTCGCGCCGACCCTCGCCTCCGCCAGCGCCGCCGCTCAGGGCGTGAAGGTGCCGGCCAACCTCGGCATCAAGATCTCGAACCCGGCCGGGGCGGCCAGCTATCCGATCACCTCACAGACGTTCGTGATCGTGAGCAAGGACATGTGCAAGGCCGGCATCCCCGGCGGCGAAGGGGCGGCCAAGGGCGTCGTCAAGTTCCTCGACTACGGGCTCGGCCAGGGTCAGGCGATCCTCTCGCAGGCCGACTATGCCGGGCTCCCGGCCGCGATCCTCGCCAAGTCCAAGGCGGCGGTCGCGGGCCTGCAGTGCAACGGCAGCTCCCTCGGCGGCTGACGTGACGAGCCGGCCCCGGATTCGATAGACAACGGGGCATGGAGGCAGCTTCGATTCCCAGTGGCGGCCGCGGGCTTCTCTCGCGGTCGCCACTGGCGCGCCTGCCCGATCGGGCGCTGAAGTACGGGCTGACGGCGCTGTCCGCGCTGATCCTCGTCCTGATCGTCTACTTCTTCGTCCGTCTCGTCGGCGAGTCCAGCCCTGCGTTCTCCCACGCGGGGCTGTTCGGGTTCACGTTCAACAAAGACTGGAACGTCAACGCGGAACGCTTCGGCGCTCTGCCCCTGGTGGTCGGGACGCTGATCACCTCCGCGCTCGCGCTCCTGATCGGTGTTCCCGTGGCGGTCGCGGGGGCGATCTATGCCACCGAGCTGTGCCCGCTGCGCCTGCGAGCGCCCCTGACCATCCTGGTCGAGCTCCTGGCGGCGGTGCCGTCGGTCGTGTACGGCCTGTGGGGCATCTTCTTTCTCGCTCCGAAGCTGCGGGGAGCCGAGCAGTGGGTGGCCGACCGCATCTCCTTCATCCCCTTCATCGGCGGCGGGCTCGTCACGATCCCCAACTACTTCATCACCGGCCTCGTGCTCGCGATCATGATCCTGCCGATCGTCAGCGCGATCAGCCGCGAGGTCATGGCCACGGTCCCCTCAGACCACAAGGAGGCGGCCCTCGGGCTTGGGGCGACCCGCTGGGAGATGATCCGCATGGCCGTGCTGCCCTACTGCCGCTCAGGGATCGTCGGCGGGGCCATGCTCGGTCTCGGCCGGGCCATCGGCGAGACGATCGCCGTCACGATCCTGATCGGCGACGCTCCCCAGCTCGGCAGCCACCTGTTCGGCCAGGGCTACAGCCTGGCGGCGGTCATCGCCAACGAGTTCGGCGAGGCTCAGGGCCTGCACCGCTCCGCCCTGTTCGCCGCCGGGCTCGTGCTGTTCGTGCTCACGCTGCTGGTCAACGGCCTGGCGCGGTTCTTCGTGGTCAGGGCCGCCCGCGGTAGGAGCACCACACCGACGGCCGGGGTGGGCGACGGCGGCGTGCTCGTGGCCGACGCGGTGAGCGGAGCATGAGCGCACCGAGCGGATCGAGCGATCTCCTCGGCCGCTTCGCGGTCAGCCCGGCGCGCAGGCGCAAGGACAGCCTCGCCCGCGGCTCGATCCTCGCGGCCACCCTGATCGCGCTCGTGCCGCTCGTGCTGATCATCTACTACCTGCTGCTCAAGGGCCTCGGCTCGTGGAGCTCGAGCTTCTTCACGACCGACCCCACCGGCAACACCTTCTTCAAGAGCTCGAGCATCGGCGGGATCAAGAGCGCGATCCTCGGCACCGTGGAGATCGTGGCGCTCGCGTCGGTGATCGCCGTGCCGATCGGCATCGGCGTGGCGGTCTGGCTCGTCGAGTACGGCAGGGACAGCTGGTTCGCCCACACCGTGCGCTTCTTCGTCGACGTGCTCACGGGCGTGCCCTCGATCGTGTTCGGGCTGTTCATCTACATCGTGCTGATCGTCGGCACCGGCAGCACCTACGCCGGCTACAAGGGCGCGTTCGCCCTCACCCTGCTGATGCTGCCCGTGGTGATCCGCTCGGCCGAGGTCGTGCTGCTGCTGGTTCCCGGGGCCCTGCGGGAATCGGCGCTCGCGCTGGGCGCACCGCGCTGGCGGGTGATCTTCAGCATCGTGCTGCCCACGGCGCTGCCGGGGATGGTCACGGGGGTGCTGCTGGCGATCGCCCGCGCCGCCGGGGAGACGGCGCCGCTGCTGTTCACCGCCGGGGCTACATTGAAGACGAGCTTCGGCCTCGGCTCGTTCATGAACTCGCTGCCCGTGCAAATCTACAGCGACGTGACCTCCCCGACCGCATCGGTGGAACACCGGGCCTGGGGCGCCGCGCTCACGCTCGTCGTCATGATCCTGATCCTCAACCTGATCGCCCGCGTCGTCGCGCGAAGGAGTCGCCTTGCATGACATCACCACGACCCACCACGAACGTGGCTGACGCGGACCCCGAGGCCCGCTCCGAGCTCGAGTCGAGCTCCGAGAGCACGCCGCGTCTCGTCCCGCCGCCGGCGCCCGCATCCGTCCCGGACAGCGAGCGCGGAGCTCTCGAGTCCAAGCGTGGCGTGAGCGTCAGGCTCGAGCAGCTGCGTGCCTTCTACGGCGCGGCCGAACAGGTCAAGGGCCTCGATCTCGAGTTTCGCCCCAACGAGGTGACGGCCATCATCGGCCCTTCCGGCTGTGGCAAGTCGACGATGGTTCGCTGCATCAACCGCATGCACGAGGAGATTCCCGGAGCGCGCGCCGAGGGCAGGGTGATGCTCGACGACCTCGACGTCTATGACTCCTCGGTCGACGTCGTGGCGGTGCGCCGCGCGATCGGCATGGTCTTCCAGAAGCCCAACCCGTTCCCGACGATGTCGGTCTTCGACAACGTCGCCTCGGGCCTGCGGCTGACCTCGCAGCGGGGTGGCGACCTGCGTGGCAAGGTCGAGGCGGCGCTGCGCAGCGCCGGACTGTGGGGGGAGGTCTCCGACCGTCTCGACGAGCCGGGAGCCGGCCTCTCCGGAGGTCAGCAGCAGCGCCTGTGCATCGCCCGCTCGCTCGCCGTGGACCCCGAGGTCATCCTCATGGACGAGCCGTGCTCGGCGCTCGATCCGATCGCGACGCTCAAGATCGAGGAGCTGATAGCCGAGCTCAAGCGCCGGGTGACGATCGTGATCGTCACCCACAACATGCAGCAGGCCGCCCGCGTGGCCGACCGCACCGCCTTCATGCTCGACGGCAAGCTCGTCGAGGTCGGCCCCACCCAGGAGATCTTCACCAACCCCAACGACTCGCGAACCGAGGAATATGTCACCGGCAAGTTCGGCTAGCAGCGAGAGCGACAGCTCGCCCGTACCCGCGCCCGCCGACACTCAGGGCACCCTCCCGCACGGTCACGCCGAGGGTCGGGCGCACTTCCAGGCGCAGCTGCGCGAGCTCGAGGAGCACGCGCTCGGCGGCCTGGACCTGATCGTCGAGCAGCTCGACCGCGTGCTCGAGGCCCTGCACCACCAGGACGTGGAGCTCGCCCAGATGGTGATCGCCGACGACGACCGCGTCGACGGGCGCTACCTCGAGGTCCACCAGGGGATCCTCTCGCTGCTGGCGCTGCAGGCGCCGGTCGCCGGCGATCTGCGCCTGGTGGCGGCGCTGCTGCACACGATCAAGCACATCGAGCGTATGGGCGATCAGTGCGTGAACATCGCCAAGATGATCCCGCTCTCGGGCCACGAGCCGCCGGTGCACGAGGAACTGCTCGAAGCGCTCGCCAAGATGGGCGCCTTCGCCCGCTCGGAGGTCGTCCAGTGCAAAGCCGCGTTCGCCGGGCGCGACGTCGGCCTGGCCGAGGACCTGGTGCGCCAGGACCGCGAAATCAACCGCCTCAACCGCGACATCTTCCGTCTTGCCATCGAGATCGGCGACGATCCCGACACGCGCGAGTGGGCCATGCACATGACCCTGGTCGCCCGCGCGCTGGAGCGAATCGGCGACAACGCGGTGGACATCGGTGAGCAGGTGGCCTTCGTGGTGACCGGTCTGTTCCGCGAGTTCTCGGACTCCTCGCGCCCGTACGGCGCGATCCCGGATTGAGATCCGGCTCCCCGCCGGGCTGAGATTCGGCCCATCCACGGAGGCGAGAGCGCCCGGCACCGCCGCAAATAGCGATGAGCGGCTGTGAACATCCTGTTACGTTCCTTGCGGGACTGTTGCCAGGCCCGATTCATCGCTTACACTGCGCAGCGATGACGGCAAGCGTGCGCGCCGAAGCCCAGGGGGGTCCGTCAGCGGCCCCCGAGGGTACGGCCTCATCTTCAGCGTCTCTTCGGATCGCCGTCCTCGATCGCGACAGCGGCTTCATCCAGGTTCTCTCCAAGCGCCTGGACCGACTCGGCTGGGAGCACCGCGTGCTCGCCAGCCCCGTGCCGGCCGAGGCGGTCGTCTCGATGCGCCTGAGCGCCCTGGTCGTCGACCTGGCGGTCCTCGGACCGCAGGCCTGGACCTGGCTGGAGCGCCTGTGCGAGGCCCTGCCCGAGCTCGGCATCGTCGTCTGCACCGGCCCCTCCACCGTGGCCCAGCGCGTTCGCGGCCTGAGGCTGGGCGCCGACGACTGGATCACAAAGCCATGCCACCCCGAGGAAGTGATCGCGCGTGTGCAGAGCGTCGTGCGCCGCCGGCGTCGCAGCGCCTCGAGGACCGAGACCAAGCCGGTCGTGGCGGGCGATGTGGAGATCCGTCCCGACCGCTTCCAGGCCTACGTGTCCGGACAGAGCCTCGACCTGACGCGACGCGAGTTCGAGCTGATCGAGCTGCTCGCCTCGGCCGAGGGGCGCGTGCTCGAGCGTGAGGAGATCTACTCGCGGCTGTGGGGCTACACGATGGTCCGCGGCGACCGCTCGGTCGACGTGTTCGTGCGCAAGCTCCGCCAGAAGCTCGAGAAGGCCTCGCCGCAATGGCGCTACATCCACACCCACTTCGGCATCGGCTACCGCTTCGCGGCCGAATCGCTCGAGGTCGTGGACCCGGGCGACGTGCCCTCCTCACTCCCCGCCGACTGGGACTCCGGCGATGAGAGCAAGCTCGCGGGGCCGCATCAGGACCGTGAGCTCACCACGCGCCCCCTCTAGGCGCACGATCGCAAGCCCCCCCTTCTTGAGGTCCGCGCGGGCGCCGGTCAGCGCGGCGATCACATTCGACAGGTCGGGCTCGTGTCCCACGAGCAGCAGGCGTCCGTCGGCGCCGAGACCGGCCAGCGCCTCGAGCGCCTGGGCCGCGTCGAAGCCGCTCGCCAGCGGCGGGTGCGCCGCCAGGCGGGAGCGCTCCTGCTCGGACCATCCCTCGGCGGCCAGCTCGGCTGTCTGTCGGGCGCGAACCTTGGGACTGAACAGGGTCGCCTCGAAGCTCGCCTCCAGGCGGGTGAGCGCCACTCCCGCGACCCGCGCCTGTGCCTCGCCCCGCGCCGTCAACCTGCGCACAGAGTCCTCACGGGCGCCGTGCGGCTCGGCATCCGCATGACGAAGTAGCCATAGCTGACGAGCCATTTCGATCAGCTGCAGCCTAGCGTGCCGGACTCCACGCCCGTCCACTCCCGCCCAGCCGTTCAGGAATCGCGCCTCAACGTGTAGCTTGGAGAGCCGATGCAAGACCGCGATCACGACACCGACCAAGGCCTGCTCACCGACGAGCCCCCGCTCACCGACGAGCGCCTGCTCACCGCCGCTTCGCCCGAGGGCGACGAACACTCGCTCTACCTCAACCGCGAGCTCTCCTGGCTCGACTTCAACGACCGCGTCCTGCAGCTGGCCGAGGACGAGGACGTGCCGCTGCTCGAGCGCGTCAAGTTCTGCGCCATCTACACGACCAACCTCGACGAGTACTACATGGTGCGCGTGGCCGGCTTGCGCGACCAGATCGACGCGGGTGTCGAGAACCCCAGCCAGGACGGCCTGATTCCCTCCGAGACGATCGCCCTGATCCGCGAGCGGGTGCTCGGGCAGAGCCGTCGTCTGACCGACTGCTTCGAAGCACGGCTGCGCCCGGCCCTGACCGCGCACGACATCCGCGTTGTCGGCGTCCAGGAGCTCGACGAAGAGCGGCGCGCCGAGCTCGCCCGCCACTTCCAGAAGGCCATCTTCCCCGCGCTGACCCCGCTGGCGGTGGCCCCCGGGCGACCCTTCCCCTACATCTCAAACCTCTCGCTCAGCCTCGCCGTGCTGGTACGCGACCCGGTCACCGACCAGACGGTGTTCGCGCGCGTAAAGGTCCCGACCGAGATCCTCCCGCGCTTCGTCACGCTCAAGCAGCCCGCGCCCGAGCCGGCCCTGCTGGTGCCGCTGGAGGACGTGATCGCCCACCATCTCGACGCGCTCTTCCCGGGTATGGAGATCGCAGACTACGACGTCTTTCGCGTCACCAGGGACGCCGACCTGGAGGTCTCCGACGATGCTGCCGACCTGCTCCAGGCCGTCGAGGACGAGCTGCGGCGCAGGCGCTTCGGCGAGGTCGTACGCGTGGAGGTCGGCGCTAGCTGCTCCGAGCAGCTGCGTGAGGAGCTGCAGGGTCTGCTCGGAGTCGAGGACGACGAGGTGTACCCGGTTGACGGCCTGCTCGACATGGGGTCGCTGTGGCAGATCGTGAAGCTCCCCGGCCACGCCGAGCTGCGCGAAGAGCCGATCGTGGGGATCACCCATCCACGGCTGCTGCGCCACGAGAGCGACCGACCGGACGTGCTCGGGGCGATGCGCGAAGGCGACCTGCTCGTGCACCACCCCTATGTCTCATTCGCCACCTCCGTCGAGCGCTTCGTGGAGCAGGCCGTGGCCGACCCCAACGTGCTCGCGATCAAGCAGACCGTCTACCGCACCAGCGACGACTCTCCCCTCGTCCCCGCGCTGATCGACGCCACCGAGCGCGGCAAGCAGGCGGTGGCGCTGGTAGAGCTGCAGGCGCGCTTCGACGAGCGCATGAACATCCACTGGGCCAAGGCGCTGGAGGAGGCCGGCGTGCACGTCGTCTACGGCCAGCCGGCGTTGAAGACCCACGCCAAGTGCGTGCTCGTGGTGCGCCGCGAGGGCGACGGCGTGCGCAACTACGTCCACATCGGCACCGGCAACTACCACTCGGCCACCGCGCGGCTGTACACGGACTTCGGCCTGTTCACGACCGACGAGCAGATCGGCGCGGACGTGGCCGACATGTTCAACTACCTCACCGGCTACGGGCGCCCGCTGCACTACCGCAAGGTGCTGATGGCCCCCAACCAGCTGCGAGACGGCATCGTCGAGCAGATCGAGCGCACGATCTCCTCGCACTCCGAGGGCTCGCCCGCCAGCATCGCCATGAAGATGAACTCGCTCGTCGACGGACGCTGCATCCGCGCGCTCTACCGCGCCTCCCAGGCGGGGGTGAGGGTCGACCTCAACGTCCGCGGCATCTGCTGCCTGCGACCGGGCGTGGGAGGCCTGTCGGAGAACATCCGCGTGGTCTCGATCGTGGGTCGCCTGCTCGAGCACTCGCGTGTCTATGCCTTCGAACGTGACGGCGAGCACACGATCTACATCGCCTCGGCCGACCTGATGCCACGCAACCTCGACCACCGCGTCGAGCTGGCCGTGCCGATCGAGTCCGAGGAGCTTCGCGCAGAGATCCTCGACACGCTGGAGCGCGCCTTCGCCGACAACCAGAGCTCCTGGGATCTGGACGGCGACGGTGTATGGCACCGGCGCTCGCCCGGACCCAGCGAAGAGCCGCGCAACCTGCAGCTGGAGCTCGCCGAGATCTATGCTGCCCGCGCCTCCAGCGAGCGGCCCGCCGAGGGTCGCGAGGCGACTGGCGCGCTGGGACGCTGAGCCCCACCTTCCAGCACTCCCGCTCGCTCGCCCACCTGATCCGCGGCGACGCCGTCTCGCGTGACGGCCCAGCGAGAGCCAGATGCTGACCTTGGTGTCCCGCTTCATGAGCACCGGCGGTGTTGGCGAGGTCCTCCACGTGGTCTCTGAACAGCACATAGCGTCCGTCTTCGGAGACGGCCTCGGCTTCTGCTCCGCGTTCGTCGAGGATCTGGCCTTCGCGCCCGGTAACCCGGTCAACGAGGGTGGTTTCACCGGTCTGGAGGTCGCGCCGGTAGACGTGCAGGGGGTGTTCCGCCGGTTCTTCGGTGGCGGGCAGGCCGCTGATGCCGCTGTCGTCTGCGGGGCTACAATCGACCGGGCTATGCGTACATCGGCACCCGCCGCACTGGATGGAACCGCAGCCAAGGAGCGGGGAGGATGAACGCGGTCGCCGCAGAGGCGCTGATCGAGCGTGCAGGCCGTGCGCTGATCGACGCGGCGTCGACGCCTGCCAAGGTGATCCTGTTTGGCTCGCATGCTCGTGGAGATGCGAGTGAGGGCAGCGACTTCGACTTCTTGGTGATCGAGCGCGAGGTTGGCGATCGTCTCGCGGAGGCCGTCAAGCTCCGCCGCGCCCTACGAGGGTTCGGCGTCCCCGTGGATGTGATCGTGATGGACGAAGGGCTTGTCGAACGACGCTCCAAGGTTAAGGGCACGATGGTCGATCGCGCTCTACGCGAGGGGCGCGTTGTCGCCGAGTCCTGAGCAGATCGAGTACGCGGCTTTTGCTTCATAGCGGGGGCGGGATTGAAACGGGATCCTGCGACCGTGATTCGGGCCTGGGCGGCTTGGGATTTGGCGGGCCAGTGGTGGATATGCGAGCGAATCTGGTGACGACCGTCTCGTGTACGCGACGCCAACGCCGCTCTTGACGTGGCCGTACGATGTCCGTACGATGATCTCCATGCGTACTCAGCGACTTGAGCTTCGTTTGACGGACAATGAGCGGGAGCTCGATAGCGTCGCTGCGACGGCGGTGGGCGAGACGCTGAGCGACTTCTTCCGACGCGCAGCAAGCGCGCGTGCCCAAGAGGTTCTCGCTGACCAGCAGCAGATCGTGCTCAGCGAGGATGAGGCGGCGCGCTTTCTGGACGCTCTAGACGCCGTTGATCAAGACACGGTCGCGCGCCTGCGCGAACTGCGCAAGCGCGCGTGACCGCCGGCTTTGCCGGCACCGAACGCTACGACGCCCACCACGACGTCACGGCCTTTAGCTGCGGCAACGAGCTACTCGACCGGTGGCTGGTGCGTTACGCGGGCCAGAACCAGCGTCGAGACGCAGCACGAACATTCGTCGCCGCAGCCACCGACCAGCGCGTGTACGGCTACTACACGCTCCTCGCCGGCCAGCTCAATCATCACGAAGCGACGCCCGAGACCAGCAAAGGGCTCTCGCAGCAATTTCCGATCCCGGTCGCGATCCTCGCCCGTCTAGCTGTCGATGCCGGCCAGCAGGGTCAAGGGACCGGCGCGGCACTTCTCAACGACGCACTTGTGCGCGTGGTCCGCGCATCTGAGGAGGTCGCTGTTCGGGCAGTCGTCGTGCATGCCATCGATGACAGCGCTTCTTCGTTCTATGAACGGTTTGGCTTTCGAGCGCTCGCCGACGCGCCCAGAACGCTCATGATCGCGCTCGCCGCGCTTCGGAAGGCGGGCTACGAATAGCGAGGCAAGCGGCGCTCGGAGTAAAGGAACTCGGGAGGCCTGCCGGCGCTGGACTCACGAACGTGTTCGACAACAGCTCGGGTCCAACGCTCACGATCGGCCGGACCGTGCGAGGCAACTGGGACCGCTTCGCCGATCGTCGTCAGCGCGGTCAGGTCGATCCGCGCCGCGAGCACGGCGGTACCCTGCTCGGCAGTTTCGATTACAGCCTGTTCGTTTTGCTCTTTGTAGTAGTTGAACCGCTCGATCCAATTGGCGAGGTTTTCCTCGATCGTGTCCATCATCGCGGAGTGCTCGGGGGTCGTGAGCACCGCTTCCCCCGGAGAAACAAGGAAGAAAATCGCTCCAGTTTGTCCCGTAACCCCCTCTAAATGACCTTTCTAGAGGGGGACCCTAGGCCGACATAGCGGGGGCGGGATTCGAACCCCCGACCTTCGGGTGAGCCGCCGGGTTCCAAGCCAGAGCCACCGGCAGGTATCCCGCCGATCGATCGCCTCGAGAAATGCGGGCGACCACACCACGACCTGCAGGTCAGCCGCCTGCCAAGCCAGGCGCTGAGCGGCAAGCATGGATGGGAGATGCGGTGCCCTGGTGGAGAGCACCGTCGAGCGACAAGGAGCTGACGATGCCTGACGAGAACGGCGCGAGCACTCTCGTGCTGCGCCAGGGAATTGCCCCGCGTTTCGGCGATGAAGCGCTCCCGCACCGGCTCATCGAGCGGGGCAGATAGCACGGATCCCAAGAGCTCGCGGGCGTCATCGGGCGCGAGTCCCGTGACGAGGAGCTCCGGCAGACGGGCGAGCGTGTCGGTCGGATCCCGGATCGCGAACACGAACGCGATCGCCTCGGCCTGCGGCCAAGCCCACCAGAAAGCGATCCGGCCGTGCGCCGTCGCTCAAGCCGAACGCCACGCTCAACGCCTCGCGCTGCGGCGCCGGCAGCCGATCCAACCGATCGAGCATCGGCGAGCACAGTTGGTGCAAGGCCGCGAACGCAAGCTCCTGCTCAGACTCCAGCCACCTGCTCGTGCCACGCGGACGCCCTCCGCGCGCTCGCACAGATCCTCCAGCAGCGCCGTCTTGCCCACGCCCGGCTCGCCGCGCATCACGAGCACGCCGCCGCGCAGGAGTAGTTTTCCACAGAGCACGATGCGGCTCGACCCGGATGAGTTCGAGTTACGACCGATCTAGCTTGAGCGCATGTTCTCCAGCAGCTCCGCGGCACGCGCCCATCTCAAACCGCAGCCTTGGCGCTGGAGCCACCCGCGGGTACTCGTGGAGCACCCGGACGAGGCCACCGGCCTCGCGATCGCCTCCGGCTTGCGCTTCGCCGGCTACGCGGTCGCCATCTGTCCCGGCCCAGCCGGACACGGGCGCTGTCCACTGGCCGGACCCGCAGGATGCGCCCCAGCTCACGACGCCGATCTCGTTGTCAGCTCCCTGGGCTACGAGCGCGAGACGGCCCGGGAGGTGTTGCGCGCACTGCGCACGCACTATCCCGACACGCCTCTACTGGTCGAGGCGCCGTCGGACATGGACACGGGCATGCGCGAGCTCTTGGACGGTGCTCACCAGTTGCCAGCACCGGCGAGCACCGAGCAGATCGTAGCCGCCGTGCGGAGCCTGTCCGGCCACACCGCCGACGAGGGCCCCGCCGATGCGTAGCCCATTTCAGAGCGAGCAGGAGGCCTTTCGGTCTGTCATGCTGGCGATGCTCGCTCTGATCGCAGTCGTGCTCGCCGCCGTGCTCGGCCCGACGTGGCTCGCTCCCGTTGTGCTTGCGGTCGTACTCGGCGCCGTAGCTGTGCGCGTAGCGCAGGTGCGCATGCGCAAGCTCCGCGGCCTTGAGCTGCCGGTCAAGATGGCCCCCGCGCACCTTGGCTCAGCGTCGGAGCGCCGCGTCCTCGTCGTCGCCAACGACACACTCAGCGAGGAGGCGCTCCTCAGCGAGCTCGAGCGGCTGGCCTCTGTACCGCATACGCACGTGCTCCTGCTCGTGCCCGCGCTGATCTCCCCCGGAGCCCGCTTGACCGGCGCTGTCGACGGCCTCTTGGATCAGGCGCGCCTCCGCCTGAAGACGGCCCTCGACCGCGTCGGCCACGACCTCGTCGTCGGGGGTGGGATCTCGGATGCAGATCCACTCGAAGCCGTCGAGGACGCGTTCGCCACCTTCGTGCCGGATGAAGTCATCGTCTCCACTGGCTGGGAGCGAGCCGCGAACGGACTCGAGCCGCAGCTCGCGGGTCTCGTGCGTGAGCGGTTCGCCGTGCCCGTTCGTCATCTCGTCTTCGAGCCCGGCTCCGTCACGCAAGAACCAGACAAGGACACCGAGGCTAGATATCGGCACGAATTCGGTGAGGCAGCCGCCAGGAAGTTCGGGCTGAAGGCGCTCGCGGGCGCGGGGATCCTGGCCGCGGTGCTGTTGTCCGTGGTCGCAGTCGTCCAGAGCAGCGAACGAGACGAAGCACGCGCGGCATCCCAGGCCACCGCCGCGCAGACCGCGGGACTACCCCCGATCGCAAAGGTGGTCGATCTGTCGGTCATCCCGGAATACAAGCGCGGCCCGGAAGGCGAAAAGCACGATGCCTTCACCACGACCGACTTCACCGTCCGGGCGGGCCAGCCCCAGCAGTTGAGGATCGACAACACCGATACGGTGCCTCACAGCATCACCGCGCCGGAAGCCGGCGTCAAAATCGTCGTCATACCCGGCACCCACACCTACACGTTGCTCGTAAAGCAGCCTGGAAGGTTTCTCTGGTTCTGCAGCTTCGTATGCGACGAATGGGCGATGCAGCACCCGGGCTACATGAGCGGCTACATCAGCGCCATCTAGAGCTTGCCGGGGGGCTGGGCGCTACGCCCGGGCGGGAATGGCGTCGAGCGCAGCTTTGAGATCGTCCACCGACTGGTAGTCCAGCCCCAGACGGTGGTCGTGGCGGTGGCGCACCACGCCCTGCTCGTCGATGATGACGACGGCACGCTTGCCGCTTGCGCTGTACGCCTTCCCGACGGTCTTATCGACGTCAGCCAGCAGCGGAACCGTGAGGCTGTTCTTGAGGATGAAGCCCTCGTGGGAGGCCAGATCCTGCGCGGAGATCCCGACGACCGTCGCATCGAGCGCCGCGAAGTCGTCCGCCCGATCCCGGTACGAGCAGAACTGCTTTTTACATACGGGCGTGTTGTCGCCCGGGTAGAACAGCAGCACGACCCGCTCCCCGCGATGCTCTGAGAGCCGGAACGGACCGTCCGTGCCCGGCAGCTCGAAGTCCGGCGCCTGCTCGCCCACCTGTGGTGTCCTGGCCATGCTCGCACTCTATGCGCTAGAACGAGGACGCGTGCGCCCGTCCCGCCTCCGCTCCGCGCTTGCCCCCGCTCCCTGCCTGGCGCTCGTCGCGTGCGTGGTGCTCGCCGCCTGTGGAGCGAGCGCACCCGCCGCCGTGTCCACGCCGAGCGCAAGCCGTGCGGCGATCCCTGCGGCCGGCGCCTCCGCCTCGCGGCTCCTGGACTGGCCCGAGTTCGGCCTGAACCCCCAGCGCGCCGACGTCAGCGAAGACGCCACCGGCATCACCGCGGCCAACGTGGCGCACATGCGCCGCGTCACGGTCGCGCTCCCGGGAACGGTGGACTCCTCGCCCATCTACCTGCACGGCGTCGCGGTGGACGGCTCGAGCCACAACACGATCGTGGCAACTACCACCTACGGCAGGACGCTCGCGATCGACGCGAACACCGGCCGGATCCTGTGGACGTTCACCCCGCCCGGCATCTCCGGCTGGGCGGGCAGCGCCCAGATCACCACCGCCAGCCCCGTCGCGGACCCGGACCGGATGTTCGTCTACGCGGCCTCCCCCAACGGCCTCATCCACAAGCTCTCGCTCTCCGACGGAGGCGAGGATCGCAGCGGCGGCTGGCCCGTGCGGATCACGCGCGACCCAACCCACGAGAAGATCGCAGCCGCGCTCAACATCGACGGGAGCTCGGTGCTCGCCGCGACCGGCGGCTACTACGGCGATGCCCCGCCCTACCAGGGCCATCTGGTGGCGATCGACCGCTCGAGCGCTCGCCTGACGCGGGTCTTCAACACGCTCTGCTCGGGCCGACGCGAACTGCTCGTGCCGAGCAGCTGCCCGGCGAGCGACTCGGCGATCCTCTCCCGCGGCGGTGCCGTGGTCGAGCCGGGAGGCAAGCGCATCCTGATCGACACCGGCAACGCCCCGTGGAACGGCAGCAGCGACTTCGGCGACAGCGTGCTCGAGCTCACCTTCCCGTCGCTGAGCCTGCGCCAGTCCTTCACGCCCAGCAACCAGGCCGAGCTCAACAGCAGCGACACCGACCTCGGCTCGAGCGCCCCCGTGCTGCTCGGCCACGATCGTGTGGCCGTGGCCGGCAAGGATGGGATCCTGCGCGTGCTCGCGCTCTCGCGCCTGGACGGCCGCCCGCCGTCCGCCCACCACTCGCTCGGTGGCGAGCTCCAGCGCCTTTCGATACCGGGCGGCGGCGAGCTGTTCACGGCGCCCGCGGTCTGGAGCCACGGCACCCACACCACGATGTTCGTCGCCGACGAAGGCGGGACCGCCGCCTACACGCTGCGCGCCGGGCGCCTGTATCGGGTGTGGGAAGACGGGACGCCGGGCACGAGCCCGGTGATGGCCGGAGGCCTGCTCTACGTCTATGACCCCGCGGCGGGCGGCATCGATGTCTATCGCCCGTCCTCGCCGCGGGCGATCGCCAAGCTCGCCGGCCAGCCGGGCCACTGGAACAGTCCGATCGTCATCGACGGGCACGTGGTCGAGCCCGAGGGCAACGCCAACGACCACAAGCTCACGGGGACGCTGGAGATCTTCTCTGCGGCTTGACGTCCGCGGGCGCGGCATCGCCGTAGCCCCACAGGCTCACCAGATCGCGGCCCAGGTACTCGCCCAGGGCTTCGACCTCGGGCTTGAAGCGCCGACGCAGCTCGAGCATGAAGGCCTCGTCGGGAGACTTGGGACGTCCGTAGATCATGCGGCCGCGGATCAGCTGGAGCGCCTCGCTGCGCAGGCGTGCCGGCGTCACGAGCTTCACGGCCCTCCTCAGCCTGCGCACGACCGGGCCGCGCCCGTATGCGAGGTTGCGCACGGTCTCATCCAGGCCCACCCTCCGGCGCACGGTCGGATTGGCCTCGAGCACCTCGATCGGCAGCGTGTCGTCCACGCCGAGAAAGCGCTCGACCGTGCGCACCGTGCCCTCGTTGTCATTGCGGAAGTCGTCATAGACCAGGACCAGCACCTGCTCCGCCGGGAACACCGCGTGGAAGCGACGCAGCTGGTCCACGTAGCGCGCGCGCTCGCTGTACATCAGCACCTGCGGCCAGTTGGCGTTGACGCTCGGCAGCTCGCGCCCCTGGCGCCGCTCGTCTTCGAGCTCGATCGCCCGGCGCAGGCTCGCCACCTCCTCGGAGCGATGCTGCAGCAGCTGCAGATGGAGCGAGCGCACGAAGTCGGCGGGCTCGCGCAGGATCACGATTATGCGAGCCCCCGGCTGGGCCTGCGCGATCAGCGCGGGCGCCGTGTGCGACCAGATGTAGGCCGTCGAGGCCTCCCCCACGAGCTGCTCGGGCGTGGCGGCCGCGAACAGCGCCAGGTAGTCCTCGCGCGTTTCACCCGGCGCACCGGACGGACGCGGCTGGAAGGGCGAGGGAAGGTCGGTCGAGAAGAACCGCGGCTCCTTGCGCTCGGGCATGTAGATCTGCGGGTGGCGCCGCAGCATCTCGTAGAGGGCCGTCGTGCCGCACTTCGGGTGACCCACGATGAAGAAGTCGGGAACCCTGCCCGGAGGACCCTGCGCGGGGCTCGTCACAGCCGCGAAGTGTAACCAGTGTCCTGAGTCGAGTCGATGGCCGGTTCGTGGCAGTTGGGGTCTGTAGGGGTATGCAAGCACCATCAACAGCAAACCCACCGATCACGTCGGCCGAGGACCGACTCCTGCGCCCGGAGCACGCCGCTTGGTATCTCAACGTCAAGACGAGTTGGGTCTATGAGGCCGTGCGGACTGGCCGCCTGCCCTGCCATCGAGTAGGACGACACATTCGCTTCACGCGCCCCATGCTCGACGACTGGCTCGCCGAGCAGCCCCGGCAGTAGGAATAGAGACCTCCGCCTTGTCGAGGCGGCCCAGGGCGGGAACACGCGGGTTGCAAAGGGCATGAAATGGCAGGAAATGCCTGGAAATTAGGCCCTACTGGACTCCCGCGCCTACCCCGACTTTCCCGCCCTTTCCCGTCGAGATGTGCGCCAGGTGTGCGCCAAGCAGCACCGTGTCCGGTGCGTGACGACGAGTTCGTCCAGCACCGCTCGCCATCTTCGACGTCGCCAGCTTGAACCGGCGGTTCCAAGCGGCGATCGGAACTTGACCGTAGGTGGACCTAGACCGGCCAACGAGTTGTTCGCGCTCGCAAGCGGATGAGCTGGTAGCAACTACGAGCCGCCGAAGATGGTCGAGGAGCGGATCGTGTCGTTCTCGATCGCTCATCCTGGGCTAGGACCGCAGCGTGTGTCCTCGGAGCTCGCGCGGGAGAAGTGGGGCGGGATCGTCGTCTCACCGAACGGTGTGGAAGGTGCTCTGCCGCCACGAGCTGAACACCCGCGCCAAGCGTCTCGGGCTAATCTGAGCGGCCCCGAGCCTGGTGGCTCCGCTTCTACGCTGCCGTCAGGCAGCGTAGAAGACGACACCGATCACGCTGTAGAGAGCGATCAGCTGCACTCCCTCAAACCAGGTGGACTCGCCGTCGGATACCAGCGCAGTCGCGACCAGCCCGGCCGCCAGTAGCGCTGCGATCTCATACGCGTTGAACACCATCGCCATCGGGGCGGGGCCGACCGCGAAGGAGAGGAGCACGAGCACGGGAGCGACGAACAGCCCTATCTGCGCGGCGGAGCCGATTGCGATGTTGACGGCGAGGTCCATCTTGTTCTTGGCGGCGGCGACCACGGCGACGTAGTGCTCGGCGGCGTTGCCGACGATCGCTACGACCAGTGCGCCCACGAAGAACTGGGAGAGCCCGATGTCGTGCGAGGCGTGCTCGATCGAGCCCACGAGGATGTCGCTCATGAGCGCCACGAGCGCCCCGGCGGCGGCGAGTGTCCCGACGGATCGGCGTAGCGACCACATGGCCGCCGGGTCGTCTTCGTCGCTGGCGGGGTTGAACAGGTCGCGATGGGTTCTCAGCGAGAAGAACAGCCCGGCGGCGTAGGTCGCGATCAGCACGAGAGCGACCGCGATCGAGATCTGCTCGATGTCGCCAGCGAACACGCGGCGTATCTCCCCTACACGCGGCAGGCTGGCATGGTGTGCCAGCTCGAAGACAGAGGGCAACGCGAGCGCGACCACGGTGAGCAGCAGCATCCCGGTCTGTGTCTGGGCGGCGGTCCGATCGAAGGTTTGTCGTGTGCGCTTCCATCCACCGGCGAGCATCGCCGCACCGAGCACCAGTAGCGAGTTGCCGACGATCGAGCCGACGAGGGATGCCTTGACGACCTCCTGCAATCCGTTGGCGAGGGCGAAGATCGCGATGATCAGCTCGGGCGCGTTGCCGAACGTGACGTTGACCAGTCCGCCGATGCCTGGCCCTGAGCGGGCAGCGAGCTGCTCGGTCGCCTCGCTCATCACGGCGGCGCTCGGCACGATCCCCAGTGCCGAGGTCGCGAACACCAGCGAAGGTGAGGAGTTCGTCAGCTCGAGAGCGAGCGCGATGGGAATGAAGGCAGCCAAGCCGTGGATGGGTCTCATCACGAGCACAGGCTATGGGGCCAGCTGGTGAGGACGCTCGGTGTCGATCCTGCGGCCGGTCACGTTGTGTCGGGCTGGTGGTGTGGTCAGTCGCAGAATCGATAGCCGCCGCCTGACTGGGTCTTGATGTAGCGCCACCGTGTGGGATGCTCCTCCATCTTGCCGCGTAGGTTGGCGATGTGGGTGCGCAGGAGGGGTGTGTCGTCTGCGTGGTCGGCGCCCCAGATCTGGGTGAGCAGCGCGCGGCTGGACATCGGCCGGCCACGATTGCGCGCGAGCAGGCAGAGCAGCTCGAACTCGATCGGGGTCAGGTTGACCTCTCGGCCGCTGTGGAGCACGCGGCGCGCCGCGAAGTTGATCTCGAGTCCGTTGATCGTGAGGCTTGCCTCGTCACTGTTTGCGACCACGCGACGGAAGATCGCTGCCAGTCGCGCCAACAGCTCTTTGGTGGCGAATGGCTTGGTGAGATAGTCATCAGCGCCGGCCCGTAGTGCCTTGACCGTTTGCTCCTCTTCGGCACCAGCTTGGCGGCCAAGGGCGTAGACGTGCGAACGATCCAGGCGCTCATGCGCCACGGGCGTCTGAACACGACCGAACAGTACATGGCCTATGCCCCTCGCCCCGAGCTCGCAAACCAGATCACGCGCGCACTCGATCCCCACAGCCTGCCCGAGAACGTGATGCCTATCCGCCCCACGATCACGGCCACGAACACGACGCTGCTCAGGCGCTTGGAGGAGGAGATCCCGGCCAAGTGGCTACGTGAGGTCGAGCGCATATTCGCCGAATGCAGTGTCGACCTGGCTGCGGTGCAGAGCAAAGAGCCGTCCGTCAGAGCCGCCGGAGACGAGTAGAACCGGCGGTGGTCGAGGCGGATTTAGGAGGCGATGATCGGCGACCGACGAACCCCGCTTCCCCGCCAACCTAATTCGATGGCGTTTCCCGGCGCCTGCCCGCGCCTGACGCCCGCCGTCGGCGGCTCACGTACTACCGGTACGCACCGCTACCGCCATCGAACGTCAGACACGACCATCCACTCGGGAAACTCACACCCAATTTTCGACTCAGGACATTATCGCCTGACATCGGCCAGCCAGTCCGGATCGCCTCGCGCGATCCGCGCGTGCAGCTCCTCGGAGCGGCGCAGGTAGCCACGCTGCACCCTGCGCTCCCACAGCCGCCTCCTGCCGGTTTCCAGGCGAGCAGCGACCGCGCCGGGCAGGGGAAGCCTCGTGCCCGGCGCGGGCGCGAGATCACGATGGGCCCGGCTCAGCCCGCCGCCCTCCCCGGCGCCGTGGTGATAGACGATCTCACCGTAGATCGCGAAGAACAGCGGGTCCAGCCGCGTGGGGTTGGAGCGCAGCAGCTGCACCCATGGCGTTCCCGTCAGCTCGAGCCGGCGCAGGAGGTTGGCCCCCAAGCCCGTGACCCGCCTGCCCCTCTCGTCGGAGACGACATACCCATCCGACCAGTCTCCCGCCAGCCGACGCCAGCTCGCCGCGCTGGTCACGCAGAAGCAGGGATGCGGCTGGGGATCCCCGGCGCTCTCCGCCCGCCGCACGGCGATCAGGGGCGCCGTTTCGAGCGCCGCCTCGATCCTCGGCATCGGGTCGGCCACGGGGAATGCGTCGCCGTCGAGGAACATCAGCAGATCGTCCTCGTCGGCCTCCCGCAGGACCTCGACGGCGAGGTGGTTGAGCTTGCCCGCCTGGGCGCCTTTCTGATCGACGATCCGGTCGAAGTGCGCGCCATGGGCGGGGTCGATGAGCTGGATCGAAGCCCACGTCTGAAACGGCACCGAGATGTGCTGGCGCAGATGGCGCGTCTGGATCTCGATCCAGCGCGGCGAGATGGTGTGTGAGGTGAGGACGTGGAGCATCGGCTTGAGCCTCGGTCGATCTCAGATGAGATCCGCGAGCCACTCCGATCCGCCCCGCTCGATCTTCTCGAACATGCGCTGTGAGTCCTCCAGCAGCCGCTCGCGCTTCTCGCGTTCCCAGGCGAGCCTCCTGCGTTTGACGAGCGCGCGCCCAACCGGCGCGAGCACCCGCGACCGGTTGGGGCGAAGCAGCCGCTCGGGGAGCATCGCACGGTGGACCGCACTGAGTTTCTCGGCGCGGAAGCCCGCCCCGTGGTGGTAGACGATGTCCCCGTACACGGCGAAGTACAGGGGATCGGGGTTCCTGCGATTGGAGCGCAGCACCTCGACCCATTCCATCCCGGCCAGCTCCAGCTCGCGCATCAAGAGACTGCCGACGTCGGTGATGTCCCATCCGTGAGCTCCGGGCCAGGTGGGGCCGGCGGACCAGTCGCCTGGAAGCGAGCGCCAGGTCCCCACCGTCGTGACGCAGAAGCACGGATGCGGCTGCGGCTGATCGACGTTCTCGGCTCGCCGTACAGCTATCAACGGGGCCCGCGAGAGACCCTCCTCGATGAACGGCATCGGGTCGGCTATCGGGAAGGCGTCACCGTCGAGGAACATCAGCAGATCGCTGTCCCCGGCCTCCTCGGAGATCTCCATCGCGAGGTGGTTGAGCTTTCCCGAGTGGCTGCCCAGCTGCTCGACCGTGCGATCGAAGTGAGCGCCGTAGGACGGATCGATCCCCTCGAGCGAAGCCCACGTCTGGTACGGGACCGAGATGTGCTCGCGCACGTGCCTCGTTTGGATCTCGACCCACCGCGGGGACAGGTAGTGGGCGGTGGCGATGTACAGCACTTGCGACGCGCTGATCAGCGTGAACGGCGCACCCGCCGCGCCGTCCTCGCCGCGGCGGCAAGCCAGGCGTTGGGCGGCATCGGCGGCTCGGCTGCGAGCGTGCTCACAGACCCGCCCTTCGAGCAGATGAACGCAAGTCGGCGATCGTCGCGGTAGTCGTCCATGCTCGTGTAGTCGGTGATGTTCAGGGCCAGTGCAACCGTGTTGTAGCCGAAGCGCCCCGCGAGCTCCACGACGGCATCCCGCGTGGGGATGAGCACGATATCGGAGCCCACCGCGTTGCGGGGCTCGAGCAGACGCGAGAGCTCGAAGAACGCAGATGGGACGCGCGAGAGGCCCGTGTCGATCACGATCGTCTCGGCGCCCACGCCCGCCATCAGCTCGAACAGCTCGACGGGCTTTGCGACGACGTTCAACAGCCCGAGGCAGAGCACGATGTCGAAGCTCTCCTCGATCGGGTGCTCGAAGAGGTCGCCAACCTCGAAGCGGTATCCCCGTGGGTCGATTCCCTTGGCCTCGAACACGAGGCTCGCCTGCTCGATGTAGTCCTGGCGGGCGTCGAGGCCGAGCACGAAGTCGGCCTGCGCCTCGACGGCCTCGAGCGACCAGAACCCGGCGTTGCATCCCAGGTCAAGCACCCTGCGCCCCTGCAGCGAGCCGCCCATCAGCCTCAGCAGCGCGGCGAAGAAGTACCTGCGCCGCTGCTCGTGGCGATTGACCATGCCCGGGTCGGGCATCGGGGTGCTCACGCCCCCGTCGAACTCGAACAGGTAGTGCCAGCGTGGAAACGCGGCGATTCGCTCCTTTAGCTCCCCGGTCTCCACGGCGGCGTAGGCTACTCCACGCGCGAGCCGCTCACCTCCGGGCGCCGGCGCTGCTCCTCGTCGGATTCCAGCAGTCCGAGCCACACCTCGCTGCGAGTCGGAAAGCAGGGAACGGCGTGCGCCAGGCGCTCGAGCGGGACCTCGCCGATGATCGCGACCGTCGCGGCGTGGAGCGACTCGGCCACCTCCACTCCGGTGAACGTCGCGCCCACGGGCACGCCCCGATCGACATCGACCACGAGGCGCACGCTCCCCGGCGCTCCGTGCCCGACGAAGCTACCGCCGGCGTTGGCGCCGACCGGGCGATCGAGCGCCCGCACGTTCAGACCCGCCTCGCGCGCGCCGGCGAGCGTGTAGCCGACGGCCGCCACCTGCGGCTCGGTGAAGATCACCCGCGGCGAGAGCCTGCCGTCGGCGCGCAGGGAGACCTCGCGACCGAGGATGTGGTCGGCGGCCAGGCGCGCCTGGTACTTGCCCATGTGGGTCAGGAGCACCCTGCCGTTGGCGTCGCCCACCACATACAGCCACTCGTGGCCGGGAACGCGCATGGTGTCGTCCACCGCGATCGGCTTGCCGGGCTCGAGCCCGAGCGCCTCGACCCCGAGCGAGTCCGTCAGCGCCCGGCGCCCGACCGCGACGAGGATCTCATCCGCCGTGAACGAGCGGCCGTCCTGGAGCTCGAGCGTCACCGTCCCCCGCCGCTCCGGCGAGTCCGCGCGTTCGACCGCGCTCGCCTTGGCGCCCAGGACGACCTCCACGCCGAGTCCTTCGAGCCCTTCGCGGACCTCCTCGGCGGCGAAGTCCTCCTCGGCCGCGATCAGGCGCCCCAGCGCCTCGATCAGGGTCACGCGCGCCCCCAGCGAGGCGTAGGCCTGGGCCATCTCCACCCCCACGACGCCGCCGCCCAGCACCAGCAGCGAGCCCGGGATCGCCTCGGCGGTGGTGGCCTCGCGGTTCGTCCACGGCCCGGCCTCGGCCAGCCCCGGGATCGGCGGGAGCGCCGCGCGCGTGCCCGGAGCCAGGACCACTGCCCGGCGGGCGCGCAGCAGGGCCTCCCCCACCCGCACCTCGCGCGCGCCCGCGAGCGTCCCGTGGCCGCGCACGAGCTCGATCCCGCGATCCTCCAGCCACGGCAGCTGGGCGGAGTCGTCGCGGTCGTGGATGATCTCGTCGCGTCGCTCCAGCGCCGCCCGCACGTCCAGCTCGCCCGCGGCCGCCTGCGCGGCGCCCGGGACGCGCCGCGCCTCGGCCAGCGCCTGCGCGGGACGCAGCAGCCCCTTGGAGGGCATGCAGGCATAGAACGAGCATTCCCCGCCCACCAGATCCTGCTCGACGAGGGCGACCTCGAGTCCGTTCTGCGCCAGGCGACCGGCGCAGACCTCGCCGGCGGGGCCGGCTCCGATCACGACCACGTCGAGCTCCCGTACCTCGCTCACGTTGAAGCCTTCCTTTCGATCTGTTGAGGAGTGTCGGGCGCGCTCGGCGATCATCCACCCGAGCGCGACCCCGGCCAACCCTGTGCGACCCGAGCGCTAGCCTCAGGGAGATCATGGAGGATTCGCTGACCGGCCAGCTGCTGCTCGCCTCCCCGGCGCTTCGCGACCCCAACTTCGCGCGCACCGTCGTGCTGATCGGCGTGCACAGCGAGGAGGGCGCCATGGGCGTCGTGCTCAACCGACCCTCGGCGGTGACCGTGGGCGAGGCCGTGCCGCAGCTGGAGCCGGCGCTGGACGAGCACGAGCCGGTGTACATCGGCGGTCCGGTACAGCCCGGCTCGATCGTGCTGCTGGCCGAGTTCCTCGACCCCGCGCCGGCCGGCCTGCTGGTGCTCGGGCGCATCGGCTTCCCGGCCCCTGACGCGGATATCGAGGAGCTGACCCGCGCGACCGCGCGCGGGCGCGTGTTCGCCGGATATGCGGGCTGGGGCGAGGGACAGCTCGATGCCGAGCTCGAGCAGGGGGACTGGATCGTGCAGGCCGCCGAGCCGCAGGACGTCTTCTCCGAGGACCCCGAGGACCTGTGGGGCGAGGTGCTCACGCGCAAGGGCGGAAGCTACGCGCTGATCGCGCGGATGCCGGAAGACCCGAGCGTCAACTGAAAGCGCCCCTCGTCAGGGCGGCGAGGCGCTCCCTAAGGGCGATCCCCGATCGTGCCGGGGGAGCCCGGCGCTACAGTCCGATGAGCACCCTCGTCGCTCGCTCGCGGGTGGCTACCCTTAGCCGAGTCCCCGGCATCGACTAACCCCCCCTCTCGGAGACAAGCCATGCTCAAGCTCGCCCGCTGGTCGACCACCCACCGCAAGTACGTCGTGATCGGCTGGATCCTGCTGCTCGTCGCGGTCAACGCCTTCGCCCAGTCGGCCGGCACCAGCTACTCGAACAACTTTACGCTGCCCAACTCCGGTGCCCAGCGTGCGGCCGACCTGCTGCAGAAGAGCTTCCCGGCCCAGGCCGGCGACCGTGACACGATCGCGTTCAAGGCCAGCTCCGGCAGCGTCACGGACCCGGCGGTGCGCGCGCGCATGAGCGCGATGTTCGCCGAAGTCGCAAAGCTCCCGCACGTCACCGCCGTGATCAGCCCCTACGCGCGCTCATCCGCCGGCAGGGCCATCTCCGCGAACGGCAAGATCGCCTTCGCGACGGTCGTGTTCGACGAAAAAGCCAACCTGCTGCCCAAGAGCGCGCCCGAACGGGTCGTGCAGGTGGCACGCGCGGCCCAGCGCCAGGGCCTGCAGGTGGACCTCGGCGGACAGGCGATCGAGGCGACCGAGCAGGTCGGCTTCGGGGTCTCCACGGCCGTCGGGCTGGCGGCGGCGATCGTGGTCCTGCTGCTGACCTTCGGCTCGCTGATCGCGATGGGCCTGCCGATCCTCACCGCCCTGTTCGGCCTCGGCACGGGCCTGGGGGCGATCGCGCTGTTCACGCACGTCGTCGACACCCCCAACTTCTCCTCCGAGCTCGCGGCCATGATCGGGCTGGGCGTCGGGATCGACTACGCGCTGTTCATCCTCACGCGCTTCCGCGAGGCCTACGCCACGCCCGGGCCGACCTTTCAGAACGCGCGCGAGTCCGTCGTGCAGGCGATCGACACGGCCGGGCGGGCGGTCCTGTTCGCCGGCTCGACCGTCGTGATCGCACTGCTCGGGATGATGCTGCTCGGCGTGAGCTTCCTCTACGGCGTCGCCATCTCCGCCTCGATCGGCGTGCTGCTCGTGATGCTCGCCTCGCTCACCCTGCTGCCGGCGCTGCTCACGCTGAGCGGCGCCCGCGTGGCCGCCGGGGGCCGCCGTGGCCGCCGGCGCGCGGCCAAGCTCGCCGCCGGCGGCGCCCCGACCGCCCCCTCGAACACCAGCGCCGCCGGAGCGGGATGGCTGCGCTGGAGCGCCTTCGTGCAACGCCGCCCGCGCACGATCGCACTCGCCTCCGCGCTCGTGATGCTGGCGATCGCCGCGCCCGCCACCGCCTTGCGACTGGGCTCCAGCGACGCCTCCAACGATCCCGCCGGTCAGACGACCCACCGCGCCTACGAGCTGCTCGCGGCCGGCTTCGGCGAAGGCTTCAACGGGCCGCTGCTCGTCGTCGCCAAGGTCCCCAACCCCAAGCACGAAGCCATCGAAAACGGAGTAGTGCTGAACGAAGCCCCGCACAACGGCAAGACGCCCGTGGAACAGCTTCGCGCCGCGATCACCGCCACGCCCGGCGTCGACGCGGTCGCCCCGGCGAAACTCAACCCGACGGGCGAGGTGGCCACGATCACCGTCTATCCGCACTCCTCGCCCCAGGCCCTCGCGACGACAGAACTCGTGGAACGGCTGCGCAACAAGGTGGTCCCGCCGCTCGCCAAGCGAACCGGAATGACCGTGTACGTCGGCGGCGTGACCGCCGGCGCGGTCGACTTCGCCACCACCCTCGGCCACAAGCTGCCGCTGTTCATCGGCGTGGTCGTGCTGCTCTCGGCCCTGCTGCTGCTCGTCGTATTCCGCTCGCTCGTGATCCCGCTGCAGGCGGCCGTCATGAACCTGCTCAGCATCGGCGCCTCGCTGGGCGTGATCGTGGCGATCTTCCAGTGGGGCTGGCTGGGGAGCCTGATGGGGGTCCAGAAAGGGCCGATCGAGTCGTTCATCCCGGTGATGCTGTTCGCGATCGTGTTCGGCCTGTCGATGGACTACGAGGTGTTCCTCGTCTCACGCATCCACGAGCGCTGGACGCACACCCGTGAGAACTCGCGTGCCGTGGCCGAGGGCCTTGCGCTGACGGGCCGCGTGGTCACGGCGGCCGCGGCGATCATGGTGTGCGTGTTCCTCTCCTTCATGCTCGGCGAAGACCGTGTCATCAAGGAGTTCGGCCTGAGCCTCGCCAGCGCCGTGTTCCTCGACGCGCTGGTCGTGCGCTGCCTGCTGCTGCCGGCGACGCTGCATCTCGTCGGGGCCAGCACCTGGCGGCTCCCCGGCTGGCTGGGGCGCGTGCTCCCGCGCGTGAACATCGAGGGCGCGCTCTCGACCCCGGCCGCCGAGGCCGACGGGCGGGGAACGATCGCCCACGGCGGCCTGCCCTCCTCCCAGCGCCCCGCGACCGAGGGAGTGGAGGTCTGAGCCCAATCCGGTGGGGGGCGGCGGCCGCCCTCCTCTGCGCGTCCGTGCTCCTCGCCTGGGCGCTCCCGGCAGGAGCGCTCGGCGCGGCTCCGCAGCCGTCGGTGGTGCTCGCGTTCGCGCCCGCTGAGGAGTCCGAGCTCGCGCTCGTGCCCGGCGCCTCGGTGGGCATGGCCTCGGCCAGCCAGGGTCGCTATTCGATCGCGCAGCTGGCACTCGACATCGGACAGGGCGCTCGCATCGCAACCTCGGCCTACACCACGGCCGCGACGCCTGCGCTCAGCTTGCGTCGGCTCGCCACGGCCGGGACCATCGAAGGCTGGAGCAAGGCGCTCGCGCGCGCCGATGCGGCCCCGCAGCTGCTGAGTCCGGGGCTGCTCGCCTCTCAGATCCCGGGAGGCGCCGCCTACGTCGGCATCGACGGAGCTGGGAGCCCGGACGCGGCCGTGGCGGCCGACCGCGGCGGGCGCGTGGCCGCGGTCTCGATCGGAGCGCCCGCGGGCGAGCTCGCGCGCGTGGCCGCTCTGCGCACGGTCAAGCAGCTGGTCGTCGTGGATCTGCCGGGGGGCCAACCGGGCAGCGAGGCGCTGCGGACGCTCGGCGCCGAGCGCGCGCCCGGCGAGCTGCTGCTGCTCGTGCAACGCACCGCCGATCCGCATACCGGGGCGCTGCTTTGGACGGCCGCCTCCGGCCTCGCCGGAGGGGGCGGACGGGAGCTCACCTCGCAGAGCACCGATCAGCGCGGTCTGATCGTGTCTGTCGATCTCGCACCCACGATCCTGGCTCACCTCGGCCTGCGCCTCCCCGCCGAGATGCGCGGCAAGCAGATCGCGACCGACGGTGCGCTTCACTCGGCAAGCCTGCGCGCGCTGATGGCACGGCTGCGCGTCGTGGGACCGCGGCGCCTGAGGGCGCTCGCGTGCCTTCTGGGGGCGTGGGCTCTGCTGGCGCTCGCAGCCGCGCCCTGGCCGCGGGCTCGCGCCCGCGCGATGCGAGCGGGAGCGCTCGGCGTGCTGTGGGCGCCCGTCGCGGTCCTGATCACCGCCGCGATCGAGCCCTCAGCGGCGGTGGAGTACATGACGATCGCTTTGGCCTGCCTGGCTCTGGGCGCGCTCACCGACGTCCTCGTGCCGTGGCCGCGTGCGATGCTCGCCCCCGCGATCGGCGCCGTGATCGCGCTCACCGGGGACGCGTTGGCGCACACACAGCTGCTGATGCGCTCGGTGCTGGGCCCAGACCCGATTCTCGGCGCGCGCTTCTACGGCATCGGCAACGAGCTCAAGTCGGGGCTGGCCGTGCTCGTGCTCGGCGCGGTCGCCGGCGCGCTGTACCCGGCCCGGCGCGGGCGGGGAGCCGCGGCGAGCATGGTGGCCGCCGGGGTCGTGCTGGCCGGCATCGAGGGCTCGGCGCGCATCGGCGCGGGCGTCGGCGGCGTGATCCTCGTCGCGGCCGCATTCGCCGTGGCGGCGGCGATGCTCGCGCCCGGCGCCGTGACCCGCAGGCGTGCGCTGATCGTGCTCGTCAGCCCCGTGCTCGCCCTGGTCGCGCTCGCCGTCCTCGACCTGCTCACCGCCCACGGCGGCGGGCACTACACGGGCAGCGTCCTGCACGCGAGCTCCCCGGGCGAGCTGCGCGACATCATCGTGCGTCGCTACGGCGCCGCGTGGGGCGAGCTGCACAACCACGTGATGCCCGTCGCCACCGCCCTCGCGCTGGCATGCGCGTGGTTCGGGGTGCGCCGGCGCGAGCAGCTGCTCGCGCCCGTCGGCGCAGACCCCGCCTGGCTGGCCGCGCTCGCCGGCGGGCTTGCGGCCGGGGTGGTCGGCGCCCTCGTGGAGGACTCGGGCCCGGTGCTGCTGGTCGTGGCCGTGTTCGCGCTCGGCTGCGTGACGAGCTATCTGTGGGGCCGTCCGCCGCTCAGCCCGCACAGTCGCGACAAGACCCGTGAATCACGATCTCGTGCTCGGAGACCGTCAGCGCCAGCCGCTCGCTGAGACCCGCTATCGCCAGCTCGAGCGCCGGATCGGAGAAGGGCATCACCACGCCGCACTCGTCGCAGACGAGGTGGTGATGGTGCTGCTCGTGCCCGCCCGTGCGCTCGTAGCGCACCATCGCCTGGCCGGTCTCCACGCGCTGCACCAGCCCCAGCCGCTCGAGCTCGTCGAGGATCCGATAGACGCTCGCCCGACTCACACGGCGCGAGGCCGCGTCTCGCAGCGCATCCTCGATCTCGAGCGCCGTCAGGGCGCACTCCTGAACGCCGAGAAGCTCGAGGACCGCCCGCCTGGCGCCGCCGCGCTTGTGCCCGGCCGCCGCCAGGCGCTCCTCGGCGCTGCGCACCCACGCCTCGGCGCTCATACGAGAAGCACGGATCCGTAGTAGATGGTCGCGGCGATCGCCACCACGGCGCTGCTCGGCGGAAGCGACGGCACGGCGTAGGCGAGGACGAGCCCGCCCCAGACGGACACCAGCGCGAAGGCGCCGGCGAGAGCTATCCCGACCACGGGACTGCGGGCGATCCGATGAGCCGCGGCCGCCGGAGCGGCCAGCAGGCCGAGCAGCAGCAGCGCCCCGACCGCCTGTGTCGCCTCGGCCGCCACCACCCCGAGCAGGACCAGGAAGCCGATCCCGAGCAGGCGCGTGGGCACCCCCCGCGCGCCCGCCACCTCGGGCGTGACCGAGGCGAACAGCAGCGGGCGCGAGATCGCGACCGTGGCGACGGTCACGACCAGTGCGACGGCGGCGGCCAGCCGCGCTTCGCCCGCGCCGAGCCCGAAGATCGACCCGAACAGCGTGTGGGCGGCCTGGATGCCGCTGGCGCCGCCCGAGCTCAGGCCGAAGCGCGTGAGGAAGAACAGCCCGAGCCCGAGGATGAACGTGAAGGCGATTCCGATCGCCGTGTCATCGGCCGCCAGCGCCACGCCGCCGTCACGCCCGCTCAGCGTGGCACGTCCGAGCACACCGATGCCGGCGCCCACGATCACCGTCGCGAGCACGAGCCCGAGGCGCTGATCCACGCCGGCGGCGGCCGCCGCCAGCGCACCCGGAAAGGCGACGTGGCTGAGCGCATCGCCGGCGAACACCTGGCCACGCAGGACCACGAACCACCCGCTGACGCCGCAGGCCAGCGCCACGAAGGTCCCCGCCAGCAGGGCGTTGCGCATGAATTCCTGGGAGAGCATCAGGCGATCACGCCATCCACAGGCATCGGATCCGCCGGCCGCGCCCGGCGCACGCCGAGCAGCGCCGCCCCGGCGCGCACCAGCACGTAACCGGCGAAGGAGATCGTCGCGATGAAGAACCCCGCCGGATAGACCGAGAAGTAGGAGATCCCCAGGCCGAGCCAGGTGACGCCGACGCCGAACAGGAGCGTCAGCGCGAGGCTTGGGATCGGTCGCGCGGTGATCGTCTGGGCGCTCGCCGCCGGCATCAGGAGCAACGCGAAGACGAGCAGCGGACCCGTGATCTGGCTGGTCGCGGCCACCGCCAGCCCGAGGACCGCGAGGAACACCACCGACAGAGCTCGCACGGGCACCCCCCGTGCTCCCGCCACATCCGGGTCCACCGACGCGAACAGCAGTGGGCGGGCCAGCATCACGAGGACGGCGAGGCTCGCCGCGGCGACTGACGCGAGCACCAGCACCTGCCCGTCGGAGATCCCGAGGACGTCGCCGAACAGCAGGCTGTCGAGGTCGCCGAGAACGCCGCCGTAGAGGCTCACGAACAGGAACCCGGCGGCCAGCGCGACCGCCTGGAAGGCGCCGATGCTCGCCGACTCCTCGCTCCAGGTGCGCCGCTCGGAGCCCCCGACGCGGCCGATGATCAGGGCCCCGGCGCCGCAGAACGCGAAGTAGCCCCAGGCCACGGGTAGGCCCGCGAGCGTCGCCGCGCTCGCGCCCGGGAAGGCCATCATCGAGAGCGTGTGCCCGGCGAAGGTCTGGCGGCGCAGGACCATCACCCAGCCGACCGCCGCGGACATCACGGCCACGATCGCGCCCGCCAGCAGGGCATTGACCATGAAGTGGTATTCGACGAGCTCGCCCACATCGCGCAGGACGTTCCAGCCGAGGTGGGGATTGGCCGGGTCAGCCGACATGGGCGTGGCTGTGGTCGTGTCGATCGTGGTGATGAGCCGGAGGCTCGGGCTGGCCGACGACGACCAGGCGCCCGTCCGAGGCCTTGAGCACCTCCACCGGCAGTCCGTAGAGCGCGGTCAGGGTCTCGCTCGTTATCACCTGCTCGACCGGACCCTCGACGGCCCGGCCGCGGGCGAGGTAGACGACGCGGTCGAGGTAGGGCAGCAGCGGGTTGACGTCGTGGGCGACGAGCAGGACCGCGACGCCGGTGCTGCGGCACAGCTCGGCCACGAGCGCCGCAACCGCGGCCTGGTTGGGCAGATCGAGGCTGTCGAGCGGCTCGTCGAGGAGGAACAGCTCGGGCCTGCCGACGAGCGCCTGGGCGATCAGCAGCCGCTGCTGCTCGCCGCCCGAGCACTCGCCGATCGACCGCTCGGCGTATCCGTCTGCGCCGACCATCGCGATCGCTGCCTCGACGCGCTGCGCGGCCGCGCGCCCACGCGCTGCGCCGCGACCCCAGGGCGCTCTCACGGGCAGCCCCCACCGATCGCCGTCGAGACCCAGCCTGACGATGTCGCGCCCGCGCAGGCGCGTGCCGGCGTCGAAGGCCCGCCGCTGTGGCAGGTAGCCGATCGAGCGACTCGCCTCGCCGGGCGCGCGACCGAGGACGCTGGCGCTGCCGGCGCTCAGCGCGAGCGTCCCCAGCGCCACCTTCAGGAGCGTCGACTTGCCCGAGCCGTTGGCGCCCAGGAGCGCCACGAACTCTCCGGGGCCGACGCGCATCGAGACATCGCTCCACACGGTCCTCCCCCCCAGGCGCACGGCTGCGCCATCCAGCTCGAGCGCGGGGCCGCTACGGCGCTGGTGCTCGGTGGCGGCCATCCGCCGAAAATATCATAAGACTGAGTCTCGTTCTCACCCGGAACCAGAGAGACCGAGCGCGCGACGCAGCCCTTCGAGATCGATTCCCTCGAAGCGGACGACCTTCTCGCGCGCACCCGCCCCGCGCACGATCGACACGCTGCGCACGCCCACCCGCGCACGCTTGGCGAGCAGGCGGCAGAGCGCATCGTTGGCGCGCCCCTCCACCGGCGGCGCGGTGACGCGCACCACGAGGACGCCATCGCGCTCCTGCACGATCTCGTTGGCTCGCGCACGCGGTTGCAGACGCACCGCTATCTCACATCCGGCCATGGGCTCCTGGCGAGGCTAGCCGAGGACCGGCCGGCCTGCCCGTGCCCCCAGACGCCATCATCCACCGCGCACGCCGGGACGCCATCATCTCCCTTCGACCCATAACCCAAGGAGAGCATCCATGCACAAGCTGAAGGTCGACTCGGAGGAGCAGCTCTCACCGACCTACGCCGGCCGGTCCTTCTCCCACGACATTCCCAAGTACCGCCTGCCCGCCGAGGGGATCCCCGCCGACGCGGCCTACCAGCTGGTCCACGACGAGCTCGACCTGGACGGCAATCCCTCGCTCAACCTGGCCTCGTTCGTGACCAGCTGGATGGAGCCCCAGGCGCGGCTGCTCGCGGCGGAGACGCTGGCCAAGAACATGATCGACCAGGACGAGTACCCGCAGACCGAGGTCGTCCACCAGCGCGTGGTCTCGATGATCGGGCGCCTGTTCCACGCGCCCGCCCACCAGCAGCCGACCGGCACGGCCACGATCGGCTCATCCGAGGCGATCATGCTGGCGATGCTCGCCCACAAGCGCACCTGGCAGCGCCGGCGCGAGCAGGCCGGGCTGCCCACCGACCGCCCCAACATGGTGATGGGCGCAGACGTGCACACCTGCTGGGAGAAGTTCGCTCGCTATTTCGAGGTCGAGGCTCGGGTGGTGCCGATGGAGGAGGGCCGCTACACGATAGCTGCCGAGCAGGTGGAGCCCCTGCTGGACGAGCGCACGATCGCGGTGGCGGGCCTGCTCGGAACGACCTTCACCGGGCAGATGGACGACCTGGGATCGATCGACGCGCTGCTCACCCGCATCGCCTCCGATCCCGGCTGGCGCATCCCCCTGCACATAGACGCGGCCTCGGGCGGCTTCATCGTCCCATTCGCGCGGCCCGAGGAGGAGTGGGACTTTCGCCTGCCCTCGGTGCGCTCGATCAACGTGTCCAACCACAAGTTCGGCCTCGTCTACCCCGGCATGGGCACGGTCATCTTCCGCGACGCCTCCGACCTGCCCGAGGAGCTCGTCTTCCACATCAACTACCTCGGCGGCGACATGCCCAACTACTCGCTCAACTTCTCACGGCCGTCCTCCTCGGTGATCCTGCAGTACTTCGCCTTCCTGCGCCTCGGCCGCGCCGGCTTCGAGCAGATCGTGAACACGGTGCTCGAGAACGCCCGGGCGCTCGCGGGCAAGCTCGGCGCGATCGACGGGCTCGAGCTGCTCACCGACGGCTCGGCCTTCCCGATCGTGGCGCTGCGGGCGAGCGATCCCGAGGCGAGCGACCTGACCCACCTCTCCCACCTGCTGCGCGAGCGCGGATGGATCGTGCCGGCATACACCCTGCCGCCCAACGCCGAGCACATCACGGTGCTGCGAATGGTGATCAAGGAGAACTTCTCACGCGACATGGTGGACATGCTCGCCCACGACATCGGCGCGGCGATGAAGACCCTGGCGCACGGCGCGCCGCAGCTGCATGCGCGCCGGCGCCCTCACTGCTGAAGGAGGGCTATTCGCGGCTGCGTTTGCGTTTGCGGTCCACGAACAGCACGAGCCCGACGACGACCACGACGACGACGAGGATTCCGCCGGCGATGTAGCGGAGTTTGTGTTTGACCGGCGTTTTCTTCACTTCTTTGACTGCTTCGGCGGGCTTCAGGGTCGTGATCGCCACGCCCTTGGCCTGCAGCGCGCTTTGGATCTTCTTCTCTTCGTGGGGCTTGTATTTGGCCAGGACGTAGGAGCCATCCGTGAGCGTCAGGCGCAGCGAGCGGACCCTCTTGTTGATCGTCACCGCCTTGATCTTGCCGGCGGCGAGCTGCTGCTGGTAGGTGGCGAAGCTCTCGGGCGTGTACTTGATGGTGGGCGTTTCGGCGCCGACCGCGAGCGCGGCGGGGACGAGCACCAGGAGGCTGAGACCCGCCAGCAGGATGGCGGCTTTGGTGGTGAGAGACGCTCTAGTCGTTCTTGTCATCGGCGGTACCCTACCGTCGCGGCCGCTCGGAGGCGCCGTCGTCGCCAACCCCCTCGCCTGGCGAGGTCTGGCTATTTGCGCGCGGCCCTCACGGCCTTCAGGCGATCGACCTTCGGCAGCACGACCTTGCGCATGCGCACGTTCTCGGGGGTGACCTCGACGGCCTCGTCCTCGCGTACGAACTCGAGCGCCTCGTCGAGCGTGAGCCTGCGATGGGCGTCCAGGCGCACGAGCACGTCGGAGGTCGAGGAGCGCATGTTTGTCAGGTGCTTCTCCTTGACCGGATTCACGTCCAGATCCTCCGAGCGCGCGTTCTCGCCGATGATCATCCCTTCGTAGACCTCCTCGCCGGGACCCACGAACAGGGAGCCGCGTTCCTGGAGCGTGAACAGCGAGAAGGTCACCGTCTCGCCACGGCGGTCGGCGACGAGCACGCCGCTCGTGCGCGTCAGGATCTCGCCGGCCCACGGCTCCCAGCGGTCGAAGACGTGGTGCATGATCCCGGTGCCGCGCGTCTCGGTGAGGAACTCCGTGCGAAAGCCGATCAGCCCACGGGCCGGGACCAGATAGTCCAGGCGCACCCAGCCGGTGCCATGGTTGATCATGTGCTCCATCCGCCCTTTGCGGGCGGCGAGCAGCTGGGTCACGGTGCCGACGTGCTCCTCGGGCACGTCGACCGACAGGCGCTCCACCGGCTCGTGACGCTTGCCGTCGATCTCGCGCTCGACCACGTGCGGCTGGCCCACCGTGAGCTCGAAGCCCTCGCGGCGCATCATCTCCACCAGCACCGCCAGCTGCAGCTCGCCGCGGCCCTGGACCTCGTAGGTGTCCGGCCGCGCGGTGTCCTTGACGCGCAGCGAGACGTTTCCGACGAGCTCCTGGTCGAGGCGCGCCTTGATCTGGCGGGCGGTGATCTTGTCGCCGTCTTTGCCGGCCAGCGGCGAGGTGTTGACGCCGATCGTGATCGACATGGCCGGCTCGTCGACCGTGATCACGGGCAGCGGGCGCGGATCTGCCGGGTCGGCCAGTGTCTCGCCGATCGTCACCTCGGCGATCCCCGCGACCGCGATGATCTCCCCGGGTCCCGCCTCTGGCGCATCGACGCGGTCGAGCGCGTCGGTGACGTAGAGCTCGGCCACCTGCGCGCGCTGGACCTGACCGTCGGCGCGACACCAGGCGACCTGCTGACCCTTGCGGATGCTGCCGTTCCACACCCTGCAGATCGCGAGGCGCCCCACATAGGGCGAGGCGTCGAGGTTGGTGACCAGAGCCTGCAGTGGCAGCTCCGGGTCGTACATCGGCGCGGGAATCCGCTCGAGCAGCAGGTCGAGCAGCGGAGCGAGATTGCCCTCGCTGGGGATCCCACCCTCCAGCTCGGCGTCGTAGTGCAGCGAGGCCACCCCGGCCTTGGCGTTGCAGTACACGATCGGGAACTCGATCTGGTGCTCGTCCGCGTCGAGATCCAGGAACAGCTCATAGACCTCGTCGACGATCTCGGCCACGCGGGCGTCGGGCCTGTCGACCTTGTTGACCACGAGGATGACCGGCAGCTTCGCCTCCAGCGCCTTGCGCAGCACGAAGCGCGTCTGGGGCAGGGGTCCCTCGGATGCGTCCACGAGCAGCAGCACGCCGTCGACCATCGTCAGGCCGCGCTCGACCTCGCCCCCGAAGTCGGCGTGGCCGGGGGTGTCGATGATGTTGAGCTTGACGTCGCGGTAGCGCAGCGAGGTGTTCTTGGCGAGGATCGTGATCCCCTTCTCGCGCTCCAGGTCCATCGAGTCCATCACGCGCGTGGCCACGTCCTGGCCGACGCGGAAGGCGCCTGATTGCCACAGCATGGCGTCGACCAGGGTGGTCTTGCCGTGGTCGACGTGCGCCACGATGGCGACGTTGCGGATGTCATCTCTGGGTATGAGCACGCGCGGACAGGCTAGCGGCGCGCGGCCGCGGCCCTGAGGCCGGTGCGCAAACCGAAGCGCGCCATCGCCCTCGGATAGCGCTCGGCGGCGGCGATCGTCTCCTCCAGCGCAGAGGCGAAGCGACGCACCTCCTGCTCCTCGATCGTGAGGGCTGGCAGCGCCTTGATCACGTTCATGTGGTGCCCGGCGACCTGGCAGAGGATGTGATGCTCGTGGAAGAGCGGCACGGTGATCAGCTGCGAGAAGAGCCCCGGCTGGCGGCGCTCGACCGTCTCCCACAGCCGGCGCGCGCCGGCTCCGGCCGGAGGGCCGAACTCGATCGCCCACATCAGCCCGAGCCCGCGCACGTCCCGCACGACCTCGTAGCGCTCACGCAGCGGCTCGGTCAGCTCCAGCAGCAGCGCTCCCATACGCGCGGCCCGCTCGACGAGCCCCTCTCGGTCGAGCACCCGCAACGTCGCCAGCGCGGCCGCCGCGGCGAGATCGTTGCCGCCGAAGGTCGAGCCGTGGCGCACGGCGCGCTCCATTCCGTCGAAGACCGCCTCGAAGGATGCGCGTGAGGCGAGGACGGCGCCGATCGGAACGAGGCCGCCCGACAGCGCCTTGGCGACGCAGATCAGGTCGGGCTCGAGCTCCCAGTGCTCGAGCGCGAGAAAGCGCCCGGTGCGCCCGATCCCGGTCTGGACCTCGTCGCAGACGAACAGCGTGCCCGCCTGGCGGCACAGCCGCTGAGCGCCCGGCAGGTACTCGACCGGCGGCAGGTTGACGCCCTTGCCCTGGATCGGCTCGACGACGAAGGCGGCCACGTCGCCGCGGGACAGCTCGCGCTCCAGTGCGTCCAGGTCCCCGAAGGCGACCGGCTCGCATCCGGGCAGCAGCGGACCGAATCCGTCACGGAACTCGGCGTTGCCGTTGATGGACAGCGAGCCGAGCGTGAGCCCGTGGAAGGCGTGCTCGGCGTAGAGAATCCGCGGGCGTCCGGTGGCGGCGCGCGCGATCTTGATGGCGGCCTCGACAGCCTCGGTGCCGGTGTTGGCCGGGATCATCGCCGCGACGCTCCCCGGCGCCCGCGCCAGCAGCTGCTCGGCGAGCACTCCGCTGAGCAGCGTGACCCCCAGCTGGGGCATGTTGCCCGTGCGCGCCGCCATCACCTCCTCGACCGCCGCGATCGCCTCGGGGTGGTTGCGTCCGATCGCGAACACGCCGTATCCGCCGAAGAGGTCGAGGTAGCGCTCGCCGTCGGCGTCGATCAGGTGGGCGCCCTCCCCGCCCTTCCACACCTTGTCGAAGCCGAGCGTGCGCAGGATCCTGCCCATCTGCGGATTCAGGTGGCGATCGTTGAGCTCCATCTCCTCGCCGAGCCTGTGCTCGAGTATCTCGGCGACCGACGGCAGGGACTCTGCAGGCATGCCCGTGAGCCTAGCTCGCAGGCCTGGAAGGAGTCCGGCTATCGCCAGCCGGTGCCATTTGTGCGAACTGCACAGTCTATGAGATGCAGCCTTGTGTCTGCAGTGTCTCAGACGCCTGTCTGAGTAACGCATCCGTCTGAAGCAGGCCTACAGGCCTCAAGCACGGCCCCCGGCCGGCCGAAGCCGTGCCTATGAAGGGGGAATCCTGGCTCTGCCCAACCGAGCTGGACCGCAGCCGCGTGGTGGACGCGAACGCCCGCGTGCGCATGATCCGCATGGTCGGCTCGGGCGCCGTGGGCGTGGCGCTGCTGATCTCAGCGCCATGGCTCGGCTGGTGGACGTTGATCCTGTTCGCGCTTGCCGTCCTGAACTTCCTCAACATCGATCACCGCATGGACAAGAGCGCCCACCCGGAGCGAGTGAGCGTTTGCGCGATCCTCATCACCCTCGTCCTGATCGCAGCCGGAGCCGTCTTGAGCGGCGGCCCGCGGAGCCCCGCGCTGCCGTGGCTCGTGTTGCCGGCGGCGATGGTCGCGGCCCGCTTTCGCCCCCAGGTGGTGATCGCGGGCCTCGTGCTGACGATCGTCGTGATCCTGGTGGCGACGCTCGGGGTCGATCCCACGGCCACGATCGCGCATCCCGTGCCCGTGTTCGCGACCCTCGCCCTGCTGGCGGGGGTGGTCTCGATCGTGTGGGCGCTGCAGGCAGCGGAGCTGCACCACCGCAGCGAGGCGATCCTCGACCCGCTGACAGGCCTGCTCAACCGCCATGCGCTGGCCCCGCGCTTCATCGAGATCTCCCTCCAGGCGCGCCTGACGCACCAGCCGGTGTGCATGCTGCTCTGCGACGTGGACAACTTCAAGACGATCAACGACCGCCACGGCCATGACTGCGGTGATGCTGTCCTGCGGGACGTGGCCTACGCGCTGCGCAAGCACCTGCGCTCGTTCGAGCTCGTGTACAGGCTGGGCGGCGAGGAGTTCCTGGTGGTGCTGCCCGGCATCGACGCCGCGGCCGGGAGCGAGGTCGCCGAGCGACTGCGCGCGGCCGTCGAGCAGGTGCAGCCGATGGGCTGTGCCGTGACGATCTCGCTCGGCCTGAGCGCCGGCTGCGGCGAGCAGGTCGACTACGACGTGATGTTCAAGGCGGCCGATCGCGCCCTCTACGAAGCCAAGGCCGCCGGGCGCAACCGCGTCTTCAGCGCGCCCGAGCCGGCTGGCGGTGTCGGCGATGATCTTCAGGGGCGGGCGGGCGAGGTCCTCCCCCCGCCGCTGGCCGCGCCGACAGTGCTCGCCGGTTGAGGCTTGGAGGCCGTCCGTTTGGGGTGGACGGAGGGGAACCGCTGACACCGAAGCGGTAGAATCCCACCGGGACCACCCAACCAGAGGGAGGGAGTCGAGATGCCAGGGACAGCCGTCGCAGCTTCGACACCACGCACGACTCCGGCGAGCACCGAGGATCCCCGCGAGCTCTTCCTCCGCTGGCAACGCCACGGCGATCACGCCGCGCGCGAGGCGCTCGTCACATGTTTCATGCCGCTCGCCCGCAGCCTGGCCCGTCGTTACGGGCGCTCGTCTGAGCCGTTCGAGGATCTGCTCCAGGTGGCCTCCCTCGGCCTGCTGAAGGCGATGGACCGCTATGACGTCGAACGCGGTCATCCCTTCCAGTCCTTCGCCGTGCCGACCATCCTCGGCGAGATGCGCCGCTACTTCCGCGACTCCGGCTGGGCGGTGCACGTTCCGCGCGGAGCGCAGGAGCGCGCGCTGAAGGTTCGCGATGCGCAGGAGCGGATCGCCAACGAGAGGGGCCGTGCGCCCACGGCCAATCAGCTCGCCGAGTACCTCGAGCTCGACACCGAGGAGGTCATCGACGCCCTCCAGGCGATCCAGGCCTACGAGACCGTCTCCCTGGACGCTCCCCGGCCGGGCGCCGAGGGTGACGCCGGCGCGGCCTACGTGGATCTGATCGGCGGCGAGGACGAGCGCTACGAGCTGGTGGAGCTCGATGCAACGGTCTCCTCCGTCCTCGGACACCTGCCGCCCCGCGAGCGCCTGATCCTCAAGATGCGCTTCGTCGAGGATCTCACGCAGACGGCGATAGCCGAGCGGATCGGCATCTCCCAGATGCAGGTCTCGCGCCTGCTACGACGGTCGCTCGATCGGCTCCGAGCGCTCACGCATGCGCCTGGAGAGGCGCTGTAACAGCGACCCGTGGGGTCCCGTGGCCGCTTTGCAGAGCCCGCCCCGGGCGGCTCTGATGCGGTTCCGTGAGATCCGGTGCTGGCACGTCAGTGGCCGAGACCCCCAACGTACGCCTGTGCCTGTCCAACAGGGCCGAGAACGTCCTGCTCGTGCGCCAGACGCTGAGCGGCCTGGCCGAGACGATCGGGCTCAGCCCTGTTGAGCTCAACGACGTGAGCACGGCCGTCAGTGAGGCCTGCAACAACGTCGTGTTGCACGCCTACGGCGGTGGCGAAGGTCCGCTCGAAGTCGAGATCCACGCCTCGAGCCCCGTTCTGGAGGTGGTCGTCCGCGACCGCGGATGTGGCATCCAACCGCGCGATGTGGACCACGAGGAGGTGGCGGGGGGCATCGGGCTGCCGGTGATCAGGGCGCTGACCCAAGAGGTCGAGTTCAACGACCTCGGCGGGGCCGGCACGGAGGTGAGGATGCGCTTCGCGACCGCCCACCCCCGCACCCTCGAGCTCGCTGGGAAGGAGCTCTCTCCCGGCGCCGCCGCGCGACGCGACCCCCCCACGGCTCACGGCACGCTCGCCTTCACGGTCGGACCGCCGGCGCTGGCGCGAGCCGTCCTGCCGCGCGTGCTGAGCGCGCTCGCCGCCCGTGCCCACTTCTCGACGGATCGCATCTCCGACACACAGCTGCTCGCCGATGCGCTCCTCGCCCACGCCGAGGGCTCGTTGGACGCGAGCTGCCTCAGCGTCGATGTCGAGCTCGAGCCACGCAGCCTCGAGCTGCGCATCGGGCCGCTGCGCGCAGGCCGCTCCGAGGCGGTGCTCGAGGAGGCCACGCTCGACGGTCTCGGCTCGGTGCTCGAGCGCCTGAGCGACGGTCACGAGATATCCCGCGAGGGCGCCTCGGAGACGCTCGGCCTGCGTCTCGCCGAACACCGCTAGGCACCCCCGCGGCGAAGCGTGTCGGCAGGCCAGCGTCTGGGCAGAGGTGCCGACGGGCCGTCGTGTCAGCCACCCCATTGGGCGACGGCCACGGGGGGCTCGTGACCGCCGCCCGCAGGGCGACTGACTGGCAGGAGTCAATTGCCCGATCCCGCCGTCGCTAAACACCGGTGAGGGTTTCCGAACAGCGGGGACGGGGAAAGGATGTCGATGTGACCGCTGGCACAAACGACGGCGTGCCGACCGGGACGATCGAGACCGACATTTCCGCACGTCTGGACAGCGGAGGCCTGGCGCCGTCGCGCCGTGGGGTCGTCAAACGGAAAGAGGGTACGGGCGCTGGTGACGCTGGTAACGTGATCGCGGCCGCGACTCAGCGGCTCGATTCCACACGGCTCCTGAGGTGGGATGTGTACGCAGACGCCTTTCGTCATGAGTTGCTCGAGTACGCCGACGGCCCCGCGGGCTTCGTGCGGCGCACGCTTCCCTACATCTCACGCTCGATCGCTGCCCATGAGCCGATCCTGGTGGCGGTGGGCGCCGAGAAGGTCTCGCTGCTGAAGGAAGCGCTCGGCAGGGACGCCGCGAGGGTGGGGTTCGCGGATATGAGCACGCTCGGGCGCAACCCCGGCCGAATCATCTCGGCTTGGCGCGAGTTCTTGCGCCAGCATGCGAGCGGCGCCGCGAGCGCACTGGGAATCGGCGAACCGATCTGGCCCGGCCGCAGCGCCGCCGAGCTGGCAGAGTGTCACCGTCACGAGGCCCTGCTCAACCTGGCCTTCGACGGTGGAGCACCGTGGCACCTGCTATGTCCCTATGACGTGGACGGCCTGGACGATCAGGTAATCGCAGCAGCACAGCATTCTCACCCGTTCGTGGCCAAGGACGGCGGGAGAGACGGCGAGGCGACTCGCCCCGACCTGGCGATGCCTCCGGGACCGCTCGAGGGCGTGCTGGAGCCGCCACGCTCATCGGTACGGGAACTGACTTTCACGGCTGACGATCTCGGCGTCTTGAGACGCTTCCTGTCGGAGTGGTCAGAGCGCGAGCAACTCCACCCGGAGGCGAACCAGGAGCTCGTGCTGGCGGTCAACGAGCTGGCGACGAACAGCGTCCGTTACGGGGGCGGCCATGGCACCCTGCTGCTGTGGCGCGAGCAGGATCAGCTCGTCTGCGAGGTGCGGGACGCCGGCCACATCCAGGACCCGCTCATCGGACGCAGCCGCCCGGCGCCTCAGCAGCACACCGGCCGCGGACTATGGCTGGTTCACGAGCTGTGTGATCTTGTGCAGATCCGATCATCGGCGAGCGGCACCGTGATCAGGGTGCACAAGCGCTGCTCGAGCGGCTAGCCGAGCTGCGTATGAACTACGCACAACCGGCTAGAATCGAGCCGTAATGGGGGCTCGGGATCACCTTCAGATCGAGGTCTCACAGGAGGAGGACCGGGTCGTGCTGGCCCTTGACGGCGAACTCGACATGGCCAGCGCTCACCTGCTGGAGCGAGCGGTCGATGATCCGGAGATCGCGACCAAGCCAACGGTCGTGCTCGACCTCCAGCACCTCGAGTTCATCGACTCGACCGGCCTGCGGATCATCCTCTCGGCGCGCAAGCGCTGCAGTGAGCGCGGGCAGGAGCTGGCGGTCACGCGCGGCTCCCAGCAGGTCGAGCGCCTGTTGAGCGTGACGGGCATGGCCGCTTACCTGCGCACCGTCACCGCGCCCGGCGAGCTGACCGCCTAGCGCCCGCGGCGCGCTCGCGCCGCAGTCCTCTACAGGGCCGCCAGTCGACGCTGCAGGAAGCGCCGCTCGGGCTCGGAGCGAACGAGCTCCAGGGCGCGCGCGTATGCGATGCGCGCCTCATCCGAGCGTCCGAGGCGACGCAGGAAATCCGCACGCGTGGCGTGCAGATAGTGATAGTCCTCCAGCTCCAGACGCTCGATCGCCGCCAGCCCCGCCTCGGGCCCCTCTGCTTCGGCACGTGCCACCGCTCCGTTGAGCGCCACCACCGGCGAGCCGGTCATCCGCAGGAGCTCGGCATAGAGGCTCGCGATCTGCGGCCAGTCGCTGCTGTCCTCGGCATGCAGCGAGGCGATCGCGGCCTGGAGCACGTACGGCCCCTCGCCGCGCAGCGCGAGCGCGCGCTCGAGCGCCTCGTTGCCCGCTCGGATCTGGGCGCGATCCCACAGCGAACGGTCCTGATCGGCCAGCAGCACGAGCTCGCCGTCGCGCAGGCGCGCCGCGCGACGCGAGTCGTGCAGCAGCATCAGCGCCAGCAGCCCGAACACCTCGGGCTCGTCCGGCATCAGCTCGGCCAGCGAGACGCCGAGACGAATGGCCTGCGCGCCGAGGAGCTCCCTCCGGCCGTCATAGCCCTCGTTGAAGATCAGGTAGACGACCGCCAGGACCGCCGTGAGGCGGTCGGGGAGCAGGTGGGCCGGTGGGATCCTGAAGGGGATCCCAGCGCGCCTTATCTTGCGCTTGGCCCGGACGAGCCGTTGTGCCATCGTCGGCTCGGGAACGAGGAAGGCGCGAGCGATCTCGCCCGTCTGAAGACCCCCGAGCGCACGCAGCGTGAGCGCCACCTGGGCATCGAGCGAGAGCGCTGGGTGGCAGCACGTGAAGATCAGCTCGAGCCGTTCGTCGCGGAAGGTGTCCTGGGCGATCTCGTCCTCCACGGCCTCTGCCACCTCCAGGAGCTTGGTCTTGACCGCGAGCGTGCGTCTGCGGCGAATGTGATCGACCGCGCGGTTGCGCGCAGTCGCCACCAGCCACGCGCCTGGATTGGCCGGCGCCCCTTCGCGCGGCCAGCGCTCAGCGGCGATCGCGAAGGCCTCCTGGGCGGCCTCCTCGGCGAGATCGAAGTCGCCGAGGAAGCCGACCAGCGCAGCGAGCACGCGGCCCCACTGCTCGCGGAAGACCTGCTCGATCAGCGTTCCACCAGCGGTCGTACCTCGATCGCCCCGCCCATCCTCGCCGCGGGTATCCGGGCGGCAAGCTCGATCGCCGTGTCGAGATCGTCGGCTTCGAGCAGGTAGTAGCCGCCCAACGCCTCCTTGGTCTCGGGAAAGGGCCCATCGGTGGTGAGGGTGCGCCCATCCTGCACCCGCACCGTCGTCGCCGTCGTGGCGTCCTGCAGCTGCGCGCCACCGGTCACGCCCGGGGTCTGGAAGATGGCGCCGTACTCCGCCATCACCGCGTTCTGTTCCTCCTCGGAGAGGCTCTCCCACGAGGAGACGCCATCGCCCGAGTAGATCTGAAGCATGTAGTTCATTGGACCGCTCCTTTTGCAGGGTATGTTCGCCTCTGAGACGAACGACCGCCGGCACCCACGACATATAATTTGCCACACATATATTGATCTGATTATATGTTGGCATGACGACTGCGTTCGAGGTCGTGGCAGAGCCGGCCCGCCGCCAGATCCTCGACCTGCTGATCCGCGGGCCGCGAGCGGTCGGCGAGCTCGTGGCCGAGACGGGGATGAGCCAGCCGAACACCTCCAGGCACCTGCGAGTCCTGCGCGAGGCCGGGCTCGTGGAGTCTCGCACCGCGGGCAAGCAGCGCGTATATGCACTGCGGGGCGCGGGCTTCGCCGAGCTGGCGCGCTGGCTGACGCCCTATGTGCTGCTGTGGCAGGGCGGCCTCGACGCGCTCGAACGCCACCTCGAGCGAAGCCCCGAGGCCTAACCCAAGACGAAGGCGACCTCGTCGACCGCGCACCAGGACCAGTCCTCGCCGGGCTCGATCGAGCTCATGATCGGATGGGAGGCCTCGGCGGCGTGGCGCGAGGCGTGCTTGTTGGGAGAGGAGTCACAGCAGCCGACCTTGCCGCAGGTACGACAGACGCGCAGGTGCACCCAACGCCCGCCCATCTTCAAGCACTCCTCGCAGCCCGGCACGTCCGCACGGGCGGGCACCTCGGGCACCTCCACCTGGTCGAGATGGGAGCACGTCTGAGCGGCGCTCATGGGGAAGGATCCTAGAGCGTTCTCGATCGCCAGCCACACATGAAAGACGGCGCTCCCGTGCTCGCTGTCCACGTCGATCGATGTGCCGGCGGTAGAAGCGCTCACGACGTGACGCCCACTGCGCGGGCCGGCTGCTGCAGAGGTAAAGCTGCATCGACCATCCGTCGAAGTAAGCGCACAACCTACCCAGCAATTGCAATTCCTGCCCGATCAGGCCTGCATAAGAGGTGTAGGGCCGGAGGGACCGTCCAGCATGCCAGCCAGCGACACCCGACAAATCGATCACGCGAGCGACCCCGCCCAACCTCGACGCAGGTTCGCTTGGGCGCCGCTTGCGGCGCTGTGCGTGACGGCGGGAATCGTCGGCTCACTCGTGGCAGCGAACGCGATCGCAGGCCACGACGCCACCAAGGCGCGGCTCCTCTCACGGCAGAGCTCGACGGCGATCGCCTCGGCCCTGACGCTGGCGATCCAGCGCGAGGAAGAGCTGGCGGTCAGCGCGAGCACGTTCTTCGCCCGCGACCCCAAGGCATCGCCCGAAGAATTCGCCGCCTGGGTGAAATGGGCGCGCACCGTGCACCGCTTCCCCGAGCTCGACAACCTCGGCCTGATCGCAGTCGTACGCAAGCCGGAACTCAACGCGCTCCACGTCGGGGGCCTCAGCATCGTCCCCCACAGCAACCACAGCTACTACTGCCTCGCCACCGCCGAACTCGTGAGGAGCCCGGCCGCAGCGCCGGCCGCGGCCTTCGATTACTGCGCACGCAGCTCCTCGCTGCTGCTGACTCGCAACTCGGGGCACAGCACCTTCGCGTCGGTGTCCGTGGACGGTACCCAGACGCTGGCAGGCGAGACCCCGGTGTACAAAGGCAACGTCACACCGATAACGCTCGCCGGCCGGACGGCCGCCTCGGTTGGGTGGCTGCGGGTCGTGGTCGTTCCCGCCATCCTGTTGAAGCAGGTCCTGAGCGGATATCCGGGGAGCGCGGTGCACCTGCGCTACCACGCCGGGTCCTCGACGACCCTCACCTTCGCGAGCGGCCCATCGCATCAGGGAGCGCAGAGCACCACCAGCAATCTTCACAACGGGTGGTCGATCAGGAGCTTCGGAGCGCCGGTCGACGGGAGCGTGCTCGCAAATGGCGATGCGCTCGTGACGCTCATCGCCGGCGTGCTCTCGAGCCTCCTGCTCGGCATCCTGATCTTCCTGCTCGGACGCCCCCGCCCCGACTCGCCCACACCGCTCCCCGACGTGCCCCCGCGCGAGGATCTCTATGACCCCCTCACCAGCCTTCCCAACCGCGCGCTCACGATGGACCGGGCAGAGCGCATGGTCGCGCGCGCGGGGCGCCAATCGGGGATGCTCGCGGGCGCGCTGTTCGTCGACATCGACTGGTTCGAGGACATAAACGACAAGCTCGGGCGGGCGGCCGGCGACCAGCTGCTCAAGATCGTGGCCGAGCGCCTCAACGGCGTGATCAGGGCCGGCGACACCGTCGGTCGCTTCGACGAGGACGAGTTCGTCGTGCTCGTCGAGTCGGCGGCCCGCGGCGTACGACTGGACTCGCTGGCGCGACGGATGATCGAGGCCCTGCACAAGCCCATCGAGATCGATGGCTTCGGACCGAGCTTCGTGGCAACCGCCAGCATCGGCGTCGCCTTCGGCCGCTACGACACCCCCGATGATCTCCTGCGTGACGCGCGGCTGGCACTGCTCTCGGCCAAGGCTGCGGGCAAGGACCGCTACACCCTCTTCAACGCCAACATGCGCTCGGTGATCGAGAGCCGCGGAGTGCTGGAAGCCGAACTGAACACGGCCCTGCAGCAGAAGCAGTTCTTCCTGCTGTACGAGCCGATCTTCGACCTCAGGAGCCGGCGGGCGGTCGGGCTCGAGGCGGTCTTGCGCTGGCAGCATCCCAAGCGCGGAGTGTTGGCGCCCGAGGACTTCATCCCGCTCGCGGAGGACACCGAGCTGATCGTGCCGATCGGCCGCTGGGCGCTGGAGGAGGCCTGCAGTCGCGCGGCGGCCTGGAACGTGGCGGGTCACGCTGTGGCGGTGTCGATGAAGGTCTCCCCCAACCAGCTGGGTCGCGAGGGGTTTGCCACCGACGTGCGGCGGGCGCTGCAGCAGTCGGGCATCGACCCCTCGCTGCTGATGCTCGAAATCGCCGAGACGACGGCGATGCACGACCTCGCCGAGACCAGCGAGCGCCTCGAACAGGTCAAGCGGCTCGGCGTGCGCGTGGCGATCGACGACTTCGGCGGCAGCGGATATGCGCGCCACTCCGACCTGCAGCGACTTCCCCTCGACGCCCTCAAGGTGGACCGCGCCTCGCTCGCCAGATCCGAGGACGAGGACTACCGAAGCTGGCTGCTCGAGGCGATCCTCATAGTCGGACGGGAGCTCTCGCTGACCGTGATCACCACAGGGATCGAGACGCGGGAGCAGCTCCTCGCCCTGCACGAGATGGGCTGCACGACCGTCCAGGGCCCGCTCCTCGGCAAGGCGGCCGACGCCAACGAAGTCGAGCGCCTGCTCACGCCCGAGCTGCTGGCGGAAAACCCCGGCAGCGACACGGACAGCAGGGACACCGCCCTCGCCTGATCAAGTCGCGGCCGGCTCTCGCTTGCGTGCCTTGGCCGCCAGCCGGGCGCGTCCGCGGGCGGCCGTCACGGCCGCGGTGAGCGTGTCGACGTCGTAGGCGCCGTAGTGGCGGCGCCCGTTGATGAAGAACGTCGGAGTGCCCGAGACGCCGCTTTCATCGGCGCTCGCGACGTCCTCGCTGACACGCGGGGCGTACTCACGGCGGCGAAGCTCCTCGACCATGCGATCCGCGTCCAGGCCGAGCTCTGTCGCATAGTCGGCAAGGTGACTGGGACGCAGATCGCCCTGGTGTCCGAGCAGGGTGTCGTGCATCTCCCAGAAGCGGCCCTGGGCCGCGGCGGCCTCCGAGGCCTCGGCGGCCAGCTGCGCGTTGGGGTGGACGTCGTTTAGCGGAAGGTGGCGCCAGACGTAGCGCAGATCGTCGCCGAAGGACTCCAGCAGTCCGCGGATGACCTGCTCGGCCTGACCGCAGTAGGGACACTCGAAGTCGCCGTACTCCACAAGCGTCACTAGGGCGTCTGCTGGCCCGCGCACATGGTCGCGTTCGGGCTCGACCTCGACGGAGAGGTCGAGGATGTCCTCGGCGGTGCCCGCGATCTGGCGCGCGCGAACGGTGGCGGGCAGGCGTCTCACCACCCGCAGGACGCCCCACCCCAACAGCGGCGCGAGCACCACCGAGCCGAGCGCCCCCAGCTTGGCCTCGTCGAGATGCTCCCCGGTGAAGGCCAGGCTCGCGATCAGCAGCGAGACGGTGAACCCGATCCCCGCGAATGCCCCACCGGCAGCCAGCAGGGGCGGGCTCAGTGGCGAGCGCGGACCGTGCAGGGCCGGGCGCGAGGCGATCCAGGAGGCGCCTGCGATCCCCACGGGCTTGCCGACCACGTAGCCCACGAGGATGCCCAGGGTTATCGGTGAGCGGATCGCGTCTTCCAGCAGGCGCCCGGTCACGTGGACGCCTGCGTTGGCGAGCGCGAACAGCGGCACGATCACATAGCTGGTCCACGGATGCAGGCTGTACTGCAGACGCTCGTTGGCAGAGATGGCGGACATCACCCCCTGCTGCGCCGAGCGTGCCAGTTCCGGCGTGGGCTGCTCGCGAAACGAGCGCGTAAGGACGGTCGCACGCTCGAGGTCCTCCCGCGACGGTGGGTATGCGCTCGTGGCAAGTCCGACCGCGAGCCCCGAGATCACCGGGTCGATGCCCGACTTGAACATCGCGACCCAGATGCCCACCCCGAGCGCGATCGAGACCGGGCGGCGCCATTCAGGCGCGTAGCGGAGCAGCAGCAGAGCGCCGAACAGCACGAGCGCGACCGCCAGGGCCAGGAGCGAGACGTGACGGGTGTAGACGCTCGCGATCACCAGCAGCGCCGAGAGGTCGTCGACGACGGCGAACGTGAGCAGGAAGACGCGCAGCCGGGTGGCCGCACGCGGAGTCAGCAGCGCCAGGGCGCCGAGCGCGAAGGCGGTGTCGGTCGACATGGCCGTGCCCCAGCCGTGAGCGCCGGGACCGCCGGCGTTGAACGCGAGGTAGATCGCGATCGGACAGGTCATGCCCCCGAGCGCAGCGACCATCGGGATCGTCAGCCGGCTGCGCTCGCGCAGCTCACCGAGGTCGAGCTCGCGCTTGGCCTCCAGCCCGACGACGAGGAAGAAGAGCGTCATCAGCCCCTCGTTCACCCAATGGCGCAGATCCGCCGAGATCCCGTCGCCGCCGATCGTGATCGCGAGCTTGGTGCTCCACAGCGAGCCATACGAGTGAGACCAGGGCGAGTTGGCCCACACCAGCGCGAGGACCGTCCCCGCCAACAGCACGCTCGCGCCCCCGGTCTCGGTGCCGAGGAAGTCGCGAACGGGCGCAGCGAGGTTGCGCGCCCATGCGGTCCTGGCGGCGTAGACCGGGGTCTGCTCGTCCATCGTCGCTCGATTATGGCCGCGACGCCCGCCATCCTCCCGGCCGGCCGAGCGACGGTCGCCCTCAGCGTCGCCGTCATGCCGATCGCGTGGCAGCGAGCAGCTCCTCGCGGGAGCTCGCGAGCTCGACCGCGAGCCTATCGCCCGGCGCGCTGGGCGGCCGCCGGCGTCCTAGGCGGTTGCGACGCGAGTTGCAGCGAGGATCTGGCGGCCCGTCGATCCCGCCAGGCCTCTGCTGATCTCGCCTGCGGCCTGGTGTGCTGTGCTGTCTCATCGTCGTGAAACTCGGCCGCCACAGCCAGTCTCTGAAGCGTCTCGGCACGCGCGTCGACGAGCTCACGGGTTCGCTCGGCGACCTCCTCTTCCAGCCACTGCGCCGTGTCGGCGAACTGGCTCTCGACTTCATGCTGCGCCCTGAGGTCGTCCGCCGCAGTGCTGCGGCTCCGGTCGACGAACAGCCGACCAGCACGCCCAGGATCGCGAACGCGACGCCACGGCTCAGGTAGCCGACCGGGGTCACCGTCGCAGGGTTCATCTCGCTCCGACGCTCCTCGACGCCCGATTTGAGGATAATGGCCAGCATGCTCACGGCGGTGCTCGAGACTCGGATGCTCACCGGGGCGCACGGCGGACCGCGATGATCTTCGAGCACGCCACCATCTCGATCGCGCCTGGACGCGAGACAGAGTTCGAGTCCGCGTTCACGGCGGAGGGGCCGCCACTGTTCGACCGCGCGCAGGGCTGTCACGGGGTCGAGCTGCGACGCTGCATAGAGGATCCCGGCCGCTACACCCTGATCGTGCGCTGGGACAGCGTGGAGGCGCACATCGTCGGCTTCCGCGAGTCGCCGCTGTTTGGCCAGTGGCGGGCGCTCGTGAGCGACTACTTCGCCGCGGCTCCCGTCGTAGAGCACTACAGCGTCGTCGGCTGACCCGCCAGCGCTCGTGCCGCTGATGTCGAACGCGATCCACACCGAGCGCTTCGGAGCGACATGAGCACGCCGGAAGAGGCGGACGCGATCGGCGGACCCGTGCTGAGCGCCTCTGAGATCGCGGAGATGGCCGAGTTCGCAACCGAGCGACGGGCGCCGGCCGGAGAGCTGCTCTTTCAGGCCGGCGAGGCCTCCTACGACCTGTATGTGGTGCTGGAGGGCGAGGTCGCGGTTGTGCGCTCCGACAGCGAGGAAGAGGTGCCGATCTCCACCTTCGGCGCAGGGAACTTCGTCGGCGAGCTCACGCTGCTGACCGGCCAGCACCGCTTTCTGAGCTGTCGCGTCACACGGACGGCGCGTTTGCTGGTGATCGCCCAGCCCGAGTTCCGCCGGCTCATGAGCCTTCGCCCGGCCCTCGCCGAAACCATCTTCAGCACGCTCCTCGCTCGGCGTGAGCTCCTGCGCAGCGGGCAGGGCGCGCAGGCGATCCGGATCGTCGGCTCGAGGTATTCGCCCGAGGCGATGAGCCTGCGGGCCTTCGCCGAGCATTCGCGCCTGGCCCACACCTGGATCGACCTGGAGGAAGCCGCCGACGAGGAGTCCCTGCTCTCGAGCCTGGGGCTGGATGCGCACGACGTCCCGGCAGTCATCACCCCGACGGAGATCCTGCGCCGCGCCTCCACCGCGACGTTTGCCGAGCACCTCGGCCTGACCTTCCGCCCCACCCCCGGCTACATCTTCGATCTGGTGGTCGTCGGCAGTGGTCCGGCCGGCCTGGCAGCCGCGGTCTACGGCGCATCCGAGGGCCTGCGCACCGTGTCGCTCGACGCCGTCACGATCGGGGGCCAGGCCGGGGCGAGCTCGCGGATCGAGAACTACACCGGATTCCCCAACGGCATCTCCGGCGGAGATCTCACGGCGCGCGCGGCCGTGCAGGCGATGCGCCTCGGCGCTCGGCTGAGCTCGCCATGCGAGGTCGCGGGACTGCGAGCCGAGGCGGGCTTCCACGCCGTGGTGCTCCGCGACGGCAGCGAGATCCCCACGCGAGCGGTCATCATCGCCACAGGGGCGCGGTACCGGCGGCTGCCGGTGGAGGATCTGGAGCGCTTCGAGGGCGCAGGCGTCTACTACGCGGCGACCGATCTCGAGGCGCGGGTGTGCGACGGACGATCGGTGGTGGTGATCGGCGGCGGCAACTCCGCCGGGCAGGCCGCCATCCACCTCGCCCAGCACAACTGCAGCGTCACAATCGCCATCCGCCGCAGCGATCTCACCCAGAGCATGTCGCAGTACCTGATCGAGCGGACCGAGGCCGACCCCAGGATCGAGCTTCTCGGCGGTGTCGAAGTCGCTGGACTCGGCGGCGGCGAGCATCTCGAGGAGGTCACCCTCAGACAGGCCGCCACTGGCGAGCGCAAGACGATCCCCTGCTCCGGGCTGTTCTGCTTCATCGGCGCACGTCCCGCGACCGCCTGGCTCGGAGACTGCGTTGCGCTCGACGGGGACGGCTTCGTCCTCACCGACCGCCAGCTTCAGGGGCCGAGCGCCGCCGCCGGCGCGACGGCCCTTCCGTTCGAGACATCGATGCCGGGCGTGTTCGCCGCCGGCGACGTCCGCCACGGTTCGATGAAGCGCGTTGCCGCCGCCGTGGGCGAGGGATCGAGCGCCGTGCGCTCGGTCCATGAGCGCCTCGCCACGCAGGCCTAGCCGCTGTGCTGAGCGGACTCCGCCCAGCGACCCTCACTGCAGCTCCGGCGCTTCAGCGCACCCGGCCGCGCCCTCCGGTCGCACTCCGGCGCCGCAGCCCGCGCCTGCCCACCTCCCCATCCTCGGTGAGTCGCCCTGCAAGGTCCTCGGCCTGCTGTCTGATCTCGGGAATCGCAGTGCTCTCGAGCGACTCGCCGCGCCACGGGGGGCCCAGCGTGAAGCAGCGATCCGACACAGTGCCCTCGAGATCGATCAGCGCGCCCTCGGGACCGGTGGCAAGGCCGAGGCCGAGCTCGTCGAGTCGCACACGGCCGCTGGCGAGCAGGCGATGCGTCAGGGGATTGCATCCCACGCCGATCTCCCGCGACGGTCCGGTCGCGTTGACGACGACGTCGGCGTCGGTCGCGCCTCCGTGGCCGAGCTCGACCCGCACCCTCTCCCTCGAGGCCTTCGCCGGGCGCGGGTCGCCCAGCGCGAGCACGGCCGCGTCGGCAGTCACGACGCTGCTGTCGGCGAGCGTCACACGCACTCCATGGTGAAACAGCGGCTCGACGACGTTCACCGCCCGAGCCCGGCGCTGCTGGAGTCGCCAGCCATCGCCGAAGCGGACCAGCAGCTGGCGCAGATAGACGCCGTAGAGGCGCCTGGGCAGGTGATCCTCGGGCTCTACACGCATGCCCAGACCGCGGCACCAGTCGAGGAAGTCGCCCGGCTCATCGACCAGGCCGCTCATGGCAGCTGCGGGCACGTTGAGCAGGTGGCTCTGATCCCGTGTCGAGTAGGCGACGCCCGGACCGTGCGGTTTGGGATCGATCAGGGTCACGCGCACGCGGCCACGGCGCAGCAGGTTGACCGCGGTCAGCGTTCCGCTGGCTCCCGCGCCGATGACCGCTATCGAACGCATGACTGTGCTCGCGAGCTCTATGCGTGGTCCCCTGCGCAAGGACATCTCGACCGGCCTCCCTGGGATATTTCTCATAATGTCGATGCGAAAAGTAACCCACAGTGCCGGCCGAGTCAAGAGCTGGCGCGCCGGGGCCACCGGCTGCCGCGTCCGGGAGAAGAGCGCATGGCTTGACAGGGCCGCTAGATTCGTGGCGTGAACTGGCAGTGGCCCGCCGGGGCCGTATGCGGCTTCCTGATCGCGCTCATCACCACCCCGGCCGGTGTGTCGGGCGCCGTGCTGCTGCTGCCCGTCCAGCTGAGCGTCCTGAAAGTGCCCAGCCCGGCGGTGACACCCACCAACCTGCTGTTCAACGTCGTCTCGGTACCAGGAGGCCTGCTGCGCTTCTGGCGCGAACGCCGACTCACCGGCCCCCTCAGCGCACTGCTGGTCGCCGGCACGCTGCCCGGCGTGATCGCCGGCGCGACCATCCGCGTGGAGCTGCTCGCGGGCGGGCGAGCCTTCATGTTCATCGCAGCGGGAGTGCTGGCGCCGCTGGGGCTGTGGCTCCTGCTCGGGGCGCAGCGGCTTCCCCGTGAGCGACCCGAGCCGACGCGCCGCGCGCGTGGAGCGATCTCCGTGCTGGCCCTGGTGGTCGGAACGGTCGGTGGGATCTATGGAATCGGCGGCGGCTCGCTGCTCGCGCCGGTCCTCCTCGCCGCCGGCTTCTCCGCCTACGAGGTTGCCCCGGCCACCCTGCTGGCGACCTTTCTGACCTCGATCGTCGGCATCGCGACCTATCAGGTCCTCCAGCTCACCCACGGCGGGAGCGTGGCGCCCGAGTGGATCCTCGGCGCCTGGATCGGAGCGGGCGGCTTCCTCGGAAGCTACCTCGGCGCGCGGCTTCAGCGCCACATTCCCGAGGCCTCGTTGCGGCGCCTGCTCGGTCTGATCGCCTGCCTGATCGCGGCCCGCTACACGCAGAGCGCAATCACCAGCTCGCGCCAGGTCCCCGTGCGGGCAACCAGCCGCTAGGGCGCCCGGAGCGCCACACCTGAGACCGGGCTAGTGGGCGCTCACGCCACTGGAGACGTTGACGATCGACCCGGTGATCCCGCTGCCGCGATCGGAGGCGAGAAAGGCGGCGGTGTCGGCCAGCTGCTGCAGGGTCGGACCCCGGTTGAGCATCGACAGGCCGGCCATCAGCTCGGCGTGAAAGACCCCGGCCGTCCACAGGCCGGCGACGCGGACTCCCCGGGGCCCCACCTCGGCGGCAAGGTAGTGCAGGAGGCACTCGATGGCTGCGTCAGCCGGTCCCGTCCCTCCCATGCTGAACTGCGGCGAGGGCTTGAGCACCGCGCCCGAGCCACTCGTGACCATCAGGATGACGCCCTCGCCCTGTCCGACCATGTGCCGGGCGGCAGCGCGAGCGGTGATGAAGTTCGAGCGCGCGCCCGCGCGGATCAGCTGCAGAAAGTCCTCGACCTCCATCTCCAGCAGAGGCGTTCCCTGGACATCTCCTCGCGAGATCAGGTTGATGGAGATGTCGATGCTTCCGGCCTGGTCGACCACCGCCTGCACATGCGTGTTGACGGCCTGCTCATCGAGCGCGTCGAGCACGGCGCAGTGCGCGCTGCCGCCCTGCGCGGTGATCTCGGAGGCGACAGCGTCGAGGGTCTCGCGGGTCCTGCCTGCAAGAAAGACGGTGGCTCCTTCGCAGGCGAAGACACGGGCCACGCCCGCACCCAGCCCACCGCCGCCGCCGTAGATGATCGCGTTCTTGTGATCCAGGAGTTTGTTCATGCCCGATCAGACCGCTGCGGCACTCGAAACTCATCGCGCCATTCGCGCGCTACGTTGCGGTCCATGACACGTCACCTTTCAGGATCGGAGAGCACATGAGGATCCACACCCTCACGACAGGAGCCGTGCGCGTCAAGCGTGCCTTCCTGTTTCCCAGCGCGGGTCCGCGCCGCCAGCTCGACCTGTTCCTTCCAGGCCCCTGGTCGGATCCGCTGCCGATCCACTGCTGGGCGATCGAGCACGAAGGCCGCCTGCTGCTGATCGACAGCGGCGAGACCGCCGCCGCGAAGAACATCCCGTTTGCGCGCTTCGAGGTGACGCGCGAGCAGGAGCTCCCGGCGGCCCTGGCGGCGGCCGACCTGGCGCTCGAGGACGTCTCCGAGGTCGTGCTCACCCACCACCACGGCGACCACGTGGACGGGCTCATCCACGTGCGCGCGCCGGTCCTGATCAACGAGGTCGAGCAGCGGTTTCTCGACAGCGCCTTCCCGCGGGTCATGCGTCGCATCCTGCGCCAGCCGCTTCCCTCGGGGTTCGCCCCACAGACGTTCGCGCTCGATGGCGGACCCTTCGGCGCCTTTCAGCACAGCCGGCCACTGAGCGAGGACGGGCGGATCGTCGCCGTCGCCACGCCCGGACACACGCCCGGTCACATCTCCGTGATCTGCATCGATGACTCCGGCCGACACGTCATGCTCGCCGGGGACGCAACGGACACGCTCGAGCAGCTGCGTGCGCTGCGCGCCGATGCGGTTGCGCCAGATCCCAAGGAGCACGTCGCGACGCTGGAAGCGATCATGGCTCATTGCGCGCAGCACCCGACTGTCTATCTGCCCTCGCACGATCCCCAGTCGCTCACCCGACTCGCGGACGGGGTCACTGTGAGCTGAGGAGCTGCTGGCGACCCCGTGCCGCCTTGGCCTCGTACAGTCGGGCGTCGGCCTCTGCCATGAGCGCGTACACGTCTTGATCGCCGTCCCATTCTGCGATCCCGACCGAGAAGCTCTGACCCTCCGGAGTAACCTCGACGAGGCGACCGATCAGCCTCGTGGCATCGTCGAGGCGGCACCCGGCGAGCACCGCGGCGAACTCATCGCCCCCGTAGCGAGTCAGTAGGTCGAACGGCCGCAGGGCGGAGCTCCACGCTGCCGCGCTCTGCCGCAGGAGCTGGTCGCCAGCGTGGTGACCCGCGGTGTCGTTGAGTGTCTTGAGGCCGTCGAGGTCGAGCATGGCCACGCACAGCGGCCGACGCTCCCGCTTGGCCCGCGCCATCTCGCGCGGGAGCTCCTCTCGCCATGCACGACGATTGGGCAGGCCGGTCAGCTCGTCTGTGTGGGCCATCCGTTCCAGACGACCGAGCAGCTCGACCCGCTCGATCGCGATCGCCGCTTGCGCGGCCAACAGCACGATGGTCGCCCACACGTTCTGCTCTGGCTCTGCGACGGGCGAGCGCCAGTACAGAGCGAGGACGCCAACGGTGAGCTGGTCGCGGGTCACCGGCTGCCACAGGGCGCAGCGCACCGGTCCATGCTTGCCGGGTTCGAGCTCAGAGTCGCCGCCGCCGAGAGCGCAGCTGAAGCTGGGCTCGCCCGTGACGTAGGCGCGCGCCGCGCCCGTGAGCGGATCGCCCAGTGAGAGCCGCTCGGCGTTGGTCTGTGCGCCCGCCATCGCCGTGGACACCAGAACAGCCTCGCTCCCGTTTGGCTCCCAGAGGCGGACGCCATCCGCGCGGGCGACCCGCGCGGCGGTGCGGCAGAGGTCGAGGCGCGTGGCGTCGGCGGTGGGTTGCTGGAAGATCCGGTGCATCGCATCCACGACGGTGGCCAGGTTCTCGGCGTCGTCTGCCGCCTGCTGACGCTGGCGACGCACGCGACGCACGAGCGCGTCGATGAAGACGCCGGCGATCAACAGCGATGCGATCGTGGTCACCCATCGCGCCTGCGCGACCGGCTCGTGCGTGACGGCAAGGACGACCGCATAGGCGACGCCCACGACCGCCACGTGAACGGTCGCCTGGCGTCGGGTGAAGAACGAGAACCCGAACAGCGCGGCCCATAGGTACCAGATGCCGTAGTAGCTGACGCCCTGTCCGCTGTAGTAGACGGCTCGGGTGATCAGCGCTGTGCCTGCCAGCAGCGCGATGTGGAACGTCCAGGCCGGAAGCCGACGGAAGACGAGCAGTACGATCAGGCCACCGAGATAGGCCAATCCGATGTTGACTGCGAGCGCACCGACGTTGGTGTGTGGCGCGCGAGGCAACAACAGCGAGATCAGCCCGATCGTGGCGCCCGCCAGGTAGAGCCCTCCCAGGCTCCGCGCCATGACGCCTGGCTCTGCAACCGAGAGGCCGGCTCGATCACTGGTCGCATGCTCGCCGAGAGGCATCTTCTGGGTAGGATCGGCACGGTTTGAGCGCGCCTTGAGCGCTGCGCCGCCGCTGGACCTCGGCAGGCGAAGGCCGTCGACCTCCGCGCTAGGAGATCAGGGCCGCGGCAAGCCCGGCCCACTCGTCTCGCGGCACGCCCGCAGGGCCGACCGGCTGCAGGCACACGTGATCTGCTCCAGCGTCGAGATGGGCACGGGCGATCGCTGCGATGTCCTGCGCCGTGCCCTGCGGGACGACCGCGTCGATCAGACGATCGGAGCCGCCGTCGGCGATGTCCTGCTCGGTGAATCCAGACCTGAGCAGGTTGTTGGTGTAGTTGCGCAGGCCGAGGTAGAGCGCGGCGTAGTCGCGCGCCTTTGCGCGAGCTCGCTCGGCGTCCGTGTCGATCACGCAGGCCAGCTCTGGGGCGAGCAGCGGGCCCGCGCCGAGGCGCTCGCGGGCAGAGCGCGTGTGCTCGACAGGCGTGAAGTAGGGGATCGCGCCGAGTGAGCGCTCGGCGCTGAGATCGAGCATCTTCGGACCCAGCGCCGCCAGGCAGCGTTCGTCGCGGAGGATCGGCGGATCGGCCGCGTCGAGGCCGTCCAGGAACTCGCGCATCGTGGTCAAAGGCTTGGAGTACACGCTGGTGGCCTCGGGGTGGCCGATCCCCAGCCCGACCAGCAGCCGGCCGGGGAACTCGCTCACGAGCTCCGCGTGTTCGGCGGCGAGCTGCGCCGGCTCGTTCTGCCAGACGTTGACGATGCCCGTGGCGATGGTCAGACGCTCGGTCGCCTCGAGCAAAGGGCGCACCGTGGAGAGGCGGGGCGAGCCGCCGAGCCAGAAGACCGCGTAGCCGAGCTGCTCGACGAGGGCCGCCGCCTCACCGCCGCCCTGCTCGCCCAGCGTGCGCGGCGAGGCCCACACTCCGATGCGGCCTATGCGCATGATGGGCGTGACCGTCATCCGAGCATCGTAGTCCGACCGACGATCTGCCCCGGCAAAGCCGAAGAGCTCCCCGACCCCTCTGCGCGAGGTCGGGGAGCTCCGGTAGCTCGATGGCTCAGTCGCCGGCTACTTTTCTATTTCGCCGGCGTTGCACTCGTATGGCTTTGAGAACGCGCTTCCGGGCACGCACCGCCACATGCTCTGGTTGGTCTCGCTCGGCGCCCCCGAGAACGTCGGGTTGGGGAAGCTCGCCGACAGCATGTACGACGGCCCGAGCTGGCGGACTTTCAACCCCTGTTCGAGGGCGTAGCCGTCATCCAGGAGGTCGGCCTCGCTGTAGGACGTGCCGATGATGTCGACCCCGATCGGGTCGCCGCCCGTGGAGCTGTTCTGCGCGCCATAGCCGGCGGGGACCGTCAGCACCGGATAGCCGGCGCGGTCGGCGATTCCCACCAGCGTGCTCCCGCTCGGAACCACGATCGCTGAGTAGCCACCGCCCTGCAGGACGTTGTCGATCACCGCTCGGCTTTCGGTCTGTCCTTTCGTGAGGTTCCCTTCATAGGTGGCTGTGGTTGTCGGGTTGGTGTATTCCACCGCCTCTGCCGCGAGCAGCCCGTTCTGTCCGAACTTCAGGCCCTCGATCGGATTGGCGTTGTCGTATTCGATGATCTGCTGCAGCGATTTGGCACCGGTGGCACTCGACAGGAACGAGTCGAGGTCCCGGTGGAGCTCGTACGGGATGACGCTCGGCGCCGTCGTGGCCGCGCCGGGTGTGACCACCGTGGTCGTTGCGCCGAGCGCTCCGAGCTCGGCCACCGCTGTCGGGTAGGGGGCGGTCGTGCTCGACACGACCGCGATCTTCTTGCCACTCAACGCGGTGGGCGAGAGGCCCGCCGTGTAGTCCGGCAGGGGGCTCGGCTGGCCTTTCGTGGCCGGGTCACTGGGGTCGGGTCCGGCGAGCACGTTGAGCCCGGTGGCCACGTCGCTGACCGTCTGGCCGATCGGGCCGGGCGAGTCCTGTGACCTGGCGACCGGCATCACACCCGTGCGACTGACCAACCCAACCGTCGGCTTCAGTGCGACGACGCCGGCGTTACCGGCAGCCGAGATCATCTGCGCGCTGTCGGTCGAGGTCTCCGAGCCGACCGCCAGCGGCGAGAGGCCCGCGGACACCGCCACGGCCGACCCGGCCGAGGATCCGCCCGGAGTCTTGTTGGTGTCGGAAGGCAGCAGCACCTGTCCACCCAGCGAGGAGTAGCCCTGCGGCATGTTCGGGTCGAACACACCACCCAGCTCGGTGACGTTGGTGTCACCGAGGACGATCGCGCCCGCGGCCTTCAGCTTGGCGACGATCGTCGCGTCCGCCCCCGGCAGGTTGTCCTCGAGCGCGATCGAGCCTGCGCTCGTCGGCAGCCCCGAATCGTCGATCGAGTCGTTCACGAGCACCGGGATGCCGGCCAGAGGTCCTTTGGATCCGCCTTTGGTTCGGGCCTTGTCGCTTGCCGTCGCTTCTGCGATGGCGTCGGGGTTGAGGTTGCGGATCGCCTGGATCGCCGGTCCGTTGGCGTTGGCGAGGCCGATCCGGTAGAGCTCGGCCTTGACCAGGCGTTTCGAGGTCAGGGTCCCCGCCTGCAGGTCTTCCTCGAGGGTCTTGGCGGAGGTCGTTTCGAGCGAGAGCGGCAGGACCGGCTTGGCCGTCCCGAGCACGCTCTTGACCGACTGGTAGTCCGGGTTGCAGTGGCCGCGGCTTGCGAACGGCTCAGCCGGCACCGTGTGAGCGCAGCGGTACATCGCCGGGTCCACCATTGCCGGTGCCTGGTGCAATTTCGTGGACTGTTCGATCACATAGCCCACGCCGAGCAGGTTGAGCTCGTCGTAGGCGCCACCGATGACGTCCACGGCCACGGCGCGCCGCTGCGTGCTGTTGTAACCCATCGGAACCGCAAGCTCGGGCATCCCTGCCTGAGGGACGCTCGGCGCCGAGCCGACTATGGCTTCGACCGGACCGCCGCCTCCGCTCGGTTCATTGATCATCTTTTCGATGGCTTCGTGGTAGATCTTCTTGCGCTGCGGAAGGATCGTGTCGTAGGCCTGCTGGTTGACTCCGCCCGGCGTGTCTTCGGCCGCCGCCTCGGCAGCGTGGTTGGAATTGCCGAACTTCAGCGCTTCCTGCGGGTTGGTGTTGTCGACTTCGACCTCCTGCACCAGGCTTTTCACCGGTGCGTTGGGCCCGAGCCGCTTGTAGTAGTCGTCGATCGTGGCGTGTTCCTCGTAGTGGCTCGGTAGAGCAGGCAGGCCGGTCACGGTCGTGGCTTTGTCTTCCACCATGATCGCGCCCGCGGCTTCGAGCGCCGTCACGGCCTTTTGCACGGCTTCCTGGCTGGCGGTCGGGGTGCAGGTGGTCGCCGGCGGCACCGGGGTGCAGGTGTTGCCGTTGTAGCCGATGCGCTTGCCTTTCACGAAGCTCATCGTGAGAGCGGAGGTGTAGTCCGGCAGAGTCGTGAACGGCGCCGGCTGGATGTCACCGTTTTTCATGAATTCGGGACCCATGATGTCGATGTACTCTTGGTTTGCTTCGGGATCGGCGCCGGGGACCTCGGCGATCGATTGCAGCGTTATCGCCGCGTCAGGAACGGATCTCACGATCGGCCCGGCCGTGTCCTGCGACGCGTCGATCGGAGCGATGCCGTAGCCGGGCACCAGCCCCAGAGTCGGTTTCAACCCCACATCGCTCTGCTGCGTGGAGGGGCTGATGATCGAGCCCGAAGTTTCCGTGCCGATTGTCAGCGACGCGAACCCGGCCGCCGCCGAAGCCGCGGAACCGGAGGAGGACCCGCTCGGACCCTCGGCCGCGTCGATCGCGCTCAGCACCTGCCCGGTCAGGTTGCTGAAACCGGACGGCTGGCTGCCAAAGCTGTTGGCCCACTCGGACAGGCCTGCCTTGCCGAGGATGATCAGGCCGTGCGCCCGCAGCTCCTTGGCCACGCCCGAGTCACTCGGGGGAAATGATTCGCGCAGCGCCCAGTCTCCCGCCGAGGTGTACATCGGGGTGGCGTCGATGATGTCCTTGAGCAGGATCGGCAGACCCATCGCCGGGCCGAGGTTCTTGTGCTTGGCACGTTCACGGTCGGCTTGTTTGGCTTCCTGAAGTGCGTTCGGGTTGATCTGCGTGACCGCATTGATCCCGGGGCCGGACTTGTTCAGGGCTTCGATGCGCGCGATATACGCCTTGACGAGTTCCACCGAGCTCACCTGACCTTCCTGCAGCATCTTCTCGGCCTGGGCGCCGGTGAGCGTTTCGAGTTCCAACGTCGATGCGTCTGCGCGTGCCGAGAGGGTGAAGCCGACCAGCACGAGCGCGACGAGCAGCCCGAGGGCAAGAAGCCCGGTAGCCGGAAGCCGACGAGGGGAGAGAGCGATCACGTGGATGTCCTTCCATGGAGTCGTTGGGTGTGTCATGGAGTGGGTGGGGCAGACAAAGCGATGCCGGCTCGACCACCTGCCGGCCGAGCCACGGGACACCAAGACGGTGCCCTCGGGCCATTCGCCCGCATCGGTTTATTGCGCCAGGACATACCTATCGCGGCGCTGTATCCCACCTAAGGGACCAACGGTCCTCGATTTGACAGAACAGCATGGACCGTGTGTCCAAGTGTCTATCGGGGAGTGGTCGGGAGCCGCACACGCGGGCGGATTACCCGGGGAGCCTGCGGCAAACCCCTGATGCCCCACGTGCGCGCGAGAGTACGGTGGCAGGGTGTCCCGAGCCCCCGACGCACAACCTGCGATCGCCGTCAGCGGGTTGCGAAAGTCCTATGGCGAGCACGAGGTGGTTCGCGGGATCGACCTCGAGATCCACCCGGGAGAGGTGTTTGCGTTTCTCGGGCCCAACGGTGCGGGCAAGACGACGACGGTCGAGATCCTCGAGGGCTACCGACCCCGCGACTCGGGAGAGGTGAGCGTGCTCGATCGCGACCCTGCGTCAGCGGATGGCCAGTGGCGCTCACGGATCGGGTTGGTGCTGCAGTCGTGCACGATGCCCGCCGAGCTGACGGTTCGCGAGCTGGTCGAACTGTACGCCGGCTACTACCCCCACCCGCGCTCAGCGGCCGAGACAATCGATCTCGTCGGCTTGGAGGACAAGCGAGACGCCCGCACCAGCCAGCTCTCTGGCGGGCAGCTGCGGCGCCTCGACGTCGCGCTCGCGCTGATCGGAGATCCAGAGCTCGTGTTCCTCGACGAGCCGACCACGGGCTTCGATCCCTCCGCCCGCCATCACGCCTGGGAGGTGATCGCGAATCTTCGCGAGCTGGGCAAGACGATCTTCCTGACGACCCACTACATGGACGAGGCGCAAACGCTCGCCGACCATGTGGCCGTGATCGTCGCCGGACGGATAGTCGCGCAGGGCACCCCTCAGACGCTCGGGGGCCGCGACCGCGAGCTGAGCAACATCTCGTTCACCCTGCCGCCCGGCAGCGCCCTCTCGGAGCTGCCCGGCGCTCTGGCGTCGAGCTCGCGCGTGGGCGAGGACGGCCGCGTTCACGTGAGCGTGAACGATCCCGCACGCTCGCTTCACGCGTTGGCCGGGTGGGCGCTCGACCGCGGCGACGAGCTCGGCGACCTGACGGTCGGACGCCCGACGCTCGAGGATGTCTACCTGAGGCTCACCGACGGGCAGGAGCACCAGGAGTGAGTCGCGGGGCCGTGTTCGCACATCAGTTCCGCTCGGACCTCGCCCGCTTCTGGCGCAACCCGCAGTCGCGTTACTTCACGTTGCTGATGCCGATCGTCTTCCTCGTGATCTTCGCGACCATCTTCAAAGGTCACACCGTCGCCGACGGCCGGCGGATCACGATCACGACCTTCTACGTGCCCGGGATCATGGCGCTGGGGATCATCTCTGCCACGTTCGTGAACCTCACACAGACGATCGTCACCCAGCGCGAGAACGGCGAGTTCAAGCGGCTGCGCGGCACACCGTTGCCTGCGAGCATCGTGATCGGCAGCCGCGCGGTCGTCGGCGTGGTCGTCGCCGTCGCGATGTCGGCATTGCTGCTCGTGATCGGCAAGCTCGTCTACGACGTGCGCGTCCCCCAATCGACGATGCTCGGGCTCGTCGTGTCGGTGGTGCTCGGCGCCGCCGCCTTCTCCTGCGTGGCGTTCGCGATCTCCACGCGCATCTCATCGGCTGAAGCCGCGGCGCCCGCGATCAACATCACCGTGCTGCCGCTGTACTTCATCTCCGGCGTGTTCGTGCCCGAAAGCCAGATCCCGAAGCTCCTGCGCAACATCGCCACCGTCTTCCCCATCCGTCACCTCGCCCAGGCGCTGCGGGCAACGATCATCCAGACGCACGGGAGCGGCATCAGGGTCACCGACCTGCTCGTAGTCCTCGCCTGGGGTGTCGCCGGCCTGCTGGTCGCGGCGCGCACGTTCCAGTGGTCGCCGCGCGGGGACTGAGCTGACGTCAGGGCGTATGCGGCTGCAGCGCACTGTGACTCAGGGCGAGCACGATGATCGTGATGTCCCGGGGATCGGCGAGCCGCAGGTGCGTGAGCTCTTCCACGCGACGGAGCCGGTAGTCGAGCGTGTTGGGATGGATGTGAAGCTCGGTGGCGGCCGAACGTCGGTCGGTCTGGGCGGAGACGAACGTGCGCAGCGTCTCCTCCAGGCCCGCGCGAAGCCCGGCGGGGGCGCGCAGCGGCGTGACCACGCGCGCGACCAGCGAGTCCGCCGTGTCGGAGCTGCCCGCCAGCAGCATCTCGAGGGCGATGTCATCGGCGGTGAGATGGCCGGTGCGGCCCAGCCGGCGCCCGAGATCGATGACGAGCCGTACGCGCTCGAGCAGCGCGGTGAGCGCTCCCCGCGGCGCCAGCGCATCGACCGCGAGCAACATGCCGGGATGGGCTCGCAGCTCTTGACCCTCGGCCAGTAGGCCGCTGACGCGGTCGCCCTCCGTCAGCGCGAGGATGTTCTGGGTTCGCAGATCTGCCGCCATCTGACCGTGGCGAATGGCCCCCTCGCCGGGGATCGTCAGCGCGAACGGCTGGTAGCGAGCCGCGACCGGAACGCCGACCCGAGACGCCAAGCTCGAGGTGTCGGCAGCCAGGGAGCCCTCGTCCTCGCACAGCGCGAGCAGCAGCGCTCGCAGACGGCGCTCCTCCTCGGAGACCACGTGCTGTCGAGCGTCGAGGTAGGCCTGTGCGACGGTCGCCGAGACGATGTCCACGTAGCGCATCAGCAGCTCCGCGCCGACCAGCAGACCCTCCCGCTCGTCGGGCAGGCCAGCGTCCATCATCATCTTCCAAGCCAGTCGCCCACCGAGGCGGTAGGCGTGCAGCAGATCCTCGAGGGGCATCCCCTCGCCCGCCCGGACCCGCGCCGAATCCCGGAAAGGCTCCAGCTCCGCCTCGGCCGGCTCGCGCCCCGCCAGGGTCGTGCTCCGAAACACCTCGAGGTTGTGCTCGATGATCTCGACGACCTTGCCCTCGATCAGCGGCTCCGGCAGACGGCGGTAGCCGCTGATGCTGCCGCGGAACGCCGCCACCATCCGCTGGGTGAGCTGCTCGAAGTCGAGACTGCGCACGATCTGGTTGAACTTCTCGTGATCGGTCACAGCGATCCTTGCTGTGGCATCAGTGACGGACATCTCCTCAGAGTGTATGTCTCCACCGCTCAAGCCACACCTGGCCCCGGGCACGGAAAGAGCCCTGGAGGCCAGGGCTCTTTCCGTGCATCGCTTTCTGTTGTCCGCCTACGGTCCGGTGAAGCTCCCGGCGTAGCAGGCAGCGTGACCGCATTTGTCGCTCTTCAGGATCGCTCCATTGAAGAAGTCGGAGACGAGCTGCTGCTCGGCGGGCGCCGCCCGGGGCGCGCCGTGGGGGTCTTCGCCCAAGCGGTTGGGCAGGTTTTCGTGCGGCGGCGGTTCGGTGCCGACGAATTTGCCTGAGCCCACCGGGCTTTCGCGGATCGGGCCGATGTCCCAGTAGTAGGCGGCCGAGCCGGTGTAGGGGTAGCTGCGGATGGCGGGAACGTTCCAGAGCACGTTCGTGCTCGGCCAGCGCCCGCTGTAGAGCACCGGGTGGTGTGCCGAGGCTCCGACCGTTCGAGCCTCCACGTCGGCCTGGTAGTCGCTGACCTGATGGTCGCCGAAGGCGATGTCCATCAGCACCTGGTGGGAGGGCGTGTCGGGCAGCGGGTTGCTCGTCATGCGCTCGGCGTAGCCGTCGGGCTCACCACGGTCCCACAGCATCTGCATCATGTCGAGCACGAGCGGCCGCGTGGTCTGGTTTGGGTAGTAGGGGTAGAACACCTGCGCGAATTCGTCGAAGTCGACCGAACGTGGCAGCAGCACCGAGTAGTTCATCGCGGGCACTCCCAGCGATGCGCGGGTGAAGTCGGGTGAGATCGCGGTCAGCGCCCCGCCCATGATCCCGCCCTGGCTGTTGCCGTTGTAGAACAGGTGGCTCGTGTCGAGCACCGAGGGGCTCGACAGCGTGCCGTCCTGGTGGAAGGCGGCGTTCGTGGTGAACCCGGTCGAGCTGATCAGCGTCCGTCCGAGGAAGAGCTCGTCGAGCAGCCCCTGCTGCAGCCGGTCGGCGACCGCCGGGAAGTTCGAGGCGTTCTCGAGCGACCCGACCACCACCGGCACGTCCGATTCGGCCATCCCGATCTCGTCGGTGGCGCACTGGACGATGTCGTGCGCCTGTGAGAGGCTCCGCTGCGGGCTCGATGCCACCTCCGAGGCGCTCCCCAGCAGGCCGTGGCCGTAGAGCGAGGGACGCGCTTCTTCGCCTGCTCCGGTCGTGGCCGACAGCGGGATGATGCAGTCGAAGTTGGCCGTCCAGGTGCCGCTCTGGATCGGGTTGCCTTCGGTGTCCAGGTGCATCGTGCCGCCCGGCCCGCAGCTCGGGAACAGGAAGCAGGGCACCTGGAAGGTGCCTTTGACCCGGCGTGCGATCTGGCCCGGGTTCGGTTCGTTTTCGACTTTGGTGACGGCGAAGCTCGGTGAGACGCCCTGGGGGATCCCGTCGGCGAGGTTGGTGTCGCCGAGCTGGGCGAAGGCCTGGTTTCGCATCGAGAGCTCGCGGCTCGTGTTGTTGGCGTCGCTCGCGACCGTGAAGTCCCACGCCAGGTAGAGGTTGGAGCGCTCGATCCCGGCTCCTTCGAGGGTCGAGAAGAGTTCTTCGTAGTGGGGCCTGCGGGCGTTGATCTCAGGCTGTTCGGAGGCCACGTCGTCGCGGTAGTAGCGGAAGGCGGCCGGTGCTTCCAGGCGTTCGCCCGCGGCGTTCTTGAGCCGGCGCAGCGCCACGATGTAGCGGTGCCCGGAGGTGAAGTTGACTGCGGGGTGTATCTCGAGCACCCGCTTCGACGGTTCTGTGGCGGTCGAGTCGATCTCGGTCCAGATCGGCCAGCGTTCGCCTGTCTGGGCGTCGATCACGACGACCGGGGTGTTCTTGGCCTTGTACTGGCGAAGGTGGTTGATCGGCACGGCCCCTGAGGCGGCCACGTCGGCGGTGGTTTCGAGGCCGGGGACCTTGACGAGGATCGCCGAGCCCGGGCTGAAGCCGTCGGAGGCGTTGTAGGGCGCCGCTTCGACGTGCTGCCCGAGGACGTTCGTCGGCGTGCCGGCGCTCTTGAAGGCGATGCGCCGGCCGGTCGCGCTGCCCGGGTCGGCGACCGTGTAGTAGTCGTCGGGGAAGGGCAGCATGCAGGTGGTGCTGCTCGGCTGGGCGATGAAGTCGCAGTTTTCGGCTTCGCTGACGTTGATCGGCGGCAGTGGTTCGCTCGGCGGGCGCTTCGATCTTTCATGCAGTGGCGACGCCACTGCTGCCCCGCTGTACGCCATGGCCAAAAGCGCCATCACGACCATCGCGGCGGTCGTCCTCAAACGAATCCTCATCGCCTATCTCCCTCTTGACATCGTGTCGACCGGTCCAGAGCGCGGCGCCGCAGGCGCCCCCATCTCGAACCGATCCTCTCCTGCTGGGCAGGCTAGCTGCTGCTGTCAACCCCGTCGATGTGAGCCGCCCCAGGCTTTGCCCGGTTTGTTTGGGCTCGCTCCCAACTTCGCCCGAGCCCGAACTGCGGGAACGCCCGGATGTGAGGGCCTGGAGGGTCCGGCCTCATGACTCTGAGAAAGTGCCCTCGCTGGAGCCGGTGGACGGGTGGCGGTGGACGGTCAGCCAGGCGATCACGGTGGCCGCGGCCACGATCGCAAGCGCGATGAAGGGGAAGTAGCTGTACGGCGCGGGTTGTCCCGGCCTGCACAGCTCGATGAAGGGGACGACGAGTGACAGGGCTCCGAGGACCGGCACGACGACGTGGCGCAGAGCCGAGAAGGACTCCCGGTGGCGGCGCCAGATGAAGCACGGAAGGGCAAGCGCGGTCAGGAAGTAGACGAACAGGATCACGATCGTGCCCATCGTCGAGCACTCGGCGTACAGGCCAACCGGGTTGGTCGATCCGCTGTCCACGCCGATCAGATGGCTCGCCCACCAGAGGCCGATGATTCCGAGTCCGACACCTGCCATGCCCAGCAGCGCATTCACGGGCGTCTCGCCCGGCGGACGGACGCGACCGAGCCATGCCGGCAGGAGCCCCGAGCGGCCGCCGTCGAAGAGCATCCGCGCTTGGGAGTTCGCGCCGGCGACGAGGGTGGCGAGCACCGAGACGATCCCGGCGATCCAGGCCAGGACGGCAGGTCCACCGAGATAGTGGTCGGCGACCGTCAGGAACGGGACCGATGAGCGACCGATCGAGGAGACGTTGTAATCGAAGCCGGTGACGGTGGCATAGGCGAAGAAGACGAAGAGGGCAGCGGCGATCGCGACCGATATGTAGAGGGCGCGCGGGACGGTGCGCCTCGGATCGCGGGACTCCTCGGCGAGCGCCGGGCCATTCTCCCAGCCGATGAACATGTAGAGAGCAAGTGGGAAACCCGCGGACAGGCCGGCCAGCCCGCCGCTGAGGTGGGCCCAGGCGAACGGCGCGCTCGAGAGGTGGGCACGCCGGTCGACCATGATGACGACACAGACCACAACCATGATCCCCACCTGGGCGAGGACGGCGAGGCCCACCGCTGTGGTCGAAAGCCTGACGCCGCGCACCGTCAGCCAGATTGCGCCGACGGTAAGCGCGAGGGTGAGCGGCTCCCAGGGCAGGTGCCATGACGTGTAATGGGCGAGTGTCATCGCCATCATGCCGCCCGACATGGTGAAGACACCTGCCATCGCCACCGTGTATCCCACCGCGACCAGCAGGGATACGACGACGCCGGCCTTCGCTCCGAGCGAGGTCTCGACGTAGGTGATGAAGCTTCCGGCCGAGGGCTCGGCCCTGGTGAACTCGGCCACCACGAACGCGAGCAGGACGACGGCCACGGCCGCGGCGAGGATCGTCAAGGGAGCGGCGACGCCGGCCGTGACTGCGATCACCCCGAAGGCGAAATAGAAGTCGATCCCTGGCCCGATGTTGGCGACCGTCGAGGCCGTCACATCCAAGGTGTCGAGCTGGCCGCTGCTCACGTGGCCCGCTGCGATGGTGGCACCTCGAGGGACATGCGCGAACAGTATGCCTCCGCTCGCACTATCGCGAGGCCGGTGAGGTAAGAGAAGATGAAAGGACTCTACTCGAATCGATAGCCGCGCCTTAGGCAGATGCTCGACAGTGGTGGCCATACAACCTGTCACCAACGAGGGAGATCAGCATGATTTCGAGAAAGAGCCTTACAGCAGCGGCGCTCGCAACGGCCATCAGCGTTGGCAGCATCGCAGCACCCGCGATGGCCGCGACCTCGACGCACTGGACGTCCACCCAGTGCAAGACGTGGGAGAAGTCGTTTGTGAAACGCAACCCGAATGCCACAAGTAAGCGCAAGGGTGAAGCCAACAAGGTGTTGAAAAGTCGCGCTTGCTCGGTGCGGGTCAAATAGGACGCAGCAATCAGGAGTGTCAGCAGCCTGCACTACAGGCTGTGAATTGCCGGCGGTGAGAGCGCTCACCGCCGGCTGGCTGGGGGAGCTCGACACGATCGCCTGGCTGTGTGCGTTCGCCAGCTCAAGCGGCCTGAGCGCTGCTTGGCGGCAGTTCGTGCCTGCCCTTTAGGAGGGGAGTGCGGTCTCCCAGGCCGCGACCGCCGCGAGCTCGGCCGTCGGTCGCTCCTCCTCTACCTGAACAGCTCCTGCGAACACCCGGCCGCTCGCACCGTCGATGCTGATCTCATCGCCTTCGGCGAGCTCGCGCCCGCCGATGCTGACCAGCCGCCGCTCGAGGTCGATGTCCACGTCGTCTGCACCCACGACGCAGGGCCTACCGAGCTCGCGCGCGACCACGGCGGCATGCGAAGTGCGCCCGCCGGTGCCCGTGAGCAGTCCCGCCGCCACGATCATCCCGGCCAGGTCCTCGGTGCTGGTATCGCGACGTATCAGGACGGACTTGCGGCCTTCCTGGGCGAGGCGCTCGGCGGCCTCGACGTCGAGCGCGATCGGACCGCATGCGACTCCAGAGCTGACGGGCTGCGCGCGGCAGAGCTCGTCAGCTCCGCCGTTCTCGCGCACGTGGGTGCGCCGTATGCCCTGAAGGTCCAGGCCGGCAAGTCGCGCACGAGCCTCGCTGATGGAGACGACGGATTCACGGACCTGGTCGACGGCGATATGCAGAGCCGCCCAGGGCGTGCACTTGGCGGCTCGTGCCTGCAGCAGGAACAGCTTCCCCTCCTGGACGGTGAACTCGAACTCCTGTGCGTCATGGAACTCTCGCTCGAGCACGCGGCAGATCTCCTCCAGACGACGCTGAACCTCGGGCGCGAGCAGCGCCAGCTGCCCGCCGTCTTCGGGTGTGCGGCGCCCGCTGACGATCTCCTCGCCCTGCGCGTCACGCAGGAACTCGATGTAGGGACGCCGCTCGCCGGTGGCGGGATCGCGAGTGAACCCCACACCGGAGCCCGACAGGCCGCCGGCGTTGCCGAACACCATGCGCTGCAGAATCACAGCGGTGCCGAGGGTTTCCGGCAGGTCGTGCAGGCGGCGATAGTCGCGCGCCTTCGGAGCGTCCCATGACTCCAGCACGGCCCGCACCGCCCTCTGGACCTGATCGATCGGGCTCTGAGGGAGCGGCTTGCCCGACAACGCGCGAAAGCGCTCCAGGTGCTCAGCGGTCAGCTCTGCGAGCGTGCCTGCGTCCAGATCGCGCGGACGCTGTACGCCAGCTGCCTGCATGCGCTGTGCGGTGGCCTGCTCGAAGGGCTCTGTCGGGCAGCGCGCCACCACCCGGGCATAGGACTCCACCAGCCGTCGATAGGAGTCCCATGCCATACGGGGGTTGCCGGTCAGCGCGATCAGGCCCTCGATGCTGTCGTCGCACAACCCCACGTTCAGCACGGTCTCGAGCATTCCCGGCATCGACGCGGGAGCGCCCGAGCGCACCGAGAGGATCAGCGGGCGCCGCGCGCTTCCAAGTCGCAGACCGCTGCGCTCCTGCAGTGCGCCGAGCGCTGCCGAGACGAGTGTTCGCAGCCGCGCCTCGTCGCGCGCCACCGCGAAGTCTCGATATACCGCGGTGGTGAGGATCGCAGCGTCGGGGACCGGCAGCTTGGCGCGCGCCATCCGCGCGAGGCCGTGGCCCTTGGAGCCGATCGAGGCGACGTCGGGCACCTCGACGTCCCCGCGGCCGATCACGTAGAGCTCCTCGATCTCTGCGCTCTCGTCGCGCGCGGGCACCGCCCGCGCAGCAGAGGGCTCTGGCGTCGTCAGGGGCTCGGAGCGCACCACGTTGCCGAGCACCTGGCGACGGAGCTGGTGAGCGGCGCGCATCAACGCGTCCGCCCCCTCCTCACAGGCCTGTGTCGCCTGGGCAAGGACGAACAGCTCGCCGGCCGCATCGACCTCTTTGACGAACGCCGCCTGAACCTCACGCAGCCGCTCGTCGGCGTCGTGCTCCAGCTCAACGATCCGGTGCGTTGTCTCGAGGAACGCGCCCATGTCCTCGCTGGGGCCGCCGCGGTGAATCTCGCGGGCGAGATGCATGGCCCGCAGATAGCATCGAGACGCGTCCAGCACCAGCGACATCATCTGTCGCGACTGTGTCAACACGGCTCCTGAGAGGCGCCCTTGAGGGAGCAGCGACCACGAGAACGCGGCCTCCTCGAAGGCGTCGGCCACGTCGTCGGCCTGCTGGACGAGCTCGACGAAGAATGCGGGCTCCTCTGCACGCGCACACGCTGCCCGAACCTCGTTGACCAGCTTGTCGGCACGCTGCTCCCACTCGCGCGCGAGTCGAGCGATCCCGACGCGATCCTGACTCGGGTGCTCGAGCGCCGCCTGCTCCAGCGCGTCGCGCGCCGCCTCGCCGAGCGACACGACCAGCTCGGCATGGACGCCGATCAGCTCGAACAGCTCCTGGCGAGCGGTGCGCACGTAGCCGATCAGCTCCGCGCGCGCCTCGTCTGCCACCAGCGAGGTCGATCGTCCCGCGAGCAGACCCTCTGCGCAGATACGCAGCACCGCACGCATATAGGAGATCGCCGCAGAGGCGCCGAGCACGTCGATCAGCGACTCGCCGGCACGTGTGCCCCGACCGCTTGCGAAGGTCAGGGCGTCATACACGAGCTGCTCGCCGCCGGCGAGCAGAAAGGCCATATGCCCGAGCTCGCGCTCGGCGGCCCACGCCAGCAGATCCACGGCGGCGCGGTTGCCCACCAGGCCTCGAAGCCGCTTGCGCGCACGGTTCCAGTCGATCAGGAAGACCATGCGCGAGCCGAGCAGCTCCAGGAAGGCTTCGAGCTCGGCCTCGGAGGCCGCCGTGAAGCGGCCCACAGCGAGGTGATAGAGCCCCTCCCCGGAGGCGCCATCGCCGCGCGAGCGGGTGTCCTCCCACTGCATCTGCTGCCCGGAGAGCAGGCGCTGGAAGAACAGGAGCCGCGGGAGGTGGACGTCCGTATAGATCACGGTTACCTCCAGCGCGATGATCTTCACGACCACCACGTGCGCGTCGGTCTCTCCGATGTCGTTTTGAACCACGAGCGCATCGCCGCTGCGCGTGGCCACAGTGGCGAGACCAGGATGCTCGAAGCGCAGACGCTGGGTACGCTCGACACCACGGGCGAACGCGCCCACCAACGGACGATCGCTCGCCTCGATGCCGTAGGCCAGCGCCCCCGCGATCGATTCGCTCGCCAGGCGCCCCACGAGCCCATTGAGCTCACGGTGGGCATCCATGACCACGAGGTGAAGGCTGTCGTGGTCGCGCCGGCGGCCCGCCGTCAACCGAGAGAGGTCCCGCGAGCTGATCGCGTCTCCGTCGGGCTGCACCGCGCGCTCGAGCTTCCCCAGGCGTTCGCTGAGCGCCTGGGCAGTGCTCACTGCAGCAGTGTCAAGCGGCACCAGCATCGTCTCCACCTCGCCAAACGCCGTCCGGACCAGCTCGGTGGCCCCGGGGATGGCGTAGGCGCCGCCTTCGCCCCGCACGCAGGCGTGCACCACGCGATCCAGCCCGGCGTCCGAGATACCGCTGGCCAGGCGCTCCTCGCGTAGATCAGAAGCGTGTTGCTCGCCATCCGCGGCGGCACGCGCGCCCTGCATGAGCGTGAGCAGATACTTGACACGATCGTTTGCCGCGAGCGCACGGTTGATGAGGTCTGGCAGTAGAAGCTCGCTCTCACCGAGCGTCGCGATGATGCGGTCCTTTGACATCTGCCTCCTGTTCTCGGCGTCTTTGCCTTTGCTTGCTTTGCTCGTCTTGTGCTTGCTGGTGCTCGTGTTCGCCTGCCGGTGACTCCTTACGCTAGACCGGCGCGCTGCGGTGCGCATCGGAAGAACCCCGCGTCGCTTTTCGGCAAATGCCGGACCCGCCTCGCGTCGGCCCGCGAGAGCATCCGATGAGTTGTTACGAACGTGTAAACAGATTGGCGCGGCTGGATTCGCCCTGGCAGAATCCTTCACCGTGCCCGCAGTGCCTCGCTTCCATATACCGCGTGGGTCAGCACAGCGCCAACTTCGTGGCGGTTCGCGCGCCGCTCACAGCCAGAAGCCGTTCCCGCTCCCGCCTCCCCAAGGCCCTGCTCCCTACCGGCTCGACCTCTCCGATGCCCTGGGGGCGAAAGCGATCGGTGCGATCGAAACGGCCGGCAAGCTCGTCTTCCACGCCGTCGGCGACACCGGCGGCGTCAAGCAGCCAGAATTTCAGGAAAACGTAGCCGCTGCGATGGAGCGCGACTTCGGTGCACTCAAACCAGGGCCATCGTTCTTCTACCACCTCGGCGATGTCGTCTACTTCTACGGACAGCGCTCTCTCTACCACGAACAGTTCTACGAGCCCTACATGCAGTATCCCGCCCCCATCCTCGCGATCCCCGGCAACCATGACGGCGATGTGACGCCCGAATCAGACACGGAAGACCCGCCGGAGTCGACTTCCCTCGATGGCTTTACAACCAACTTCTGTGCGCCGCCCGGAACTCACACGCCCGAGGCCGGCGAGTCGCCCCGCCAGGCGATGATCCAACCAAACGTCTACTGGACCCTCACGACGCCGCTCGCGACGATCATCGGCCTCTACACAAACGTTCCCGAGCACGGCGTGGTTGACGCCGAACAGGCCGCGTGGGTCGCCTCTGAGGTCGCTGCGGCTCCGAGAGACAGAGCACTGATCATCGCCTCCCATCACCCTGTCTACTCGGCCGACCAGTTTCACGGCTCCAGTCCCAATATCGGCGCCGTCCTCGACGAAGCCTTCGCGAAGGCAAAGCGCACGGCCGACCTCGTCCTCAACGGGCACGTGCACAACTACCAGCGTTTCACACGCCAACTGGACGGCAAGCCGATCACCTACATCGTCGCGGGTGCAGGCGGCTATCACCACCTGCACCAGATGGGCGAGGTCAACGGTCAGCCACCACCGCCGGAATGGCAAGACGAAGAGCTCGGCGTCGTCCTCAACGCCTACAACCAGACCGACTTCGGGTACCTGACCCTCACGGTCACCAAGAGCGCAATCGAGGGCATCTACAACGCCGTGCCAAAGCCTGGGTCCCCCGGCGGGAGCGTCCAGGCCCCGATCAGCGACAGCTTCACGATCACGCTCTAAGGTCTAAAGGCCGAGGGTGTCCCGCAGCGCTCCGAGCATCTCAGGCTTGTATTCGTGGAACTCGACTTCCGCCCCGTCCTTGCCGACCCGGACGCGCTTGAGCTTCATGACCAGCAGCAGCAGCGCCGGTCGGGCGATCGCCCACACCCAGATATACCGAGGGGAGCCGCTCGCCATCGCGCCGATTCCGCACGAGCGGGACCACTCGCGCGAAGCGGAGCCAATCTCGTCTGCACCGGGACGTGGTCGAGATGTGGCGGACCCGGGAACGAGGGTTGTATGTACACCTCCGGCGCGCTACCGTCGCGCACATCTCGAATAGTTCGGAAAGGGGGATGCATGGGTGCGCACGGTACGACCTATGTCCGACGGGAGATCTGGGGTCTGCAGCCAGACGACCCGATCGTGACCGCATACGCGAATGCGGTGAAGGCGATGCGCGAACGCCCCGAAGACGACCCGACGAGCTGGTCATACCAAGCCGCAATCCATGGCACCTACGCAACGCCGTCGCACCCACGGTGGAACGAATGCCAACACGGAACCTGGTTCTTCCTGCCGTGGCACCGCATGTTCCTCTACCACTTCGAGCAGATCGTGCGCGCCGCAGTAATCGAGGCCGGCGGCCCGGCCGACTGGGCGCTGCCGTACTGGAACTACGGTCTCGGCGGCCGCAACGCGACGCTGCCGTTCGCGTTTCGCCAGCCCAAGCTCGCCGACGGCAATGACAACCCGCTGTACGTTGCCGAACGCAAGCCCGGCATCAACTCCGGAAGCAGCCTGCCCGGCCACGCGACGTCTCCTGCAGGCGCCCTCGCGCGCCCCGAGTTCATCGGGACTGCCGAATTTGGCGGCGACAGGACTGCGCCAGCACAGTTCTCGAAGAGCGGCGGCGAACTCGAGGAAACCCCTCACAATGTGATACACGTCCTCGTCGGCGGCCGCGGGCTCATGGGCGACATCAAGAAGGCGGCCCAGGACCCGATCTTCTGGCTGCATCACGCGAACATCGACCGACTCTGGACTGTCTGGAGCGCGCTTCCCCGACGCTCCGACCCCACAGAAACGCCCTGGACCAATCAGTCGTTCGAGTTCTTCAACGCAGAAGGCCAACCTGTGAGTATGCGTTGTGACGAAGTCCTTGCGACGCTCCCTGGCCTTGGCTACACCTACGACACGACCCCGCCGCCGACGCCGCTGCCAGCCGTGCCACCCGGCGCTCGCGCCGCCGCCTTGAAACCTCCAGAACGACAGTTGATCGGTGCCTCCCAGGAGAGCATCGAGCTAACCGGCCAGCCGGCGAGCGTGCCCGTGCCGATCGACCCACAGGCTGCGGAGGCGCCGATGGCGCCGAACCAGCGGGCGTATCTCAACGTCGAGGACATCGAAGGCGAGGGCAACCCCGGCACCGTCTACGGCGTGTACGCGAACCTGCCGCCGAACGCACCTGCGGACCTCGAGGCCGCGCACCGCATCGGCAACCTCTCGTTCTTCGGCATAGAGCGGGCACGCGAACCTGCCGGTGACGAGCCCGCCCATGGCCTCAGCACCTCGTTCGACGTCACCGCGCTTGCACGCGAACTTGAGGCCCATAACGAGTGGGCAGGCCATGCGCTACTCGTGACGTTCCGACCGGTCACGTTGACACCACCGGAGGTTCCCGACGAGAACGACCTCGTGCAGTCACCCGCCGACGAGGATCGGCCAATCACGATCGGCCGAGTCAGCGTCTTCTACGACGCCTGATGGCGGTCGCGCGCGCTCTCGCGAGACCGAAATGGACGCCCGCGCGCGCGAGTACGCATGTGCGCCCACCGGTTGTAGCCATTCAAGCCGCCGCGGCGTGCGCGTGGATTGTCTACGCGGCGATCCTGGCCACCAGCCGACCCACGACCGCGGCGGTGCGCGCTCCGGTTTGGTGGTGTATGCCCGGGATGACGCTGAGCCGCGCCGGTGCAGCGTCACCGCTAGCGACCATCGCAGCCGCGCTCCCAATGTGGTCGCTGATGGCGGCGGCAATGACGCTACCGACAGCCATGCCGGCAACCCAGCACGTCGCCGTGAACAGCTTCCAGCGCCGTCAATGGGCCGCTGTCGCCGAGTTCGCCGCGGTCTACCTCGGGGTCTGGTTGATCTTTGGCATCGCGGGAACGGCCGCGCTCTCGTTGCTGCCGTCGGCCTCGCCACACACGGTGTTCGCTTTCGTGCTCACGCTAGCCGCGGCTTACCAGCTGACGCCGCTGAAGCGCCGTGCATTGAACCGCTGCCACCGGAGCTCACCTCTGCGCCCAAGCGGGACTCGGGCGGTCACGACTTTGGCACGCTTCGCCTGGATCAATGGCAGCGGGTGCGTCGGTTCGTGCTGGGCAGCGATGCTCGTCATGCTGGTCGCGCCGACAGCGAGGTTCGGTTGCGCGCTCGGGCTCACGGCTGCAATGACGTATGAGAAGCTCACGCGACGCCCGCGCCGGGGCTCTCGTCACGTAGCGTGGGTGTTCGCAGTCTCGGCCGTCGCAGCGGCGATCGGAGTGATATTCACGTGAACGAAATACCGGCCTACACCCTTCGTTAAGCCACGCAGGCAGCCGCTCGATCGTCTGACCGGCGACCGTGCGTCGCTGCCGCGGTTGATGAAGCTGCCGACGATGCGCGGTGCATCCGAGGTCGTCTTGCCGAAGTGGACAGGCCGTGGCCATGCTCGCCGCGACGATCACGGAACCAGACGCCGCGCAGTCACACGACCATCCGGATCGGCATGCACAGGCTCCCGCCGAGCCGGCCTGATCGAGGACGCACACGACGGCTGCCGAGGGAGGTTCAGACTCTCGGATTGAAACGATCTCGCGTTGTGTGCAAGACCGCCGGCTCGACTGCGACGAGAGTCGGCGTCAGGATGAGGTGGCGAGCTGTGCGTTGAGTTGTTCGAGTCCGGGCCAGATCAGGTCTAGGAGCCAGTCGGCCAGTTCCTCAGGAGGGACTTCTGGGTGCTCGTGCCACCACAGCGACAGTGACTCGTAGGCGCCGGCGATGGCGAGGGTCATGGCCTCGAGCCTCGGGCGGCCCTCGTGGTCTGGTGTCGTCCCGGAGGTCTCGGCCATGAGGTGGATCATGAGGTCTGATTGGCGGCGCCTGATACGCGAGGCCTCGGTGGCGAATCGGGTGTCGCGCGCGTCCTCGTCGTCGAACAGCACGATCCATGCCCGGAGCTGGTCCTGCAGGAACCGGAAGTACGCGATCGAGCCCGCTCTCAGGCGCTCCCGCGGGTCTGACTCCTCACGCACCGCTTTCGCCACGCGCTCGGCGAGAGCCTCTCCGGTGCGGCGAACGCACGTCGCGAAGAGCTGCTCCTTCGATCCAAAGTGATCGTAGATCACGGGCTTTGACACGCCGGCGCGACGGGCGAGCTCGTCCATGGAGGCAGCATGGAAGCCGCGCTCGGCAAAGAGCTGATCCGCCAGCTCGAGCAGCTGCGCCGAGCGAACGGCGCGAGGCACCCGGCCGGTTCGGTAGTTCGCCACGAGCATGTCTGCGGAGGGACCCACAGATCTATTCTACCATCAGTAAGATACTCATGGTAGGTTACTGATGGTAAGCAATCCAGGCAAACACGCAGACCACTGGTCTCGTCTACGCAAAGAGAGGTCGTCATGAGAGGCTCCCCGTTCTTTGACGGTGTCACCCAGTCAGAGGTGGCGATCGCAGGTGAGGCGGCGAAGGTGCCGATCTTCTACTACGACGGCACCGCCACCCAGGCCGTGTTCGCAGCCCGCCTGGGAGCGCTTCGCCGGCTGATGCCCGACCCGCGCTTCTGTCCCGCCCGGATCGCACCGGGCCTCGGCGCTGTCGCGGTCACTTGCTTTGAGTACCGTGACACCGACCTCGGGCCCTATAACGAGCTGGCGATATCGGTGGTCCTGAACGAGCCGTGGTTCCTGCCGAACCTGCCCGGTCTGGCTCTGATGTCGAGCGTGCGCAGACGTCAGCTGCACGCTTGGGTGCAGCACCTGCCGGTCACGACCGAGATCGCGCGGGCGGGCGGCGTGGACTTCTACAACTACCCGAAGTTCATCGCCGGCATCGACTTCGAGGAGGACGACGAGCGGCGTGTCTGCCGCCTGAGCGAGGGCGCCGAGCACATCCTCACGCTCTCCGGCAACCGGATCGCCACGCCGCGCTCAGAGCAGCTGCAGCTGTTCAGCCATCTCTGGATGGACGGCCAGCCGCAGGGCTCGGAGTTCAAGATCAACGCGATCGAGATGGGCAAGAGCGTGCGGCCCGGAGTCGCCTCGCTTGCGCTTGGCGATCGTCACCCGATCGCCCGCGAGCTGGCAGACCTGATCGCCTGGAGGCGTCCGCTTCAGTACCAGTACATGGCCCGCTTCGAGGGCATCCTCTACGGGCCCGAGCACCTCTCGCTGCCGCTCCTGGCCAAGGCCGCCGCCGCCAGTGCGGCGCAGCCGGCATAGGCGGGCCGAACGATGACATCGATCACACCGGAGCGTTCCCTACGCGAGCGGTTCCCTCGCCTCCTCCCCCACGGCGAGCACCTGGACGTGGGCGAGCTCGAGCGGCTTCGCTCACGCACCCGCTGCTTCGCCGAGGATCACGTTCGCCCACGAGCGCTTGAGATCGACCGGCGCACCGGCGAGGATCCCAGCTGGTTCGATTGGGATCTGGTGCGTGCGGGCGGGGAGCAGGGGATGCTCGGCCTCCTGATCCCCAAGCCGGCGGGAGGCGCCGGCGGTCTGGCCACACAGGCCGCAATCGTCATGGAGGAGCTGTGCGCCGCCTGCCCCGGGATCGCTCTGATCTTCGGCGCCCACGCGCTCGGGGTCGCGCCGCTGCTGCTGGGCGGCCCCTCGCAGTGGGACGGCGTGCTGGCGGAGCTTGTGCAGTCCGAACGCACCGCGAAGCCGCTGCTGATGGCGTGCGCGATCACCGAGCCCGAAGCCGGCACGGACGTAGAGGACCCGGACCTCTTGCGCCGGGCGCGCATCACAAGTCATGCTCGCCGTGTGCCGGGCGGCTTTCGCTTGAGCGGCACCAAGCGGTTCATCTCCAACGGCAGCGTTGCGCGCTGGATCACGCTCCTGATGCCGACCGATCCCAGGCACCCGGCGGAGACATGGACCTGCTTCCTGCTTGACACCCGCAGCGAGGGGTTCGCTGTCGCACGCGTCGAGCACAAGATGGGTCAGCGCGCTTGTCCGGCCGCCGAACTGACGTTCGACGAGGTGTTCGTCCCCGACGAGCGGGTCGTGAGCAGGGAGGGAGACGGAGCGGCGGCCACGACGATCGTGCTCGCCTGCTCACGGCCGCCGGTCGGGGCGATCGCGACAGGGATCGCACGGGGAGCCTACGAGCGCGTGCTGGGCTGGCTGGAGGAGGACCGCGCCGCAAAGGGCCTGCTCGCGCGCCAGCATGTGCAGCTCGCGCTGGCGAGCATGGAGGAGGAGATCCACCTCGCGCGCCAGCTCTACATGGACGCCGCCACCGAGCTCGACCACACGGCGCTCGGAGGTGTCACCTCCAACCCCGCCGTGCGGGCCATCGCACACGTGCCGGCGGGCGTCCGCAGGCGGGCGCCGATGCACGGTTGGCTGGCCTCAGACCGCGCTCGCGACGCGACGATCGCGCTCCTTCACCGCACCACGAGCGAGCGAGCCGTCACGCGCTCGCTCGCGCTCTCCTCGATGGCGAAGGCACATGGCGGCGACGTGGCGATGCTGGTCACCGGCGCTGCGCTCGAGCTCGTCGGCCTCCGCGCGGGCCCGGTCAGGGCGGAGCTCGAGAAGCTGTGGCGCGACGCCAAGCTGACCCAGATATACGAGGGCACCAACCAGCTCAACAGGCTCGAGGTCTACCGCGGGCTGTGCCGGTCAGAGACGATCAGCTGCCTGCCGCCGCTGCACCCCATTCGCCGCAAGACAGAGGGAGGCCGATCATGACTGGGACCACTATCGCCGAGCGCATCGAGATCCAGGCGATGGCGAGCGAACTGGCGCATCGCGAGCTGGCGCCCCGGGCCGCTGCGCTCGACGCCGGCGGCCAGGACGTCCTCACGGAGTGCTGGCGCCTGCTGGCCGAGCTCGGACTCGACCGCGTCCTGCTCGACGAGCGGCACGGAGGCGCCGGGTTGGGCGTTGCCGACCTGCTGGCGACGATCGAGGAGCTGGCCGTCGGCGACGGCGGCATCGCGATGTGCATGCTGCTCTGCAACGCCGCGCTGGCGACGCTCGCCGACGAGCATCTCGCGGACGTCCCCGCGGGAGCGCGATGGGCGCTTGTGCCGGCCGCGTCCGGCACGGAGGTGACGCTCTCAAACGGACAGCTCGACGGTGGCGTCGCCTGCGCGCTGGGGGCGTACGGCGCCGACGGGCTGGTGATCCTGCTCGACGGGCCTGAGCCCGCGGCGTGGGCGGTCGGCGCCGGTGCAGCCGGCCTGACGCTCGAGCGCGATCGCTCGCAGATGGGCCTGCGCGCGGCGCCCGCGGCATCGGTGGAGCTCGCGGGCGTCAGCTGCACGCCCGCCCGAGATGCGTCAGGCGGCTCGGCCACAGCGGTGAACGTCGCGAGCGCACTAGCGCTGCTGCGAGCCGGCACGGCGGCGATCGCCCGCGGCATCAGCCGGCGCGCTTACGAGACGGCGCTCGAGTACGCCCACGCCCGTAAACAAGGAGGTGTGACGATCATCGAGCACGACGCCGTCAGCGACATGCTGTCGGCGATGGCGGTGAGGCTCGCACTCCGGCCCGGGATCGCCATCGATGAGGTGCAGGCGCTCGCCGCAAAGATAGCCACGACGGATGCCACCGTGGCGAGCACGACCGACGCCGTGCAGGTGTTCGGCGGCACCGGCTACATGGTCGAGACCGGGATCGAGAAGCTGATGCGCGACGCCAAGTACTGTCAGCTGTTCCCCGAGCCGAACTGGGTCGCGCACGACGAGCTGATGCGCCCAGAGCGCACCAGCCGAATGGCGCCGTTGACCAGGACGATCGCCGGCAGCGGCGAGGCGCGGGCTCCTCGCGGGAGGGTTCTGTGATGGAGCGGATGAGTGCGCTCGATGCGTCGTTCCTCGAGGTCGCAGACGGGGTGACCCATATGCACATCGGCTCGGTGGGCCTCTTCGAGGGGCCGCTGCCTCTGTATTGCGAGCTGCGTGGGATGGTGCTGGGAAGCTTGCGCTTTCGAAGACACTGTCATACCGGGACGAATGGCTCAAGTTGGCTTGGACACAGGGATCTCTGGTCATCTGCAACGGATCCGCAACGGCCAGACCACCTTCAGGCCGGGCTTCCGGCCTGCCAATACCGAGCGTATGCCATACCAAACACGCGTACGGTGACGCTGACAATCCGCGGCCGCCGGCTCGCCCCACACGCCGAAGAGCCCGACCCCGCCTACTCGCCCAGCGCTCTCCGTTCCGCCGCGTGCGCCAGTGTCACATAGGCGCCCGCGAGGACCTCGACGAGGTTGCTCTCCCCGACCTCGACCGGGGCGGGGCCCAGCTGGCGCAGCAGCGCGTCGGGTGCCTCGCCGGCGAGCGGGCTGACGTGGAAGGCCTCCAACTCGGGCCCGCTGGACCAGAACGAGTCGAGCACGGTGGAAAGTGGCGCACTTGGTTCCGACGCGCCAGAGACCCTGGCCGAAGTCGTGCCCGCCTTGGCGCCACGCCCGGCGGGCGCGCGCCGCTTGCGCAGACTCTCCACAAGCTCATCCTGGTCGCGTCCCCTCCAGGTGAAGATCAGGAATGGGTCCTCGTCGAAGCGCTCGGCGAGGATGTAGTAGGCAGCCGCGATGTGCTTGCACGGGTTCACCCCGTCCGGACAGGTGCAGGTCGCAGCCAGCTCGCTCTTCGAGCGCGGGAACAGCGTGAGCTTGCACGAGTCGAACAGCTCCTCGATGTCGTGGGGCATCTCGCCCGCGAGCAGCTTTGCAAGCGGCAGCGCCTGCGCCGCCATCGCCTTCTCCGCTCGACGCCACTGATTCTCGGTGAGCGCCTTGAAGCGGATGCGCACGCGATAGGGCGAGTGGCGCGACCCCTGCACCTTCGCCAGCACCACCCCGTGCTCGACATCGAGCTCGACGACCTGGCCGGAGCGAGCGTAGTTGCGCCCGCGCTTCAGCCGCGAGCCGACGCCGAAGGACTCGAGCAGCTCGATGAACCGCCTCGACCACCATGTCTCGCCGATCGCCCCGCGCCGGCTGCGCGCCTCGATGCCGCCCTCCGCGGGCAGCGGCACCGAGCGCTCATAAAAGGGGGGATGATCGAACGAGGCCATCGTCAGTCCGCCACCGCGCCGGCTGAGAGCGTCACCAGCTCGCGCAGTTGGGCCGTATCGAGCTCGGTGATCCAGGCCTCGCCGGTGCCCACGATGCGATCCGCCAGATCCTTCTTCCTGTTGATCAGCGTGTCGATCCGCTCCTCGAGCGTGCCCACGCACGTCAGCTTGCGCACCTGCACGTTCTTCTTCTGCCCGATCCGGAACGCCCGATCGGTCGCCTGATCCTCGACCGCGGGGTTCCACCAGCGGTCGAAGTGGATCACGTGGTTGGCGGCGGTCAGGTTGAGCCCGGTGCCACCTGCCTTCAATGACAGTACGAACACCGCCGGCCCATGCTCGGACTGGAACCGTTGCACCATCTCGTCGCGAGCGCTCCTGGAAGTGCCGCCGTGCAGGAACAGGACCTCGCGGCCGAGACGCTCTTGTAGATGGCCGCGCAGCATGTGCCCGAACTCGGCGAACTGGGTGAAGCACAGCGCGCGATCGCCCTCGGCGAGCGCTTCGGCGAGGATCTCCTCCAGGCGCGCGAGCTTGCCCGAGCGCCCGTCCAGATCGGAGCGGTCCTTGAGCAGGTGCGCGGGGTGATTGCAGACCTGCTTGAGCTTCACCAGCGCCCCCAGGATCACCCCGGAACGTTCGATCCCCTCGACCTGCGCGGCCTTCTGCAGCATCTCCTCGACGACCGCCTCGTAGAGACTCGCCTGCTCCTTGGTCAGATGGCAGTCGACGCGCATTTCGATCTTCTCCGGCAGGTCGCCGATGATCTGCTTGTCGGTCTTCAGGCGGCGCAGAATGAACGGACCGGTCGCCCGGCGCAAACGCGCTGTAGCGTGCTCGTCGCGGAAGCGCTCGATCGGTCTCGCATAGCAGCGCTTGAACGTCGCCGCCGGGCCCAGCAGCCCCGGGTTGAGGAAGTCCATGATCGAGTGCAACTCGGTCAGTCGGTTCTCTACCGGCGTGCCCGTGAGCGCGACGCGGTGACGGGCTTCCAGCGAGCGGATCGCACGCGTCTGCTTGGTGTCGATCGTCTTAATATTCTGCGCCTCGTCAAGCGCGATCCGCTCCCACTTCACCGCGCCGAGCATCTCGCGGTCGCGGGTCGCAAGCGCGTACGTCGTGATCACGAGATCACCCGCGCGCGCCGCGCGCGCGAACTGCTTATCCGCCAGCCGTTCGGGGCCGTGGTGCACGTGAACGCGCAGGCTCGGCGCGAACCGCTCCGCCTCGCGCTCCCAGTTGCCCACCACCGACATCGGACAGATCAGCAGCGTGGGCGCCAAGCGCTTGCGGCGACGTTTGACGGCTCCGGTTCGGGCCTGGGTAGCAGTCGTTTGGGTTGACCCATCGGGCTGCGATCCATCCGCCCGGCGCTCGGCATGCTCGCGCTCGGCGAGCAAGAGCGCCAGCAGCTGCACCGTCTTGCCGAGGCCCATGTCGTCCGCCAAGCACGCGCCGAGGCCGAGGCTCGACAGGAACGACAGCCACGCAAGCCCCCGCTGCTGGTAGGGCCGCAGCTCGCCCTCAAAGGCGGCGGGCGTGGGGATCTCCTGCAGCTTGCGATCACCGTTCGTGCCGAGCAGCTCTTTCAGCCAACCGCCGGCTTCGATCTCGACAGACGGTGAGTCAGTCTCGGCGCCGGCGCCGGCGTCAAGGCCGAGACTTTCACGCAGCAGATCCCCGGCCGGCGCCTGGCCCCGCTCGGCGCGGCGCTCGAAGAACGCGAGCGCCGCCTCGACGTCCTCTGGGCGCAGCACGATCCAGCGCCCGCGAGCCATCACCAACGGCAGCTTCAGCGCCGCCAGCTCGCGCAGCTCGGCCAGCGAGAGCGTCGCGTCGCCGACCGCGATCCTCCACTCATACGCGCACAGGCCATCCAGGCCGAACAGCCCACTCCCCTCCTCGATCTCATCGAACGGCTCCACTTTCAACTGGAGTCGCAGCCGCTTGTTCCACCACGGCGGCGCGAGCACCCCAAAGCCGGCCTGCTCCAGCGCCGGAGCGGCGTCGCGCACAAACCCGATCGCAGCCTCCGGGCTCAGCTCGAGGCCCGTCGGGGCGGCCTCCCGCAGCGCCGGCTCCAGGTCCGGCCACAGCCGCAGCGCATGACCGAGCCCGCCCAGCAAGCGCTCCTGCGGGTCCGCCAGCCGGTGGCCGAGCGCCTTCAGCCCGCTTCCATTGGAGCTCCACACCTGCTCTGCAGGGACGAGCACACTCGGATCGTCCTTCGCCTGCAGCAGGATCTCGACACGCCAGGAATTGGAGTCCACCCCGTCACCATCCACGTCCAGCCCATCGCCACCGTTGGACTCGGCCTGAAACTCGCCCTCCCGCCAATCGACCGGTTCGTCCGGCTCGCACAGCCGGAAGCAAGTCCGGAACATGCGGTGCTCCGCATACCGCTCGCCCGCCTGGCGCCACTCGTCGATCTCCTCGGCGAGCACCGCCAGCTCCCGCTCGTCTCCATCGATGATCGGATCGGGGTCCGTCAACGCGGCGACCCACGCGTCGACGACCGGGGGCCTGCGCTTTGACCGCTGGCGCGCCCGGCCCCCAGCGAGTCCGCCAGCGAGAAAGCTCCGTGCGCATGCATCGACGACGACCCCAAGCAGATCGCCCGTGACCGCTTCGGCCGCGTTTCTCTCCTCCGAGAGCGAAATCTCCGCCCGCACGAGCGGAGGCATCGCCGCCACAAGCATCCTCACGCGCTCCACATCATCTGGATCGCCGGGCATCGCCCGCCACCGCGCGACCCACCCCTCCTCACCTCGTGCCAACCCGGGGAGCACACGGCCGCGCGCAACCAGCTCGAGCGCGAGCTTTCCCGCCTCGGCCAAGAATCGCAATGAATCGCCAAACGCCACCCCGGCAGGTTGAGGGGCATCGTCGTCGTATCCGGCCATCGGCAGCGCGAGCAGCAGCTCGAGCGCCGCGGCCGGCACGAGCGCGATCGCCGGAACGACCCAGGGGTCGAGCAGCTTCGCGTGTGCATCGCGGCTCTCCTCGTCTCCCCGCAGCAGCTGTGGCGAGTGCTGGGGCCCATCCTCGGAGGAGGGCAGCCTCAAATGGAGCTCGCGCTCGAAGCGCGCATCCGACGCGCGCGACACACCCAAGGCGTCCAATGCGCCAGCCAGCTCCCACACCGAGCAGGCGAACGGATGCTTGCGCGCCCGCGGTTTCGCCGGCCTGCGCCCAGAACGCCTCGGAGCTCGCGCGGGCAGGTCGGAGCGCTCTCCCCACACACAAAGCTGCGAGTCACGGGACCAGACGGCGTGCAGGGCAACCACGAGAGAGCATCTTCGCGTGACGGACGGACGCTGCGCCCCCAGCTCGGGAAGCGCTAGCCAATGTGCGCCCAATTGCGGCCTGCGACGAGCACTCGTGGCTGCTCGCGTTCGCCCTCACCACGGTGTCCAACCTGGCGTGCAAGCGGGAAGAGAACGCCGCGGCTGTAGATAGATAAAGCGCCAATATAGTAGACTGCGGGTATGAGCACCACCATCAGAGTGAGCGAGCCGACCCGAGATCGCTTCGCCAGGTTGGCGCAGGCGACCGGCCGTCCCATGAGTCAGCTAGTTGATGAGGCCGCCGATGCGCTGGAGCGGCGTGTGTTCTTCGATCAACTCTCCGCGCGCTATGAGGTCCTACGCGCAGACCCGGACGCATGGAGCGAGATCGAGGCCGAGCGCACTGGTGAGAGCGTGGCGCTGCGCGACCGCTCCTCGTGAGCCCCCGCCGGAGTGAGGTGTGGCTGGTCGACTTCGGCGACCCTGTTGGGCGGGAGCAGTCGGGCAGGCGACCCGCCGTCGTTGTCTCGGCCGATCCGCTGAACGAAAGTCGCGCCGGCGTTGTCGTCGTGGTCCCGATCACGACGACCTATCGTGGCCTGCCGTCTCATGTAGAGATCGACCAAGGTGGTTCAGGGCTCGACGAGGTGAGCTACGCAAAGTGCGAGGACGTCAAGTCGGTCTCTGAGCGGCGTCTGATTAGCCGACTCGGCGTCGTAGGTGACGAAGTCATGTTCCAGGCCACTCGCGCGCTGCGTTTCCTGCTCGACCTCTGAGCGTCGCCGGATCGAGCTCCAGCAGCCGCTCGGCCTCCCGCACCTGCACACCGGTGGCATGAACCGCTATCGCATCTCGGAGGTCGAGGCATGGTTGCTGGAGCGCTACGGCGCCCCAGCGGGAGGCACCTGAGCCGCTCGCTTGCTCATCAAGCGCCGAGTGTCGGCGCAGTGGCACCGACCCGTGCTGCAGGTGGGGCGCGAGCCGTTTCGTAGGAAACCGCCTACGGGGACGGTCATGCTGGTGATCGCGCTCCCGAACTCCCGGAATCCCCGAAACCGCAGCGCTGATATGGGATCCCCGCGCCGGCCTGGTGAAACCTGCGTTGGTATAGCCAATGCATCGGCCGCGATGCGCCGTGCCGCGCCCTCCACGACGACAAGTCAGACGGCTCGAAGAGGCCGTGGCTCGCGCGGCGCGGCAATGTCAGCGGAGCCACGCTGCACCCAGAGACGCTTGCGGTCCTTCTGCGGTCCCTCTTTCGCTCGTCGCTGCCAACACGCGTCACGAGCGACGAGGGCCGGACAGGCCGTTAATGTCGACGGATCGAAATCCAAGATGTCCGGGCACGCTGGCACGATTTCGGCCGATATCATGAGATCCGTGGCAACAACGCAAACCAATGGAAGCCCAGAGCGCCTCAGCCCCGAGCGACTAGCTGAGCTGAAGCGCCCTGCGACAGCCAAAACTCCCGAGGAAAAACGCGCAGCCCTAAAGCGCGCCACGGAGGGACTCCGGGTCAAGGTTCGCGTCACGCCCGACATGTACGGCCGTCGGTAGGTCATGGCCTCTACAGGCGGACGCCGGCCCGCCACGCGCGGCGTCTTCGCTATCGAGGAGCCGGGGCTTCTTCTGCCCGATCCGATCGCGCTCGACACTAGCTTCGTAGTCGAGGCGCTGATAGCCACGCAGCCCCTCCACGCAGTATGTCGCGCCCTCCTGCACCGGATCGATCGACGAGAGCGGCGTCTCGATCACGACCAGCGACCTGCTCCCCGTCGAGCTGGCCGAGGCTGTATTCGCAATCGCGCTCGAGGAACGCTGGGGAAGCCGCTGGCGACAACACCGAACCGACGGACGTGCCCGCCGACGTGCCGCGCGTCTGCTGAACGACACCATCGCCCGCTATGAGATGTTGCTCTTGTCGATCGACCACTTCCCCGTACCCCTCGGCGACACCGCGCGCAGCGCAAGGAGCCTCATGACCGGCTACGGACTCGCCTCCTACGACGCGATCCACGCGGCGAGCGCCGTAGCTGCCGGCGCCGAGGCGATCGTGACGCTGGACACCGGATTCGCGCCCTTGCCCGCATCGCTGCTCACGATCTACACCGACCGCTCACGGCTCGCCTCCTGCCGCGCCAAGCGACCGCGCTAGATCGGCGGCCGGAGCAGGCCACCACCCATGAGCCAGCGACCGATCCGCAGACCCAACCCTTCCACCTGATCACCCTGCGGCGTTCGCATACCGTCTGGATTCCGACCCACGGATCATTCGTGGGCTCGTCGGGGCGCTTCGCCTACGTTCGCGGTAGCGCTCGCAGACAACTGTCATATCGGGGCGCCCGGTTAGAGTTGGCTTTCCAAAGCGGTTTTCGTGCCTTCTGCGGTCTCCTTGCGGTCCTTCATACCGCCTCCATGCCGGGGGTGACGCCGGACGAGACCGTGCGTATGCCATGTTGAACTCGCGTGCGCGTTGATGCTTCTGATCAGTCACGACTTCGACAGAGGCCTGCTATGCTTGTACGTACATTCATATGCACATTTCCAAAGGGAGCGCGACGATGAGCACGATTGGCGTTCGTGAGCTTGCTAGGCACGCAAGCTCGATCATCAACGACATCGAGCAGAAGAAGGAGCCGGCCTTGATCACCCGCCGTGGGCGCCCGGTCGTCTACATGCTCCCTGTTGACTCCGAGGAGTTCGAGGACTTCGTACTCGCCCACGCTCCCCAGTTCGTTGATGGTATGGCGGCCGCCGACGCTGAGCTAGCGGCCGGGGAAACGGTCTCGCTCGCGGACGCGCGCGCCGAGCTTGAAGCAGACGAGCCCGTAAGCGATCGTTAGAGCCGGTCAGGCTCGATCTGGATGCATCGCGTAGAGCTATCTAAGCGCGCGCTGCGCGACTTGCGGCGCATCGACCACAAGAGCCGACGCCGACTGCTTGACCTACTCGAGAACGATCTCGCCGCCGAGCCCCAGCCGGCGAACCTCGACATCAAGGCCCTGACGGGACGAGCGCCTTGGCTGCGGCTACGTCGCGGCGAGTACCGCGTCCTGTATCGACCGCTCACGGACAGCGAGCTACGAGCCCTCGCTGCCTCAGAGCAGGCTGGCTTTCTCGTGGAGCGCGTCATTGACCGCAGTGACCTTGAGAGGGCAGCCTCGGCCCTCCCGACCTAAGAGAGCACGCTCGCTGCCCCGGCTCTCTAAGGAATATCGGGGCGCCCGGTTCAGGTTGGCTTTCCAGAGCCGTTTTTCGGCGTTCTGCGGTCCATTTGCGGTCCGAAATCATCGGCCGTCCTCTCCCGTCGAGGATTATGCCGCATGGGCCAGTAGTTTCGCTTGGAGCGGAGTTTGTGGCCTATCGCTATCGCTCAGGTGATATCGTGAGTCCAATACTTTCGTTGTGCAAGAGGCTAATGGTCTTCTGATGTCTAGTCACGGAATCTCTGGTGCTGGTCGAGCCGAGCTGGCGGCGGTTGTCGGCCGGCGGCGGTTCATAGCGCCCGCAGATGTGGCACTTGAGCTGGGGGTCGACCGACAGGTAGCCGCCCGGAGACTCGCGCACTGGGCCGAGAAGGGGTGGCTGCGCCGGGTCCGTCGCGGGCTCTACATCCCCGTCCCCGTGGATGCCGAGCACCCTGAGGGCTGGGCCCAGGATGCGCTTGTGGTCGCCGCCGCCACGTGGTCGCCGTGCTACTTCACGGGCTGGACGGCTGCCAGTCATTGGGGATTGACCGAGCAGATGTTCCGGACCACCATCGTGAAGACGACGCAGCGCGTCCGACACTCAGAGGTCCGCCTGTTGGATTCCGACTACCTCCTTATGCACGTCGCGGAGGGCAGGCTGGCCTGGGGGATGCGTTCGAGCTGGCACGAAGAGGTGCGTCTGCAGATCGCTGACCCGGCCCGAACCGTCGTCGACATCCTCGACATGCCGGGAATCGGCGGCGGCATTCGTCACGCCGCGGAGATCCTCGATGCGTATCTCGATACCGAGGATTCGGCGCGACTGATCGAGTACGCAGAGCGACTCGGTAATCGCGCGGTCTTCAAGCGTCTGGGGTACCTGATCGAGGCTTTGGGCCGTTATGAGCCTGAGTTGATTGCCGCGTGTCGCGCTCGGCTTTCGGCCGGGATCGTGCTGCTCGACCCCGATGCGCCGCCGGGCGGTCCGCGTATCCCGATGTGGGGTCTTCGCGCGAACGTGCGAGTCGCTCCCCAGAGCCCATCGTGATCTCAAAGCAGGAACTGCTGCAGCTGCGCGCCGAGTGGCAGCTCGATGTCGGCGTGATCGAAAAGGACTATGTGCTCGGGTGGCTGCTCGCCGCGATTTCCGTTGAGCCCGAGCTCTCGCGAACCTGGATCTTCAAGGGCGGGACCTGTCTGCGTAAGTGCTACTACGAGACCTACCGGTTTTCCGAGGACCTTGACTTCACTGTGATCGATGGCGGTCCGGCGGAGGCCGCACAGCTGACCGAGATCTTCCGCCGTGTCTCGGCATGGCTGTCGCAGGAGTCCGGGATCGATCTGATCGTCGATGATGGCTGCTTCGCCGCGCGGCGCAATCTGCGGGGCAACCCGACGGCTCAAGCGCGTATCTCCTACCGCGGGCCCAACCCGCAGCCAACGCTGCCCAAGATCAAACTCGATATCACCGGCGATGAGACGCTTGTGGAGACACCCGTGCTGCGTGAGATCGTCCATCCCTATGGAGACGCGCCACTCCCAACGGATGGCGTGCTCTGCTACTCGATCACTGAGCTTGCGGCAGAGAAGACACGAGCGCTGGCCGAGCGCTGTCGCCCTCGTGATCTCTACGACGTCATCCACATGCATCGTCATCCCGACTTGCTCGGTGCGGCGGCGCGCGTGCGCGAGTCATTGGCGCGCAAGTGTGAGTACGTCGGGATCGCACCGCCAGACGCCGATTCGATTCGTGGCTCACAGTTCGCGAGCGAGATCGAGCAGGAGTGGGAGAACATGCTCGGCCATCAGCTTCCCCGGCCACTGCCACCGTTTGCTGAGTTCTGGAATGCACTCAGCCCGTTCTTCGGGTGGTTGGCCGGCGAGCTTCCCGACATGCAGCTCGCACGCGCCGAAATCGGCAAGCTCGACGCTAACTGGATCCCGCCACGTGCGATCACCTCATGGCGCCGCGGCATACCCCTGGAGACGATCCGTTATGCGGGGGCCAATCGCCTCATGGTCGAGATCGACTATCGCGCAGAACGCGGCCGCCAGGGACCACGCATCGTCGAGCCCTATTCGCTACGCCTGACCCAAGACGGCAACCTCGTCCTGTTTGTCGTAAACGACCATGGCGAGCTGCGTAGCTACCGCGTCGACCGGATCGCGGGCGTGCGGCCCACCGAGATGCCGTTCACGCCCCGGTTTGTCGTCGAGTTCTAGGCGCTTACCGGCTGCTGCGATCATCCGAGGCGATCGGCGCTGGTTGCGTGAGAAGTCGGCCCAGCGTCCAGGCCTACCGTCCGTGCATGGCGAGATGATCGCCCGATGATTGGTGGAGATTGGATCGTGCCGCAGCGCGAGGAGGCGTTTCGCGAAGGTGCCTGGGCTGACGTCGAGATGATGGCGCTCGCCGATGACGCCAGTCGCCTACTCTGCGACCTCATCGAACGCTTCAAGGTCGCCCCGGCGGATGGGGACGCAAGCGCCGACGACGTCCGCCGTCACGCACTGTGGTTCATGGCGATCATCGCCTTTCGTGCGCTGCGGGCAGCAATGAACACCTTCGCCATTGGCTACGAGGATCAAGCCGTCGGATTCTCGCGCTTGTTGGACGAAGTTCACAATCGCGCCCAGGCGGTACATGGCGACGCGTCCGGCAAAGAAGCACGCGAATGGTTGGCGGGCCGAAATCTCGGAAAGGGCGCGAAGCTAGCCGGGCGTGAGTTCTGGGATTACCTGTCCGGCCCGGTCCACGCGAACGTCCGCGCCGTTCTCGACTGGCTGACGATCACGCAGCCGGACGGCAGCAACGAGGTGAAGCTGGGTCCGGAGCGGCGACCCGTTGTGGCAAACGCGACGCTGACACTGATGGCCTCCGAGACCCGTGACATCGCGAACTTGCTCGCCCTGCATTTCGGCGTTCGTCTCGATCTGCGTGCACTGGATAGCAAGATCCATGCCGCCAAAGGCAAGTACATCCCGGAGGATGGGTAGACAGCCGCACCTAATCGCCGGGGACGATCGTGTCAAATAGGTCCCGGTCATCCATGTAGAACGACGGGAGCCAGCGCTCGATCAGCAGGCGTGCAACGCGCTCTGGCGTGTCCCGTAGCTCGGCGGCGCTGGTCCGCTCGACGCGATCAACGCCGGAAGCGGCAACGGGCAGTTTCGCCGCTTCCAGATCCGCGACAGATCCCAAAGTGTCCGTGGAAAACGAGGACACCGCTCCCTGGAAGCCGGACAGAGAGCTAGCGACAAGCAGATGGCCGCCGCCGAGGACATCGGCAAGGTACTCGCCTGTGATTGCAAGCATCGCGACCAGCTCGTACACGACGTCAGCCTCGCGCGCTGTCGTGTAGGGATGGATCGACGGCTGGTGCTCACCACGGCGGAGGCCGAAGAACGCCCGGAACGACAGCGTCGCCGGATATGTGAGCGCCGCGCCCATCAGGACCTGCGGGTCCGCGTTGGGCGCCGTCCCCGCAACCTGGAAACCGGAGTTCGTTGCGGCCCAGCCCCGCGCCTCGTCCGGCTTCCACTCCGCCAGTGCCGCGAATGCCTTAACGAGAGTGATGTTCGCGAGGCGGCACGCGTGGCGCTGCCTCGCTTCTTGGACCGCGTTCTGCAGCGCATCCTGCTGCCACGCGCCCGCTGGATGCGAGATGTCAGGACCGGCCGGTCGTACGACCAGGGTCAACATGCCGGTGCCGTCACCGACCTGGAACCCGTCCAGCTGTGGAACTGGTGTCGGTCAGATGTAAGGAGGGTGTAAGAATCGGCCAAGGGACGCCGGCGGCCAGTCACAATCACTGGCGTGAGAGCCCTTGTAGTCGACGATGAGCGTGGTGTACGCGAAGTGCTGCGTCGTGTCCTGACCCTCGATGGCTATGAGGTGCTGACCGCGGGGGGCGGCGCGGAGGCGTTGGACTTGGTCATTCGTGATGTCCCCGATGTGGTGCTGCTCGATGTCGGTATGCCTGGCGTTGATGGTCTTGAGGTGTGCCGAGGCCTGAGACGTGTTGGGGAGCGTGTGCCGATCTTGATGCTGACGGCGCGTAGCGCGGTCAGCGACCGCGTGGAGGGACTGGACGTCGGTGCGGATGACTACATGCTTAAGCCGTTTGACGTGGAGGAGCTCAAGGCGCGTCTGCGTGCGCTGCTGCGCCGCAGTCGTGAGAGTATGGACGATGCGCCGCAGAAGCTGCTTTCGTTTGCTGAGATCCAGTTGGACTCTGCAAGGTACGGTGCGCTCGTTGGGGATCGATTCACGGAGTTGACGCGCACTGAGTACCAGCTGCTCGAGCTGTTCATGTTGAACCCTGAGCAGGTGATGTCTCACAGCCATATCTACGAGCGCGTGTGGGGCTATGACTTTGGGGTGTCCTCGAACGCCCTACGCGTGTATATCGGCTATCTGCGACGCAAGCTCGAGGATACTGGCGCCCGGCAGTTGATCCAGACGGTGTGGGGCGTGGGATACGTCTTGCGTGAGCCATGACCTTGCGTGCACGCATCGCGGCCGTGGCGGGACTTGCGGTCGCGCTAGGAGTGCTCGGCGCCGCTGTCACCGTGTATGTCGCGGTGCGCTCTGATCTGCGTGGCCAGGTCGACGGGTACCTTCGCCAGCGTGCCCAGATATTCACAGGGGCCGGCAGCGCAGTCCCACCCGCCGCCGCGTTCGTCCGTGGCGATCTGCAGCACGGCGCGAAGTTTCCTGCCCGGTTCCCTCGTGCGGTCAAACCGCCACAGTTCGGTGCGGCGTCTGGTTACGTGCAGTTCGTCCCCAAGAGCGGGCAGATCACGGTTCCTACCGGGCAGGGCTCCTCTCCGAGGATCCCACCCAGCGCGGGAGATCGGGAGATCGCGGCGCGGGGCAGCGGGCGTGCGCTGTCCGACAGGACCATAAAGGGCACGCATCTGCGTGTGATCACGGTCGGCGCCGGGTCGCTCGGCGCGATCGTGATCGCGTTGCCGCTTACACAGGTCGATCACGAGCTGAACGAGATCCTGATTCTGCTCGCGATCGTGGGGCTGGCCGGTATGGTCATTGCGGCGATTCTTGGCGCCCTGGTGGCGCGTACAGCGCTCGTGCCGGTCGCTCGCTTCACGACACGTGCGGAGGTCCTGAGCGACACGCTGGACCTCTCCCAGCGATTGGAGGTCACGGGCCACGACGAGATTGCTCGATTGGCGGCGAGCTTCAACCGCACCCTCGACGTGCTGGAGCGATCCGTGCAGGCTCAGCGCCATCTAGTCGCCGACGCTAGCCACGAGTTGCGCACGCCGATCGCGACGCTGCGCGGGAACATCCAGATCCTGCTGGAAGCCGACCGTCTTCCCGCCGAGGATCAAGTGAGCCTCCAGGAGGATATCGTCGAGGAACTCGACGAGCTGACCTCGCTGGTGAGCGATGTCGTCGAGCTCGCGCGTGAGACCAAGACAGAACCTGTCACCGACGCGGTGCACTTGGATCTGATCGTGCAGTACGCGGTCGAGCGGACCCGTAGGCGCGGGCAACTGGGCTTCGAGCTGAGCCTTGAGTCGACGGTGTTCAGAGGCGAGGCGGATCGCATCAACCGCGCCGTCTCAAACCTGCTCGATAACGCCCGCAAGTGGAGCCCCGTGGACGCGATTGTGGAGGTCGACCTGCATGAGGGCGTGCTGAGCGTCCGTGATCACGGCCCGGGCTTTGAGGAGTCCGACCTCCCGTTCGTGTTCGACCGTTTCTATCGCGCCGATCAAGCGCGCAAGCTGCCCGGTTCAGGTCTCGGGCTCGCGATCGTGCGTCAGGCCGCCGAAGCACACGGAGGCTACACGAGGGCCGAGAACGCGCCCGGCGGTGGCGCCCTTCTGATCGTCAGCTTCGGGGCGCCGGTAACGCATAGTGCACGCCCGGACCCGCGCACTCCTGCGGTGGTGTGAGCGACGCCAACCCTAGCGGTGGCGGCGCTTCGGATCGGCTACGGCAGCCGAGCTGGGCTTGGTGGCGATGGTCGGGGTGGGCAACGTTGCCACACGCCTCATCAACTTGTTCCACTCGGCGACGCTGAGGACGCTCGTGCCGATCACAAGTGGTGTCGGCGCGCGCGTGGCGCGCGCCGAATGTGCGCCGGGCGCTGTAGCCGCGGAGGCTATGGCAGGACTGAACTCGAGACGGATGTCTTTCGAGAAGGAGGCATCGGCGCGCGTGCTGCTTGCGTTCGGGTAGCGCATCAGGCTGATGATTTCGTGGGGCACGAATCCGCTCGGCACAGTCAGCAGCGCGCGGACGGTGAGGTCGGTGATCGTTCCGGAGCCCTGGTGGCCCGCGACCGGGATACCGTTGATAGCCGAGATGTCTACGGCATCGCCCTGGTAATGCGCTGAGAGAGCACGGGACACCGTGTACTGAGCCTCGCTGCAACGCAGGGCGCTAACGGTTGGGGCCAGGCCGCTGCGCGAGAGGAAGGCAAGCACCGCGAGCACACGTTTGTCGATTCTGCCGGCGGCGACTTCGTGGCGGTCGCAGGTGTCCATCCTGATGTCGTGGTCCGCGAGAACGGCGCGCTCGAGCTGGTCCTTGGACATCAAGAAGAGATCGCTCGTGGTTGCCCCGAGCAGGGCGTTTGATGCCTTTGCCCCCTGCGGGTTCAGTGCCGTTTGCAGCTGCTTCCAGCTGGCCAGCACCGGGCCTGGGTCGATCGTGCTCGTGTCGCCTGCGGGCTGGATGGCAAAGCGCAGGTGACCATCGCGGTCGCCGCTGGGAATGCTCACACGGCCAAGCACGGTGCCGCTTGCGACCACCGATCCACGCCGCAGCGCCACATTCTCACCTGTGCCCTTCGTTGCCTTGCTGGCCGTATGTGCGGCAGCGGCGCCGGCGTTGGTCGTCCCGGCGGGCGCCGGGGTCAAGGGCACTGACAGCTGGCCGAGGCCAGAGGAGAGGAGGCTGCTCTGCGGCGATGTCTTGACGTCAAGTGGCGACTGGGCTCCCGCGGTGGCGGGCTGGGTGGGTGTGGACGCTCGGGTGCTGGCCGCTTCCACCACGGGGGACTTCGTCGGCGTGCTCACGGAGCTCGTCGACGAATGGCTGCGAGCGATGCTGGCGAGTCCGGCGTATGTGAACACGTCGCCGTATACGTCACGCAGCACCACGTACTTGCCGAGTCGGCGCGAGTCGCCGATCTTCACGATGCGTCCATCCTCGACGGCGACGACCGATGCGTTCGGGGCGGTGGTCAACTCGTCAAACTCGACTGACTTCGAGGAGGAGGCGGCAGCGCCTGATGTGCTGGCCGCCGCGACGGCGCTCGGGGAGGGCGCCGCCGTTGAGCCGGGGGTGCCGGCGCTCGAGGCCTTGCTCGGGATCGCGGTCGCGCCTGCGGTCGCGCTCGAAGTCGAGGAGGACGCTCCGACCGGCGTGCTCCATGCGAGCCGCTTGCCGGTCACGGGTAGGCGAGCGTCGATGAGTCCGGTCAAGGTCGAGATCACGGCCTTGGGGTAGGCGGAGATCAGCTTGGCCCGGAGCAGAACCGAGCTGGCGTATGCCTCGGAGTGGTTGTAGGCAAGGATTGCCGCGCGTAGGTTGGTCTGCGCGCCGGCCGCTCGCAGGTAGCGTGCTGCGGCGAAGATCGCGTCCACTGGGTTGTATGGGTCGGCGTAGCCGGCGTCGAGGGCGTCCACGCCGTATTGCAGCCACGTGCTGGGTAGGAACTGCATCCATCCCACGGCACCCGCGGTTGAGACGGACAGGTCTGAGCCGTAGTCGGTCTCGACTTCGTTGATCGCCGCCAGAACCTGCCACGGGACGCCGTACTGGACGGCGGCCGCCTTGTAGATCGGCATCAGGAACAGAGGGATCCGGTAGAAGTCGAGCGCCTGCGCAGAGGCTTCGGAGGAGTCCAGCGCCGCGGCGAGGACCCCTTCCTCGGCGACCGATTCCGGGGAGGGGGCAACCTTGTTTTCAGCTGCAGACTTCTTGGCGCTGGATGGGGTCCCGCTCACCTCGGTTGTCTTCTTCTTGCTGGTCCTCTTGCCGGTGGTCGGACTGGCGCCCGCGCTCGGTTCGCTCGCGCCGGCGGTCTTCTGCTGTTCCTGCTGGCGCACCACCGTGGGCGCCCCTTCAACACTAGGAGCGGTGGGAGTGCTGGCCGGCGGGGCGGTCGCCGTCGTGGTTGCGGTCGATGTGGTCGTTGTCGCTTCCGCGGCCGAGCTGGAGCTCGTCGACGACGATGCGCCGCTGCTCGTTTCGGGGCTGGGTTCGGCCGAGGTGGACGTCGTGGTCGGGGTCGTAGGGGAGTCGGCGGTGCCCACCGCCGTGTTCACGGCGAGCGCGGAGCCGGTCAGTGGGCCGGCCAGGCCGGCGGCGGTCAACCCGCCGCCGGCAAGAGCGGAAAGCACTGCGCGCAGAATCCGTCGACGAGCAGTGATCATGCCCAGCCATGCCGACACTCCGGTCATCTCGGATTAGCCTGCTTCGCCCGCGGGCGG
>Ga0207927_1000001_pt1 | contig 159297 bp, 162 predicted proteins | sample NGESurdeep072012_2_FD_184456 | JGI IMG/M metagenome (GOLD analysis project Ga0207927, IMG submission 184456) | Arctic peat soil microbial communities from Barrow, Alaska - NGEE Surface sample 210-2 deep-072012 (SPAdes) | ecosystem: Environmental > Terrestrial > Soil > Wetlands > Peat ... | reverse complement strand
CGCCTCTAGGCGCTCAGTGATGGCCTTCTTCCTGTCAGCCGCACTGGCTTTGAGGGCTTCGTACTCGGCCTTGGCCTCCTCAGCCCTGGTCTTTGCGACCTCGATCTCGCGGTCGATTGATGCAATCGCTCGTTCGAGTGCTGCGCGTGCGTCGGCTATGGCGTCGTCGGGGGTTGTCTCCCGGCGACGGGTTCGTGGTTTGCTTTCGCCGCCCTCGAGCTTTTTCTTGTGGGAGTAGTAACTCCCACGCATTGAGTCGTAGGGTCGGCCTGTCTCATCGGCGAGCTGCTTGAACGCATCCGCCTTCTCGATACCCGAAGCGATCCGTTTCTCGATCTCCTCGAATATCTCCTGAGCCTTTGTTGTAGCTGCCACGACTAGATACCTCCTGTGAGTTGGATGGCCTTGGCGGCAGGCAGAAAGACCGTGGTCCTTCCGCCCGCCGTGGGGCCGTCCAGCCCTCACGATTGCTCCCGTGCCTGGTGCGCCCAATGGGTGAGACGGGCGCAGGCAATATCTACGTATTCCGGCTCTCGCTCAATCCCGAGGAACACTCGATCCTCAAGCAGCGCTGCCGCGCCCGTTGAGCCGCTGCCGGTGAACGGGTCCAGTACCAATCCGCCCGGCGGACAGGTGAGCCGTATCAGCCAGCGCATCAACGCTAGGGGCTTGACGGTGCGGTGGGTGTTGCGCCGCAAGCGTGGTGGGTGATGCCCGCCGTTGTAGAGTTTCACCGACTGCACGGGTAGCTGCTCACACCCGGCTTCTCGCTCGTCCTTGGTCGCCTTGGCGCAGAAGAACAACCGGCTCACATTCTCGCGCTCGGCGTCCAGCAGCGACACCGGGCAGTCCGGCACACACAGGGCCTCTGTACAGCCGGGAGCATGGGAGAGCGCGAGATGCGCGGGCCAGTAGCCGCCGACGCGAGCCGCCTCGACATTCAACGCTCCCGTGCCCCACTCTTTGAGATTGCGCGGAGTGGTGCCAGCCATTGGCGCTCGCGCCAGCAAGATTGGCTCGTAGGCGGGTTTGAGCGTGGTGCCGAGTCCGCCCGGCCAGCGTCGGGACTTCGGCAGTCCTTGGGCGTAGAGCCACAGAAGCTGATCGCGTACTTCAAGCCCTGCGTCCTCGATCCCCGAGACGAGGCGGTGGAAGGTGCGGGGAGCACCGAAGGCGATCAGATGCCCGCCCGGCTTCAAGACTCGCTGGGCCTCACGTGCCCATACCATCGTCCAGCGCTCGAACGCCTCACTTGTGCTCAATCGTTCCCGACCGTCGCTGGCCATGCGGCGGATGTCGGCGCCGTCCCAGGCAGCCCCCGCGAAGTCGATGCCGTAGGGCGGATCGGTGACAACGCAATCGACCGAGTTCTCCGGCAGTTTGGCAAGCGTCATCAAGGCATCGGCCTCAATGAGCCCCCAGGCGTTGGTGTCGTCCTCGTAGAGCGCGAGCGTGGTGGTGCTCATACCTGTGGTTCCTCTGAAAAGAACGTGACCGCGCCGGCGTGGGTCGTGAGTGTGAACAGTCGCCTCGCCTCAGCGGGTAGTCGGCTCATCGCCAGGCGTAGCGCTTCGGCGCGCTGTTCGTCGGGTACGATCCAAGCCACGCGCGGTGAGACTCCGTGGGTGCGTCGTGCTTCTCCTGAGCGGTGGTAGTCGAGGTGTCGTTGGGCCTTGCACTCGATGGTGGTGAGCGCCTCGGTCGCCATGTCCAGCTCCACGAGCCACGAGAACTCGTAGTCGCCGACGCCGAGCTTCACGTAGGCGTCGGGCTTGAGTATCTGCCGCGCACCATACGGCCCGAGATAGCTTCGCCAGCAGACGGGCTCTGCGTCGAAGGTGAGCAGCTCGGCTACGCCTCGGCGCGCTGCCTCCACCAGCTCGACGTAGATTCTGGCGACGGCCAGGGTGTGAGCGAGATACCGCTCGCCGGGTGTGTGAGGGTGACGCGCCCGGCGTGTGGAGCCTTCCTTGGCGAGCAACCGTTGTCCGACCATCCCGACCGCGAAGCACCGGCCACGGCTCCCGGCGCGGACACCTCCAACCCGCCGGGCAAGTGGCGCCAGCACGCCCAGATCGCCCAGGCGCGCTAGGCCGTGGCGGGCCAGACGCGCCCTGGTCGCGGGTGAGCCCTCGGGCCAGAACAGGCGTTGTAGTTGTTCTCCGCTCATGGCGCGAAACCGGGCGACTGTCGCCAGAATCGCTCGGTCACGAGCCGACAGCCGATCACGGATGGCAGCCACTTGGCGGGCGGAGAAGCGAGAAGAAGACCGTAGGTCTTTCGTTGGACGTGCTGGCGTAGAACCCCCGCCACCTGGGGCGTTCTTGGGTGTGCCACTCGACGCGAGCGGATAACCGAGCGGATAGGTCACGAACGCCTCCGCTCATACCCGAGAACGTCATCCGCACCGTCCGGCTCGGCGGCTGTGGCGGGCGCTGGTATCGGCTCGAGCTTTGTTCCGTACTGCGCGGCTGAGCGCTCGCGGATCGCTTCGGCCTGCCCGGTCACGGGTGGCAGTGGCTCGGTGCGGCCGGTCACGACCGACACCGCGCTACCGGAGCCGGTGCCGACTCTGGCCGCGACCTCGAAGCGGCCGAGCGCAGCGACATCGGCCTCACTGAGTCCCGGTAGCTGGCGGGCGACAGCAGACGCCTCCATAGCCCCCGCCCGAAACGCAACGAATGTCGCCACGTTGCCCAGCACGGCAGAGCGCGTCGGCTCAGGGATACGACCGAGTGTCTGCAACGCGACCGTCAATCCCGCGCCGAGCCCACGGGCACGCTCAGCCAACAACTCGAACCCGAACGGCAGCCCGTTGGTGACGGTCGCCAGCTCGTCCACGTAGAGGAAGATCGGGTGACGCTGCTCGGGCGCGAGCGCCACCCGTGCCTCCACGGCACTCCAGATCGAATACATCAACGCAGCACCAACAAGGGTCGCCCCAGCCTCCGAGATCGCGCCCGGCGCGAGCGACACCAACAACCACTTCCGCTCTCGAAACAGCCGGGCAATGTCGAGCTTCGGCTCGGGACTCGCCAGCACCGCTCGCACGCGCGGCCGGGACAACAACGTCATCACCCGCGCCATCGGTGCCTGGACGTGCTCGGCCTGGGCCGCAGACGAGAGCGACTCGTAGCTCTGCCACGAGGAGATCAGGAACGGGTCACGCAGCCGCGCCACGGCTGCGCGCCGGAATGGCTCCTCGAAAAATAGGCGGCCCATGTCGGCAAGCGAAGCGCCGGGAACCTCGCTCAACGTGCGGATTGCCAGGCGACCATAGAAATCGCTACGCACACCCCAAGCGCCGGCAAAGATGGACTTCAACGTGCCAGTCAGCACATCCGCCCGCGAGTCAGGATCACCACCGGCCAGCAGCGCCACACCGGGAAGCGGACGGACATCACCGGGATCAAGGACCACGATCCGGCCGGCGTGCTCTGGCTTCACCCGCTCCAAAATCGTGTCGATCAGATCAGACTTCGGATCGAGCACGATCCCGCCGTAGCCAGCTTCGATGTCATCCAAGATGCAGCGGGCGAGCAACACGCTCTTGCCGACGCCGCTGGGACCGCAGACCGCCATGTGGTGCCGGGCCGCGGTGGCGTCGAGTGCGACCGGACGCTCACCGTGAACATCGCGGCCGATAAACAGCCGCCGCCCGGTGCGGGGAATGCCCATCGGCACCAGCAGCTCGCGGGTGCCAACCTCAACATTCGAGGTCATCTCAGGCCCGAGCGGCCAACCCAACAACGGCAGGAGCTCGGCGTTGGAGAGCCAGCCGGAGGTGCGGGTCGTGCGAGGAAGCGCATCCAGACGACGGCTGCCGCGCTCTGTCGCGACGCGGATGCCGCCCACCAGCCCTCGCCGGGCTCGGAGAACACTCTGGATATGACCGGCAAGTTCCCGCGCCCTCGCTTTCGATGCCCGAATCACCACAAGGCCGCTGGCGCTGAAGCCAGGGAGCGCGGTCTTGCGGTGCCACGCCGCGCTGATCTCTCTGGCTCGCGCATCCGTGTCCTCAGAGGTTCGTCTCGACCTGGGGCTTCCCGGTCTAAGCGCCCAGCGAATGACGACATGCTCGCCTGAGCGCAGACCCGCAAGACCGGCCAGAAGCGCCCGCGATGCCGCAACCGGATCGTCACTCAAGAGAACGCACGGTGTTTCGACGAACAGCCGAAGCGCCACCGTAACCGCATCCTCCGGGGACGCTTCGGCGTCACTGACGCGCAGGCTGGCTATGACACCACTCAAGAGTGATTCCACCGATGAGCGCTCCCCTACCGGGACCGACACGGCGTGGGTGATAGAGCCCACGCGCGCGGCCGTCTCGATAACCAGCTCGCTCGTGTACGGAGAACCCGCCAGACCATTCAGCGCCGCAACCGCGACACCCGCATCAAGCCCCTGCGGAAAACGCAGTGATGAGCGCACGCGGCTTGCCCGCATCTTCCTGTCGCGAACATGCTCATGGACGGCGATCCCAGCGATCATGCTCATGCCACCGCTCGCGGCGATAATTGCGGGGGTAAGATCGGCGCTCACAGCCGACCTCCTGAGCGCTTGTCTTTCCGCGCCTCACGCTTGCGACGCTTGGCCTTCGCTTTGGCCTCGTTCTCACGACGCTCAGCGAGCCGGCGCTTTGCCTGCAAGTAAAATATATTTGCGAAATCCTGGGTGGAAATCTCGCTCTTCTTGACACCATGAACCACAATACGACGTGTCATAACACCTCCTTTCGCTTAGTTGTCACATACGACCCTCCTTTGTTCGGTTTATGTTCGGTTAGCCTCCTGAGTATTGATCGAATAAATAGATGTGTCAAGAACTAATTACAAAAATCCCTGGAAAATCAGGAGTCGGGCTAGTGCGTGTAGAACCACACCAGCCTCAGCACCGCCACCACGATCCCCACAACGAGCACCAGCGGGACGAGAGCGGCGACGAGACGGGCGAGGGCGGGGCCAATGGCACCAAGCGCCACAAGGCCGAGCACCACGGCCACCAGTGTTGAGATGGCCTTGTTCATCGCTCCGCCAACGCCCGGTCCATCGCCGCACCCAGCATCCGATCACAGGCGGCCAACTCGGCCGCACGGTCGGCGGTCGTGGCCCTGAGCTTGCGGCACTCCTGCTCCCTGTGACGCAGCGCAGCACGGAGCTGAAGGTTCTCTTGGGCCAAGGTTCGGTTCCAATGGCAAATGTGGCGGATTTCATCGCGCTCGCTCACGACCGCCACTCCTCGGCGGTGCCCTCGATCACATCGTCGTAGACAGGCCGGGGCGCGGGTGCTCGCCGGTCGGCATCCAGGAGCTGTTGGACGGTGCGTCGCTTGATCTCCCGTACCGCCAAGTTCGCGGCGAGGACCATCTCGGCTTGCCGCTGCTGCGCCCGGCGGTCGAGCAGCCTTTCGATGAAGGCGCCGAGCATTAGAGGCTCCTTCCCGTACGCAAGACGACATCGGCCATCGCAGAGCTACCGGAATCCGCGATGAGCTGGAGACGCGCTTGAGCGTGATGGTTGCGCTGAACCAAGGCAGCCTCAAGGCTCGACACCTCCGAGGCGGCGAGTAGCGCCGACTCCGCAACATCGGCGACCGCTTCGACCTTCGTTACTTCGCGGGCGGTGACGACGGCACCACGCAAGCGGGTGCGGGTGATGTCGCGGGCGGCTTTACGCTGGGCTCGCGTGGTGAGCCAGCCACCGGAGGCGACCACGAGCGGGTCGTTGTGGGGCGTTGTGCGGGCTGGGACGTGCGACACGGGAGGTCCTTTCGTTTTGCTTACGGACTGGCAGAACCAAACCTAGGTGTCGCACTGCGACATAATTGGGCCGAGTTCGGCCCCCCTTGTTCATGAGTGCAGCCCCCTCTATCGCTAGCCAGCTCGGGCAGGAGCTATACGACCTGCTGTGCTCTGACGAAGGCGCCACCTCGACCGCGATCATGGATAAGGCGACGCTGATGGGGTTGCGGTATGTGCGGGAGGAATCCACAGGGAGTGCCCTGCTAGGCGAGGAACAGATAGCTGAGTCCGTTCGCCAATTCATCGAGGAAGCAACGTATGCGCTCGATCAGCCGGTAAGCCAGCGCGAGCACAACGACGCCGATAACGGATACGCAGCGCGTATTCTCCTGGGCCTAGAAGTTGGCACTGATGTGCTTCTACTGACGAAGCGGAGGAAGAAGGCCTCGTCTGTAGTCGGACTAACTATCAGCGGGATGGCTAAGCGCCGACAAGGCAGTCGCACAAGCTGGGAGCAGCGTCTGATGAACGCGCTTGCGCGGAAAATGATGGAACGCGAGAACGCGTTTCTTCGTCGCCAGACCCTCGAGCAGCAGAGGAAAATCGTACAGCCCTTCAGCCTGGTGCCATCGTACGAGATCTTGCTCTTGGCACATGTGTCGACCGGAACGCTCATAAGCTGTATAGCGATGCTGCATATGTACACTCACGAGCCCACGAAGCTTGAGGAGTACCGACTAAGGTGTCAATGGGATCAGGCGAGACTTGAGCAAGAGCACGAACATGACGTCATAGAGGCAATGGCGAGCTACGGTCGTATCATGACGATAACCAGGCAGACAATCGAGAGATTGCGCATGTCGGGAGAGGCTCTACTGAGTAAAGGCATGTACCCCGAGAATCATGACTGGCCGCTTGACGGCGTTCAGATGCGGGAAGTAGACGCACTCCCTTCTAAGAGCGTAGTCAGGATCATTGACACCTTCTCTCCCTGGACCGAAAGAGAACGACTAGAGTTGATAGCGATCGTACGACGAATCCTAGACGGGGCTCCACTCGATGGCTACCGGCTACGTGAGACGCTGCGTGCAAGGAAATATCAGTCGCTTAGGCGCGCTCTGGATGTCTGGATAGCTCGCTGTCCATGTAACGGATGGCAGGGCCAGCCAGTGGAGGGATGCCCCGTCCATCTCGTGACAATTGCTCTTGAGGTGTGGGAGAAACGTACTCGGCATGCATGGACAGAGATTGGTAAATCTCTGTCATCGATCGACAGGTATGCAAAGTCACCGCCCTCGCAGATACTGGCGGAATTGGGTATTGAGCATGCTTGACAAAAAGAGACAATACTGGTAGAGTCAACCAATCTCCTCACCTCGGGGCGAATGTGTTCACAACGGCTTCGTTGCGGGCAGAAAACCCTGAGATCGGAGGAAAGCATGCTTGAGGCCCTCTTCGGGGCTTTGTGGCGACGCAGCCCCCGCCGTGCCCATGGATTGCTGAGTAGGATGGCTTATTACATTTGCGAGGCTCTCTGCGGCTTTACCAGCCAAAACGTCTCTTGCACCCTGCTTGCCAGTGGAGAGGCGATAGCCGCAATCCAGATGCTCGACATAGAGGCGGTTCTTGCAGAGCCTGAACTACCCGCCCAGCTAAAAGAAGCTCTCCCACCATTTACGGCCACCGAGTGGAAGGAGGTTCTAGCTATCGCTCGCTCCAACAGAGGATTTATCGCGATGGACCTAGACAAGCCGAGATGGTCTCACTTGACCAAAGCTGCCTGATATCTAGACCGCAACTGGTCCCCCGCCCCCGACAACGCCCCCGCGTATCGGGGGCGTTTCACGTATGGGGAGTTCGTCCTACCCCGCAGCGGTTATTTCCAGCTTCAGCGGTCGATCGGTGTGGATGTGGTGGAAGGTGAAGCGGTGTCCGCCCCTGCTATGACTGACGAAGGTCCGCAGACCATGGAAGGTCATCTTGACCGTGCAGATCTTGCCGGCCGTGATCGGATTGATCCACCATTGGACGTTGAGTTCCACGCTGGTGATTGGCGGTTCGGTTCCGGCCGGTGGTTCAACACCGGAGCTGCTGTAGCGAACGTAGCTTATCCCTAGGGACGCACTGATGTGATTAGCGCGAACGTTGAGGTAGGGACCTACGGGATTACCGCTGTGAACTTTGGCAAGCTGTGCCGGGCTGTAATACCGACGCAGATCCCTGACCACCCGATACGGATGTTGGCAGGAGTAGCCTCCCAGCGAGCTGGCCGCGACCACGCTGCCCCCGGAGCCCATGAGCACTGTCATCGCTCCCGCCAGTACCGCCACAAGTCCACCGCTGCGCCTCAAACCCATGCTTCCTCCGTTTCTCGACGGGACCGGGCCGCGCCACCGAGGCACAGCCAGTCCTATCTACTGGAAGGTCATAAGGGCCGACCCTACCGGAATGTCAAGCAAAGGTCTACTGCGATGTCATTGTGCCGAGCCGGGCGGGCCGAAAGGCTGGCTCCGTGCCCGCATCCCCGGCCTTTCAAGCTGCCCTTGGCCTGGCCGTCAAGGCTCGCCGCCAAGAGCTCGGGCTGACCCAGGAGCAGCTCGATCTCCGCACCGATCTGCACCAGCGCTGGATCTCCAACGTGGAGACCGGCAAGCGCAACCCCAGCTATGGCAGCCTGCGCCGACTGGCCGCCGGACTCAACCTCACCGCCTCTGAGCTGATCGCGCGCGCTGAGCAGCTGGAAGGCCAGAGCGGAGCGGCCACCCCGCCCGCTGGCGCTGCCGCGCACTGATCCCGCGAGCTGTGCGGCTCCCGGCCACAGCTTGACCTATCAAGGGCCACAGACCTACCGTGGGCGGCTCCCATAAGCCCAAGCGGCCCCGGCACGGGTGACGACCGCGCCGAGGCCCGGACACGAAGGAGCCATGACTCCCCATGCCCGCACAGAAGCGTATCCCCGACGAGCTGTTGCTGGCCGCGATCGATCGAGCCGAGCGCCACCGAGGCAGAGAGGACGATCCCGGCATCGGACTCTCAGTCGTCAAGGACCACCTGGGCCTCCCGCGCCACGGAGGAACCACCAGCAGCCTGCGCCCAAAACTCGAGGCGCTCGAAAACGCCGGGCTGATCAGACGGTTCCGCCGCCGAAGCTCCGAGGTGATGACGCTCACAGCCGAGGGACGCCAGCGGCTCGATGCTCTACGCGGCGAGATCGACCCGCTACCGGAGGCACCCCAACACCAAGTCTGGCGAGAAGCCCGAGCTGCCGCAGGCGAGCGAATCGCTGGATTCCGTGGGGATCTGCGCGGCGCACTGGACGAAGCCATACGCCTGCTTGAAGCTGACCACGAGTCCGACTCGGCCACATGGTTTGCGCTCAGCGAGCGCCTGCACCAAGCGGGCCGCCTGTACGCATCAGCGATCCACTGCCTGCGCGAGTGGCCCGAGCCCGACGACTCCCACGCAGACAACGACGACCCACCCTACCGCCAGCGTGGACGCCGCCACATACGAGGATGGGACAGCGAGTTCCGGTTCTGATCGCCACGTCGGAAAACGGGCTCTCCGTGGGTGATCGTAGGTGAAGTCACGCGAGCGGGTGTTCGTGTGGGAGTGTGAGTGTGACGGGTCCGCAGGTGAGGTGAACGAACGCGAGTGCGGCGTTGGCGGAGTGGAATCCGTAGGCGCGGCGGACGATCAGCTTGACTCTGTTGTTCATGGCCTCGGCGCGGGCGTTGGTGAGTTTCAGGCGGCGGGCGGCGAGGATCCCGTCGCGGTGTTTGCGGATCGTGCGTCCGAGCCTGATGAACGGTCTCAGGCGGCTGCGGGACAGGCGGGCGAGGAGCCGGTCGATCAGCTCGGCGACCGCGTCGATGCCCAGGCCGGGGGCGAAGATCGCGCGGACCATCTCCTTCATCGCCCAGGCGCGCGGGATCTTTCCGCCGGCGGCGTGGAGCGCGGCGAGCGTGTCGGCCTGGCGGTCGGTGAGATCTCCGGGGTTCTTCAGCAGCGGCCAGCGGGCGTCCTTGAACTCCTTGGCGGCGTCCCGCTCGCCCGCTCCGCGCAGCTCGTTCCAGTGTTCGCGGCGGACCTCGTCAAGCGCCTTGGTCGCGAGCGCCACGACGTGGTAGTTGTCGATGCAGATGACCGCCTGGGGGGCGTGCTCGCGGACGGACTTGGCGTACCCCTCGCCCATGTCCATCGTGACCGCCCTCAGCTGCCCGGCGCGCTCACCGATCTCCTGCTCGGCGGGCTCATCGGCCTGGATCTCGGGGTCTTGAGGGTCGGCTGGTTCGGCCTGGATCTCGGCTGGCTCTGCCGGTTCTGGCTGGGGAGGGGCGGTGGCGCCCAGCTCGGGGTCGAGCTCTGCGAAGAACTCATCGGCGGCGGCCTGCCCCTTGCCCTCGCAGCCCCACACCACGCAGCGACGCCGGTGATCACCGACCAATGTGAGGTAGCGGTGGCCCTTTCGCCACGCGACCTCATCGATCGAGATCTCAAACAGACCTGTGAGCCGGTCGGTGTCGATCAGCTCCTGCCCGACGCGCCCAATGATCCGCCCGATCGTCTGCCAGTCGATCCGCGTCAGCCGGCAGGTTGCCGTCTTGTCGGTCTTCGTTGCCAGCCACGCGACAAGATCCTCGAAGTCGCGCGTGAACCGGGCACCGTCACGGGCGAACGGGACGCCCTCCACCAGCGCGCCGTGCTCAGGGCAGCGCAGCCGCCGCAGCCGGGCATGAACCTCCAGGCGCCAGACCCCAAGATCGAGGTGGCGCCAGACCGAGTCGTGATGCTGCGTGCTCTCCCGATGGCGCGTCGAGTAGGAGCACTTCGGGCAATGAAGCAGGCGAGCCCGCAACGCCACCTCAACAACGACTCGGTCGCGCTCGAACTTGACCGAGCGAACCCACACTCCCGGCAGTCGCAGCAAACGAGAGAATGCGCTCGAGACCCGCATGGGCAACACCTCCAGCTCGGGGACGTCGAACACCCGCGAGCCTACGGTCCAACTCGTGCGCGTCTCCCATACCGCCCGGCCACACCCCCGAGAAGCGAAGAAAGCCTGCTTACGCCACGAAACGCCCGTCCATCAACCGGCCAGCTTCACCTACGATCACCCACGGAGCCCCGGAAAACGGCACTTGTGCGACGCGCCGGTCAACAGCAGGTAGGCTCACGCGCACGATGCCTGATCGCCTTGACCCTGACATGGTGAATCGCGCCGGCGTCCTCTGGCGTACGGCGAGCGATGTGGTCTCGACTGCCTATTCGCTGCGTCCGTTGACTTACAGCGACGCGATGGACATGACGGTGTGTGTGCTAAACGGCCCAACTCGCCCAGGAGAGGAGCACGAGCTTGCGGCAATGATCCTGCGGAAGGAGTATCTGACACGTTACAACGCCGGCGGACAACTGATGCTGACGTCGCACCCGATATGCGGCCTCACACCTATCACGACGGAGTTCTGCCTACGGGTTCAGTCTCTTGGGGCTCGCACACTCCAAGGCATCTCGATGGAGGCAAGCGAGTATGTCGAGATCTCGACGTTGCTCGCGTTGTGTGGCACCGCGAGGAGTATCGCGCTGCTTTCCTCCGTCGTTGAGCTCGCAAGCCAGGGCAACTACGCCAGCGTCGGCGTCCTCTATCGCAGCATCGTCGAGCTGTGGATACATGTCATCTATTTGCTCCGTCACGACATGGAGGCGGTAGAACTCCTAGTGAGCACACATCGCTGGCACTACCGCGACCTAGCGGATGATCCATATCTCGAGATGCTTGGCGTCGACGTGGGTCGCGTCACTCCGCAAAGGCCAAACATACGCTCCGTCGTGGAGCGCCTAGAAACCGTCTCGGAGCAACAGCTGGGCTTCGCCGAAGGACGTAAGGGCATGATGGATGAGACTTACGCTGGAGTCTTTCGACCCGCGTCGCACCTCTACGCACATACCTCGCTCGTGGGGCTCCTGAACCATACGGAACTCTTCGATGGCCACTATGTACGACCTAGCCTGATTGAGAGGGCTATCGGGTCGGAGAATCAGTGGGAGCGCGTCCTTGTATCGACTTTTTGCGTGGCCGACATGCTATTGCAGGTCACGCAACTGCTCAGGGGAAACAAGACCACCACTACGAACGAGGAGTTTCAGGAGCTTCTGTCGGCATTCAAGCGCTTTATGGGGGACGTAATTCGGGACGTCGCGAAAGGCACTCAGTATCAGTAGCCCACTCGAACCGACGGAGCGTCGCAGGGAACGGGCTGAGTGTTCCCCGAGCGCTGCCGGAACGCGGGGCAGGGTCGTCCTACGCCGATTATGCGACGCGCCACGCGGCTTCGCAGCCCAACACAGTAAGTCCCCGATCTATTTCACGGTATAGATCGGGGACTGCTAAAGCTAGAGCTACTAGCTTCGGTTTGCATAGGGGCGGTCGCTGATTGTCGCCGGAATGGCGCCAGATACGTCTTCCGGGGAGCACTTCCGAGCTTTGCCACGTCAGTTTCCTGACGATGCGACGGACTCAGGGGATAGCATCCCCGCTCAAGTCGTCGGACTCCCGGCTTCACGCCGAAGCGATCAGCCGGAAGTCCTCGCAGCGCAGTCTTCTTGCGCTGTCTCTACTCCCAAGGGAGGCGTCCGGCTTGCAATCCCACAAGAATCACGCACTTAGACTCCTGTAACCCGCAGGGGAGCAGAAACTTTGATCATATTGGTAGGGAACCTCCGTATGGTGCAGGGTTTCCCAATCTTCAAGCTAATAGAGATGTACACGCTTGTCAAGTTTTTGCTGCCGTCAGACGCCATCTTGGCTGACTGGCCAGTCAAAGTCCGTACGCACGAAATGTCCCTGCTAATGGGCGTTATCGGCAGGTTGCAACAAGATTTTTAGCGGCGAATGGGAGACGCCCCTTGGTCCGGCGTGGGGGCACGCCTAGACTTAAAGGGTCCCACAAGACGCCGCTTTATGCTCAGTCCTGTCAATCCCAGAGTCTTTGAATGCGCGCAATGCGTCCGCTAGGCCCATAGATCGTTGACTCGGGAGCCGTCGGTGGCTTCCGAGTCAACGATCTATGGGAGAGCAGGCCGTCCCGCGCAGAGATGGCTTACGATCACCCGTACCTGAGGTGCGCGATGAAGTTGATCCGTAAACGCTACGACGCACCCGACGGGGAGTCACGCGACGGTAACGACGAGGCTGCGATCACGCCAACGGGTGGGGAACTGGGGCTCGAGGCCGGCGAGGGGCCTCGTGCGCGTTCCGCCTCGCCAGGCAGAAACCCGAACCTTAAGGCGCATCTAATCTTTATTTTGGCCGTTCTCGGCGCATGTGGGGGACTCACGCTTGGACAGGTATGGCCTATCGCAGCGGCGACTCAGTACGGATACGCGCTAAGTGCGCTCTTGATGCTGATCCTCGAGACGGTTTACAACACCGCCCCGAGAGGCTTTCGCGCCACCTGGCTCATCGCATGGGCAGCGATTGTGGTTACCAGCGGAGTGCTGCATCCGGGGCTTCCCCTCATTGGTATCGACAGCACGGTCTTTTGGGTCTTTACGCTTGCGGAGTGGAAATGTGAGCTAGCCACGATGCCACGCCCGGGGGCGGTCACCGCTAGAGTCCTACGAGGTATCACGGCGTTCAAACGAATGTTCGGAAGTCGGCGCGGGCGATGTGTAGGCTTGGCGACGGCCCTAGCCGCGGGAACCGCGATGTGGGGTACGGCCGGGGCCGTCGTTGAGTCATACCCCCTCCTCAAGACAGGCAGCCACGCTGGAGTAATCTCAAGCGGTACGCCGGATGGCGGCAAATCGCAGGTCGCCCCCCCCAACTACGATATGCCGCCAGCATCGCCGAGGACTGATTCTCAAAGAAACTCCGCACCATCCCCTGCGCGATGGGATGGGCAGTGTCGCATACGTCAATACCCTGAAGTAGAAGACTGGGCCTCGGCTCAAATCATTGCCCTGCTCGCAGGAGAAGCAAAGCTAGGAAGAGAAGAAGAGGGCTGCGTCGAATTTCTGACGGAGCACCATGGGTTCGTTTCAGGTGTGGGCGTCGAACCGCTAAGCGGCCGCCCTCTCAGCATTGTCGTCGACTCCTACGATCTAAAACCGGCGATTTTTCTGACCCCCGCTTTGGGCGCCGTTGAAGCTCTCATCAAAAAGTACAAGGATATTGGAGGCACCGAGAAAGAGTTTTCACGCTATCAGGCTGGCCGCGGAGACTACTATGTAGTAAATACTGCGAGTGAGGGCAGCTGCGTGATCATGCGCTCAAAGTCTGGAACAACCGCAGAAGAAGGATCGCCGTACAACACACTGCCGCCTGCGGTGGCAGTAGCTTGGGTGCGAATCACAAAGCTCCGTAGAACCTGGCAGTGGGTTGCAGAGCGCGCTACATCCAACAGCAGAGGCGAAAGAGTATTCGCCTTGACGGCACCCGGCGCAAGCGTCCCTGATGCCGAAGTCACACTTGACCAAGGCGGTGAGGCTCATTGGGTCGGCACCAAGTTCTTCTATCCCAGAGAACAGCGCGACCTCAGCCCGACCGAACTTGAACAGCTCAGTCACAGATACTTGCTGGAATAGTTGGCGAGGCACGCAATGCCGCTTGTGCGACGTATTCGCAAGATGGCAGATCCAGTCGTATAATATTGAGACGTGAACGCCACCGAACTACTCGCCACAATCACTAGCCACTATCTAGGCGGTCGTGATTTCAATGGATACCCGTTGCGCGATGTCGCATCGGAGCGTGCCGACTTGGATTCTCTGTTGCGAGAGCTAGTCGAGAGTAACCTCATTTCGCTGCACTTCGGTGCGCCCCATCCGAACCCCTACATCAAGGCGTTTCCTGGGCTGCCCGCTGACATTCAAATGGAAATGCTGACTAGGCTGGACGATATTACTCACCTCACGGCCTATCCCGAGCGAGCATACCTTGACGGTGTCGTGGAGCCGGACGAATATGTAGGTCGGCCATTCTCGCTTCGCATGGCGCTCGGTGAGGCCGCACTTGTTCCGGCGTATTTTGATCTTCGCATACTGGAGTACTACCGGAATGACCCTCGTTACTATTACACAACAAATGAGCTGTCAGGCACTATCAGTGTGTCGGACGACTACTACGAAACAACAGCAATGCGGGACGCCGACAAGGTCCTGATTCAGAGCTTCGGCTACGGCTACAACGAGGAGCAGATACGAGCCGTCTGCGTCTTTACGACGGGTCTACACCGGCTGACGCCCGAGCACCAGCAGATTTGGGCGGCGCAGGAGTTGCCCGAAGGCTACAAGATGCATCCTGCCTATTTCGCTAGTGCTATACAAGGCGAATTTCCCGACGGGCCTTCGATGTTCGAGGCATTTACGGAGGAGCTAGAGCAGCTCCAAAAAATGTGCGCCGTCATGGGCGTCCCACCGATCGTGAGGGAAACCTTCAAGGGCGAGCGTAAGCCGGCGAACTTCTCCTTTCTTATCCGGCCAACGCTAAAGGAGTTGCAGGACTTCCACTCGACGCTCGACAAGATGATGAGCGATAACCTCAACGTGAAGTTCTTCGAGGCGGACGGTCTCGCATTGGAGGCTGAGACCGAGCGAAAAGATGGCAAGGTCGAAGTCGCACGCAAGGGGACCATTTCTCTGCTCGCGGAGTGGACAGATCAAATTACGTTCCCTGACCCTAGGCCGAAGGACTTGATGATTAAAACGTTCCGAGAGGTGCGCCGCCTACGGCAGCGACCAGCGCACGCCGCTGACGACAACACGTTCAACCTGGAGTACTACAAGCAGCAGCGCCAGCTCATGGTTGAGGCGTATCGCGCGATCCGTACCTTGCGCTTGATCCTCGAGAACCACCCGGACCTCGCCGCTTACGACGAGGTTCCCGAGTGGCTTGCCGGCGGCACCATCTATTCGTTTTAGATCCGACGTGTCGCATCAGAAGCGCTTGGCGCGAGGTCTCGACCCTCGGTTGGATTCGCAGCCGCTCAGGCACACCGCCGATCCGTCTCTAAACTTCACGTTCCCCCCAGCACACGACTACGATCAACTAGGAGCTCGTCCGTAAAAGGTTCGGTGTGGGGCTGGGGGTCACGCCAAAACTAATCCATGGGAAACAAAGCGAGGCAAGCTACTAGGCAGTCGGGAGTCGTCGGTAGAAAGGACCCGATCATGAGCACGATCGAGGCCTTGACCGTGTTTGTGTTGGCTCTTGCCATCCTCGCGGTCGCGCTGCACGCGTAGGGGTATGGACGGCGGGCCAAGACTGGTCCGCCGTCCTCCATCTCACTACCGACGAACGGCGACCCGGACGGTGCCGCTATACAGCGTTCCGGATCGCCTGTGCGGCCCGTCGCCGAGTCTCGCGTCCGACCGGCTCCATCAGCGTTTCAAGCAGGCTGTCCAGGTGGGTGGCTGGGTTCGCAAGTTGTCCCGAACTCCCCGGTGATCGGGATTCGAACTCGGCTATGACGCTTCGCGGATCGCCTCCGCTGCCCTCCGTCGGGCTTGCCGAGCGACGGGTTCCATGAGATCCTCAAGGAGTCCATCCAGGTTCGGTCGTCGTACCCGAGACTGCACTCACGACGCCAGCGCAATGAGGACATGACGGCAGGCGTCGCGCGATTGGATGGCAACGCGCCGATCGAGCAGACCGGACTGAGAATTGATCCGGCACGCTGAGCGCACACGCTCCCAGCACGTTCCTCACGATCAAGACGATGGCGGGGCTGCGAATGCTGCTGATGGATCGTGGAGCGCCAACCGTCAACCACACTCGCAACATCCAGGGCAAGGGCATCGAGCGCCTGCCGTACCCCTGGTGGGTATCCGATTCGCGCAAACGCCAGGCGGCCACGATCACGCGGAGGGCCGTTCATCAGCTGCAGGCCGGCGAGCTCGTCGAGACCGACACGATCGCCGCCGAGCTGATATGGAGAGTGGTTTGTCAAGTGGGGGTCGTTGGCACCGTCAGATGAAGACCTTGGTCGCCGCGCCGCCTGGCCTTACAGCGGCTCGCCCGGCTGCTGGGTGAGCGCCACTGCGCACTCGATGAGCTCAGCGTTACCGGTTGCGTCGCGACCATCCGGCAGCACGAGGACGTCCTCCAGCCCCACGCGTACGTCATGGCCGGCCGCGGCGCCCGCCAGCAGGATCTCCCACGTGCGCACGCCAGAGCCATGCCAGAGCTGTGCCACGCCTTCGGGAACGAGCTCGGCGATTGCCCGCGCCTCATCGACGCCGCCGTCGACCTCGACGAGCGCTCGCACGAGACGGTGGGCGAACGGGCTGCCGGCTAGCTCGCTCGCATCGGCCGGCGAGCTCAAGCCCGCCTCCACACCGATGCCCGCGTGGAGCGCCGCACGAATGGTGCCGGCCCAACCGACCTCCCCCACGTTCACCGACACGAAGTCCGGAGGGTTGCGCCAGGCTCCGATCGCGGAGGCACGCGCGAATGGGTCAGGCTCGATCGCCTCGGCTGTGGAGAGGCCGACCGGGAGATCACCCGCCGCGGCCCGAATCGCTGTGAGGGCAGCGTCGCAGGCGGCTGCGTCCAACGTCTCGGCTCCCGCCCCGTCTCGCGGATGCACGTGTACCGCGAACGCTCCGGCGCGGCGGGCGGCCAGCGCATCGCGTGCCAGCTCGGCCGCGGTCAGCGGCACCGCGTGGTGCTCCCCACGCGTGCGTGCGCCGTTGAGGCACGCCTTCACCCCCACGCCGACACCACACCTGCGCGATTCGGCGTTGGCTTGTGTGTTATAGACAGACTGCGTATGTTGAGTTTGTGGGGCGCAAGATCGAGGTTCGCAGATCTTTGAGGTAGATCACCAACTCGTCCTCACGCGCCGCGCGGGGCGCGTCGGACATCGGCGGGAGAGAACATGAGTGCCCAGGAGCGGCGGTTGCACGGAGGATCTCGGCCCCAGCTGCGGTTCGCGACCGACGATCGACTGGTGTCGCAAATCCGACGCGGCGATGCCACAGCTTTCGAGATCCTCTACGACCGGCACTCCGTCGAGCTGCTCTCGTTCTGCCGGTACATGCTCGACTCGGTCCACGACGCCGAAGACGCGGTCCAGGCCACATTCGCCTCCGCCCACGAAGCGTTGCTCGCCGACGAGCGGGCGATCACCGTACGTCCGTGGCTGTTCGCCGTAGCTCGTAATGCCTGTCTGAGCATCCTGCGCCAACGCCGCCCCGGAGGCAGCGTCGATGCGGCCGTTGCCCAGCGGGACGATCCCGTCGCGCTGCTGGAGCAGAGAGAGGACCTCCGTCATGTGCTCCTGGCCGTGCGGGAGTTGCCCGAGCGCCAGCGGACCGCGCTCGTCCTCGCCGAGCTACATGGCCTCAGCCAGTCGGAGATCGCCGAGCTGCTGGGCGTTCGCCCGGAGCAGGTGAAGTCCTACGTGTTCCAAGCGCGCTCGAGTCTCATATCCGAGCGTCGCGCTCGTGGCACAGACTGTCGAGAGATCCGTGAAGAGCTCGCCACGGCGCGCGGCGCCGCGCTTCTGAAGAGCCATCTCCGTCGCCACCTGCGCTCGTGCGCAGGCTGTCGAGACTACGCAGATGCTCTCTCTCGTCAGCGCCGCCAGCTCGGCCTCCTGTTCCCCGTGGTGCCTTCGCTTACGCTCAAGCGCCGGGCGCTCGAAGCCGCCCTCGGCAAGTCCTCGGGTGCCGGCGGGTATGCGGGCGCCGCAGCCGGCTCCTCGGTCGCAGCAACCACCGCCGAGCTCGGCGGTGGTTGCGTAAAGGCTCTCCTCGTCAAGGTGCTCGCGGGCGCAGCCTTCCTCGGGGCTGGAACCAGTGTGGGAGCGCACCTGTTGAGCGTTCCCGCGACGCGTGAAGCGCGGGCCATACCGGCGCCAGGCTCGTCCCGAGGCGCGCGGCTCCAACTTGCAGCATCCGTCCGGCCGGCAACGCCCGCCCGCTCAGCGCCGGCCCCATCCACGAGCGTCGCGCTGCAGACCATCCCCCACACGGGCATGCCTACCGGCAAGACGACGCCGACTCGCGACTCCGGGGTCGAAGTTCAGCAGGCACCCCCAGCGCCAACGAACAGCACCATCAACAGCAAGCCTGCCGTCGCCGCAAGCACGTTCGAGCACGGAAAGAGCGAAGAAGAGCACGGCAAGAGTGCATCGAGCCCAGGGAGCGGCAAAAGCGAAGAAGCCCACAGCAAGAACGAAGAAGCCCACGGCCAAAACGAAGAACCTCACGGCAAAAGCGAAGAAGCCCACGGCCAAAACGAAGAACCTCACGGCCAAAACGAAGAAGCCCACGGCAAAAACGAAGAAGCCCACGGCCAGAACGAAGAAGCCCACGGCAAGAACGAAGAACCTCACGGAAAGAGCGAAGAACCGCACGGCAAAAGCGAAGAAGCCCACAGCAAAGCCGAAGAACCCCACGGCAAGCCTTAGCCGAGCCCAGCCGATTTCGGCGCCCCCCTTCCAACCTCCGTGTCGTCTCAGCGTTAACAGGGCAAACGGACTGAGAAAGGGAGGGTATGAGCGCACAGGGAGGCCTTGGCCGATGACCGCGCTGCCTCCCGCGCGTCGGAGAGCAGCGGCGAGCACTCCCCTCCGCCAGCCGCTGCCCCTCACCGGCTCAGCTCGGAATCCCCTCGAGAAACACGGGGATCGAGTTCGGCAACGTCCGGCCTCTGGGCGTTCGCCGGGTTCGAGCATGACTAGCCCGCGCCAGAGCGGGAATGCCCGGAGTGTGGCCAGTCGGCGACACAATCTCGAGGCGCACCAACGCGTGGTCGAGGCGGTCAATGCTCGGGAGGTGCCCGACGAGCTCTTGGCACCGGGCTTTCGCATGGTGAACCGCCTCAGTGCGGTCACCGACTACGAGTACCACGGCGCAATCGGCCTGCGTGACTGGATGAACGATGTGTTCGAAGTGTTCGCCGAGGGAGCCAGCTACGAGGTGGAGGAGATCCTCGCTGCGGGCGATGACTATGTCGCGGCCCGCTTCTGCATGTCCGGGCGCGGGGGTCGCTCGCAGATGCCGCTCGAGTTCCGCTGGGCCGGGGTCACCTGGTTTCGCGGCGGGCGTGCCCTGCGCGCGATCGGCTACGCGTCGAGCGAGGAGGCGTTGAAGGCGCTGGACGTCGATCGGGGTAGTCGCTCCGACTAGCGCAGAAGCGCCGGTGCCCGCGAACGGTCAGTGCGCCTCAGGGCGTCTCGGGAGCGTCGCCATGCTCGACGTCTGTGAACTCCACGGTCTGATCGGGCCTGGTCCAGTAATGCAGCCACGAGCAACCTTGCATGTCCCGCTTCATGGTGCAGCGCCATCCCAGTGCGCCGTCGGCGCGCTCGAGCTGGGGGCCGCCCGGGCCCGTGAGCAGCCGCTCTGGCGCGAGACCCGCGAGGAACGACGCATACCCCGAGGCGACCATCGCGCACACCCAGGCGATGCGGTGCTTCGCGAACCCCGTCTCGACCGCGACGACGCCAAGGAGCTGCGGAGTGAGCACATAGCCACCGAGCGGGTGTCGGTGGCGGTCGGCGGGCAGGAACGCCCGCAGCCATTCTCTGGTGATGAGGACATGGAGAGCCTCCTCGAGGCTCCGCGCGCTCAGTCGACCGTCGGAGCCGAGACTGTCCTCGGCCTGCTCTGCCCGCGTGAGCGCCTCGTGGCGCGCGATGTTCGCGTCGCGCAGCTGCTCGGCTGTCGTGCGCAGCTCGTTGTCCGCAGCATCGAGCTCGCTCTGCAACACCGAGCGCGCGTCTTCGATCAGCCTGATCTCCTGGCGAACCGCGGGCCGGCTCAAGTCGAATTGGCGAGCAAACTCCGCAAGCGCGTCCACTTCGAGCTCTCCCTCGAGGATCGGCACGAGGGGATGATCCGCCGGGTCGCTGCGGGTCGATAGCCCGGGCCAGAAGGTCCGGACCGCCCCCCGGCTCACCGCGAGCGCAGATCCAAGCGTCCTGCGCAGCTGCTCGAGCAGGTAGTCACCGGGCATGTAGTAGATCGCAGCGGCCTCGCCGGCCACGGCGCGCACCTTCTCTGGGGCCAGCACGGGCTCGAGCGTGTCCTGAGATTGGGTGAGCACGATGACCGGCGCGTCACGATCGCTGAGCAGGACGTCCTCCAGGCTCCACACCCCGGGCTCGCTGCGCACCACTACAAGCACGGCGTCGCTGCAGCTCATCTGGCTTCCATGAGAAACGTCGGGAGTCATCGGGAGAGCCGGTAACGCCGAGTGCCAGGGTCCCGCTCGAGCAGGCCCGCAACCACGAGGGTCGTGATGTAGCGGTGGGCGGTGCTTGGGTTCATTCCCATCATCCGCGCCACCTCCGCATTGCCAAGGGAGCTTCCGTCCGCTGGGAATGCCGCGAGCACGAGCAGTCCCGACAGCAGTGAAGACGACAGATTCGCCTCAGTGTCTCCAACTTGGCGCTGAGCCTTCTCCAGATCCTCGCGCGAGTCTCCGAGCCCCGTGAGCAGCAGCGCCATGCTGCCGGTGTCGGCTGCTGCACGGATTATCTGATCGACCTGAGCGTCTGAGAGCTCGATTCGAACCGATTGCTCACCGGCGTCCGCCACGCTCCTCGACGCGTTCGAGGAGTCGATGTGTGGGTCTCCTGTCACGACACGCGATCATCGTCGCGATCGGTGTCGGCGCCTAGGTCACACGTGACGGGTTGTCAGTAAAAGACATTGCTGATTACAGTGACTAAGCGGCGTGACCAGCTTGTCGGAACAGTTTGCGTCAACCAACGCTCCGCCGCCGATTGGCGTATCGTGTCGAGTTCGCCGGCCGGGTGAGACGAGGAGAATGCCGCAAGGGACTTCCGATAGGAGGCACGCGAGTGGATCGCCGTTGCGCGGTGCGCTGCTGGCGCTGCTGGTCAACGAGGGTGAGCCGCTCAGCGGATATCGGCTCGCAACGCTCGTGGAGCGGCGCCTCGGACCGGCCTGGCGGGTGACGAGACAGAGCGTCTACGGCGCGCTCGAACGGCTCGTCGAGGATGGCCTGGTCTCCTCGGCGGCCAAGGTGACCTTCCAAGGAGTCGCGGAAGGCCAGCGTGTGTACTCGGCGACCGATCGCGCCAGCGCGGCGCTGGAGGCGTGGATGGAGAGCCCGGCCACGAGGGAGCCCATGCGCGTCGAGCTGCAGGCGAGAATCGCACTCTCCAGGGCGCATGACGCGCCTCACCTGCTGCGCGCCCTCGATGCCTACGAGCGCGACTGCTTCGAGATGCTCCGCAGGAGCTCTGAAACCGAGGTGCCCATGGGCTCGTGGGTCGGTCTGGCGATGAACCTGACCCGGGTGGCGGTCGACGAGAGCCTGCAGGCAGATTTGAGATGGATCGCGCTCGCACGGCGTTGGATCGAGGAGTTCCTCGCCGAGCGCTCAGCCCAGCAGGGTCGATGAGCCTCCTCTCGCTCGAGCACCTCACCAAGCGCTTCCCCGAAGGCCGTGGGCACACGACCGTCCTCGAGGATCTCTCGCTCCAGGTCGACGCCGGCGACTTCGTCGGCATCTGGGGAATGCGGCGCTCCGGCAAGACGACCCTGCTGCGGGTCGCCGCGGGACGCGAGCTCCCCGATCAGGGCTCCGTGTGGTTCGACGGCCACGAGATGACGAGCATGTCCCCCGATCGCCGCGCCGCGCTGCAGCGTCGCAACGGCATCGGGCTGCTCTCATCCGACTGGCGTCCCGAACGCAACAACCCGGCGGTCGAGCACGTTGCGCTTCCCTTGCTCAGTGACGGCATGAGCCTCCACGAGGCGAGGCACCCTGCATGGAAGGCACTCGAGCGCGTCGGCGCGGCTCAGTGGGCGCATGTGCCGGCGGCTCGGCTCTCGCAGAGCGAGCGAATCCGAGTGGCGCTCGCACAGATACTCGTCCATGAGCCGCGGGTGCTGCTCGTCGACGAACCGGCGGTGCTGCCGCGACCGAGCGACGGCGCCGAGCTCTTCGATCTGCTGCGCTCGCTCGGAGGCAGCAGCGGCCTTGCCGTCGTGATCGCCTCCGAAGACATCGCGCCGATCCGCAAAGCGCGACGGTTGATGTCGCTCGGGAGCGGCAAGCTGCGCCCGAGCGATGAGCGCGGAACACTCGTCCCGTTTCCCGAGCGCACCGCGGCGAGGAAACGCTCGCAGCCGTGAGCTCCCTGGAGCTGCGCAAGGTCATCAAGCACTATCCAAGCGGCGGTGAGACCGTACGCGCAGTCGACGGTGTCTCTCTGAGCGTCCATCCGGGAGAGCTCGTGGCCCTCTACGGTCCAAGCGGCTCGGGCAAGACGACACTGCTCGAACTGGCAGCCGGGCTGCTGGCACCGGATACGGGAAGTGTCCACTTCGGTGGGAGGGAGATATCCCGCCTGCCTCCCGGCGACAGTGCGATCTACCGGCGACGCGATGTCGGTCTGGTCTTCCAGGCCTTTCACCTGATCTCCGGCGCCTCCGCGCTGGACAACGCGGCGGTGAAGCTCCTGGCCGACGGAATGACGCTGCGCAAGGCACGCGAGCAGGCTCGACCGTGGCTCGAGCGTGTCGGTCTCGGGGCACGCTTCGATCACACGCCGGCCCGGCTGTCGATGGGCGAGCGTCAACGCATCGCAATCGCCCGCGCTTTGGTCAACGAGCCCAGACTGCTGCTGACCGACGAGCCGACGGGCAACCTGGACTCGAAGCGCAGCCGGGAGATCCTGGCCCTCCTGCGAGACATCTGCGAGGAGCGAGAGATCCCCGGCCTCCTGGTCACCCATGATCCGCAGGCGATCTCATTTACCTCGAGGGTCTTCACGCTCCGCGACGGACGCCTCCGAGAGGGACTTGATGCAGAGCTCGCTCTGGCCCACTCACTATGAGGCGGCGAGCCATGCCGCGGCCGACGATCCTCGGGCTCCGCGTCAGCGCTCTGCTCGACCTCTACCGCTGGCGTCTGAGCAACCACAAGGCCCAGGAGCTGCTTGCCGGCCTGGGCATCGCAATCGGCGTGGCGCTGCTCTTCGGCGTCCTGGTTGCCAACTCCAGCCTCCTCGGCTCTGCAAGCCAGCTCGTGCATGGAGTCACTGGTAGAGCGCACCTCCAGCTGGCCGCTCGCTCGCCTGAAGGCTTCGAACAACGGATCGCAAGGCGCGTGGCGCTCCTCAAGGGCGTCAGGGTCGCCGCTCCCCTGTTGCGGGAGAACGCGGTGATCGTCGGCCCCAAGGGAAGAGAGTCCGTACAGCTGATCGGGGTCACCGGCGCAGAGGTCGTACTCGAAGGGAGCGCCACCAGGAACCTCGGATCGGGAGCTCTGATCGTGGCCGGCGGACTCGGGCTCCCCTCCGAGGTCGCCGAACAGATCGGCGCCCAGGCCAACGAACACATCACCCTGCTCTCGGCCGGGAACGCCCATCGGATCGAAGTCCGCGCGGTCCTGGGGAGCCAGACCGTTGGCCCCGTGGCCGACAGCCCGATCGTCGTGGGACTGCTGGGATTCGCACAGGAACTCACCGGGAAACCACGGCGCGTCAACCAGGTCCTCGTCGAGCCCAAGCCCGGCCAGCAGCGGCTGGTAGAAGCAGAGATGAAGCGCATCGCCGCCGGACGCCTGGACGTGGAGCCCGCCGATCGCGAACTGCCGGTGCTGAAAGCGGCCGAGACCCCGACCGCGCAGTCCACCACGCTGTTTGCCGCGATCAGCGCGATGGTCGGCTTCCTGCTCGCCCTCAACGCGATGCTGCTGACGGTCCCAGAGCGACGGCGCTTCGTGGCTGAGATGCGCCAGCAGGGCTTCGGCCCGCGCCAGGTTCTCGCGATTCTGCTCTCGCAAGCCGCGATGCTCGGGGCGGCAGCCTCGCTCGTCGGCATAGTCCTCGGATATCTGCTCTCGCGCACTCTCTTCCACCAGGCGCCCAGCTACCTGACATCCGCGTTCCCGATCGGAACCCAGCCGGTGATCTCGCTCGTGACGGTCGTGCTCGCCTTCGCGAGCGGAGTGCTGGCCACGGTTCTCGCCTCGATGCTCCCGCTGCTCGACCTGCGGGGTGGCCGGCGGGCAGACGCGGTGCTCCACGAGTCAGGAGAGGCGGGCCAGAGCATCAGCAACCGCAGTGTCGTCGGATTCGGCGTATTGGGTGTCTCGCTCGTGGCGGCGGTGACAGTCGTCGTGCTGCTGGAACCGGGCCTCAGCATCGTCGGCGGTGTCGTGCTGGCGCTGGCCACGTTCTGTCTCGTTCCCTGCATGTTCGTGGCGGTCGTCGCGGCTCTCAGGCCGGTGAGCGAGCGTGTCAAAGGCAGCATGCTCGCGCTCGCGGTCGTGGAACTGGATGCGACCGCCACGCGGTCGGTTGCACTGGCCGGCGTCGCCGCGCTGGCTCTCTACGGAATGGTCGCAATCCAAGGGGCCCGCAGCGACCTTCTCTCGGGCCTTGACGCGGCCCTGGTGCAGTACCTCGACCCGGCCGACATCTGGGTGACGACGGACAACAACTTCCTCACGGTCAACAGCTTCCACGCCGAAGGGGCGCCGGCGGCAATCGCGCGCCAGCCGGGTGTCGCTTCGGTGCGCGAATATCAAGGCCAGCTGCTCGACGTTGGCACTCGCAGACTGTGGATTCGAGCTCGACCTCCTGGAGACCGAGCCCTGATCCAGGCCAGCCAGCTCCTGCAGGGCGAACTGGCGCAGGCCACCCAGCGGATTCGTCGCGGCGGATGGGCGGCCGTTTCGAGCGGCTTCGCCGCCGAACGTCGCCTGCGCGTGGGCGATGCCTTTGCGCTGCCCTCGCCCTCAGGGGCGATGGGCCTGAGGGTCGCCGCCATCACCACGAACGTCGGATGGGCACCAGGGGCGATCACCCTCAACGACAACGACTACCGCAGCCACTTCCAGACCACGGACCCAACGGCGCTGGAGATCAACCTCAAGCCCGGTGTCACGCCCGCGGCGGGGAAGGCCCAGGTCGAGGGTGCGCTTGCTGGGCGAGCGGGTCTCGTGGTCGAGACGTTCAGCGAACGCAAGGCGCGCTACGAAGAAAGCGCACGCCAGGGCATCAGGAGCCTCAGCGAGATATCCATCCTCCTGCTGATCGCAACCGCTCTGGCCATCGCCTCGGCGCTCAGCGCCGCCATCTGGCAACGTCGAGCGCGACTTGCGTCATTGAAGTCACATGGCTTCGACTCTCGCCAGCTGTGGCGCTCGCTGTTGATAGAGAGCACGATCCTGCTCGCCGTCGGCTGCCTGGACGGAGCGATCCTCGGCATCTATGGACACGCGCTCGCCAGTCGCTGGTTGAAGCTCTCGGTGGGCTTTCCCGCGCCATTCTCCTTGGGCTTCGGGCTGGTGCTCCTGACACTCGCGGGCGTCATCTGTGTCGCGCTGGCCGTAATCGCGCTTCCGGGCCTGGCAGCAACGCGTGTGCCTCCTCGCGCAGGTTTCCAGGAGTAAGTAAAGGACAAAACCACTCCGACGCGATGCTGTCCTGATGACAGCAAAGTCCGTTACCAACTACATCTCACTCGCGCGAGCCTTTCTGAAGGCGGCGACCCAATACTGGATCGGCATCTATCCGCGGATCCGCCACGAGACCGACCGCTGGCACAGGCGTGCCGAAGGCATCCCCAGCGCCGAGCTGCGGGAGCTTGCGCTGGAGGCGCAGCGCATCAAGCGCGGCAACATCGACGGATCCGCCGCCTTCGCCATCCTCGCGCCGCGCTGCCGACGCGCCAGCGTGGTTCGCGCACAGGTCGCCTTCCAGTCGGTCTATGACTACGTGGACACGCTCTCCGAGCAGCCCAATGCTCACCCGATCGCCAACAGCCGCCGCCTGCACCAGGCGCTTCTCGTCGCGCTCGATGAGGATGCGCTCCAAGGCGACTACTACGCGCTGCAGTCGCGCGGCAACGACGCGGGGTATCTCGAGGAGATCGTCGATGCCTGCCGCAGCGCCCTGCGCACGCTCCCCTCCCACGCGTCGGTCGCAGACCCGGCACGGAGGGTGACCAGACGAATCGTCACCTATCAGAGCCTCAACCTGAGCGAGGCTCACGGTGGCCATGAGTACCTCGCGCGGTGGGCGCTGAAAGCGACCCCGCGAGACACTGGGCTGCGCTGGTGGGAGACGGCCGCATCGGCCGGCTCCTCGCTCGGGCTCTTTGCCCTGATCGCAGCCTCCGCCCGACCGAATCTCACCCACGAGGAGGCCGTTGCGATCGAGCAGGCCTACTGGCCCTGGATCGGCGCACTTCACTCGCTGCTGGACAGTCTCGTCGACGCCTCCGAAGACACGGCGGTGGGGCAGCGCAACCTGCTGGATTACTACGCCAGCCCGCAGGAAACCGCAGCGCGCCTGAAGCTGCTTGCCGGCAGGGCCCTGCTTGCCACCCGCTCGCTCCCCGACGCCCGCGAGCACGCTCTCATCCTGGCCGGAATGGCGAGCTTCTACCTGAGTGCCCCGCAGGCCCACTCCACCGCCGCCCGGCTCGCCGCAGGCGGCGTCATGGAGACGCTTGGCGCCGCGACCAAACCCAGCATGCTCGTCTTTGCCGCCCGCCACGCCGCGGGATCAGCGCTCGGGACGCTTCTCCACGGCCGCCACCAGCTCCCCGAGGCTGGCGTCCAGCGCGGCCGCGATCCGCCTCACCGTGGTCCATGACGGGTTCGCCAGGGAGCATTCGATCCGCGACAGCGAGCCGGTGCTGATCCCGGCGTGGTAGGCGACGTCTTCCTGGGTCACGCCTGCAGCCTGGCGTAGCTCGCGGATCGCTCGTCCAAGACGCGGGTCGGCGGACTCTCTCGGTGACATGGACTGCGGGAGACTGTCACGCGATCTATCGCCAAGTCCATGTGGTTGACGACAAGTTGTTGACGATTCGGATAGTCTGATCATCGCCCTGGCGCCGTGCAAGCCGCCGGGCGGAAGCAAGTCGGGCGCCGGCGGCCGCCCCCACGCATCCGTCGGCGCCCGTCCTATAGATGGTTGATTCCCCGGTTGTGTGCCCTGCTCTGGGGCCGAGCTCAGGCGTAGGCCAGCGGCGCCACGTGGCGCAGGAACGACTCGATCTGCGGCCTGCAGCCGGTCGCATGCTCGACCAACGCGATCGTGTCCAACCGCCGCCCGTGACGGTGCACGTGCTCTGCGAGCCACTGTTGGATCGGAGTCACTTCGCAGTTGCGCAACAGCTCCTCGAGATCCCCAACGTCGGCCTGCATCGCCTCCCACAGCTGTGCCGCGATCAGGCATCCGAGCGCATAGCTGGGAAAGTAGCCGAAGCTCCCCGCGCCCCAGTGCACGTCCTGCAGGCATCCGAGCGCATCTGAGGGCACCTCGACTCCGAGCAGGCGGCGCATGCCTTCCCGCCAGGCGTCCGGCAGGTCGGTCACAGCCAACGTGCCGTCGATGAGCGCGAGCTCCAGCTCGAAGCGCAGGATGATGTGCAACGGATAGGTGAGCGGATCGGCGGACACGCGTATGGCCGTGGGCTCCACGCCTACAAGGGTTGCGTGCAGATCTGCAGCTGTCACTGTGAAGCCGCCCAGTTGCAGCTCGCCGGCCAGGACCTCGGCGAACGCGGGGCTGCGTGCCACGTGGTTCTCCCAAAGCTTGCTCTGGGACTCGTGGATCGACATCGAGGTACCGTGCCCGAGGTTCGTGCGCTCGAGGGCCGGGTCGATCTGGCGCTCGTAGAGGGCGTGACCGTACTCGTGCAGCGAGCTCAACAGCGACTCGACCTCGCCGTCGCTGTAGCGCGTCGTCACCCGCGTGTCGCGCCGGCCCATCCACGCCGTGAAGGGATGCGCGGAGACGTCCACCCGCCAGCTGCTCTCCTCCACTCCCAGCCGTCCGAGCGTAGCCTCAACCGCCAGCCGCTGGGCCTCGACGGGCATCTGCAGGGTCCTGCGCGGAGAATGGATCCGCGCCTCGGCGACCAGGGGCCCGAGCGCCGCTGCAAGAGCTCCGAACACGTCGCGCAGATCGTTCGTGGCCAGCCCGAAGTCGTAGTCGCCAAGCAGGCCCTCGTAGGCGCTCTGATCTCCCTCGGCCACACACGCGCCGTAGGCTCTTGCGAGCTCCACGTTGCGCTCCAGTGCGGGAGCAAAGGCCTTGAAGTCGTCGCGTTCTCGCGCCACCCGCCAGATCTCCTGGCCATCGGTGCTCGCGCGGGCAAGCTCCGCCGCGAGATCGTCCGGCACCCGTCGAGCCCGCTCCCAGTCGCGCCGTGCCAGGCGCACGATGTCCGCGTTGAGCTCAACGAGATCGCTCGCGTCGAGCTCCTCCAGCCACCCGCCGATCTCCTCGGCGGTGGCTCGCTCATGGGCGAGCCGAGCAAGAGTGCCCAGCTGCTGCGCCCGCGCAGCGGCCCCCTCGGGCGGCATCATGACCAGCTGGTCCCATCCGAGGAGCATCTCCACCGATGCCAGGTCGGCCAGCTCGCCCAAGCGGGCGCGAAGGCTCTCGAGAGCGTCCATTCCCAGAGCCTATGCGCACACGCGGGGCACGTGCGCGCACAAGCGGTTTCAGCCCGAGTAGATCGTCGCCGGCGTACCAGGCCCTATCCGTGCGGCCAACCAGTCGATGTTCGCGGTGCTGACGCGCATACAGCCGTGCGATTCGGCCTGGCCCAACGTCCCGCCGAGACCGTCGCGCCCATGCATGGCGATCTGACCGGGGCCACCTTCGAATTCCTGCAGCACATCCGAGCGGGCGCTCAGCGCAAGCGCGAACGGACCGCCGAGCTCCCCCGCGTACATCTTCAGCGTCTCCTCCACGAAGAAGCTGCCCGTGGGCGTTGGTGTGGCGGGATTGCCCACCACCGCCCGGAAGCTCTTGACCACCCGGCCGTCCCTGTAGACGCGCACCAGGCGCGCCTTCAGATCGACCGTCAGATGCCACGGGGTCGTGAGAGCTCGGGTGCCATTCTGGGCGATCCAGCCGCTCGATCCGTTGGGACGGCCCGGCAGCATCACGTGCAACCACGCGATCCCTTCCGCACCCGTCGAGCGCCCCAGAACGGGGAGCCTCGTCGACTCGCCCGTGATCGGTCTGTGGGCAGCCACGGCGAGGAGAACCGGAGATCCCGCGCGGGGAGCGCCGTGTACGGCGTGCCCACTCAGCAGGAGCGCCAGTCGCTGGGTGCGCTGGACGCGAGCGCCCGCTGCGGCCGCCGGGAAGGCTCCGGCGCTCGCCGCGAGCGTACACGCCGCGATCAGCCTCAGGTTTGCAAGCGGGCTCCGGCGCACACGAGCCGCCGTGCGATGGCGGACCGACGGCGAACGAGGGGGTTGATTGCTCCGCGTCATTGGCCTTCCACGGTCCGGGCGACCGAGTTGGCGCCCGGATCTGCAGAGGGTTCCTCAGCCGGTGAATCCGCCGTGATGGCTGGGTACGGCCGGGCGCGCCGGTGAGCGCAGTTCGGTCGCCCTGCGCCGCCGGGCCGCTGCGCGACGGCGCGCGGCGGCACGCTGTTTGGCGGCACGCTCTTTGGCGGTCGTTGTGTTTTTCGACCCTACCGGCGGCAGTGGAGTCCCTGCCGGAGGGGTTGTGAGCGCGGTCGTTTCGGCGGGTGTGCTCGTTTCCGTTCCACCCGAGCCGCAGTTGGACGTGGTGATGGTGTTCGTGTCCAGGTTCACCGCGCCGGTTCTTGCCAGCAGCCGGCCATCGATAGTCGCGGCCGTTCGAGCGGTGATCGTCTGCGAGGCCATGATCGTGCCCACGAAGCTGGTTCCCGTCCCCAGCGTTGCCGATGAGCCCACCTGCCAGAAGACGTTGCAGGCCTGCGCGCCATTGACCAGCGAGACGCTCGTGTTCGAGCCGGTGATCAGCGTGGTGCCGATCTGGAAGATGAACACCGCGTTGGGGTCGCCCTGCGCGTCGAGCGTCACGCTCCCGCTCGAGAGCAGCAGCGAGCTGCTCGCCGTGCGTACGCCCGGCAGGAACCTCTGGCCGGCGAGATCCGTGCCGGCCGAGCCGCTGCTCGGACGCGAGGCGGCGTCGTTGTAGGAAGTGGTGAGGGCGTTCTTGGCCCCGATCGCCACTGCGTCGTCGACGTGGGTTGCGCCGAGGACGTGCGGAGCACCCGTGACCGACGATCCGGGACTCAGGCCCAGGTCTCCGAACATGCTCGTGGGCCCGGTGTTGGTGACGGTCGAGCCGCCCAGCACCGAGAAGCTCGCTGCCGTTCCCATGCCCACGGTTGCGGTGGCGCCGAGGGCGCTCGTCGCGAACAAGAGGGTCGAGATCAGCCCGAGCACGATCACGCCTGCCCGAGCGGTCCGTGCGCCGGAGAATGCGGAACGCCGGCTTGCTGCGAGAGAGTCACGCGAGGGCGACTCGTCGATCTGCGGGACGCCACGGTTCATGGGCGTCTCCTCACTGCGGCGTCAAGCACCGCCATATAGGGGGATCGCTCCCCGGTCCTCTTCGACCTACCAGTTATCCCGACGCTTCCCGGCCCTATCGTGAGCTTCGCCATCCCGTCTAGATCATTCGTCCACGGCCATCGGCGAGGAGTAGGGCACGACGAGCTCTCGCCGCGATGACACGCCGAGCTTGCGGTAGATGTTGCGTGTGTGGCTGCGAACGGTCTCGACGCCCACGCGCAGCTCGAGCCCAATCTCGGCGTTGGAGCTGCCGCGCTGCAGCAGGGGCAGCACCTGTGCCTCACGCGGGGTGAGCAGTTGCGAGCTCCCGCTCCCGGCGCCCGTGCCCTTCGATAGGGCGCGCGGCATCACCTGCAGCCCCCGCGAGGCCAGATGGATCGCGCTGAGCACGTCTCGCGCCTGGGTATCCCTACCCAGATAGGCGCTCGCACCAAATGCCAGGGCCTGGGCGCAAGCTGGCGCGGACATGACGTTGGCGAGCAGCACCAGCCGCGTTGCGGGGTGGTGTCGGCCGAGATCCCGCACCGCAGTCAGCTCGCCCAACTGCTGGGCGTCCAGGACCGCGACGTCAGGCCGATGACCGCGAAGCACCACGGGAATGCGCGCCTGCTCGACGTCAGCCGCCACGATCTCGAGATTGGGATCGCCTTCGAGGAGCTCGCGCAGTCCCCCGGCGAAGAGATCGTCGAAGCGGGCGAGCACGACTGTGATCGGCTTGTGCGAGGGCATGGGAGATCCGGGACGCCGCGAGCGCCCAGGTGCTCATCGGCAGCACCCGGCCCGAGGGTGAGTCGCGGCTCCCCCCGCCTACCTCCTAAGCGGGCGCTCGCCTACCCCCAACGGAGGAGTCGACGCGGGCGGTCTCTGCCTCAGCATTCCTGGCATGGCCCGCTCGCTCGTGCTCACGCTCCTCGTCACTCTGCTTCTGGTTCCTGGCACCGCCGAGGCGAGCCCACACCGGGCGCATCGCTCGCATGCCGCTCGCACTCGCGCCAACCCGGCCGTGCTCGCGCTCGCGGTGGCCGAGCGCTATTGGGCAGCCGTGCCCTGCGCCGGCAAGGTCACGGTTCTCGTCAACCGCGCGCTGCCCGCCGGCCTGGACGGCACGACCGACGGCTGGGTCACATTCGAATCCTCGCTCGGGGCCAACAACCTCCAAGCGCCCGCCGCGAGCTACACCCAATGCACGATCGCCCTCGCGCACTGGCAGTGGCCGACCGCGACCGCGATGAGACAGGACTGGAACATGCTCTGCCTGACCGTGATCCACGAGCTGGGGCACCTGCTCGGGCACCCGCACTCCTTGGTAGCGGGCAGTGTCATGGCGCCGGTCTTCACCAACGAATCGAGCGTGCCCTCGATCTGCAGGTCCAGCCCCGGGTGAGCGAGGGCTCTTTCGCGGCCCGCATCCTGGGCTCGTCGAGCGGCCGCACTGAGCGAACACCTCAAGTATGCGAATCATTGAGGCGATAGAGAGGGGATGACGTTGGCGAGCTGATGAGAGACCTGCGGCTGTGGCCGCAGCGCCTGACTGGACGGCCCCGCTATGGCGCGTCGGGGAGACACCGCTCACCACGAACGCTCCCGCCGGAGCGAAACGGCTCCGACGCCCACGACCCAGTGCCGGCAAGGCGTGTCGCTCGTGGACACTGATCGGCGCCTGTCCACGCGCCTGCGGGCGGCCCTGCTGGGATGCCTCATCGCTCTGCTGGGGCTGAGCGCATCGGTCCTCGTCGCGGCCGAATCGCGCTCGAGCTCGCTCGACGCCAATCGCAAGGCCGCCGCGTCCACCGAGAAGGACCTGATCGGCACGCTCAACGCGAAGCTCGAGGTGAACCTGGTCCTCACGCGGACGATGCGCGCGCTCGCCACACTGGAGCCCGGCGCAGGCGAGACACGCTACATGCGCTGGTATCGCCAGCTGCAGAGCGGATCCGGCGGTCCCAAGGGCGTCCTCGCCACCTTGATCCAGCCGGTTTCTCGGGCGGCCCTGCCGGCATTCCGGCGCCAGGCAGAGGCGGACCCGGAATTCCGGCGCGTGCTGGGGGGGCGCTTCCAGATCCTCCCTCCGGGCAGCCGGCCCCGCTACTGCCTCATTCGCGCCATCGTCGGGGCACCGGCCACGATCAGCCTCTATCCCGGACTGGTGGACTACTGCGCACCGGAGATCTCCCCGGTCGACAGCTCACCCGTGGGCTCCCTCGAGCACGCCGCAACCGACAGCGGGACCTTCGTGGCAACTCTCATCCCCGGATATGGCGGACGCTCGGTCGTCGCCATCGGCGCCGCCGTGTACCGGGCGGGCGCTGCGACCAACACCGTCCGAGCCCGGCGCGCCGCGGCCACGGGCTCGGTCGGCACGACCTTCGACAGCGGAGCTCTGATCGACTCGGTGCTCGCCGGTCACCCCACGCTCAGGCTCAGCCTCTATCACCAGAACGTGGGCGGCTCGACACAGCTGCTGGGCCGCCGCGGCGCCGTCCCCACGCAAGGTTCGAACGTTCAATCAGAGCGTCTGTCGCTCGGCGAAGGCTGGTCGGTGGTGGCCACCGGCACGGCCGATCATCCTGTATCCGCTGACACGCGTGGCATCTACGCTCTTGCGCTCGGCCTGCTGGTTACCCTGCTCACGCTCATGCTCTACATCGTCCTCTCGCGCTCCCGCCAACGTGCCTGGGGCCTGGTCGGCGAGAAGACCGGCGAGTTGGCATACCGCTCGCTGCACGATCCTCTCACGGATCTGCCCAACAGGGGACTGGTGCTCGACCGCGCCGAACAGATGCTCGCGCGAGCGCGTCGCCTCGGCCTTCCGGCCACGGCCCTGTTCATGGACATCGACGACTTCAAGCAGATCAACGACCGCCACGGCCACCGGGTCGGCGACGAGGTCCTGCGCCAGGTCGGCGCCCGCCTGAACACCGTCCTGCGAGACAACGACACGGTGGGACGCCTCGGCGGCGACGAGTTCGTGATGCTGGTCGACTCCGTGGGGCTCGATGCCGCGCCAGAGCTGGTCGCAGAGCGGATACTCGACGTGCTGCGCCAGCCGATCGCGCTGTCCCAGATGGCGCACGCACCCGTTTCTGTGACCGCGAGCATCGGGATCGCGACCGGGCTGCCGCCGTCGGCTGAGGATCTCCTCCAGGATGCCGACCTCGCGCTGTACAAGGCCAAGGCCCTCGGCAAGGACGGCTACGCCAAGTTCGAGTCGGCCATGCACACCGCCGCCCAGGACCGCATGCACCTCGAGATCGACCTCGGCGAGGCGCTCGAGGCGGATCAGCTGTTCCTCGTCTATCAGCCCATGCTCGACCTCGACAGCGAGCAGATCGTGGGCGTGGAGGCGCTGCTGCGCTGGCGCCACCCCACGAGCGGAATCATCCCCACCGATCAGTTCATCCCGATCGCCGAGGAGAACGGCTCGATCATCACGATCGGACGGTGGGTGCTCGAGCAGGCGTGCGCGCAGGGCGCCGACTGGCACCGCAGGGGATACACGATGGGCATCTCGGTCAACGTCTCCGCCCGCCAGCTGGAGCGCGACGCGTTCGCCGAGGAGGTGCGGGTGGCCCTGAGCAAGAGCGGGCTCGACCCGGGCAAGCTGACGCTCGAGATCACCGAGACGGTCCTGATGCGCAAGCCCGAGGTCACCGCGCACCTGCTCGGCGAACTGAAGGCGCTGGGCGTGCTCATCGCGGTCGACGACTTCGGCACGGGATACAGCTCCTTGGCCTACCTGCGGCGGTTCCCCGTGGATTCGCTCAAGATCGACCGCACCTTCATCACGAGCCTCGCGCACTCGAGCGAGGCGCACGCGCTCACCCACACGCTGATCCAGCTCGGCAAGGCGCTCGGGCTGCAAACGCTCGCCGAGGGGGTCGAGGAGCCCAGCCAGGTGCGCGCACTGCAACGCGAGGGCTGCGACCTGGCCCAGGGATTCCTGTTTGCCCGCCCGCTCGCCGTCCCCGACCTGGAGCGCTTTCTCGAGGGCAGCAAGGGTCTCGCGGGAGGCGTATCCGACGCGCTTGCGCCACGCCCGCGCGATGCCAACGCAGGCCGGCTCATACACGCAGAAGGCGCTCAGAGGAGTGCCCGCTGAGACAGTGCTTGGCGGGAGCTCGACGCGCCACCCGCTAGCTTGTCGGCCGATGCCAGAGCCGTTCGTACACGAGCTGCGCGTCCGCTACGGCGAGTGCGACCCCCAGGGCATCGTGTTCAACGCGAACTACCTGCTGTATTTCGACGTCGCCTTCACAGAGCTGTGGCGGGCGAGCGTGGGCCCCTGGCAGGAGATGGTCGAGCGCGGCATCGATGCGGTGGTCGCCGAGGCGAACGTGAAGTTCCGCACGCCCGCCCGCTTTGACGATGAGCTCCAGCTGCGCGCGCAGGTCCGGCGCCTGGGAACGACCGCGATCACGACCGAGATCGACGTCGTGCGCGACGAGGAGCTGCTCGTCCAGGGCCTGCTGCGACACGTCTGCGTGTCCACCGCCACCTGGCAGAAGACCGAGGTGCCCGAGTGGGTGCGCGCGGGACTCGAGCGCTTCACGGCTGCTGACGCTCAGGGATAGACCTGCTCGCCCGTCTCGGAGTCGACGATGCTGATCGCCTCGACCGGGCACTCGTGCGCGGCGGCGAGGATCAGCTCGTCCGGGCCGGTGCCGATCACCCGGGCGCAGTCGTCCACCTGGAAGACCGCGGGGACGAGCTCCATGCAATCGCCCTGGCCGATGCAGCCCGCCTCGTCGATCGTGGGTATGTAGCTCACCTTGGCTCCTTTCCTCGACTTCAGCTTGCCTGCGAGGGACTGGGGTCGAGTTGCGCACGGGGCGGCGCGGCCTGACGTCCCCCGACGCTCTGCCGCGTGCTGCGGACTCTGCTGCGCTGGAGGCGCAGTGCAAACAGGAAGAGGACAGGCAGCGTGCTCGACAGCATCGCGTAACGCACGAGCGGGATCGCGGCATCGGTGCCCGCCCCGAGAGCGTGGACGAGCGAGAGCACATACACCACGACCGTGAAGCGGTGCATCCGGCGCCACGCTTTCACCCCGATCCGCTTGCGCGCATAGAAGCTCAGGCCGAGGATCGCCGCGAGGTAGCCGCCGATGATGCCCAGCCCCGTCCACAGCGGCCGGTAGCCGATCGCAAAGGGCACCAGGATCCCCTTCGCGCCCGCCTTCAGCCAGGGGTCCGCCGCGAGCAGCGCTCCGTGAGCCCCGATCGCTCCGAGCGAGAGCAGGGCCAGATACTGGTGCACGCTCACCGCATCGCGCCGCCAGCGCGACGGGAGCACGCGCGCGGCCATCGCGAGCCCGAGGATCACCGAGCCGGCGATCAGCAGCATCGCGACCATTCCGGCCGAGCGACCGGCGAGCCACCACACGTAGTTGGAAGGCGCCGCCGGTGTCATGCCGCGCTCCCGAGAAGGTGCTGGGCGCGGGCGCCACCCGGACCGACAGGCCCGATCAGCTCGACATCACCGTCGTTGTGCACCACCACGCCGCCGTGCCGGGCCAGCGCGCGGCGCGCGCCGGCCGGCCCGGTGAGCAGGGCCATCTTCGAGAGCGTCTCGGCCTCCAGGGCGCTTGGAGCGAGCGCGGTGGCACCGATCAGCCCGCTCCAGACCGGCTCGCCGCTCGAGGGGTCGAGCAGGTGGTGGGCGAAGCTACCGTCCCGCGCCCGCCAGATCCGGACGTTCAGACCCGAGGTGGCAACGCCGCCGGCCGCCAAGCGCAGGACATGGACGCACTCACCGGTGAGGGGGTGCTCGACCTCCACGGCGATCGGGTCGAGCGCGTGGCCGATGCCGCCCACGGCGATGTCGCCACCGCAGTCGACCACGAAGCGGGTGTAGCCGCGCAGACGATGCGCGACGGCGTCAGCGGCCAGGCCCTTGCCGGTGCCGCCGGTGTCGATGCGCAGCCCCGGGGGGCGACGCACCGTGCCGCGCTCGTGATCGATCTCGATCTCCCGCCAGCGTGCCGAGGTGCGCGGGCGCGCCGGGCTGGCGGGGGGTGCACTGGTGAGGGCCTCGTGCAGCGACGCCGGCTCGTGGCCGTCCTGGGAGCTCTCATAGCCGACGGCCTCGATCTCTCCGAGCAGTGTCGGGTCGACCAGTCCGCATGAGCGCTCGGCCGCCCAGACACCGGCGGCGACCGCCGTCCGCAACAGCAGCGACGCGGGAGCCTCACGCGCCGGGTCGGCGTTGAGCGCGCACAGCTCGCTGTCGGGGCGAAAGCGCGACAGCCGCGCAGCGAAGTCCTCGATGTAGGAGCGCTCCTGCTGCGCCGCCACCTCAGGCGAGTCAAGGCCGGGAAGCAGCGGGTTCTCGATGATCAGCCGTATGTCGCTGCCCATCGAGTGGAAGGTGATGTCGTGAAGCGGACTCATGAGGTGCGTGTGACCGGCAGCGAGCTCGGATAGCCCCCCGGCGCGCTGACCTGCTGGGAGGCCTGGGTGGGCTGCGCAGGCGCGCTCGGCGGCAGATGCACGATCACCCGCTTTTCGAGGATGCGACGAACGAGAACCCTGCGCGGCGGAAGGGGCGCAGCGGCAGCACGGGCGCGCAGCGCGGGATCCTGCCCGCCGGCCACACGCGTCGCCAGCAGCGCCAGGACACCCAGGAAGATGGCCACGGTGGCCCAAGCCACGATCAGCCGCGCTCTGGCGGGATTGAGAGCGCGATCACTCATCGCCGACCCTCGCTGCGCCTCCGACGCCGCTGGTGCGCGTGATGATCGCCGGCGCGGTCGTGGAGGCTCCCTGAGCGCTGACCTGCCGGACGCCCGTGCCGGCGACAGCGCCACTGGCGCGTGTCGTGAGCGTCGTCGTCCGGGCGCCTGCCACGAGCGGCGCGGCAGCCCCACGCCCCTGCAGTGCGGGGTCCTTGCCGGCGGTGAGCCTAGCCATCATCAGCGTGAAGAGCACCATGAAGGTCGCAAGCGTCATCACCGCGAGCGGAAACGCGCCGAGCAGAGGATGTGATCGGCGAGCCACGGGCGAGCGGCGCTCAGTCATCGTGGCTACTCCCATCGTGCTCGCCGCCGCCGCTGGAGCGGGTGGAGACCGACTTGGAGGTGCCCCCGCCGCCCGACGTCGCAGCGCCGCTGCTGCGGGTGCGCACCTGTGTGGCGGTGGATGGCGAGCTTGGCCCGGACGAGGATTTCGAGCCGCTGCTGGCGGTTCTGAGGACCGGCACGGCCGAGCTCGACGGCCCCGGAGCGCCGCCGGTGCCGCTGGCTCGCGTTCGCGTCGCGACCGCCGCACCGGCGCTCGATGCCTGAACGCTCGCCCCCGACGGGCCCGAGCCACCGGGGCCGGTGCCCGTGGCGTGATGGGGATGCGCGCGGCGATAGACGTTGACCGTCTTGCGGATGATCTCAGTGCGCACCTCTACCGGCTGCGTGCGTTGGGCGATCAGCTGCTGCCCGTTTTCGCTGGAGCCGACGGCGAGGCCGACGAGCACCCCGAGGCCGGCCAGTGTCACCCCGCCGGCGGTCATCATCTCTCTGCGTCGCATCAGGCACTCCTCTGTCGGGTGCCCTCACTGTGGCTATGCCATCACCAGCGCTTACCCAAGCCAAAGTTAAGACTCGGCAAAGCTTTGCGGGCACTTCCCGAGGTTGCCCCCGGTCAGGAGCTCGTGAGGCTCAGTCGTCGCGATGTGACCCCGAGTCGCCCCCGCTGCCCCCGCCCTTCGACGGGGCACGCGATTCACCGGAGGCACCTTCGTTGTTCCGTTCCGGGGATGAGCTTCGACTCGGCGTGGTCGTGGGCGCTTCGGGCGCAGCGGGTGCCACGGGAGTCGTGGGCGCCACGCGCGACGTGGGGGTGGGCGACGTGGAGCTGTGTTGGGTCTGAGTCGAGCTGGGCGGCTTAGCCGGCTGCGGCGTGACATGCGTGCTCGTAGAGCGCGTGCGCGGAAGTGAGGGCAAGAGCCGGCTGCCTGCCGTCAGCGGTTCAGAAGCAAGGCCGATGCGCTGGCGCACGAGCTGGCTCGTCCCCCAGGTGATCGCGGCCGCCACCGCGATGCCGAGGACCGCGACCAGGACGACCAGCGCGGTGCGTCGGAGCGAGCTCACGGTTCCGCGCCGGGGAACTCGAGCGTTGCGATGGCACCCCCGCCCGGGCGGTTGCTCAAGCGCGCCTCGCCATTCCAGGCGCGCAGGAGCGTCCTCGCGATGGCCAGCCCGAGACCGCTGCCCGGTGGGCCATGGAGACCGGCGCTGCCGCGGTGAAAGCGCTCGAAGACAAGGTCTTCCTCACCGTGGGCGAGACCGGCGCCGCGGTCTCGCACCTCGATCCGCCCGCCGCTGCTCGCGAGCGTCACCTCCGTGCCGCCAGGCGAGTAGTGAAGCGCGTTCTCGATCAGCACGTCCAGCGCCCGGTCGAGATCCGCAGGCGCGCACCAGGCGCTGCCCGCGCCCTCGACGAGGGTGCGCAGGGTCATCTGGCGCGCATCCGCGGCCATCCTCCAGCGACCGGCGGCGCGCTCGACGGCCTCGCCCAGGTCGATCTGCTCGCCCTCCAGCTCGCGATCCTCGGCCCGGCTCAACACCAGCAGCTCATCGACGATCGCGGCGAGACGGTCGACCTCGAGCGTGCCCGCGCGAAGCTCTCCGGCCACCGCCTCATCTGCGCCGGACGCCTCGGCCTCCTCCAGGCGCAGCCTGAGCGCCGTCAGGGGTGTGCGCAGCTGATGGGAGGCGTCGGCGACGAACTCGCGCTGCGCCGCGATCAGCCGTTGGTTTCGATCGGCCATCTCGTTGAAGGAGGCACTCAGCGACCTCTGCTCGGAGCTTCCTTCAACTATCGCACGCGCGGATAGATCGCCCCCGGCGATGCGCCGTGCCGCCCCCTCCAGTCGCCGCAGCGGGAGCGCGACCTGGCGTGCGATCAATCCGCCTGCGAGCAGCCCGAGCAGCAGTACCGTGGCTGCGACCAGCACCAGCTTGGTGACCGTGCTGCTCACCGCCTTCTTGACGGCAGCTACGCTCTGCGTGACACGCACCGCGCCGATGGTGCGTGTCTGGTGGACGATCGGGACGGCTGTGGCGAGGATGTCTTCGCCGAGGGTATGGCTGTTGCGCTGCGTCTGTACCGCGCTGCCACGCAGCGCTCTGAGGATCTCCGGCCGGCTCGGGCTCGAGTAGCTGCTGCCGATCGTCGAGGTGCTCGTACTGTCCGCGAGCACCTTGCCGAGTGCGTTCACGATCAGGACGCGGCCGCGCACGGTGGCGCCGGCGGAGCGTACGAGCGCTTCCAGTCCCTTGGTGTTCGGCGGACTGAGCAGGTCGGCGGCAGTCGCTGCCACCACATCGGCCTGGCTCAGAGCTTGGGAGTGAACCTCGGCGTTGACCCGGTCGCGCAGGCTGAGGGCGAGCGGCACCCCCAGCGAGACCACCGCCAGGACGAGCACATAGGCAAGGGACAGCAGCAGGCGGGTGCGCAGGCTGACGGCTCAATCCTCCCCTACGGGATCAAAGCGAAAGCCGACCCCACGCACCGTCTGGATGCAGCGTGGCGCGGCCGGATCCTCGCCCAGCTTGCGGCGCAGGGCGGTCATGTGCACATCGAGGGTCTTCGTCGAGCCGAACCAGTTCTCATCCCACACGTCGCTCATCAGGTCCTCGCGCGTCACGACCTGACCGGGGCTGCGAGCCAGGCGGGCGAGCAGATCGAACTCCTTGCGTGTCAAGGACAGCTCCTGTCCCCCGCGCCACGCGCGACGGGCAGCGACATCGACCGTGACATCGCCGGCCGTCAGCCTTCCCGCCGCCTGCGGCTGGCGGCTGCGACGCAGGACCGCGCGGATCCGGGCCATCACCTCGGCCGCAGCGAAGGGCTTGACCACGTAGTCGTCTGCCCCGATCTCTAGCCCCACCACGCGATCGATCTCGCTGCCGCGCGCAGTGAGCATGATCATCGGGATCTGGGTGCTCGCCCGTAGCTCACGGGCGAGCTCGCGCCCGTCGCCGTCGGGCAACGTCAGGTCGAGCAGCACGATGTCCGGCGCCTCATCCGCGAGCGCCACGCGCGCCTCGGCGAGACTCGCGGCGATCCTGGGCACGAAGCCCTCGCGTGCGAGAGCGTTGGAGAACGGCTCCGAGATCGACGTCTCGTCCTCGACGAGCAGCACTCGAACGCCATTGCTGCTCGAGTCAGACAAGCGCGCCACCCATGTCTGAATGAATGTAATAGGTGAGCTCGAGCACATGGGCCGCGGCTCTCCTCGAGGTCAGGGCGCCCGACCCGCGCGAGCCCATTTGCTCTGCGTTTGCGTTTTCTCCGCAAGGTGCCGGATCGTGTCGCGCGGACCCTTGAAATCGATCCGCCCGTCTCCTAGCTTGCCTGCAGACGCGGTTCGGAGCCGTCAAGAGCGAGGCCACTGAGGTGTGAGGCCGCGCCACCCACCGGAAGGCCCTCGGGCCGGATGGAGCGGGTTCCTCAAACGGCTCAGGACCGCGTCGCTTTCGTCTCGAAGCGCTTTCACTGCTCAACTCGAGCCGCTGTCGCAGGCGTGCTGCACCTGTGGGCCTTAGCAAGCTCCCACGAGCCCTTTAGCGGGCCCTCATGCGAGCCATCTCTGATACCTGTTGACACCCGCGGCCGGATCGGCCGCCCTTCGCCGAGAGGAAGCAATCAGATGGCCACGCCGGCACGACGAAGAGGCAAACGCGTTCTCAGGCGCTTGATCGGCGCGGGCGTGGTCACGATCGTCGTCGTGTTCCTGCTCGTCTACTTCGTGCTCTTCCCCACCTCCTCGCCCAAGCCGTTCAAGCTCAGCACCTCGACGGTCCCAGCCGCCGGCGCCTCGAGCGGCTCGGCGGGCTCGAGCACACAGGCCGCCTCGGCGACGCAGCTGAGCGGAAGCTTCAAGGTCGCGACCGGCTCCCAGGCCGGCTACCGCGTACGCGAGAAGCTCGCGTTCCTGCCGGCGCAGAGCGATGCCGTGGGGCGAACCTCGCAGATCACCGGCTCGGCCACGCTCATCGAGGCGCCGGGCTCCGTCGAGATCTCCGCGGCATCGTTCAGCGTGGCGGTCAACACGCTGAAGAGCGACCGCTCGATGCGCGATGAAAAAATCCACTCCATCGGCCTGGAAAGCGACCGTTTTCCAACCGCCACGTTTTCGCTCGACACGCCTCTGACGATCTCCACGAGCGCCATCAAAGGCCGCGTGGCGCACTCCTCGGTGACCGGAACCTTCACGATCCACGGCGTCTCCCGCAAGCAGACGGTGCCCGTCGAACTCAGCCTTGCCGGATCCACGCTCGAGGCGACCGGCGCCTTCACCTTTCCCTGGAGCGAGTTCGGCATGACCGCGCCCAGTGTCGGTGGCTTCGTCAACGTGACCGAAAAGGCGACCATGGAATTCGACCTGCGCCTGCAGCGTAGCTAGCCGGAAGCCCTACCAGCAGGGCTGAAACCTCGCGCCGTTGAGCTTGAGGTTGTAGCGCGCTCCCATGATGCCCAGGGCGCTGTCGGCCGCGCAGAAGCGCTTCTGTGGCAGCCGGTACTCGGCATTGAGCACGGGCTTGCCCGCCGCCAGGTACCCGTCGAAGTCGGCGCATTCCCGATACTGGTTGCACTGCTCGGTGAGAGCTCCGTCGAAATAGGGCTCGAGCACCGCGCTCTGTTCGCCGTCGTTCTTCTGCAGAACGGCCATCCCCAGCGAATGCACCTCGACCGCAAGCCACTCGTTGAACGTGAGCTGCTCCTGGGCGGTGAGTGGGAAACCTGAGTTGTTGGCGTACGCTTCGACGTTGTCAGGCTCAACCGCGTCGAACCCCTTTTCCCGGCACATCTCAAAGCGCGCCGCCATGATCGGCTCCAGGACTTCCAGGCGGCGGATGTCCAGCCACCTCTCCCCCGGCCAGCCGTTGGAGCGCCCCAGCACCGACGCGGGGAACGAGGAGTAGTCGGGGCGGAAGCTCTCGGCGGTGCCCACGTCCACGTAGCAGATCACCCGCTTGCCCTGGGCATGCAGGCTCGCGACCTCAGCGGCGCTGTTTTCGAAGCCGTCGATGTCGTATGCCGCCACCGGCTCTCCATTCGCGACAGTGCCCTGCAGCTGCCAGTACCAGCTCAGGCGCTGTGGCGGCGTCCACCAGCCGGCTGCCTGCGCACCGCCGGAGCCGAGCGCGAGGCTCAGAAGCGCAAGCCCCGTAGCGAATATGCAGAGGCGTCGTCTCGGACCTCGTCGCCGCTTCAAGGACACGGCTGCATGTTAGGCGGCTTGGAACCCGCGAGCGCCACACGTACTCTCAGCAAGCTCTCAGAGTTTTCAGCGGATACTCTGAAACGGCGCGGCGATCCTTGACCGTTGTCAGATCCGCCGGCATGAAAGGAAAGATGAGCTCCGATGGCTACTGCACCCTCCGCGATGGCTGAGAGCACCGAGTCTCACCGCGTGCTCGTAGTCGACGATGAGCCGAACCTCGTCGAGGTATTGAGCATGGCGCTCCGCTTCCAGGGGTTCACCGTCGAGACGGCCGCGACCGGCCGCGAGGCACTGGCGGCCGTCGCGAGCTTCAAACCCCATCTGATGGTGCTCGATGTGATGCTCCCCGACATGGAGGGCTTCGACGTCGCCAGCCGTCTCGGCGCCCAGCGGACCGGCGTGCCGATCATCTTCCTCACGGCCCGCGATGCCACCGAGGACAAGATCCGGGGTCTCAGCGGTGGCGGCGACGACTACATGACCAAGCCCTTCAGCCTCGAGGAGCTCGTCGCCAGGATCCGCACCATTCTCAGGCGCACCGGTCAGGCGGCGCCGGAGACCAGCCGCCTCGTGTTCGAGGATCTCGAGCTCGACGAGGAGTCCCGCGAGGTCACCCGCGCAGGAGCGCCGATCGAGCTCACGGCCACCGAATACCGGCTGCTGCGATACCTGATGCTCAACCCGCGCAGGGTGATGACACGAGCCCAGCTCCTCGACCACGTCTGGAACTACGACTTCGGCGGGGACGGACGTGTGCTCGAGACCTACATCAGCTACCTGCGCAAGAAGCTCGATGCCCATGGGCCGTCGTTGATCAGGACCGTGCGCGGGGTCGGATACGCGCTGCAGGCACCCCGCTCTTGATGGCCTCCCTGCGCGCCCGCGTGCTGGCCAGCGTGCTGGTGCTGGCCGCGGCGGGGCTGGTCGCGCTCGCCGTGGTCACCTATACCGAGCAGCGCTCGTTCCTCGAAGGGCGGGTGGACGAACAGGTCCGCGCAGCCGGCCCGGCCGTCTCCCAGGCGCTCGACAAAGCCGGCTTCAAGCCCGATCAGAACAGCTCCTCCTCACAGGACAACGCAACGAGCTCCGCCATCGGTGGCGGACAGGGGGCGTCCACCGGGCGCGCACCGAACCTGAATCTCCCTCCCGGCACCTATGGACAGCGCAGGACCGCGGCCGGCCAGGTCCTGGGGAGCGTTCCCTTCACCTACGGCCAGGCAGCGCCCGCGCCGCCCAAGCTGCCGGCGCACGTGGCTCTCGGCCGGATCTTCACCGTCGGCTCCACGGGCTCCTCCGACCTGCGCTACCGAGTCTTCGCCAGCCGTGACCCGGAGGACACGGGCATCACCCTCGTGGCGGTGCCGCTGAGCGAAGTCAAACAGACGCTCAGCCGCCTGCTGCTGGTCGAGGGACTGGTGATCGCGGGGGTGCTGGCGGCACTCGGGATCACAGCCTTCTTCGTCGTGCGCCTCGGCCTGCGCCCGCTCGATCGCATGGAGGTGACAGCCGGAGAGATCGCCGCCGGAGAGCTCTCTCACCGGGTCAGCCCGGCCACCTCGCGCACCGAGGTGGGCAGGCTGGGACTGGCGCTCAACGCGATGCTCGATCGCCTCGAGGAGGCCTTCGCCGAACGGCAGGCGAGCGAAGAGCGCCTGCGTCAGTTCCTGGCAGACGCATCCCACGAGCTGCGCACCCCGCTCGCCTCGATCCGCGGTTACGCCGAGCTGTATCGCATGGGCGCCGCCGGCGACGAGGCGGGTACCCAGATGGCGATGCGGCGGATCGAGGACGAGTCCAAGCGCATGGGGGTGCTGGTCGAGGACCTCCTGACCCTGGCCCGCCTGGATGAAGCACCGGATCTCCGCCGCCAGACGGTCGATCTGTCCGTGCTCGCGCACGACGCCGTGCACGACGCCAGGGCAACGGATCCCGATCGCTCGATCGAGGTGAGCGCCCCTGCCCATGCGCTCATCTCCGGCGACCCCCACCAGCTACGCCAGGTCCTGGCCAACCTCATGCGCAACGCCCTCGTGCATACCCCCGCTGGCACCCAGATCGAGCTCGCCGTGCAGGAGAGCGAGAGCGCCGTCTCGTTGAGCGTGCGCGACCACGGCCCCGGACTGCCCGACACCGCCCGCGAGAAGCTCTTTGGACGCTTCTGGCGAGCCGAGGGCGGACGCGAGCGCGGCAAGGCCGGGGCCGGGCTGGGCCTGGCCATCGTCCACGAGCTCGTCGCCGCACACGGCGGCCGGATCGACGCAGAGAATGCGCCCGGCGGAGGGGCGCTGTTCGTGATCACGCTGCCCAAGTCCCCTCCAGAGGCGATCGCGGCCGATGGGACCTGAGCGTTCAGCGCTCTCAGGCAGCTCTCAGTCAAGGGCCACACTCGGCTGAGGGTCGCGTTCGATACTCGGTTCAGTCACTGCAAGCGAACCGAAAGGCCCCGCACATGTCCCTCTCACTCGCCATCCTCGTCACCCTCGTTGCGGACGCCGCCCTGATCGGCCTGCTCGCGTTCGTCATGTCCCGCGCGAACCGTCTCACCCCGCACGCATCCGCCACCGAGGCCACCGCGCGCCGCCTGCCCATCGAGGCACTCCGCACTCACACCGCCCGCGCCCCCAGGCACACCGGACGCATCGCTGCCGTGCAGAGCTCTTAGCACACCCTTACCAATGGGTTAAACCAGGTTCAGAAGAGCGCGGCACAGTGTGTATCCACACACTCACCATCGGAGGCCGAGCATGCATCCGTTCAAGGCGCTCTCATTCATATCGGCGGCTGTCGGCGGCCTTGCGGCGGCAGCCGTCGTGATGCTCGCTCATCCCTTCGGACTCGGCGACAGCACCGCCACCGTGGTGGTTCACCGCTCCGGCAGCACTGCCTTCGCTGCGCAGCTACACACGAGCGCCACGCTCACGCCGCGCCAGATCTACGAACGGGATGCCCCGGGCGTGGTCGCGATCCGCGCCACCTCCACCGGCTCCTCGAGTCGATCCCAGTCGCTGTTCGGCGGCGAACAGAGCAGCGGACAGACCGACACCGGCTCGGGAATCGTGCTCAGCAAGAGCGGGCTGATCCTGACCAACGAGCATGTTGTCGAAGGCGCCAGCTCGATCACCGTCTCACTCGACGGCAAGAGCGCGCACACGCGCACGGCGAGCGTCGTGGGCACCGACAAGTCGCTCGACCTCGCGCTGTTGCGGATCGACTCGAGCGGCCTCACATTGCATCCCCTGACGCTCGCCGAATCCAACGACACCCAGGTCGGCGACAGCGCATATGCGATCGGAAACCCGTTCGGACTCAACTGGACCCTCACCACCGGGGTCGTCTCTGCCCTCGACCGAGAAATCAAAGCGCCCGACGGAGCGGCCATCACCCACGTGATCCAGACGGACGCGGCGCTCAACCCGGGCAACTCGGGCGGCCCGCTGATCGACGCATCCGGTGCGGTGATGGGCGTGAGCTCACAGATCATCTCGGCGAGTGCCAGCACGACCGGACAGGGTGGCTCCGATGGCGTCGGGTTTGCCATCTCCAGCAACACCGTGAAGTCGTTCGTACAGCGATTCGGCGGCTGAGCCCGAGCAGATCGAGCCGGAGAGAGGAGACCCAGACTGTGCAATCGCCCAGCTCCCTCACAGCTCTCTCTCAGGAACGCCCGCTTTGATGCTCTCATGACCTCAACCCAAGTCAGCCTCCTGGCCACCGCCACAGGACCGCACCTGTTCTGGATCGTCAGTCGCGCCGCGGGCATCGCCGCGCTCATCCTTGCGAGCGTCTCGGTGTGCTTCGGGCTGCTGATGGGCGGGCGCCTGGTCAAGCGACGCGGCCCCGAGATGCGCATCGCCCACGAGGCGCTCTCGCTGGCGACCCTTGCGGCGATCGTCATCCATGGGCTGACGCTGCTCGGCGACGCCTTCCTGCACCCCACGCTCGCTGACATCTCCGTCCCGTTCCTCAGCGGCTACAAGACGCTGTGGACGAGCATGGGGATCATCGCCTTCTGGGGGCTGGCGCTGCTCGGGCTCTCCTACTATGCCCGCACCAAGATCGGGGCGCAGCGATGGCGCAAGCTCCATCGCTTCACCGCGCTGGCCTGGGTGCTCGGGCTGGCGCACTCCCTCGGTGAGGGCACCGACGCCGGCCAGGCCTGGTTTCTGGCGATGTGCGCGATCGTCGCGCTCCCCGCTCTGACACTGCTCACAGCGCGCATGCTGGGACGGCCGTCAAGCCCCGCGACCAGCGTCAGGAAGGCGAGGCCTCGTGCTCAGCTTTCTCTCAGGCCGGCTCCAGCTGACTCGAATGCACACCACCGACACTGAGAGCGTCTTCCCCCGCACCCAAGGCTTCGATTGGAGTGAACATGAACCCGAACGATGAACCGGCCCCCGACCGCCCCGCCACAGATCGACTCGACGCCAGGAAGCTCGCCGCCAGCCGCCGCGAAGCGATGCGCCGTCGCGCCCGCAGGATTCGGCGGTCGGTCGCCGGTCTCGCAGTTGCCCTTTTCACGGCCGCCTTCCTGGCCGTATACGTGCAACTCGCCTCAGGGCACGACCCGGCGCTGACCGCCGCCAAACGGCGCACGAGCGCCACGAGCCTGAAGGCATCAGCCGAACAGACTTCGACCGAAGCGGCGCCAGCCGAAGAATCGAGCACCTCCTCCAGCGGTGAATCCTCGAGCGGAGAATCCTCCAGCTCGTCCACCGGCGCGGAATCGTCCAGCACCGAAACGAGCGAATCCCCGTCCGCCGTGACCACCTCTCAGTCCTGATGGCCGCAGAGATCACCGAGAGCTTTGAGTGCTTCGGCTCGAGGTGTTCGGTCGTGGTGAGCGGAGGCACGCCCGAGAGCACGGCGGGCGCCGCCGCGAGCCATGCGCGCCGCGAGCTGCTGAGCTGGCACCGGCGCTTCTCGCGCTTCATTCCCGACAGCGAGCTCTCGCGTCTCAACGCCGACCCTCGCAGCGAGGTCCCTGTGAGCGCGCTGATGGCGCGCTTCGCGCAGGTTGCGCTCGAAGCGGCAACCATGACCGGCGGCCTCGTCGATGCAACCCTGCTCGACGAGATCGAGTCGGCCGGATACGACGGTGACCTCGGTCATCGACTGCCGCTGGAGATGGCCCTGAAGCTGGCGCCTCCCCGTACCCCGGCGAGCCCTGCGGCGCTCGAACGCTGGCACCAGATCCACGTCGATGCCGCCAATGGCATCATCGCTCGCCCGCCGGGACTGAAGCTCGACAGCGGCGGCCTGGCCAAGGGCCTGTTTGCCGACGTCCTCGCCGAAGAGCTCTCCGGCCACGATGCCTTCGCGATCAACTGCGGCGGCGACATCCACGTCGGCGGGACGGCCGCGCTCGAGCGCCCGATCAGGGTCGAGAGCCCGTTCGACGGGCGCATCCTGCACACCTTCGAGCTCGCGCACACGGGCGTGGCCACCAGCGGGATCGGACGGCGCAGCTGGCTGGACGGGAGCGGACGCCCGGCCCACCACCTGCTCGATCCAGCCAGTGGCCGGCCGGCCTTTACCGGGATCGTGCAGGTCACAGCGCTCGCCCCGAGCGCCGCGCTCGCGGAGATCCACGCCAAGGCCGCCATCCTCAGCGGTCCGCGCTTGGCGCATGCGCGCCTGCCACATGGCGGTGTGATCGTCTACGACGACCGCTCTCACCGCGTCATCCAGCCGCCGCCCGCGATCACGCTCAGAGACCTCTCAGCTCTCATCCAGTCGCCTGCCAGCTCCGCCGCCCACCATGTCTGAGATGAGCCCTTCAGTCGAGATCGTGGTTCCCGTCTACAACGAGCAGCACGTGCTCGCGGCCAGCGTTCGCCGCTTGCACGAGCATCTCAGCGCGCATCTCGAGGCCCCCTTTCGGATCGCCATCGTCGACAACGCGAGCACCGACGCGACCCTCGAGATCGCTCGGGACCTCGCCCGACAGCTCGCCGGGGTTCACGTCCTGCACCTCGCTGAGAAGGGTCGCGGCCGTGCTCTGCGCGCGGCCTGGAGTGCCAGCGATGCGGACGTCGTCGCCTACATGGACGTCGACCTCTCGACCGATCTGGCGGCTCTGCCCGAGCTGCTCGACCCGTTGCTGGACGGCCGCGGCGACATCGCCATCGGCTCCCGCCTGGCGCCCGGCGCACAGGTAACCCGCGGTCTCAAACGCGAGCTGATCTCACGCTCCTACAACCTGTTGCTGCACCTGGCCCTCGGCGTCACCTGCTCCGATGCCCAGTGCGGCTTCAAGGCCGCCAGGCGCGAGGTCGTTCAGCCCCTGCTCGAGCAGGTCGAGGACGACGGCTGGTTCTTCGACACCGAGCTGCTCTACCTGGCCCAGCGCGCAAAGCTCGCGATCCACGAGGTTCCCGTGCGCTGGATCGAGGATCCGGACTCGAGCGTGGACATCATCGCCACCGCCCGGGAGGATCTCAGAGGCGTGATGCGCCTTCGCGGCACCGGGCGCGAGCGCTCAACCGGCCACCGGGACGAGAGCCGAGGCCAGCTTCGCCGTCAGCTCCTCCGGGGGTAGCGGTCGCGACGTGAAATAGCCCTGCCCCGTCCCGCAGCCGAGGGCGGCGAGATGCTCCATGACCGCCTCGGTCTGGATCCCCTCCGCGACCACGCTCAGCTCGAGGTTGCGCGCCAGAGGGCAGCTTCGCGAGGTACTCGATCGATGCGTTGCCCGTGCCGAAGTCGTCGACCGATACAAAAAGCTGGAGTTCTGCAAGCAGATTCGGACGAGCGAACCTATCCGGCCTGCGACTCCGCGGCCGCGCCCACGGTCAGGCGCTCGCTCGGCCATACTCGACGCAGATGCGCGCGCTCGTACAGAGGGTCAGCCGGGCGGGAGTGCGCGTGCAGGGGAAGCTGCTTGCGGAGATCGGGCCCGGTCTGCTGGTACTGCTGGGCGTCACACACGAGGACGACGAGGCTGCGGCGGAGCGCCTGGCCGCCAAGATCCTCGCCCTGCGCGTGTTCCCCGACGCAGCGGGCCAGATGAACGAGGCGCTGGGCTCACGCGAGGTCCTGTGCGTGAGCCAGTTCACGCTCTACGGCGACACACGGCGGGGCAATCGCCCGAGCTTCATGGCAGCGGCGCGGCCCGAGCTGGCCGAGCCGCTGTATGAGCTCTTCTGCGAGCGCTGCGGAGCAAAGCGCGGCGCCTTCGGCGCGCACATGGCCGTCGAGCTGGTCAACGACGGCCCTGTGACCCTGCTGCTGGAGACCTGAACGCCGGCGCCAGCGCGCCGTCGGCGGCTCGCATCTCGCCTGGAGCTAGCTCCCAGATCAGGCGCAGCGTCCAGCGCCTGCCCAGCAGGTCGAGCAGCGCCATGATCGGCCTCCCGGTGGAGGAGCCACGGACCGCGCTCACGAGGTTGCGCTTCGCTCAGGGAGCGGGCATGCTGCCGCTCACCGATTCCCCGCCGACGGTGCCCAGTACCTGTGCGACACCCGGCCCGGCAGTGGTCCAGCTCGCCGTGAACGAGCCTGGCTTCAAGCCCGCGGCGCTCGTGGTCAGGGTGACCAGCGCCGTCTGGCCGTAGGCCGGGATCGAGGCCGGTGCGAGCCTCACGGTGCCGCTCACCGATACCCCGGGGATCAGCTGGTCTCGCTTCAGGGTCAGCAGCGTGCCGGCCTGGTTGGCTGTCACCATGCCCCCCTCCAATCCGTCATCGGCGCGCAGTTCGCTCGCCGCATGGCGGGCCACCGCGTCACCGGCCGTCGTGACCGCCGCCGCCGCGAGCTGCAGCGACGTCGGCGCCGCGCTGCTCCCATCCGAGGGTTCGATCGGCGGCTCTTCGCCCAGTCTGTAGGGGTACACCCCGACGGCGTGGATCGGGGGCGCGGCTGACGCGCAGGACGCATCCAGCGAGTCGATCGCCGCCGGGTCGGCAACGAAGCCCTGGATGAGCTGCGAAGCGCACACGTCATCGCCCTCCCCCACCACGTGCGTTGCGTTGGCCACCTCCACGAAGCGAGCGTGCCCACCGAGCTGAGCGAGCACCTTGCCGATGTCCCCGGGCGGCGTCCAGGTGTCCAGTTCGCCGCCGAGCACGAGCACGGGCAGCGAGCTTCCCAGCAGCGGTAGCTTCCCGGAGGTGGGCGGCTGGGCCGCCGTCGGCGCCGGCCAGTCCAGGCACGCGCTGTAGGCCTCGGTGTTCTGGTCCTGTGAGAGCCACTCGACGACGCTGAACGGGCTGAATGTGGCGGGCGCGAGCGCCGACTCCGCGGCGGCCAGTTCGTCTGCCCGCAACGAGCTGCCCGCGCTCATGTTGAACAGCTGCGGGTAATCCAGGCACGACACCGCCAGATAGAGCTCGGCCGAGTACGCGCGCGCCGGCACGCCGAAGTACGCCTCGTCTTCGATCAGCCGCTGGGCGTAGAGGCGCAGCAGCGGCGCCGCGTCGCCGTTGCCCAGCAGGGCGCGGACGGCAGCGTCGAGGCCGCGATAGATCTGAGGGTCCCCGGCGGCGTCGTTGAGCAGGTCCACCAGCCCGCCCACGTTCATGGTGACCCCTTCCAGCTTCCCGCTCGGGCCGGGAACGGTCCCCGAGACAGGGCTCGCGCGCAGCCTTTCCGCGAGCACTGCGATCCGCGCCCAGGACGAGCCGGGAGCCGCGGCCGCGCACGCGGGCGAGCGCGCGCACACCACGTCGAAGTTGCCGGGCATGGCCGCTGCGCTGCTGCGATACCAGGGGTCGAGGCCGCTGGTCTGGTAGGTCGAGTCGAGGATCACGCTGCGCACGAGCTTGGGGAAGCGCGACGCGAAGGCCTGGGCGAAGAACGAGCCGTAGGAGTCGCCGTAGAGATCGATCTTTCCCAGCTGCAGCGCTTCGATCACCGCCGCGAGGTCCTCGGCGGCGGGCGCCGAGGTGAACATGTCCGAGGCGTGTACCCAGCCGTGATCCGGATAGCGCCAGCGATGGTTCAACGTTGCCGCGCATCCACCGGCGGCCTGCTGGAAGGCTTCGCTCGCGGTCGGGCCCGAGAACGCCTGCAGCGCAGCGCAGCTGAGTGGCATCGACCTTCCGGTGCCGCGATTGTCGACCGCGAGCAGGTTCCAGCGTTTGAGCAGTGGACCGTACATGACGCTGTAGCCCCCTTCCACCGAGCCGCTCGACGGGTAGCCGGGACCGCCCTCCACCGGCACCGCCGTGCCCGCGGCCTTGCCCTTGGGCGGCGCCGAAGCGGGATACCAGCGATAGGCGATCGAGATGTGGGGGCCGCTCGGCACGCTGTGATCGAGCGGCACCGACAGCTTGCCGCAGTAGTAGAGCGGAGAGACTCCGCAGCGCGTGAGCGTCTGGCTGCCAACGGTCAGAGTCGGCGCCGCGCCGGCCCTCGAGGCCGCCACCGAGACAGCGGGCGGGGCGGCGCACGCCAGCAACGATCCGGCCACCAGGATGACCGTGCGGCTCCGCAAGGAATGCCCCCTGCCCGTTCGGCTGCCGCTCACGCGCATGACCCCTCAGTCGTTAGACGTCCTCGTGGGCGAGTCTATTGAGGCCAGAAGACGCCTCTCGGGCGTCTCGCTCCTCGAACTGCGGCGGGGGGTCGGCGACGCTCCCGCCGCCCGGCAGGGGAACATCCGCAGATGGAGGGAACCGGGGAGGCGGGCGTCCGCCGCGATCGGCTGCTGCCGTGGATCGCCGCCGAGCGCGGTTTTCGCACGATCGTCCTGCTAACGGTCGGCGTCGTCCTCGTGACTCACCCCCACGCCAACTGGGCCACGGAAATCGCCGACTTCGCCCAGCGTCTCGGGCTGAACCCGAAAGGCAACTGGATCCACCGGCTGATCGAGAAAGTGAGCAAGATCAGCTCCAACCAGGATGTCGTGTTCGGCATCGTGGCGCTCGGCTACGGGGTGCTCGAGGGCGCCGAGGCATACGGGCTGTGGATGCGCCGGCGCTGGGGCGAGTGGCTGACGGTCCTAGCCACCTCGCTGCTCTTCATCCCCGAGATCTGGGAGCTCTCGAAAAGCGCCTCGCTGCTGAAGGTAGGCGCGCTGCTCGTCAACATTGCCGTGGTCGCCTACCTGATCCGGCGCCTGCGCCGGGACTAGATGTTCCGGGCATCGCCGTGCCGGGCGGCCAGCTCCAACCCCCCGTGCACGACCTCCGGGCCCGCCGCCCTCAGTGCAGGCACGATCTCGCTGGTGACCAGGCCCGTCTGTTGGGTCAGCTCGTCGACGATCTCGAACCAGCGAGCCATGTTCGCTTGAGTGTCCAGCAGCACGCTCAGCACCGGGACGTGCCGCGCCAGCGACCAGAAGCGTTCGCCGTGCGGGCGATGCTCGCCGTGGTATCCCCACAGTCCCCGCAGCGCCGTGGCCCCCGCGGCGCCCTCGGCGCGCAGCCGACGGATCAGTGCGCCGTGGAGGGGTTCGTGACCGTGACGGGAGCGCTCGCTGGCATACACGGTGAGCTTCTGCCAGCGGGCCATCCCCGCCTCGTCGGGAGAGGGAACCGTGGTGGGCGCGCCGAGCAGCACGCCATCGCGCTTGCACACCTGCACCCGCTCCAGCGTCATCATCGGGCGCGCGAGGATCGATTGCAGCTCGGGCAGCGCGTTCGCGATCGCTGCGCTCGCCCCAACGCTCACGATCATCACCGGCACCTCGCTGTTGGATGCCATGAAGCGTGCCCGATACCTGCGCCCGCGGGCTGTTCCATCGACGCCCAGGAGCACGCTCGCACCGGCCAGGCCATGGCGATCCAGACAGTCGACCACCGCCAGGTGGGCCCGGCGTCCGTCGGCGCGCTCCTGGCGTCCCACGTGGACGGTCAGCTTGAGCTCGCCCGTGGACCTCGCAGGCACCGGCTCGCGGTCGTGCTCCCCGAGCAGCTCGGCGCGCTCGAGTGTGATCAGTCCGTGTCGCGTGAGGGCCCGGACCTCCGCCATCAGCGACTGGATGCGGCTCGGAGCGTCGAGCGCCACGGCGAGGATCGGCAGGTCTTCGGAGAGGGTCAGCAGCCGCTCGGTCTGCAGCCTGTGCCTGATGCCGAACCCTTCGAGCCCGCGCATGAGGACGCTCGCGCGCACCTCGTGGCTCTCGTAGAGGTCCATCAACGCATCGCTCAACAGCCGCCCGTCGGCGCGGTCGCGCTCGCCGGCGTAGACGGTGAGCTTGAGCGCGTCCTCCATCAGCCGCCACCGATGATGCGGCCGAGCTCCGCCGCGCCGACCCCCAGCGCGAGGCTGAGCAGGACGTTGGCCGCGAGGATCCAGCGCCTGCCGTCCTCGGCGAGCCGGTGGGACTCGAGCAGCCACGTGGAGAAGGTCGTGTAGGAGCCGATGACCGCCGTGGCGCCGAGCAGGTACGCGTCTCCGTGCAGGCCCACGCCGGCGAGGATCCCGAGCACAACCGTCCCGCTGAGGTTCACCGCTAGCGTGCCCATCGGGAAATCGCCCGCGCTTGAGGTGGAGACGAGTCCATCCAGCAGGAAGCGCGCCATCGCCGCAGCGCCTCCCAGCGCCCCGACGCCGACCCACAGGAGCACGAAGCTCATCCGCCGATCCTCCCACGCCGGACGAGCTTGGTCGCCAGGAAGATCGCCGCGAAGCCGCCGGCCACGCTCGCGACCGCGTAGCCGCCGGCAAGGCCCCAGTCGCCCGCGTCGATCATCTTCAGCAGCTCGAGCATCATCGTCGAGAACGTGCCGAGCGCCCCACAGATGCCGGTGCCCAGGAACGCGCGCCGGTAGGTGTAGGGCGGCAGGCGCTCCTGCAGACGGGTGATGAAGTAGCCGAGCAGCAGCGCCGCGAGCAGGTTCACGGCAAACGTCGCCCACGGCCACTCTCCCGTGTGCACCGCCAGGCCCTGCGCAAGCGCCGCGCGCCCGAGCGCTCCGATGAACCCGCCGGCGAAGATCGCGGCCAGCTCCTGGCGATCGACCTGCAGCGCGAACACCCCGATCGTCGCTGTCCTGCCCTGGCCTGCTGCGCTGCGATCGCGTTCCACGACACGACCTCACTTACGTTCGAGTGACGGTGACGTAGAAGCCATCAGCGGCCCCAAGCCGCGGTTATGGAGCGGGCCTCATCGCTGCGCCGATGAGCATATCGAGGCCACCTGTCGTCCTCGCCGCGACTCGACGGCGCCCGCGCTTGCTCCAGTGGTATGCGGTGCTGAGGCCGGCCGACCTGATAGACCCCGCCGAATGGGCGCATCGGAGAACCCGCCGACCCCCACGCGGCGCACCGGACGCCGGCGTCTGGCCCTCGCCGTCACCGCGGTCGTCGTGGCCGGCGTGATCGTCTTCGCGCTCTCCCGCTTGAACCTCCCGCGTGTCGGCCATGCGTTGATCACGGCCACCCCGGGATGGATCGCGCTGGCCTTTCTGCTGATGGCCCTCTCGCTGTTGATGCGATCGATCTCCTGGCATGCGGTGCTGCGCGCCGCCCTGCCCGACACCGCGATCCCGCGCGCGCCCGTGGTTCGGGCGACGATGATCGGCGTGATGGGCTCGGCGGTCTTTCCCGGGCGGATCGGGGAGCCCTCACGCGTGGTGGTTCTCTCGCGGCGCCTCGACGGTCCCAATCGGCGCCTGCTTCCGATCGTCGCGGGGACCGTGTTCTCGCAGACGCTCATCAACGTGCTCGCCCTCGCGATCCTCGCGGCCGTGACATTCACCAGCGTGCCGCTGCTTCACGGCCACCTCACGGGCATCGTGGTCGCGGTGGCGCTGCCACTGCTGGTGGCCATGCTCGTGATCCTCGGTCCCCGCCTGATCGCGCTCGGCAGGCGCTCACGCTCGCCGCGCGTGGTCGTGATCGCCGACGCGATCGAGCGCGCCCTGAGCCTCGCGCGTCGCGGCCTGATCGTCTTCACGCGCCCCCGCTTCGGTGCGTTGGCCGTCGCCTTCCAGCTGCTGGCCTGGGCGCTTCAGTGGCTCGCCTGCTACATGGTCGTGCTCTCCCTCGGCCTGCACACGGGCCTCGTCTCGGCGGCCGCGATCCTGCTGGCGATCAACGTCAGCGCCATCCTCCCCGCGACCCCGTCGAACGTCGGGGTCTTCCAGGCGGCCTGCCTGGTCGTGCTCGCCGCCTACGGGGTGGGATCGGGACCGGGCCTGGCCTACGGGATCATCCTGCAGGCCGTCGAGGTGCTCACCGCGCTCGCCCTCGGTGTGCCCGCCCTGCTCGGCGAGAACCTGAGCTGGCAGGACATCCGCCCGGGTGGGCGGGAGTAGGGGCTCAGCCCGCGATCGCGCGCAGCGACTGGCGCAGCGAGCTGGTGGTCTGCAGGACGGCTGTCGGCTCGTATCCGCAGTGGGCCATGCAGTTTTCGCAGCGCGGATCCTTGCCGCGACCGTACTTGCTCCAGTCGGTCGTCTCGATCAGCTCTTTGTAGGTCTTCGTGTAGCCGTCCGACATCAGGTAGCACGGACGCTGCCAACCGAACAGCGAGTAGCTGGGGATCCCCCACGCGGTGCAGTCGAATTCGGCCTTGCCCTCGAGGAAGTCGAGGAACAGCGGGCTGTGGTTCAGCCGCCACTTCTTGCGCCGCCCTTCCGAGAATGCCTCGCTGAAGAGCTCGCGGGTCTGGGTCACGCCGAGGAAGTGCTCTTGGTCGGGAGCTTTCTCGTAGGCGTAGGCGGGCGAGATCATCATCTCGTCGACTTCGAGGTCGTCGTTGAGGAAGTCGAGCACCTCGCGCACCGTCTTGGCCGAGTCGTGGGTGAAGAAGGTCGTGTTGGTGGTCACCCGGAAGCCGGCAGCCTGGGCGACCTTGATCGCCGAGACGGCCTTGTCGAAGACGCCCTCGCGCTCGACCGAGGCGTCGTGGCGCTCACGCAGGCCATCCATGTGGATCGCCCACGAGAAGTATGGGCTCGGCTTGAAGTTGGAGAGCTTCTTCTCGAGCAGCAGCGCGTTGGTGCAGAGGTAGACGAACTTCTTTTTCTTGATCAGCTGCTCGACGATCAGATGTATCTCGGGGTGGATCAACGGCTCGCCGCCGGCGATCGAGACCATCGGCGTGCCGCTCTCGTCGATCGCCGCGATCGCCTGCTCCACCGGCATCCGGCGGCGCAGCTCGTGCTCGGGGTGCTGGATCTTGCCGCAGCCCGAGCACGCGAGGTTGCACTGGAACAGCGGCTCGAGCTCCACGATCAGGGGGAACTTGTCGCGTTTGGCCAGCCGCTGGCGCATCAGGTACCAACCCATGCGCGTGCTCTGCCTGATCCGGACCGCCATTGGGCTACCTTAGTCGCCGGGCGCCAGGTTCTGAAGGGCGCCCGCCACCCGCCGCAGCGCCCACGCGGCCCGAATCGCGCCGAGGGCCGCCCGCGGGCGCAGCAGCTCGTGCTCAGGGCTGTCGAGGACTACGCGCACCACGCCGAACGGGCGCTCGCCCGCGCCGGGCGCAAGCCACACCGACTCCATGTCCACGGCGATTGCCCCACCGGCGTGCAGCTCGGCGCGTCGCTCGCCGAGCGCCAGGCGCGAAACGCACACGAGCTTGCCCACGCGGACCTTCATCCCGCGCCCGGTGAGGCGGACGACGAGCTCCTGGGCGAGCTCGCAGCGCACGCGCTCCTCGGGGTGGCCTTCGTCGACGGCCGCATAGACCTCCTCGGCGACGATCACTTCTCCGGGCACCGATGTCGCGTCCAGGCCGCCGCAGAATCCGAGCACGAGCATCGCCCGCCCGGCATGCCCCGCGAGCTCCCCGGCGGCGACCTTGGCGCGGTCGGGTCCCATCCCGGTCTTGCGCACCACGGCACCGCCGGCGGCAGAGGAGATCAGCGCCGCCTCCACCCGCAGAGGCGCGGCCACGAGCAGCGAGCTCACGGTCGCCCACCCCCCGCGACCACGGACGGAGCGCCGGCACCGGTGCGCTCGACCGGCGCGGCCGAGGAGGTCGGGGCGTGGCCCGGCGCGATGCGCGCCGGGCCGATCCCGAGCGTCTGCAACGCGCGTGCGGCCGCCGCGTGCCCGCTGAGGACGGCACCCTCGAGCGTGGCCGGCCAACCCGTCGCCGTCCAGGCGCCGGCGAGCAGGAGCCCCTGCAGCGCGCTCTGCGGTCCTGGGCGCAGGGCCTCGACGCCGGGCGCGGCCCGGAACGTGGCTGCGTGCTCGCGTGTGACCAGGAAGCTCTCCACCTTGGCCTGGCGCGCGCGCGGCAGCAGCTCGCGCATCGCGGGCAGGTAGCGCTCGCGCAGGGCCGCGACGCTCATCCCCATCTCCCGCTCGGCTCCCGACAGCGACACCGCCAGATACTGACATCCAGCTGGCGCTCCGCCGGCCTGCGTGCGATCGAAGAGGTACTGCACCGGGGTGCCAACACCCGCGAGAAAGGACTCGCTGCAGACCTCGCGGTCATAGACGATGTGCAGGTTGACGATCGGCGAGCTCCCGAGACGGTCCCAAGAGCGGGCGCGCTCGCCCAGCAGCGGCTCGAGCAGCCTCGCTGCCCGCGCATGTGGCAACGCCACCACCACCGCCTCGGCGCTGAGGCCGTCGCTCGCCCCCTCTATCTCGTCCTCGCCATCGTTCGAGCCGACGCGGCCATGGACCTCCAGACCACGTGGAGTGCGCTCCAATCGCTCGACCCGCCAGCCGAGCCGCACCTCGACGCCCGCGCCGGCGAGCGCCTGCTCGGCCGGCTTGCCGATTATCTGGCTGAGAGTCCCCCGGTGAAAGCCGATGTCACCGGCATCGGCCTCTTCGAGCAGGCCTGCGCGCAGCACGAAGGCGCCCAGCTCGAGCGAGGCCTCGGCCGCCGGGAGGTTGAGCGTGGGCAGCGCGATCAGATCCCACAACGCGGCCACGGCCTGCGGGCCCTGCCCGTGACGCGCGAGCCATTCGCCCAGCGTGAGCCTGTCCAGCGCCAGCTCGCGCCGTCCTCGCCCCGAACGCCGCAGGCGCATCAGCCCGGTGGCGGCCCGCACCGCGCCGAGGCGCTGCAGCGGCGTGAGGTGGGGATAGCGCGCGAGCGCACCCGCCAGGTGCAGTGGCGCGGGCAGCGAGCTGCGGCGCAGCAAGAACGGCGGCGAGCCTGGCTTCATCACCGGGATCGCCAGGCGCTCCTGCAGCGAGACCAGGTGCTCGCTTCCCAGACGCCTCAGCAGGGCGCGGTAGGCCTCGCAGCAACGCAGGAAGACGTGCTGGCCGTTGTCCATCTCAAGGCCCGCCCGCTCGAAGGAGTAGGCCGCTCCGCCCAGCCGCCGGCGCACCTCCAGCAACGTCACCTCAGCGCCGGCGCCGGCGCAGTCGAGCGCGGCCGTGATCCCGGCGAGGCCGCCCCCGATCACGAGGACCTGGCGATCGCGGCTCAAGCGCCGCCTCCGATCATCCCGCGCACGGCCACCCAGGCCTTCTCGCGCGCGGGCAGCGACACGCGCCGGGCGAAGGCCTGCTCGGGGTCGGCCTCGATGCGGTCCAACAGCCGACTGTAGATGCCGGCCATCGCCAGCACGCACGCGGCGCTGCGGCGGTCCAGCAGCCCCCCGAGCGCGAGCCCGCGCCGGAACCACTCGCGTGCCCTGGTGGCCTCGAAGCGCACCAGCGCGGACACCTGCTCGAGATCCTCGCGGCGCTCGCGCTCGTCGGCCTGCGCCGCGAGCGCGGCCAGCCTGGCCGGGGCGTCCGCGTGCCCGCCCTCGCCCAGGAGACCGAAGCGCCTGAGGTCCTCGGCCGGGAGGTAGACGCGACCGTTCTGGGCGTCCTCGCGCACGTCGCGCAGGATGTTGGTGAGCTGCAGAGCCACGCCGAGGTCGTCGGCGAGCGACTGCGCATGGGCGATGTCGGGCGCGGCCTCGCCCCGTACGCCGAAGATCGCCAGACAGACGCGGCCGATCGCGCCGGCCACGCGCCGACAGTAGAGCACGAGGTCATCGAAGGTCTCGTAGGTGACTCCACCCACGTCCATGCGAACGCCCTCGATCAGCTCGCCCAGGACACCGGCGGGCAGGGAGAAGCGCGCCTGAGCATCGGCGAGCGCGACCATCACCGGATCCAGGCTGTCGGACGCCGGCGCACCTCTCCCTTCCACGCCGGCGAGCGCCGCCTCCTCGGCGTCCAGGCGGCGCAGCTTCTCCTCGCCCGCGAGCTCCCCGTCGCCGACGTCGTCCACCCGCCGTGCGAACGCATACACGGCGCACATCGCGCGGCGGCGGTCGCCGTCGAGCAGGCGGATCCCGTAGTAGAAGTTCGCCGCCTCGGTACGCGTCACAGCTTCACAGTGACGGTAGGCCTCGGCGATGTCGATCGAGATGCTCACACGGACTCCCGGTGGCGCCCCAGCAACGTGCTCGCCAGTGCCAGCGCCAGAGTGCCGCGTCCGGCCCGCGGCGCACCGGGGAGCACGTCATAGCCGGCGCGCTCGATCGCGCTGGCCGCCGCGCGACCGCCTGCCACGAACGCCGCCACGGTCAGCCGTGCCCTGCCACTCAGCTCGTCGATCAGCGGGGCGCCCCGCGCGAACAGCTCGCGGGCGCGGGCGACCTCGAAGGCCAGCACCTGGCGCAACGGTCCACCCGCATGGGCTTCGGCCAGCTGCCCGCGGCTGCAGCCGAAGCGCTCGAGATCCTCCTCGGGCAGGTAGACACGCCCCGCGGCGAGATCCTCGGCCACATCCTGACAGTGCTCGACGAGCTGCAGGCCGGTGCAGATCGAGCTCGACAGGGCTATGCGCTCGGGAGTGGCCGCGCCGAACACCGCGAGCACCAGCTCGCCGACGGGGTCGGCCGAGAGCGAGCAGTAGCCGCGCAGCTGCTCCCAGGTCCGGTAGCTGTGGACGCGCTGATCCATGCGGTTGGCCTCGATCAGGCGTAGGAACGGCTCGTGCCCGAGCGCACGTCTTCGCAGCGTCGGCTGCAGCGCGACGAGCAGCGGGTGCTCGGCCCGACCCTGGAAGGCGCGGTCGAGCTCGTCCTGCAGCCAGTCCAGGGCCGCGAGGCGATCGCCCGAGGAGGCGTCGCCGAGCTCGTCCACGAGGCGGGCAAAGCCGTAGATGGCGAGCAGATCTGCGCGAACCGCCGCTCCGAGCAGGCGCCCGGCGACCGGGAAGTTCTCCCCTGCGGCGCGCGCCATCACCGCTGCGGCGGTGGGCACGCCGGCCGATCTTGGATCGGTCGGCTCCGCGCCGAGGAGCATCAACCCTGCGGCTCGGCCACGCCCGCCGAAACGTCCTCGCCGCGCCGAGCGTCGGACAGGCAGCGCCCGAGCGCCGTGATCGGGAAGGTGAGCCTGTAGAGGTGGTAGTTGATGTAGTAGTCCGACGGAAAGCCCGTGCCGGTGTACTGGGGTTCGTCCCAGCCACCGTCGGGGCGCTGGCTTGCCACGAGCCACTCCACCCCGCGCGTCACGGCCCGGGAGCGCTCGCCGGCGGCATGCAGCGCCAGCAGCGCCCAGGCCGTCTGGGAGGCCGTGCTGGGGCCGCGTCCGATCCAGCTGGGCTCGTCGTAGGAGCGTGGGTCCTCTCCCCAGCCGCCATCTTCGTTCTGGTGGGATTCCAGCCAGCTCACCGCCCGCCTGATGCTCTCGTGGGAGCCGTCGAGACCGGCCGCGATCAGCCCGGGGATCACCGCCCCGGTGCCATAGATGTGGTTGACCCCCCAACGCCCGAACCACGAGCCACCCGGCTCCTGGTGATCGATCAGCCACCGCACCCCGCGGCGTGCAGCGGGGCTGCTCGCAAGGCCGAGCGCCGCGAGCATCTCCAGCGCGTGTCCGGTCACATCGGCGCTCGGCGCGTCGATCACCTCGCCGAAGTCCAAGAACGGCAGCTCGCGCACGAGCGAACGTGTGTTGTCGGCGTCGAAGGCGCCCCAGCCGCCGTCGCTGCTCTGCATGCCCTCCACCCAGCGCAGCGCCCGCCCCACTGCTCTCTCGATCGGCATTGCGAGAGGCGAATGGCCGACCCGCTCGAGCGCCAGCACGACCTCGGCCGTGTCGTCCACGTCAGGATAGTTGACGTTGGCGAACTCGAATGCCCAGCCTCCGGGCTGAAGACCAGGTCGTGCGACCGCCCAGTCGCCGCTCTGGCTGACCTCCTCGCCCAGGAGCCAGTCGGCCGCACGCGTCATCGCCGGGTGATCGCCGGGTAGGCCCGCGTCGCTCAGCGCCACGATCGAGAGCGCCGTGTCCCAGACCGGCGACTGGCACGCTTCCAGGCGCCGGCTCTCCCCCGCCGGCGCACCCACCCCACGGGCATCGTCGCGATCCTCGACCATGAAGCGCTCGAGGCCCTCGAGGCCCCTCCGCATGACCGGGTGATCGAGGGGATAGCCACCGAGGTGAAGCGCCATCAGCGAGTACACCCACGGCGGCTGGATGCCGCCCCACGAGCCATCGGCCTCCTGGCGGCGCACGATCCAACGCTCGGCGCGGGCCACAGCCAGGCGCCGCAGCGGGCGAAACGGATGCTTCTCGTAGATGCGCGAAATGCGATCCAGGACGATCAGACAGCGTCCGCGCAGAGATATCGGGCGGGCGGAGCCTGGGCGCTCGGGGCGATTGGGGACGCGCAGCTCACCCAGATCGAACGCGAGCGTCCGTGCGGGACGGTGGGCTTTGACGAGCGAGAGCGCCACGATCGTCTGGCGCGCCCAGCAGGCAAAGTCATAGACGTTCAACGCCACCGATGGCGGCAGCAGGATGATCTCGGGCGGCAACGCCGGCACGCGGTCCCACGACCACAGGCCGAACAGCGCCAGCCACAGGTGCGTAAACACACGCGCATTCTCTAGTCCACCCTGTGCGCGGATGAACTCGGCCGCGCTGCGCATGTGCTCGGCCTCCGGCGCGTCCCCGGCCAGCCGCAGGGCCCAATACGCCTCGATCGTCGTCGACGGCTCGCCCGGGCCGCCGTGGAAGTTCGCCCAGGTGCCGTCCGGGCGCTGCTGTGAGCGGATCCAGGCGGCCGAGCGCTCCGTCTCATCGGCGCGGCGGATCCCCAGGAACTCGCGCAGGAGCATGTCCTCGGCATCCATCGTGACGTTCGTCTGCAGCTCTCCGCGCCACCATCCCGCCTCGTCCTGGAGCGAGAGCAGATGCTCACGAGCCATCTCCAGCGCCATCTGGGCCTCGCTGCAGGTCTCCAAGGTCGACTGCGGCATAGTGAAAAGCTAGATCCTTTTCGCGGTGGACGGCTTCTGCGCTATTCGACGGGTCACCCGCACACCCTAGGCGGAAGCGCGGGGGTTTCCGGGAACCAGCACCTCAGGGTGTGCGAGCGTGATCACGTGACGGCGCAGCGCAGCCTCCGAAACCACGCGCGCCACGGGCGATCGAAAGCGATAGACGACGAGGCCGTCCACGTCCAGGCGCGCGAACAGGGTGAAGCCCGGGGCCGGCGGCTCACCGGCCGAGGAGCGAAGCGGCGCATAGCCGGTCTCGTCTATCTCGGTCAGGCGCACGGAGCTCCCCGCGTGCAGGTTGTGCAGGCCCGGCAGGTAGTACTCGAGCGGCGCCGCACCCAGCTCGACCGTCGTGATCGCACGCTCGCCGCCGCCGCCGCCACCGCCACCGCGCAGCGCCGCGGCGACGTCTCGCCAGTTGCCGCGCCGCAGGCGCGGACTCAGATCGACGTCGATCGAGAGGGCCAGGAAGGCCAGCACGACGACGAGCGCGAGCGAGAGCCCCGCCGCCGAGCGCACGGGCGAGGCCAGCAGCACGGCAATCAGGGCGCTGACCGGGATCATCGCCGCCACGAGGTTGCGCGGAGCGAGGTAGTCGGCGCCCGCCACGGCCAGCAGGACCGGGATCAGCACGCCACCGGCGGCGACCGTCAGCGCGATCAGGGCGCCACGCCGGTCGCGCTCACGTTCCGCGATCTGCGCATCCGCGCCATTTGCGCCCTCCGCGCCGCTCGCCCTGCGGGAGGCGGGCGTGGAGTCGAACATCTGCCACAGGCCGAGTCCCACCGCGGCGAGGATCGGCAGCGCGACGAGCAGCTCCACCCCGTGCCCCAGCGGGGCGCCCGAGTAGCCGGTGAGGAAGTACTGCGGGATCGCTTCCAGGCGTTCGGAGAGCGGCCAGCGTCCGATCCACTGCGTGCCGTGCCCGCCCTGAGCGGAGATCAGCGGCAGCAGCGAGAGGCCGACGATCACGAGCGCCGCCGTCGCCGGCAGAGCCGCGCGACGGCGCGATCGCTCGCCCGCCAGCCACAGCACCATCGGGATCAGCAGGAACAGCGCGAAGTAGTGCGTCAGCAGCGCCACCGAGCCGCTCAGGGCAAACGCGGCCATGCGCTTCGGCGTCGGGTCTCGCTCGGCGCGCAGGAAGCACAGCATCGCCACGGCCGCGCTCAGTACGAACAGCCCGTAGGCACGGGCCTCCTGGGAGTACCACACGAACAGCGGGTTGACCGCGACGATCGCCGCGCACAGGATGGCCGCTCGCCGGCCGGCGAGCTCGCGTCCGATCGCCCACGCCACCGGCACGGTGGCGATCCCGGCCACCGCCGAGGGCAGGCGCAGCGCGACCGCTCCCGTTCCGAGCACGCGCGAGTCGACCCACTCGAGCAGGTACCACAGGGGCGGCGTGTTCTCGGTGTGGACGACCGAGCGCAGCGTCGCCCACAGGCTCGGGTGCAGCACGTGCACGGGGGTGAAGGCCTCGTCGTACCAGAGGCTCTGTAGGTCGAGCGTGGAGAGGCGCAGCGCGGCCGCCAGCAGCACCAGCGCGGCGAGCGGCCACCAGCGGGGAAGGCGCGCCTCCGCCGCTGCCCTGCGCGCGTGCGGCTGCACGGTCGTTGCGCTCATGGCGAGCACAGCCCCTCGTCCTTGGCCACCCCAAAACAGCCGTAGCGCTTGCCGCGTAGGTCTTCGCTCTTGGGGGGCAGGTACCAGCCCGAGCGCGCTTCGCGGCGCCCGGCCACGACCGGCCCGGTCATCGCCAGGCACAGCTGCGTGCGTTCTTTGGGCGGTCCCGGCGAGGTGTTGCCGCAGATCACATCGCGCGTGGTGTGCCCGCGGAGGTCCTGTTCGACCGAGAGGTTCTTGTAGTCGTGGCCGGTGTACTCCCGCCAGGTGCGCAGGTCGGCCACGAGTCGCTGGTTGACGTGGGTCTCGAGCACCACGTCGTCGACGGTGGCGACCGCGAGCAGCAGTCCCACGAGCACGAGCACGGTGGTCTCGACCAGGCGCATCGTGCCCAGCCCGGGGAGCTCGACATCTCTCGGCGCGAACCGCACGGGCAGGCGCGTGCCGAATCCGCCCGGGCCTGAGGAGGGAGCGGCGCTCATGACACGGGCGCCAGCAGCGGGGTGATCTGATGCATGACGAACAGCGCCTGCACGGCGAGTGTGGCGAGCAGCAGGCGCCGGTCGCGGCTGACCGCTGCGAGCGGGAGCGGCCACAGGATGTACCACGCCAACAGCCAGGTGCTCGTCACGGAGATCGCCAGCAAAGACCAGCCGGCGGCTGCGATCCAGTCATAGCCGCGCCAGGTGCGCCACAGCAGGTGGAGCACGATCAGCACGAGCCCCGCCTTCAGGAAGTCGTGGTCGATCGGGAAGACGCCGGGCTTGCCGAACAGATGGGCGATCTCGTTGGCGAAGCTGTCGGTGGAGACGAAGGCGGCGTCGCGGTTGAGCGCCGAGACGACGTCGATCCCGTGGATGCCGAAGGCCGCATAGCCGACCACCACGCCGAGGACGAGCATCGCGAGCGCCCCCAGGATCGGCGCGAGGCGCCTGCGCGAGACGATCATGAAGGGCAAGAGCGCCGCCATGGTCGCCTTGACCAGCGCGCCGGCCACGATCAGCCCGGCCGCCCCCGCTTCGCGTCCGCGTGAGCCGGGCGCCACGAGCGTGAGGCTGACGGCTCCCATCATCGCCACCAGCATGATCAGGTCGTTGTGAGCGCCGCCGAGGCCGTAGATCACGTACAGCGGGTTGGCTCCCACCACCAGGATCGCCCACACCGGATCGATCTCTCGGGCGCGCGCGCAGCGCCAGGTGAGCGCGAGCGTGCCCACGCTCGCGAGCAGCGCCTCGAGCTTCATGCCCCACAGCGCCCCCGTCACCCCCAGCGGCGCGAGCGGATAGGAGAGCAGCGTGTAGAACGGGCCGTAGGCGGTGGCCACGTGCTTCCAGTCTTTCCCCACGTAGCTGTAGACGGGATCGCCGAGGATGCTCGAGGGACCGTGCAGATACGGGTTCAGCCCATGCTCGACCCCCATGCGGGCGTAGGCGATGTAGCTGAAGACGTCGGTCGAGAGCAGGATCGGGCCGACGAACACGATCAGGTGCAGCGCGCCGATCAGAGCGATCGCCGAGCGCTTGGAGATCGGGCTGAGCTCGCGCCGGCGCGCGAGCGCCAGCAGGCCGCTGTAGGCGCCCACCGAGACGAGCAGCGCGATCAGGAAGACCCGATAGCCAAGGCGCTCTCCCACGCCTGACAGCCAGCCCGCGATCGCGGGCGATTTGGGGATCAGCGCAGAGTGCCCTGCGGCTCCGTCGAGGACGATCTCGGCAGCGGCGGCCACGAGCAGCAGCGCGAGCGCTCCGGCCAGCGCGGGCGCCCAGCGCCCGGAGCGCACCCGCGGGGCGCTGGCGACGCTCTGCGCGGCGACGCTCACGAAGTGGCGAGGCTCACAACGCCGTCCACACGGTCTTGGTCTCCAGGTAGGCGTCCAGACCGTCGTGGCCGTGCTCGCGACCGATGCCCGAGGCCTTGAAGCCGCCGAACGGGGCCGACGGGTCCACGAGCCCCCAGGTGTTGACGTACACCGAGCCCGCGCGCAGCATCGAGGCGAGCCGGTGGGCGCTCGAGAGATCGCGTGTCCACACGCCAGCTGCGAGGCCGTATTCGCTCTCGTTGGCGCGTCTGGCGACCTCCTCGAGCGTGTCGTAGGGGGAGGCGACGAGCACCGGCCCGAAGATCTCCTCGCGGGCGATGCGAAGCTCGTCAGACGTCACGCTGAAGAGCGTCGGCGAGACGAAATATCCGCCGCTGTCGCTCAGCGCGGTCTCGCCGCCGGCGAGCAGCTCCGCGCCCTGCTCACGACCGGAGTCGATGTAGCTCATCACGCGGTCGCGCTGCTCGGCCGAGACGAGCGGCCCGAGCTGGGTCTGCGGGTCGAGGCCCGGGCCGAGGCGCGCCGCGTCGGCCTGCTCGGCCAGCGCTCCCATCACCTCGTCGAAGCGCTCCGCGGGCACGAACAGGCGCGAGCCCGCGTTGCATGCCTGGCCCGAGTTGAAGTAGATCGCCTGATAGGAGCCCTTGATCGCGGCGTCCAGGTCGGCGTCTGGGAGGATCACGTTCGGCGACTTGCCGCCGAGCTCGAGCGTGACGCGCTTGAGCGCCCTCCCGGCCTTCGCGCCGATCTCCCGGCCGACGGCCGTGGAGCCCGTGAACGCGATCTTGTCGATGCCGGGGTCCTCCACCAGCGCCGCGCCGGTCTCGCCGTCGCCGGTGAGCACGTTCAGCACGCCCGGGGGAAAGCCCACCTCGAGCGCGAGCTCGCCCAGGCGCAGGGCGCTCAGGGGCGTCTGCTCGGCCGGCTTGAGGATCGTCGTGCAGCCCGCCGCGAGCGCCGGACCGATCTTCCAGCAGGCCATCAGCAGCGGGAAGTTCCAGGGGATGATCTGCCCGCACACGCCGACCGCCTCGCGACGGGTGTAGCAGAGCATGTTGGGGGCGCTCACCGGCAGCACGCCGCCCTCGATCTTGGTGGGCCAGCCCGCGAAGTAGCGCAGGTGCGCGGCCGCTCCGCGGACGTCCACGTACTTGGCCAGGCCCACCGGCTTGCCGTTGTCGAGCGACTCGATCTCGGCCAGCTCCTGGTCGTGGTCTTCGATCGCCTGAGCCAGGGCCAGCATCAGCTGCTCGCGCCCGGAGGCCGGCAGCGAGGACCACGGACCCTCGGCGAAGGCCGTGCGCGCGGCCGCCACAGCGCGCGTGACATCCTCGGCTCCGCCCTGGGACACCTGCGCGATCTCGCGCCCGGTCGCGGGGTCGACGGTGGCGAACATGCGCCCGTCGGCGGCCTCGGGGCGCTCGGCGCCGATCAGCAGGCGATGCGTGCCGGAGATGAACTCGCGCGCGGGCGCGCCCAGCGCGTCGGGAAGTGTGTCTGGCGAGATAGTGGTCATGCTGGGAGCCTACCTCGCCGGCGCCCGGCGAACGCGTATGCTCCGGACCCATGCCAGGACCGTCCAGGGCGGTGCTCATCACGGGCTGCTCCACCGGCATCGGGCGTGCCACCGCGCTGCGGCTCGCCCGCTCCGGCTGGAACGTCTACGCCACCGCGCGCCGACCGGAGTCGATCGCCGATCTCGCCGACGTCGGCTGCCACACGCTCGCGCTCGACGTCACCGAGGAGTCCTCGATGTGCGCGGCCGTCGAGACGGTCGAGGAGGCCGAGGGCGCCGTCGGCGTGCTGATCAACAACGCCGGCTACAGCCAGAGCGGAGCGATCGAGACGGTGCCCCTGGAGGCCGTGCGCAGGCAGTTCGAGACCAACGTCTTCGGGCTCGTGCGCCTGACCCAGCTCGTGCTGGGAAAGATGCGCGCCCAGCGCTGGGGCAAGATCGTCAACCTCGGCTCGATGGGAGGCCGGCTGTCCTTTCCCGGCGGCGGGCACTATCACGCGACCAAGTACGCGCTCGAGGCGATCTCAGACGCGCTGCGCTTCGAGCTGCGCGGCTTCGGGATCGACGTGATCCTGCTCGAGCCTGGTCTCATCAAGACCGAGTTCGGCGAGGCCGCCACCGCCTCGATGACAGACGTGCAGAGCTCATCCGATGATCCCTACGCCCACTTCAACGCCACCGTCGGCGCCGTCACGAAAGGCGCCTACGAAGGCCCCATGCGCCATCTCGGGGCGGGCCCCGAGCGGGTGGCCAAGGTGATCGAAAGGGCCATCACGCGCTCGCGCCCGCCCGCGCGGATCACGATCACCCCCTCGGCCAAGCTCTCGATCCTCACCCGCCGCCTGATGAGCGACCGGGCATGGGATGCGGCGATGCGCAGGCAGTTCCCTCAGCCTGGTGGCATTGGTGGTGGTGGTGGTGGCGGCGGCGGCGGTCGTGGCAGCGGCGGAGGTGGTGGGTCATCGAAGTCGAGCGCCGATGGGTGATACATCGATTGAGGACGGTGTATAACCATGGTGATACACCGCTCGCTTGAAGAGATGAGTCGCCCGCAGAGGTGATCGCCGAAGCAGAGGGCGAGCTGGCTAGGCTAGGCCGCCAGCAGCGGTACCACCGGCTCGGGCCGTCCGACCTCGAAGCCCTGCGCATAGTCCACGCCGTAGCTGCGCAGCATGCTCATCGTCGCCTCATCGCCCACGAACTCGGCGATCGTCTCTCGGCCCATGCCCCGCACGACTCCCGCTAGCGCCTTCACGACCAGCTGATCGGTTCGCGACACGGGCAGCCCGCGGATGAAGTCGCCGTCGATCTTCAACTGGCTGAAGGGCAGGTGCTTGAGGTACTGAAACGAGCCAAATCCCGCTCCGAAGTCATCGAGGGCGACCGAGCAGCCGAGCGCGAGCGCCTCCGCACAGAAGGCCTTGGCGCTGTGCATGTCCGAGATCGCAGCCGTCTCGGTGACCTCGATCACGAGCATCGAGGGATCTGCACCATGCCGGCGCAGTCGCCGCTCGATGTGGGTGAGCATCGTCGGGTCGGTCACCGACAGGGCCGAGACGTTCATTGCGATGCGCACGCCGTGGCGGCCATGTTCGCCGCCGAGCATCGCCGCGACCTTGCCGAGGACCATCCTGTCGATGTCGCGGATCAGGCCGTAACGCTCGGCGGCCGGCAGGAACCTCCCAGGCGCCACCAGCGAGCCATCTGGTTCGTCGGCCAGGCGCAACAACGCCTCGTAGTGGGAGACCGACCCATCACCGAGTGAGACGATCGGCTGGAAGTGCAACACGAACAGATCCTCGGCGAGCGCGCGGCGCAGGCGCGCCAGCCAGGGACGTCGCTGCATGCCGGCCGGAGAGCAGAACCCTTCGGCGAGCGCCCGGGCGTGCCCGAGACCCCGATAGCGCCCGTGCACCGGCGTCAACGCCGGCGGGGTCCGCAGGAACATGCGCGGCGTGGCGCTGGTGGTCGTCGAGCTCAGCATCTCCGCGAACAGGTTCGACGGCCCGCCGGCCTCCCCTGCGCATGAGCGTGCTTCTGCGTGGCATGTGGACTCGCGTGCGCGCGAGTCCGTCCTCTGAAAGCCGGGCCCGCGCCCTCAGGAGCCGGCCCGCCCTCAGGAGCCCGCCCGCCCTCAGGAGCCGGTCAGACGCGCATAGGGCCTGCGGGCACGGTCGGAGACGACCAGCAGCAGGGCCACGAGCACGAAGTTCATCACCACCGAGGAGCCGCCATAGGCCACGAACGGCAGCGTGACCCCCGTCAGCGGGATCACATCGGTCACACCACCCACGATCACGAACACCTGCATCGCGATCACGAAGGACAGGCCGCTGGCGAGCAGCTTGGAGAAGGAGTCCCGCGCCAGGATCGCCGTCTTCAGCCCGCGCGCCACCAGCAGCAGGTACACGAGCAACAGGCCGGACGCGCCCGCGAGGCCCATCTCGTTGACGATCACGGCGTAGATCATGTCGCTTTCGGGCACCGGCAGGATCGAGCGGTGCACTATCTGGTGGTTGGCCAGTTCGACCGGATAGCGGAGCAGCGACTGGTCGAAGCCCGTGCCGAGCACCCCTCCGTCGGCCTGTGCGAACAGCGACTGACCGAGCTGGTAGCTGGTGCCGGATTCGAAGAGCCTGTGGTTGAGCGGGTCTTCCCAGGCGAGCACGCGGGCGTGCACGTGCCCGACGTGCCCCGCCACGAACCAGGCACCGAGCGCGAACAGGACCAGGCCGATCAGGGGAAAGGAGAAGCGCCCCGTCGCCACGTACAGCAGGGCCAGGAAGGCGCCGTAGAACATCAGCGAGGTGCCGAGCTCGCGCGTGAGCAGCAGCGTGGCCATCGCCGCACCCCACACGATCAGCATCGGCCCGAACTGCTTCATCGGCGGGATCGTCAGACCGAGCACGCGCCGGCCGGCCGTGACGAGGATCTGGCGATTGTCGCGCAGATAGCTGGCCAGGAAGATCACGATCGCCACCTTCGAGAGCTCGGCCGGCTGGAAGGAGATGCTTCCCAGGTGGATGTCCAGGTAGGCGCCGTTGACCTGCTCGCCGATCCCGGGCAGCCGCGGCAGAACGGTCATCCCGATGCCCACCGCGGCGATCGTGTAGCGATAGCGCTCGAGCACCCCCACGCCGCGCTTTCGCAGCGTGACGATCGTGCCCGCGAAGAGGAGGAGCCCCACGATCATCCACTGCGCCTGCTGGCGAGCGAGCACCGGTTCGATGCGGTAGACCATCACGATCCCGACGCTCGCCAGGACGGCCACGAGCGGGAACAGGTAGGGGTCGGCATAGGGGAGCGCGAAGCGGATCACGAGGTGGGCCGCCAGGCACAGCCCGAGGAACAGCGCGCCGTAGGCAAGCGAGACACTCGAAGCGTGGTTGAGCGTCAGGTTGGTCGAGGCCCCGGGCGAGTTGTTCTCGGCCTGGATGAAGATCGCCGTGAAGCCGCCTGTCACGAGCAGCGCCGAGGGAATTAGCCCCAGCAGCTCCCGGTTGCGCGGGCTGAGCATGCGATCGAGCCTACCCATCCTCCCGGCGCTTGCGCTCCGGTCGGCTCGCTAGGCTGTATTCAAGCGCGCCGTCGGGGGGTGGCGTCAGCTTGCTTACCTTGACATGAGCAGCTCCGCACCGATACCTCTGGACGACGAGCGCCCGCCCTCGCTGTGGTGGGGCATGTGGAAGCGCTTTCTGATCGGAGGCGCGCTGATCGTGGTGATCAGCGGCGCCGCCACGGCCGCGGTCGCGCTCAACACCGCCACCGGAGTCGCCCATGACATCTTCAACCGCATCAACCAGGTGGCGGCACCCAAGGGCCTCGTCCGCCCGCCCGAATACGAAGGCGCTCCTGCGACCTACCTGATCCTCGGGTCCGATCGGCGGGCCGCCTCCAAGGACGCCCTGGACCGCACCGACCCTCCGCACAGCGACACGATCCTGCTCGTGCGCTTCGACCCCGAACAGGGCCAGACCTCAGTGCTCTCGATCCCCCGCGACCTGCTCGTGAACATCAAAGCCTCCACCGGGCAGTACTACCCCCAGGAAAAGGTCAACGCCGCCTACACCTACGGCGCGATGCTGGGCGGGGTGCGCGGCTCGATGGTCCTGGCCGCCGAAACGATCGAGCACGAAGTGTTCCCCGGCCTGAAGCTCAACGGCATCGTGGACGTCAACTTCAAGGGCTTCATCCAGGTCGTCGACACCCTCGGCTGCGTCTACGTGAACGTCGACCACCGCTACTACCACGTGAACACCGGCGCCCCGGAAGAAAACTACTCCGAAATCAACCTCCAGCCGGGTTATCAGAAGCTCTGCTACAACAACGCGCTCTCCTACGTGCGCTACCGCCACGGCGACTCGGACTTCGTGCGGGTGGCGCGCCAGCAGGACTTCCTGCGAGACCTGCGCGAGCAGATATCGCCCAGCAACGTGGCCGGGCAGCTCGACAAGGTGGCCAAAGCCGTCGGCCACGCGATCATCACATCCGGGTTCAGCTCCTCGGCCGACCAGCTGATCGAACTCGCCAAGCTCATCGGCTTCTCCCAGTCAAAGCCGCTGCGCCAGGTCAAGTTCCGGGCGGCCAACGCCAACGCGGCCATCAAGGGCGGCTCCTACGTCACGAGCACCCCCGAACTGGAGCAGGCGACCCTCAACGACTTCCTGCACGGCCAACAGAAAGTCAGCGTGCCCCAGACCCCCGCGAGCGCCTCCTCCTCCCACGGCCATGCGACCCACGGGCACCACAAGCAGAGCTCGGCACCGAGCTCCGCCTCGATCGGCCTCTACCCAACGCCGACCGCGGGCGACAACGAACTCGTCAAGGAATCGGTCAACATGCCCTTCCGTGTCCTCTACCCGGGTTTGGAGACCGGCCCAGCGGTGCAGCAGCCGGCCCGCGCCTACACCCTGCTCGACAACGACAACCACCTGCGCCACGCCTACATCGTGGCGTTCCAGCAGAACACCCTGGGCGGCTACTACGACTTCGAGGGCACCGACTGGCTGAACCCGCCGATCGTCGCCCACCCCAGCGAAACCCGCAGGATCGGCCACACCGACTATCGCATCTTCGCTGACGGCAGCCACATCCACCTCGTCGCCTGGCGCCAGGGCAACGTTCTCTACTGGGTCGTCAACACACTGCTCGAGGACCTCACCAACGAGCAGATGCTGGCGATCGCGCGCTCGGCCCAGCCGCTGCACTGAGAGCGAGCGTAAACCCGCGCGAGCCGGCCGCCGGCGCCCCCGCCGGGGGCTCAGAGCGTGCCCGCCGCCGCAGCCTGATCGAGAGCAGCGTTGACGAGCCCGTCCGCGTCGGCGTTCTGCGCGCGCGGCACCGTGCGGATCGACCAGCGCTCAAAGCCCCTGAGCGCCTCCATCGCCTGGAGATACAGCGGGCGCATCGCAGCATGCTTGACCTTGTAGATCCCCTGCACCTGCTTGGCGATCAGCTCGGAGTCCCCGACCACCTCCACCTCGCTCGCGCCCAGATCACGAGCTCGCGCGAGACCCAGCAGCAGGGCGCGGTACTCGGCCACGTTGTTGCTCGCCCGGCCCAACAGCTCCGCGTGCTCTCCCAGCAGCTCGCCGTCGGGCGAGCTGATCACGCACGCAGCAGCCGCAGGCCCCGGGTTCCCGCGGGCGCCCCCGTCGACGTGGACGATCACCTTCATGGCGAAGGATTATGCAGGCAGCCTGGGACGCCGACCTCGGCGCCGTCGAATTCCGGACCCAGAACGCTAGGTTGCGCGTGCGAGCGGCAGCAGGTCGCCTGCCACGCGCGCTCGGCGACGGTCGCGCACGATCCGACGCTGGCCGCTCTCCTCGGCGCCGGCGGCGCTCGAACGGCCGTAGCGAGCACGCCGATCGAACTCACGGCGATCAATGATCACCTCGACGTTCTGATCGCCGCGGTAGTGCTCCACCAGCTTTGGATAGAGCTCATCGGCAAGCGGCTTGGGTACGACGCAGTAGATCATCTCCACGCCGATGTTACTCTCCGTGCGCCAATAAGCAAGAGGCGCAACCAGGATTAAACGCGCGTCAGCGACAGCGTGCCGGAATCGCCGGCCACCGCGTTTCCGACGCGCTCCTCGCGCTCCAGCTCGCTCAGCTCGGTGCCCTGCGCGGTGGCCCGGGCGGCGGGCAGATCCTCGCTGAGATCGACCTCGTAGCGATACCAGCTCAGCTCCCACGCGACCACGATCACGACAACGCTCTCGAGATGTTCGGCCGAGCGCACGTTGACCTCGGGTGCGCCGAGCGAGCGCGCGACCCCCGCCACCCTGCGCGGAAACTCGCTCGCGTTGAACACCTCGAGCGCACCCGCCAGATAGGAGGTGCCCGGGTCCACCGGGGCGGGGCTCTCAGGCGCGAGGCCATCGGGAGCCGCAGGCGTATCGCCGGCCGCGAACGCGGCGACGGGAGCCGTGCCTGCGCGCGGCGTCACGGACTCCGCCTCGGCGCCTGGCCGCGCGTATCCGTCGAGGAAGTCATAGCTCGCCGGCGCCTGCACCTCGGAGCTGCCGGGAGCGAGTGGGTCGATGCTCTCGCCAGGAGGCCTGTCCACCTGGCGCACCCTGAAGGGCACAGGCAGGCGCTCGAAGAAGCTTCGCCCACGCCGGGCCCGCAGCGGCGGCAGCGCCATCGTGGGGCTGTCTCGCTCGCGCATCCAGCCCTCGTGCGCCGCTCGGGGAGCGCACAGCTCGCACACCGTCCTGCGCCTACCTGCCGCCAGGAAGATGTCCGGCTGCTCCCCGCGCAACAGGCGCCGCTCGCAGACATCGCACGCCACATCCGGCTGCGAGGTGACGATCGTACGCGTGGCCATGGCCCATCAGGGTAGCCGCCCGCGCGCCCGCGCGCTGCCCGCCCTGCTCACGCGTGGGCCGCGGCGCGTGTATCGCCGCCCTGCTCGAGCAGCTTCTCGGACAGGTGCGCAGGCACCTGCTCATAGCGCAGGAACTCGAGCGTGTAGTCGCCCTGGCCGGCCGTGATCGAGCGCAGATCGGGCGCGTAGCTGAGCATCTCGGCCATCGGCGCCTCGGCCCTGATCTCGGTCATCTCGCCCACCGCCTCCATCCCCAGGGGATGGCCGCGACGGCTGCTCAGGTCCCCGATCACGTCGCCCACGTGGCTCTCGGGCACAGACAGCCTGACCAGCATGATCGGCTCCAGCAGCACCGGGTCGGCCTCCTGCAGCGCCTGGCGCATCGCCTGGGCGCCGGCCAGCTTGAAGGCGATCTCGGAGGAGTCCACCGAGTGGTGGGCGCCGTCGATCAGGCGCACACGCACCCCCTGCACGGGGTAGCCCGCGAGCACCCCCTCCCGCATCGCCTCGCGCACCCCTTTCTCGACCGCCGGGATGAACGAGCCTGGAATCACACCGCCCTTGATCTGATCGACGAACTCGAAGCTCGCCCGCTCCGGGTCGTTGAGCACGTCCTGCCCGAGCGGCTCTATCTCGATGCGGCAGTCGCCGAACTGGCCGCGTCCGCCGGATTGCTTCTTGTGCCTTCCGTGAGCTCCGGCCGGGCGGCGGATCGTCTCCTGGTAGGGCACGCGGGGCGGCTTCAGCGTCACCTCCACCCCGAAGCGCTCGCGCAGGCGGTCCACGATCACCTCGACGTGGACCTGGGAGAGCCCGGCCACGATCTGCTCGCCCGTCTGCTGGTCGCGGTGCAGGTCGATCGTGGGGTCCTCCTCCTGCAGGCGGTGGAGGGAGGCGAGCACCTTCTCCTCATCGCCCCTGCTCTTCGGCGCCACCGCGAAGGCCATCACCGGCGCCGGAAGCTTCACCCGCGGCATCTCGATCGGCTCGTCGCGCGCGGCCAGCCAATCTCCGGCTCGCGTCTCCTTGAGCTTGGCCACCGCGCCGATGTCCCCTGGCCCGAGCTCCTGCACGTGCTCGACATCCTTGCCCTTGAACAGCAGCAGCTGGCCGATCCGCTCCTTCGCGTGGGAGTGGTTGTTGAGCACCTGGCTGTCTGCATGCAGGACGCCCTGGTAGACGCGCAGCAGGTTGATCCGCCCCGCGAACGGGTCGGCGCGGGTCTTGAACACATAGGCGAACAGCTCGCGCTCCTCACTGGGCCCGAGCTCCACCTCGCCCACCTTCAGCGAGCCGTGCTTGACCGGCGAGGGCAGGTCCTCGACGATCGCGTCGAGCAGGCGCGAGGTGCCGAGGTTGCGCGTGGCACAACCGCACACCACCGGGAAGATCCTGCCGTGGTTGGTGCCCTCCTTCAGCGCGTTCACGATCTCCTCGTGCGAGATCTTCCCGCCGTCCAGGTAGCGCTCCATCAGCGAATCCGAGACTTCGCAGACCTCGTCCATCAGCTTCTCGCGGTACTCCTGCGCCCGCTCCGCCCACTCCTGCGGGATCGGGATCTCGCTCCAGCCCGCACGCTCGGCGGAGTCTTGACGGAAGGCCTTCATGTCCACCAGGTCCACCACGCCCTGCAGCTCCTGCTCGACGCCCATCGGTATCTCGGTCGCCACGACGTGGGGTCCAAACGCGCTCTTGAGCTGCTCCAGCGTGCGGTAGAAGTCCGCGCGCTCGCGGTCGAGCATGTTCACGAACAGCATGCGCGCAAGGTCGAGCTCGGCCGCCCGAGCCCACAGGCGGGCCGTCGTGACCTCCACCCCCATCACCGCGTTGACCACGAACACGGCCGACTCGCACACGCGCAGGACCCCCAGGGCATCAGCCACGAAGCTCGGCTCGCCCGGCGTGTCGAGCAGGTTGATCTTGCGATCCCGCCACGCGAAAGAGCTGAGCGTCGCCGAGATCGACATCTGGCGTGCCTGCTCGTCGGGGTCCGAATCCGAGACCGTGCTGGCGTCAGGGACCGAGCCCAGGCGGCCGGTCACCCCGGCCTCGAACAGCAGCGCCTCGTGCAGCGAGGTCTTTCCCGCGCCGCGGTGGCCTACAAGGGCGACATTGCGAATCCGGTCCGCCGCTGGGCGGTCTCCCATTCCTCGCATGCGATCTCCTCTCTAGACACCTCTCAGACGACGATACCGCCGTTCGCACGCTCGCGCCAGGGTGTTCGGACCGCGCCGATCAAAGGGGCGTTGGCGGCGGATCGGCGGGCTCACCCGGCGTCGCGGTCTCGGTGAGAGTGGCGCGCAGGCGCCGATACTCCTCCTCGCCGATCTCACCGGATACGAGGCGGCGATCGAGCAGATCGCGCGCCGAGACCGGCCCGCCACCGATCGGGGCCTGGGGCGTGACCCCGATCCCGCGGCTGCGGTTGAGCCAGATGATCACCGCCACAGCCAGGGCGACTAGAAGCACGAGCATGACAGCCGCAAACACCCAGCCTCCGCCGTCCATGTGATCGAAGTGGCCTTCGTACCTCATGGTCTGAGACTAGGCGGCCCCCGCGGCCTCGGCATCCGAGCCCTGTCGCATTCCTCAGCGGAGAACTACCTAGATCGTCAGCCTTCCATTCGGTGCGCGCATGCGCGCACCGGGCACCGGCGCATGCGCCGGTGCCGACCACCGTGCATGCACGGTGGTCTACAGCCCAGGTATCAGCTCAGTCGTCCTGCATGCGCGGGCGGAGCCCAATCTTCGCTCAGTCGTCGAAGGACTCCTCCTGCATGCGCGAGCGCAGGCGCAGGACGGCCTTGGTGTGCATCTGTGAGACCCGTGACTCGGTCACCCCGAGCACCTCACCGATCTCCCGCAGGGTCAGGTTCTCGTAGTAGTAGAGGGCGATCACGAGCTTCTCGCGCTCGGGGAGCATCGCGATCGAGTCGGCGATCCTGTCCTTGAGATCGCCCAGGTCCAGTGCCTTGGCGGGATCGGGTGCGCCCGGATCCTCGATCGTGTCCATCAGCGAGACCTGATCGCCGCTCGAGTCCGACACGCTCCACAGCTCATCCAGGGCCACGATCGAGGAGTGCGAGATCGCGAGCAGCGACTCGTTGAGCTCCTCGATCGAGATTCCCATCTCCGCTGCGATCTCCGCATCGGTGGGCGCGCGCTGCAGGGTGTGCTCGAGCTTGGCGTTCGCGCGCTCGACCTCGCGGGCACGGGCGCGAACGCTGCGGGGGACCCAGTCCAGGGAGCGCAGCTCATCGATGATCGCACCCTTGATGCGCATGATCGCATAGGTCTCGAACTTGATGTCCCTAGAGAGGTCGAAGCGCTCGATCGCCGAGATCAACCCCACGAGGCCATAGGAGATCAGGTCGGCCTCCTCCACGTGGGGAGGCAGGCCGGCGGCCGTCCGTCCGGCCACGTACTTGACCAGCGGCGAGTAGGCCACGACCAGCCGCTCGCGTACGCGGCTGTCGCCGTCGTTCTTATAGCGCCGCCACAGTTCGCGCAGCTCGATCGGTTTGACGTTCGTCTCCAGGGTTCCATCCCCCCTAGGCCCGAGGGTGACTGCGCGCATAGGCGCTTCTAAGCCTGGCGGACTCTACCCGAGTGTAAATCTGGGTGCTCGACACGCTGGCATGCCCGAGCATCTCCTGGATGCTGCGAAGGTCCGCTCCGCCGTCCAGGAGGTGCGTGGCGAAGCTGTGCCTCAGCGCGTGCGGGGAGCTGCCCTCGGCCACGCCGATCCTCGCCGTCCACGTTCGCAGCCTGCGGCGGACGTCGCTCGTTCCCAGCGGTCGACCGGTCTTCGACAGGAACAGCGCATCCCATGAGCCGCCCGCGCGCCCCGCTACCTCGACCCGTCCCGGCGCGCGCTCCTCGGCGCGCTCGGGCGCCGCCAGGGCGCCCCGGGCACGCTCCAGGTACAGCCGCACCGCGGCCATCGCCGGCTCGCCCACAGGCACGAAGCGCGTCTTGCGTCCCTTGCCCTCCACCCGCAGCTGCTCGCCGTCGTGGTCCACGTCGGCCGTCCTCAGCGACACGATCTCCTCTGCCCTCAGGCCACACGAGTAGGCGAGCTCGAACATCGCGCGGTCGCGCACCTCGAGCGGGTGGGCTGGCATTCCATTGGGGATGCCATCGAGCAGGCGCGCCGCCTCGCGCGCGGTGAGCACCCGGGGAAGATGGTCCGCCCGCCTCGGCGTCGAGACCAGGTCGGCCGGATTCTGGGCGACCTCGCCGTGCTCGCGTTGGCTCGAGAAGAGGGCCCGCAGGGCGGCCAGCTTGCGCGCCGAGGTGCTCGGCGCGGCGCTCTGCTGAGAGAGGCGGGCGATGTAGCGGCGCACCGCCTTGGGGCCCACCTCCTGCGGTGTCAGCCCCTGAGCCACCGCCCAGTCGGCGAACTGACCCAGATCGGTCATGTAGGCCCTGCGCGTGCGCGGTGCCGCGTCGCGCCTGCCCAGGTCCTCGTCGAGCAACCCGATGGCCTGCTCCCATACCCCCGCCAGCGAGCGCCCACGCCCGCTCGATGCCTCCGTTGCCCCGTTCATGCCGTGGACTGATTCGCCGCCAGCGCTGCACCGCCTGCCTTCGCCTCAGTCGGCGCACGCCGCCACCGTGATCCGGGACGCGCGGACAGTGGGGGCATCCAGGGCCTGATGTCGGCCATGTCCGCGCCCGCGCCCTGTATAACCATGGTGATACATCGGCGCGTGTGGAGTACATTCACGGTGATGAGTGCCTCCCCGCCGATCGCGCGCAGCACGCGAATTCCCGCAGGCGAGAATGCCGCCTACGGCCCCGTTGGCCGCTCTCCCTGGCTCGACGTGGACTGGCGCGCAAACCAGCGCTGGGTTCACGTTGACGGCGACGCCGTCAACGTGATCGAGCTCGGCGAGGGACCGCCCGTGGTGTTCGTCCACGGCCTGTCCGGGTCGTGGCCCAACTGGCTCGAGCAGCTCCCCGTACTCGCCGCCGAGCACCGCGTCGTCGCGATCGACCTGCCTGGCTTCGGCAGCTCGCCGATGCCCGCGGGCGAGATCTCGATATCCGGCTACGCCCGCCTGCTCGACCGCCTGCTCGGCCAGCTCGGCATCGATGCCGCGGCGCTCGTGGGCAACTCGATGGGCGGCTTCATCGCCGCCGAGCTCGCCATCGCCTTCCCCCAGCGCGTCGAGCGACTCGTGCTGATCTCCGCCGCCGGGATCTCCACCCACGGCGATCCCCGTACCGAGCGAGCCATCCCCAGCCTTCGCCGCGCCGAGCGGATCCTCGCCGCGACCGGCGCATGGGTAGCCTCGAAGTCCGACACCGTCGCCCGCAGGGCGAGGCTGCGCGAGGCGACCCTCAACATCGTCGTGCGCCATCCTTCACGCCTGCCCGCCGCGCTCGCCGCCGAGCAGCTGCGCGGCGCCGGCAAGCCCGGCTTCCTGATGGCGCTCGAGGCGATCCTCGGCTACGACGTCCGCGAGCGCCTGCCCGAGATCGTCTGCCCCACGCTGATCGTGTGGGGCGACGGCGACCGCCTGATCAACGTGCGCGACGCCGATGTCTTCGCCGAGCTGATCCCGGACTCGCGCAAGGTCATCTTCGAGGACACCGGCCACATGGCCATGCTCGAGCGCCCCGCCGCCTTCAACGCGCTGCTCAAGGACTTCCTGGCCGAGTAGCGCCCCGAGGCCGACTCGCGCGCGGGCGCGGGCGCGGGCGCGGGCACACGCGGGCGCGCAAGTCGAGTGATCGCGGCAGGTGTGCCCAGCTCGGCTGCCCGAGCTAGGCTGCGGCTCAGCTCGTGACCGCGCCCTCGGCCGCGCTGCCCACGAGCTTGGCGTACTTCTGGATCGCCACGTCCACGTGTTCGTCAGCTCGAGCACCCGGCGTGTATGAGGCGAGGCGCTCGGCGATCTGCTCGTCGGTGAGCGCCACCGAGAGCGTGCGGGCATCCACGTCGAGCGTGATCTCATCGCCGTCTGCGAGCGCGCCGATCGGCCCGCCGCGGATCGCCTCCGGAGCCACGTGGGCGGCCATGAAGCCGTGGGTCGCTCCCGAGAAGCGCCCGTCGGTGATCAGCACCACGCTCTCGCCGAGGCCCTCCCCCACGATCGCCGCTGTCACGGCGAGCATCTCGCGCATGCCCGGACCGCCCGCCGGCCCCTCACCCCGGATCACGACCACGTCCCCCTCCGCGATCTCCTTGGCCAGGACCGAAGCCATCGCGGCCTCCTCGCCGTCGAACACGCGCGCGGGGCCGGCGTGCACGCGGCGCTCATGGCCGGAGAGCTTGACCACGCAGCCGTCCGGCGCGATGTTGCCGCGCAGGATCGCGAAGCCACCCGTCGGTTTGAGCGCTTCCTCGAGCGGGCGCACCACGCGCTGGCCCTCCGTCTCCTGCGCCTCGGCGGCGTGTTCGCCGATCGTGCGCCCGGTGACCGTCTGCGCGTGCTCATTGAGGACACCTGCTTCGCTCAGGCGCTTGAGCACCAGCGGCACGCCTCCGGCCTCGTACAGGTCGGTGGCCACGTAATGGCCTCCGGGCTGCAGGTCGCAGAGCAGCGGCGTGCGCTCGGAGATGCGATCGAACTCCTCGATCTGCAGCGGCACCCCCATTTCCCTGGCAACAGCCAGCAGGTGCAGCACCACGTTGGTGGAGCCGCCGCTCATGGCGGCCGCTGCGATCGCGTTCTCCAATGCCTCCTTGCTGATGACCTCGCTGGGCAGCTGGCCGCGGCGCAGGACGTCCATCACGAGCTCTCCCACCTCGACGGCCACCTGGAGCTTGCGCCCGTCCTCCGCGGGGACCATCGCCGAGCCGGCGGGCGAGATGCCGAGGACCTCGAAGGCCATTGCCATGGTGTTGGCGGTGAACTGGCCGGCGCAGGCGCCGGCGCCCGGAGAGGCGGCCTCCTCCAGTTCGTGCAGCTCCTCCTCGGTGATCTTGCCTGCGGCGTGCGCGCCGACGGCCTCGAAGACCTGCTGGATCGTGACCTGCTCGCCCTTGAACCAACCGGGGCGGATCGAGCCCCCGTAGAGCATCAGCGAGGGTATGTTCAGGCGCGCCAACGCCATCACGGTGCCCGGGATCGTCTTGTCGCAGCCCGAGATGGCGACCACCGCGTCGAAGGCGTGGGCCGAGGCCACCAGCTCGATCGAGTCCGCGATCAGCTCCCTGGAGACCAGCGAGGCGCGCATCCCCGCCGTACCCATCGTGATGCCGTCCGAGATCGCGATCGTGTTGAGCTCCATCGGCGTGCCGCCGGCCCTGCGGATGCCCTCCTTGACCTTGGCCGCCAGCACGCGGTTGTTGAAGTTGCAGGGCATCGTCTCGATCCACGAATGCGCCACGCCCACGATCGGCTTGGCCAGGTCCTCGGCCGTGTAGCCGATGCCGTGCAGATATGCCCGGGCGGCCGCGCGCTCGGGCCCCTCGGTGAGGGCACGACTGCGGTGCTTGACGTCAAAGGCTCCGGGAGGGCTCACGCGGCGCGCACATTACCGTGCCGGCCGAGCTTCGACCGCTGCGCCCGCTGTTGCTCCCAGCGGTCGAGACGTGCGAGGTCGCGGCAGACGCGCTCGGGGTCGATCTGGCGTCCCGGCAGGTGCATGTTGGCCTCACCGATCAGGCGTCGCTCGTCGGCCGTCAGCGCCATCCACTTGGCCAGCACGTCGTCCGAGTGCGGCAGTCGCGAGCTGCCGTAGGGCTTGGAGTCATCGGGAAAGGCCACGCAGTACTCGTTGAGCAGCTCCCCCGTGTCGGGCACATAGGCCACGATCGGCTTGTGCGGATAGATCAGGTAGGCGTAGGCCGCGCCCTCCCCACCGTTGCGATCGGCGAGTGCGCCCCAGACGCGCAGGAAGCCGAGGTCGCGGTACATCGACCAGTCGTGCTCGTCCACGCACGAGCGCAGCAGCGCCCGCGCGCGCTGCTCGGCGCGGCGTTCCCTGCCCGGGTCATAGCTGCCCGCCCCCGCGCTCGTCCGCAACGCCCACACATGGCGAGCACGCGCCAGGGTGTGCGCGAGCGTCGGGCGCATCAGCTCCCACACGAGCACCACGAGCACGACCGCACCAGTGCCCAGCGCGAGTGCCATCGACGCTACAGGCTGGCCCCGGGCGCGCCGCCGGCAGCCCGGGGAAAGAAGATCACGCGCTCTGCGTCACGGGGGACTTCAGCGAAGCTCTTGACCAGCTCGGCCTCGCGGCGCCCACCCGCCGTCTCGCTCGGAACCGCAGCCCACATCCCCGCGTCGAGCTCGCGGCGAAACGCCTCGATCAGCTCCTGCTCCTGCGCCGGCACCTCCACGTCGCCCTCGGCGAGCACGATCTCGCCATGACCGGGCTTCATACGCAGCAGCTTCATCGTCGCTCGATTATGGCAAACCAGCAGCGCTCGAACGCCAGTTCGTCCGCACGGCCGCGAGGTCCATCACGTCCACCGGACCCGGCCCCGCCCCCACGTCGCGCAACCCGTGCGCCACGGCCGCCCCGGCCAGCGCGCGCGCGATACGCGCAGCCTCCAGGGGCGTGCGCCCGAGCGCAAGCTGCGCCGCCAGCACCGAGGAGTGCGTGCAACCCGAGCCATGGGCGGCCCCGTCGGGGTGGCGCACGCCCTCGATGCGCACCACGCGACCGTCTCCAGCCGAGTCGAGAAAGAGGTCGCTCGCGCGCGCGCGATGCCCGCCCGTGAGCACCACGATCCGCGGACCAAGCGCCAGCACGGCCCTCGCGAGAGCCTCGGCCTCCAGATCGTCCTCATCACACCGATCCGCCTCGGCCGAGTCCCGGTGGGCTGGATCCTCGGCACGGGCCGCAGGCACGCCGGCCAGCACCCGCGCCTCGGGCAGGTTGGGGGTCAGGACGCTCGCCCGTGGCAGGATCTCGCGCACGAGCGCCTGCCGAGCGTCCTCCTGCAACAGCCGCGCGCCGGACTCCGAGACCATCACGGGATCGACCACCACCGGGGTGCCGCTCGGCAGCTCCTCGAGCGCCTGCGCGACCGCCAGCGTCACCTCGACCGTGCCCAGCATGCCGACCTTCACCGCATCCACGGTGATGTCCGCGAGCACCGCCCGGACCTGGGCGAGCACCATCTCCGGCGGGATCGGGTGGACGGCGCGCACCTCCACCGTGTTCTGCGCGGTGATGGCCGTGATCGCGCTCGTGCCGTGCACGCCACAGCGCGCAAAGGCCTTCAGGTCAGCCTGGATGCCAGCGCCGCCACCGGAGTCCGAGCCGGCGATCGTGAGCGCGGTGGCGGTCAGGAGCCCGAGGGGATCGCGGGACGGTTGCGCGCGAGGAAGATCGAGTAGCTGCCGATCGCCGTGACCAGCAGGCGCCCGTCCTCGTGGTGCACCTCGCTGCGCATCACCGCCGTGGTGCGGTTGCGACGGTCGAGCATCGTGCGGCACACGATCTCGCCCTCGACCGCCGTCTGGATGTAGTTGACCGCGATGCTGATCGTCGCGATGCGCTCCTGCTCGCTCGTCTGCGCCCACAGCGTCGAGCCCATGCAGTAGTCCACCAGCGCATACGTGACCACCCCCGACAGCAGCCCTCCCCCGTTGATCAGCTCGGGACGGATCCGCAGGCGGATCGTCTGGGGGTCCTCCCAGCGCATACCGATGAAGCGCGTGATCCCGTCCAAGGATCTCGGCCCCTCGGCGTGAAGCTTGGCTGGATCGCTGGCCACGAGCCAGGAGGCTATCCAACCGCGCGGCTCGTGCAGCGCCTCCCCTGGGCGATCGGAGACGCCGAAACGCCGAAGGCCCGCGCTCCCACACGAAGGACACACTCCTGACACAGTGAGCTCGCAAAATCGGCACAGAGTGGCCCTACGTGTCACATTCTGCGCCGTAGCGTGGAGTGCGTGTCCTGCAACGAGTGCTCGCCGCCCTCCTCGCCCCGTGCCCTCGGGCGTGTGGGCGAGGAGATGGCCGCCGCCCACCTCACCCGACTCGGCTTCGCTGTCATCGCACGCAACGTGCGCACCCGCCGCGGCGAGATCGACCTGATCGCCCATGACGGGAACGCGCTGGTGTTCGTCGAGGTCAAGACGCGCCGAGGCAGTTCGCACGGCGGGTATCTCGACCCGGCGACCACGCCTCTGGCGGGCCTGCGAAGCTCGCAGCGCTCGCGCCTGCGTCGTCTCGCGGTGGCATGGCTGAGCGAGGACCGTCCGGACAGGCCGACGGCCCGGACGATCCGCTTCGACGCCATCGGCGTCACCCTCGACCGGCGCGACCGGCTGGTGCGCCTCGACCACGTCGAAGCTGCCTGGTAGGGACTGCGCGCGCCTACAGAGCGAGCTGCTGGTAGGCCAGCGACTGAAACGACATCCGGTGCAGCGGCGAGACGCCGTTGCGAAGGATCGCCTCGCGGTGCGAGGGGGTGGAGTAGCCGACGTGCTCGGCAAAGCTCCAGCCAGGGTGCTGAATGTCGGCATGGCGCATGTAGCGGTCGCGCGTGACCTTGGCGACGATCGACGCGGCTGCGATCGCCGCGCTGGTCGCGTCGCCGTCGATGATCGCGCGCTGCGGGCGCTCGAACTCGGCCACGGAGAAGCCGTCCACGAGACACAGCACCTCCCCGCTCGCCTCGCGGGTGACACCTCGCAGGGCGTCGCGCAGCGCTGCCAGGTTCGTCTTGTGCAGCCCACGCGTGTCGATCCCGCGCACGCACCGGCACACGACGTGCACGCGCGCGGCGCTGCGCAGCACCAGCGGGTAGAGCGCCTCGCGCGCCTCAGGGCTGTGCTGCTTGGAGTCGTTCAGGGCGGCCAGCGAGCGCAGCTCCCGGGTCGTGAGCGTCTCGTAGTCGAACAGCACCCCCGCCGCCACCAGTGGGCCGGCGAGGCACCCACGTCCGGCCTCATCCGCGCCGGCCACCAGGCGAAAGCCGAGGCGGCGATCGAAGGCGAACAGGCGTTGCCCGCTTGTCGCGCGACGGCGCCTGCGCCTGGAGCGCGCCGAGGAGCCGGAGCTACGCGATGAGGCACCCGCCATCTCGTCTGCCGGCGGGACCTCGTCGCTAGAGGATCCCGATTCGATCGGGGGGCCAGTAGGTGGCGACGGCTCCGCCGATGATCCATCCCGTGGGGACCGGTCCCCAGTACCGGCTGTCGTCGGAGTCGCCACGATTGTCACCCATCATGAACCAGTGGTCGGCCGGAATCTTGATCGGCCTGAGGAAGTTGCATTCTGGGCCGCCCGTCTGAGCGCACGGGCGGATGTAGGAGTCCTTCTCGGCGACGAACGAGCTCTTGCCCGCGGCCTTGCGAAAGACGTGGCCTTCCTTGATGTACATTTCGTCGCCCGGACCGGCCACGATGCGCTTGATGAAGTTCACGCTGGCCTGCTTGGGGTTCGGCTGTGAGCAGGCCGCACCGCTCAGCCTGTTGGGAGTGCCGCACTCCTGCTGCTCGGCACCTTCCGGCGGATGAAACACCGCTATCTCACCGACGTGAGGTGTGCTGAAGTCCATGCCGATGCGGTTGACGAGCACGCGCTGGCCAACCGCGAGCGTCGGTTCCATCGAGCCGCTCGGTATCCGATAGGGCTTGATGATCCACTGCTGGATCCCCAGCGCCAGACCGAGCGCCACTGCGATGATCACGACCAGCTCGACGATCGAGCTCGTGAGCGATTTCGAGCGGTGCTTGCCGGGCTTGGCGGCGGTCTTGGCGGCGGGATTCACGCCGGCTGGTCGCCGGCGGATGCACCATCGTCGGCGCCACCGGCATCGGAGGAGGTATCGGTCGCGTCCGCCGCTGCTGGCGCGGGCGCATCGGGCGTCTGGGACTCAGCGTCCGCCTCGGCCTCATTGCCGACCTCGTCCTCCGTGGCTGACACAGCGTGTTCCTGACTGGTGCCCTCGACGACGCCACCGCCGGCCTGCTGGCCGATCTCCGATCGGTCGGCGCTGACCTCGACAACCGCCTCCTCCGCGGTCACTCCATCCGCGTCCGTAGCCTCGGTGGGCTCGTGGAGCAGACCCGGCTGAACGGCCTCTTCCGGACCCGTGTAGCGACGCTCGCGCACCCGTGCGCGCTTGCCCACCCGGTCGCGCAGGTAGTAGAGCTTCGCCCGGCGTACGTCGCCTCGTGCCGCCAGCTCGATGCGCTCGATCTTGGGGGAGTGCACGGGGAACATGCGCTCCACGCCAACGCCGAAGGACTGCTTGCGTACGGTGAACGTCTCGCGCGCGCCGTGGCCCTGGCGCTTGATCACGACCCCCTCGAAGACCTGCACACGGCGGCGCTGGCCCTCGATGACCTGGAAGTGCACCTTCACGCGGTCGCCCGGGGAGAAGTTGGGAACGCGGCGCAGCTGCGCGCGCTCAATGGTTGCGATGACGCTGCTCATGACAGAAGGAGGGCCGCGCTTTGATCGACCACTGGAGGCCCCGTGACGGAGCGCTCGGCCAGCGCGAGGCAGCAATGGTAGCGAACAGTTGGCTCGCCACGCCTCACCGGGCGGGCGCTCAGCCCTGCGAGCGCCCGCGCGCGAGATCGAGACCGCGTTCGCGGCTGCGCTCGCGCCGCCACTGCTCGACGCGCGCGTGATGCCCCGAGAGGAGCACCTCCGGCACCCGCCAGCCGCGGTACTCGGCCGGACGCGTGTAGTGGGGATACTCCGGCTGGCCCTCCAGCGCGACGCTGAAGGACTCCTCGGCGGCCGACTCCTCGTGTCCGAGCGCGCCCGGAAGCTTGCGCATGACGGCGTCGCAGAGGACCATCGCCGCCAGCTCCCCGCCGCTGAGCACGTAGCGCCCGATCGAGACGACGTCGCTTGCGAAGTGCTCGAGTATGCGCTCGTCGAAGCCCTCGTAGCGTCCGCACAGGAGCGTCAGCGCGGGCTCACCCGCGAGCTCGTCCACCAGCCGATCGTCGAGCAGCCGCCCGCCCGGGGCCAGCGCGATCACCCGCCGACGCTCACGCAGAAGCACAGGATCGACGCCATAGTGGGCACGCAGCGCGCTGTCGAGGACGTCGACGCGCAGAACCATGCCGGCGCCGCCGCCGAAGGGGGTGTCATCGACCTGCCCGCCGCTCAGCGGCGTGTGCTCGCGCACGTTCACGCACTCCAGGCTCGAGCCCGCCGCCAGCACGTTGCTGACGTGGCGCTGCGAGGAGAACCACTCAAACCACTCGGGAAACAGCGTGAATACATCGACGTTCATCGCGGCGCCTCCCCGGCTCGACCGGCGTCAGGCGGGGGCGCGCCGGGCTTCGGCGGCGTCCCGTCGAGGAAACCAGAGTCGACCTCGATCCGTCGCGCCGCCGGCTCGACTGCGCGGATGGCGTCTTTGACCATCGGGATCAGCAGCGGCGCGCCTCCGTCGGGCGGAAGCACCTCGAGCGCCTCGCAGGAGGGCAGCTCGAGCATGCTCGTGACCGTCCCCAGCAGCCGCTCGCCGTCGATGACCGCGCAGCCCTCGAGTTCGTGCGCCCACCATTCGCCCTCCTCGAGCTTGGGGGCGTGGCTGGCGTCGACGGCCAGCTCGCAGCCGCGCAGCACCTCGGCCGCCTCGCGATCCTCGACGCCATCCAGACGCACGATCGGGCGCCGCTCTGTTCCGGCGCGGCGCACGATCGCCGCGGTGCGCCCCGACACCGTCACCTCTGTCCCGAGACTCAGCAGTCGTGCCCGCGGGCGGGTCACATAGAAGCTTCCATCCAGGCCATGGGGGCGCCCGACCCGTCCCACCGCCATGCTCGCCGGAGCGTCCTGCGCCGGGGCGCCATGCTCGACCTCGCCTCGCTCGCCGGTCAATCGACGATGTCGAGGAGCACGTGGCTTCCCTCGCCGGCCGCAGCTGCTTTGACAACGGTGCGCAGCGCGTGAGCCGTGCGCCCGCCCCGGCCGATCACCCTGCCGTAGTCCTCCGCCGCCACGCACAGCTCGAGCACGATCGTGCCGCCATCCTCCTCGAACTGCTCGACCGCAACCGCGTCCGGGTCGTCGACCAGGCCTTCGGCGAGGTATTCCAACAGGCGCTTGGGATTATCGGTGGGCATCTCGGTGGCGCCCGGCGGGCCGCTAGCCGGTCCGGGTCTCGATGCCCTGTATGCGCAGCAGCTTGCGTACCGTATCCGTCGGTTGGGCACCACGCGCCAGCCAGTTGCGCGCCCGCTCCTCGTTTATCACGATCGTCGAGGGGTTCGTCTGCGCGTTGTAGTGGCCGATCGTCTCGATCACGCGACCGTCGCGCGGAGAGCGCTGATCGGCAACGACCACACGCCACATCGGGTCCTTCTTGGCGCCCACTCGCGTGAGCCTGAGCCTGACTGCCACGGTTTCCTCTCTGGTGCTGAACGAAGTCTCGAGGTGTCTCAGCGAACGCTCTTGGACTGGAGCGTCATGCACATCGAGCCATAGAGCTTAGACGGTGCGCCGCCGGGGCGCAGAATCGGATCGTTGCGTGGTGCGGCGCACCTCAGCGCGCGTTACGCATCAGCGCGCCGATATCAGGCATCTTGCCGCGCCCCACCTGGCGCATCACCTTGCGCATCTGGCCGAACTGCTTGACCAGTTTGTTGACCTGCTGGACGTTGGTGCCCGATCCCCGTGCGATGCGCAGCCGGCGCGAGCCCTTGATCAGCTCTGGGCGGCGGCGCTCTTCAGGGGTCATCGACAGGATGATGGCCTGGATCCGGTCGAGCTCGCGCTCGTCCACCTTCATGTTCTTCAGCTGCTGGCCGCCGAAGCCGGGGATCATGCCCAGCAGGCTGGTCAGGGGTCCCATTTTGCGGATCATCTTGAGCTGGTCGAGGAAGTCGTCGAGCCCGAACTCGTTGCGCCTGAGCTTGCGCTCGAGCTCGCGCGCGTCGCCCTCGTCGAACTGCTGCTCGGCCTTCTCGATCAGGCTCATCACATCGCCCATCCCGAGAATCCGCTGGGCCATGCGATCGGGGTGGAAGCGCTCGAACTGCTCGAGCTTCTCCCCGGTCGAGGCGAACAGGATCGGCTTGCCCGTGACCGCCTTCACCGACAGCGCCGCGCCCCCTCGCGCATCCCCGTCGAGCTTGCTCATCACCACGCCGTCGAACTGCACAGCCTCGGCGAAGCTCTCGGCGACGTTGACGGCGTCCTGCCCGGTCATGGCATCGACCACGAGCAACACGTCGGTCGGTTTGACCGCGTCGCGGATCCGCACGAGCTCGGCCATCAGCTGCTCGTCCACGTGTAGACGGCCGCTCGTGTCCACGATCAGCACGTCCTTGCCCTCGCTCCTGGCCCGCTCCAGTGCCCAGGAGGCGATCTCGACGGGATCGCTGTCGGGGGTGGGTGGGCCCTGGTGATAGACGGCTGCTCCCGCCTGCGCGCCGACCTTCACCAGCTGATCGACTGCCGCCGGGCGGTACACGTCACATGCCGCCACCGCCACCGAGGAGGAGTGCTCCTCGCGCAGGTAGCGCGCGAGCTTGGCTGTCGCGGTCGTCTTGCCCGAGCCCTGCAGCCCCGCCATCAGGATCACGGTCGGCGGACGCGAGGAGAAGCTGAGCCCGGCCGAGGCGCCGCCCATCAGCTCCGTGAGCTCCTCGCCCACGATCTTGACGACCTGTTGACCGGGGTTGAGCTTGCCGATCACATCCGCGCCGAGGCAGCGCTCCTTCAGCTGCGCGGTGAACTGCCGCACGACCTTGAAGTTGACGTCTGCCTCGAGCAGCGCGAGGCGGATCTCGCGCATCGCCCCATCGATGTCCTGCTCGGTCAGGGTGCCGTGCTGGCGTACCTCAGAGAGCGTTGCCTGGAGCTTCTCCGCGAGCGAGTCGAACATGACCGCCTGATTCTCGCAGCCGCCGTGCCCGGGTCAGGCGCAGCGCGATTTGGCCGCGCTCAGCGGCCCGCGGAGGGGGGCAGTGGCCGCGGCGGCGCCTCCGGCGGGCCGTCCTTGGGCTCGACGCGGCGCGCGAGCGCCTCGCCGATGCCCCCGAACGCCTGGGCGAACTCGGAGGGCACGACGAACACCTTGTTGGCGTCGCCTTCGGCCAGGGAGGGCAGCATCTGCAGGTATTCGTAGCTGAGCAGCTCGCGATCCGGTTTGCCCTCGTGAATCGCCGTGAAGACCGTGTCGATCGCCTTCGCTTCGCCCTGCGCGCGCAGGATCGCCGCCTGACGCTCACCCTCCGCGTCGAGGATGGCGGCCTGCTGGGCACCCTCGGCGTTGAGGACGGCCGCCTGCTTGGCGCCCTCGGCTGTGAGGATCTGCGCCTGCTTCTCGCCTTCGGCCGTCAGGATCGCCGCGCGGCGGTCACGCTCGGCGCGCATCTGCTTCTCCATCGCGGTCCTGATGTCCGCCGGCGGGTCGACCGACTTGATCTCCACCCGGTTGATCCGTATGCCCCACTTACCCGTCGCCTCGTCCAGGACGACGCGCAGCTCGGTGTTGACGTTCTCGCGCGCCGTCAGCGTGGCCTCGAGCGACAGCCCGCCGATCACGTTCCTGAGCGTCGTGACCGTCAGCTGCTCGATCGCCTGCAGCGGGTTGGCGATTTCATAGGTTGCCGAGCGTGGGTCGGTGATCGTGAAGTAGAGAACGGTCTCGATGCCCACCACGACGTTGTCTTCGGTGATGACCGACTGCGGCGCGAAGTTGACCACCTGCTCGCGCAGGTCGACCAGCGGCTTCACGCGGTCGATGAACGGCGTGACGATCGTCAGGCCGGGCTCCAGCGTGCGGCTGTATCGGCCCAGGCGCTCGACCACTCCCGCCCGCGCCTGAGGGATCACGCGGATGGAGCGCGAAGCGACGATCAGCGCGAACACGACGATTACGGCGATGACGATCAATGCGGCCATGGGACGGAATTCCTTTCTCGTGACTTACCGAGAGCGTACCCCTATTGGATCGTGCATCTCGATGACACCCCGCCCCTGAGGCGGGCGCGGGCCATCGGCCGGCTCAGTGCATGACCAGGGCCGTGGCTCCGCGAATCTCGACGACCTCGACGCGGTCACCCGCGTCGATCACCTCATCCTCGTCGTAGCTGCGAGCGGTCCACACCTCCCCGCCCTCGATCCGCACGCAGCCGACGCCCTCGTCGTTTGCGATCCGCTCGAGCACGGTGGCGCGCTTGCCGACCAGCGCCGCGGCGCCGGTGCGGATGGCGGGCGGCAACCGGCGGTGACGGCGGGCCACCGGGCGCAGCGTGCCCACCACGATCACCGAGGCGAGCACGAACACGATCGCCGAGAGCAACGTCCCCACGCCCAGGAGGCTCACGACGCCGGCCAATGCCGCCCCGAGGGCGAAGGGGAGCAGATACAGCCCTCCCTGGTGCATCTCGCCGATGCCGAGGACGGCGGCCGCTACCAGCCAGAGAATCCACATAGGTGCAGGTTAGCTCTCGGCGATCAGGGCACGGGCGAAGTCGTCTGGATCGAACGGCCGCAGGTCCTCGACGGACTCTCCCACGCCGATCAGCTTCACGGGCAGCGCGAGCTCTCGCGCGATCGCCAGCGCGATGCCTCCGCGAGCGGTTCCGTCGAGCTTGGTGAGCACCACGCCGCTGACGTGCGCGGTCTCGGCGAACAGCTTTGCCTGACGCAGGCCGTTCTGGCCCGTGGTGGCGTCGATCGTGAGCAGGGTCTCGTGCGGCGCTCCCTCGAGCTGGCGCTCGATCACCCGACGCACCTTGCCGAGCTCGCCCATCAGGTCCTCCTGGGTGTGCAGGCGCCCGGCGGTGTCCACGATCACCACGTCCACGCCCCGGCTGCGCGCCTGGGCGATCGTCTCGAAGGCGACCGCGCCCGGGTCCGAGCCCTCCGCTCCCGTGACGATCTCGCAGCCGGCGCGCTCGGCCCAGCCTTCCAGCTGCTCGGCGGCGGCGGCGCGAAAGGTGTCGGCCGCGCCCAGCAACACGCTGACTCCCAGCTCGTTGCGCAGGTGCCACGCGAGCTTGCCGATCGTGGTCGTCTTGCCGGTGCCGTTGACGCCGACCGCCATGATCACCGTCGGCTTGGCGCGGATGTCGATGCGAGCCTCCCCCACGCGGGCGGTGTCCGCAAGCAGCTCGATCAGCCGCTCGCTGAGCGCTTGGCCGCCGTCGAGCTTGCCGGACAGCGCCTCCTCCTCCAGCGTCGCCACGACGGACGCGGTGGTGCTCGCGCCGACGTCGGCCATGATCAGCGCCTCCTCCAGGCGTTCCCATGTCTGCTCGTCGAGCTCCCCGAACAGCGTCGCCTGGATCTCTGAGCCGAGCGCCTGGCGGGTCTTGGCCATGCTCTCGCGCAGCCGGCGGAACAGCCCTCCGCGCTGGCGTCCACCCTCTCCCCCGCCATCCCGGCCGCCGCGGGACCCGTCCGGGGCGCCCTCTGCGGCGGGCCCGTCGGTTATGAACAGATCGCTCCAGTCGCGGGCCACGGGCCGCGCGACGATAGCAGCGCCGCGGTCAGGCGACCTCGGCCACGTCTGGCGCCTGCTCCTCGGCGGGCAGGCGACGAGAGAGCACCTTCGAGACCCCGTCCTGCCCCATCGAGATCCCGTACAGCCAGTCGGCTGCCTCCATCGTGCGCTTCTGGTGTGTGATCACGATGAACTGCGCGCGGCCCGAGTAGCGCCGCAGCAGCGCCAGGAAGCGATCGAGGTTGAGGTCGTCGAGCGCCGCCTCGACCTCATCGAGGATGTAGAAGGGACACGGGCGGGCGAGGAACACCGCGAACAGGAACGCGAGCGCGGTCATCGACTTCTCCCCTCCGGAGAGCAGGGACAGGCGCTTGGTCGCCTTGCCGGCTGGGGTGATCTCGATCTCCACCCCCGGCAGCTGCTCCTCCTCGCCACGTATCTCCGCCTCGCTCTCGGCCTCGGCCGCCGCCTCGATCGCCTCGGCATCCTCCGCGCCTGGCGGAAGCGGCTGGCCACCCAGCACCGGACGCGGGCCCTGTTCGTCGGCGACGAGCCTCAAGCGACCCGAGCCGCCGGGAAAGACGTCGCCCACGAGCTCCTCGAAGTTGCGCGCGGCGGCCTGAAAGGTCTCCTCGAAGGTCTCCTGGATCTGGCGGTCGGTCTCGCGGATCACCCCGCGCAGCTCACGCAGCGCCGTCTCGAGGTCGGTCCGCTGGCTCTCCAGCTCCTCGACGTGCTCGAGCGCCTCGGAGTACTCCTCCTGGGCGAGCGGATTGACGGGACCGAGCTGCTCGCGCCTGCGGGTCAGCCGCTCCACGCGAGTGCGCAGCGCCGCGGCGGCCTCCTCGTCCAGTCGCTCGGGGGCGGGCGCGTCCTGCGCCTGAGCTGCGTGCTCCTCGGGGTGGGACTGCTGCTCGCCGGCACGCCCGCCCTCCTCGGCCTCCTGCGCCCCCAGGCCGAGGCGCTCGGTCACGGTCTTCAGCTCGAGCTCGGCCTCAGCTGTCTGGTCGCGCAGGCGCTGAGCCGCCACCTCGGCGGCGGTCACGGTCTCGCCGGCTGCGCGCAGCGCCGCCTGGATCTCGGCCTCGGCGGCTGCGCAGCTGCGCAGCTCGGCCGTCATCGACTCGCCCGCCTGGCGATCGGCCGCGAGCTCTCCCTCGAGCTGGAGGACACGGCCCTCGACCGCCTCGACGGCCTGCTGGAGCGCCGCGGCCAGACGCTGCGCCAGTGGGACAGTCGTCCTGTCGGAGGCGATCTGAGCGCGCAGGCGCTCCATGCGGGCGTGGCGCTCGAGTCGTTCGCGCTCGACGCGCTCGAGCAGCCTGCGCTCGGCCGCCAGCTCGCCCTCGAGCTCGGCCTTGCGCACGGCCAGCGGACCATCCGCGGGCGCCGTGCGGCGCTGCTCGATCAACCAATCCGTGCGCCGCACCAGCTCGGCGGTCTCCGACTGTCCTCGCTCACAGCCGCGCAGCGCGTCCTCGGCCCTCGTGCGAGCCTCTTCTGCCGTGCGCAGCTCCTGCGCCGCCCGCTCGGAGGAGCCACGGGCCGCGTGCTCTGACTGAGCCGCCTGCTCGGCGGCCGCGATCAGCCGGTCGCGTTCGTTGCGCCGCGCGAGCACGCGCTCGGTGCCGCCCTCGCTCAGCTGGCGGACCTCGCCCCAGGAGCCAAACCAAACCCGACCGCTGCGTGTGGTCGCGATCCCCGAGAAGTCGTGCGGAAGCTCCTCGAGGCGCTCGACCACCCAGGCGTCGGCCAGCAGACGCGCGGCCAGACCGAGCACCTCCGGCGTCCCGCTGAGGAGATCGATCAGCCTGAGCGCTCCCGCCACGGGCTCGGGATGCTCGCGTGATCGCTCGCGAGCATCCGGCTCGATGCCGGACAGCAGGGCAGTGCCCCCGTCGGGCCCGGCTCGATCGAGCAGCGCCTCGGCTCCAGGGACGTCGCTCACGAGCGCCGCGTCGAGGCGCCCGCCGAGCGCTGCCGCGAGCGCCAGCTCGTAGCCGTCCTGGACGCTCAGCTCCTCGCTCAGCGCCCTCGCGGACCCCTGCTCCGCGCGGCTGCTGACGCGCGCATGACCACGCAGGAACTGGTTGGCGGCCGCGAGCTCGGCGCCCACCCGGGCTGCCTCGCGCCGCGCGTCCTGGACGGCGCGCTCGGCGACCGTGAGACGCTCGCGCGCCGCGTCGGCCTCGGCGTCCGCCTGCACGCGCGCCGCGCGGGCCTTCTCGACCTCGGAGGCGACCTCGGCCACGAGCGCGCGCTGGCTCTCGCGTTCCTGCGCCAGCTGGGCGATCTCGCGCTCGATCTCCTGCTCGCGGCCGGCTTCGATCTCGGCGAGCTCGGCTTCGAGTGCCGCTATCCGCTCGGCGCCGTCTGCCACGCGGCTACCCTCGCCCTCCTCGCTGCCGTGGGCCGCGATGCCCTCCAGCTCGGACTCGAGGCGCTCGATCCGACGTGCCAGGGCCTGCGCCCCCGCACCGACCTGCTCGGCGCGCAATCCCAGACGCTCATGCGCGGAGCGCGCCTCGTACACCCGCCGCGAGAGAGCGTCGTGGCGCTCGGCGCGCTCGGACAGCGCGCGCTCGGCCTGGCCGCGGCGGTCGATCGTCTCCTGCAGCCTGGACTCGATCACGCTGCGCGTCGCGCGAGCCTCAGCGACGCTCCGCTCGGCGGCCTGAAGCTCGGCGCGACAGGCGCGGCTGGCGTCGCGCGCGAGCTCCAGGCGCGCCTGCAGGATCTGGCGCTCGAGTCGCTCGTGCAGCTCGGCCGCTTCGGCCTGGCGCTTGAGCGGGCGCAGACGGGTCCGCGCCTCGCGCTCGATGTCGAGCGCGCGATCGAGGTTCTCCTGCGTGCGCTCGAGCTTCAGCTGGGCGCGACGCCGACGCTTGCGGTGCTTGCCGAGCCCCGCTGCCTCCTCGATCAGAAGCCTGCGCTCGCGAGGCTTGGAGGTGACGATCGCATCGACGCGGCCCTGGGAGATGACCGAGTGGGTCTCCTTGCCGAGGCCCGTGTCGGAGAGCACCTCGATCACATCCGTGAGCCGGCAGCGCGCGCCGTTGAGCCGGTAGCCGCCCTCGCCGTTTCGGTCCAGGCGCCGCATGATCGAGATCTCGCTCAGAGGCAGATCGACCGTCCCGTCGGAGTTGTCCAGGACGATCTCCACCTCGGCCGCGCTGCGCGGCTGCACCCCGTGGCCGCCCCCGAAGATCACATCCTGCATCGACTGGCCACGAATCGCCAGTGGCGACTGCTCGCCCATCGCCCACAGCACCGCGTCGGTGACGTTGGACTTGCCCGAGCCGTTCGGGCCGACCACGACGCTCACGCCCTCGCCGAAATCCAGGCGAGTCCGGTCGGGGAACGACTTGAAGCCGCTGAGCGTCAGCGACTTCAGGCGCATGCGCCCTCCACCTCCGGCATCTGCCACGCGCCTGCGCTCATGGCTCGCCGGCCAGCTGCTCGACGGCTGCGCGCGCGGCCTCCTGCTCGGCCTGCTTCTTGCTCCTGCCGCTGCCCGCCCCGAGCTCGCGACCGTCCACGCGCGCAACCACGGCGTAGGTGCGCTCGTGCGGTGGCCCTTCCTCGCCCGTGATCTCGTAGACGACCTCCGCGCCCCGTCGCGCGAGCAGCTCCTGCAGCGCTGACTTGAAGTCCACGGGGTTCTCCAGCGCCTCCTCGATCTCTGGGGTGAAGGCCTCGACCACGGCTTCCGCCGTCCGCTCGTAGCCGGCCTGCAGGTAGCAGGCCCCGATCACGGCCTCGATCACCGATGCGAGCACGCGCTCGGTCGCCACCAGCGCCGCAACCCCCTCGCGCACCCCCGGCGGCGCAGCGGCCCGCAGACGCTCGGGCAGTCCCAGGCGTTCCGCCACGGCCCTGCAGGAGACCCCGGAGACCGCCTGGGCGCGGATCTTGGTGAGCCTGCCCGCACCGAAGCGCTCGGCCTCCAGCCGTGGGTACAGATAGGTGGTGACGGCCAGCGCGAGCACGCTGTCGCCGAGGAACGCCAGGCGCGTGTAGGAGTCGCTGCGGCGCTCGCTCCAGGACGCGTGCGTGAACACCTGGCGTGCCAGGTCCTCCGGCAGCTCCTCCAGGAGGTCCGCCAGCAGCATCATCGCCCCGTCGCCTTTCGTCTTCCACCACGCTCGCATGGACGCGCAGGACAAGCTGGGCAAGGACGCAGGGAGCGTGGCGTACCGATCGTCGATCGACGGGATCGCCGATCGGCCAGCACGCGAGCGAGCGAGGACGCTGATCCGGCGCCGTCATGCGCTTTCATGCGCATCGGCGGTCCCCTGGCCCTGGTGGACCAGAACGAAGTCCACCGCCTGGCCGACCGTGAGGATCTGGGCGGCCTGCTCGTCTGACATGCTCACGCCATAGGTGTCCTCGAGCTCCTGCACGAGCGTATAGAGGTCAAGCGAGTCCGCCTCGAGATCCTCCTTGAAGCGGGTCTCCTCGGCGATCCGCTCGACCTCCACGTCGAGCTCGTCGGCGAGGTGGGCGCGGATCAGCTCGAATATGGGCTCGCGGGCGTCGCTCATCCTGCCTCGCGCAGGCTAGCGTCCGGCGCGGACACCGGGGCGCGCTTGAGCGCCCCCGCCTGCTCGAGCGCGCGGTGGGTCTGGCCGACCACGTCCTCGCGCGCCCCCTGCTGGGCGCGCATGATCGCCTGCGCAAAGCCGGCGCGCGTGAAGCGGCCATGCGGCACGACGCCAAGGCGGCGCAGGCCGAGCAGGTAGGCGCCGCCGTTCGCCTCCGGATCGATCTCGTCGCGGAACCCGCGCAGGGCGCCGCGCAGCAGTGCGCCGCCGAGCTTGGCGCGCGCGGAGGACATCGCGGCCTCGCGGATGGCCCCGAGCATCGTCTGCGACACCGCCTCCATCAGCTTCAGGGCGACGTTGCCGGTGAAGCCGTCCGTCACGATCACGTCGGCGACACCGCCCATCACATCGCCCCCCTCGACGTTGCCGACGAACTCGAACGCGTCCAGACCCTCCTCGACGCGCCGGGCCAGCTCGGCATGGGACTCGACCACCAGGGCGCTGCCGCGCTGGGACTCCTCGCCATTGGACAGGAGCCCCACGCGTGGACGCGCCACCCCCAGCACCACCCGCGCGAGCGCCGCACCCATGAACGCGAACTGCACGATGTGCTCTCGCCGCGCCTCGGCATTGGCCCCCACGTCGAGCAGCGTCACCGGATGATGGGGAACCGGGAGCGGGATCGCCAGGGCTGGGCGGTAGACGCCGCGAGCGCGTTTGATGTTGAACGTCCCGGCCGCGAGCGCCGCGCCCGTGCCACCGGCGCAGACGAGCGCCTGAGCGCGACCGTCGGCCACCGCGCGCGCGGCCTGCACGATCGAGGACTCGGGCGTGCTGCGCGCCGCCTTCACCGGATCGGCGGCCTTGGCGATCGAGATCGGAGCGTCGACGATCTCGACGCCCGCAGGCATATCCCCGAGCTCGCCCGCGGGACCGAACAGCAGCACCCGCGCTCCCCGAGCGGCAGCGATCGCGGCTCCGGCAGCCACCTCGCCCGCGCCGAGATCGGCGCCGTTGCAGTCAACGGCCACCACAGGCTGCTGTGCCTCCTGCGGCGGAGGCGAAGCCGTGAGGGACGAGGTCCCCGGCGTCACCGCGGGTTAGTCGTGGTCGTGGTCGTGCTCGTGATCGTGTGCTGTCGAGCTCACGATCTCACGGCCGGCGTAGGTGCCGCAGACCGGGCACACGCGATGCGGACGGCGCGGGCTGTGGCACTGCGGGCATGCGTTGAGCGCGGGCGCGCCGATCTTGTGCTGCGCGCGGCGCTGGGCCGTGCGGCTGTGGGATTGCTTTTTCTTGGGTACCGCCATCGGGCACAAAAGGCTACCAGGGTGCAGGCGGAGGTCATCTGCGCCTACTCCAGCTTCAGCTCCCGCAGCTTCGCCCAGCGCGGATCGGGAGCGGACTCGTGGTGGTGCTCGGGACCGGCCTGGTTGACGTCCGCGGCGCATATCGGGCACAGCCCGGCGCAGTCCTCGCGGCAGAGGATCTTCGCCGGCAGCGCGAGCGCGAGCGCGTCCCGCGCCCAGGCGGTGAGGTCGAGCGACTCGTCCCGCACATAGGGGCTGTCCAGCTCCTCGCCTTCCCCGGGCCGATCGACCTCGCGCGCGTCCACCTCGATCTGGGGCGCGGCGGTCTTCAGGCAGCGCACGCATGGCCCGCTGAGCGCCGCCGTGAAGCGCAGCCGCAGCGCGTAGCCGCCGCCGGTCATCCGCGAGATCGTCAGCTCGACCGGCACCTGCGCGGGCTCGGCCTGGTAGCGCTCGCTGCCGAGCGTCAGCGGCTCGATCGGAACCTCGAGCTGCAGCCGGCGTCCCTCCCCGGCGCTCAGGCGCAGTCCCGCGAGATCGAAGTCGTGTTTGACGATCGGGGAGCGCTCCGCTGCCATGGCCATCAGGCTAGCGACGCGCAGGCTCGGCGTCGGCGCTCGGACTCTAGGTCTCGGGGTGTTTGTGCAGCTCGCGCTTGAGGATCTTGCCGGTTGCGTTGCGCGGCAGTTCGGCGAGAAAGACGATCTCACGGGGCACCTTGTAGCGCGCGAGGTTCTGCTTGACGTAGGCCTTGATCTGCTCCTCGTCGAGCTTGATGCCGTCGCGGGGAACGACGAAGGCCTTCAGGCGCTGTCCGAACTCCTTGTCGTTGACCCCAACCACGGCCGCCTCCTCGATCTCGCCGTGGTCGGCCAGCAGATCCTCGACCTCGCGGGGAAAGACGTTCTCGCCCCCGCTGACGATCATTTCATCGTCGCGACCGTCAACGAACAGGCGCCCGCCCGCGTCGAAGTGACCGACGTCCCCGGTGCTCATCAGGCCTCGCACGATCTCCTTGCCGCCGCCACCGGTGTAGCCGTCGAACATCATCTCGTTGGCCACGAAGATGCGCCCGCCCTGCGCAGAAGGAACCTCGCGCCCGTCGGCGTCGAGCAGCTTCACGACCGTCCCGATCGGCGGGCGCCCGGCCGTGCCCGGCGCGGCGCGTAGATCCTCGGGTGTGGCGATCGTCGCCCACGCGACCTCGGTCGAGCCGTAGAGGTTGTAGAGGATCTCGCCGAAGGTGTCCATCGCACGCGTCGCCATCTCGCCGGGAAGCGCCGAGCCGCTGAGCGCGATGATCTTCAGCGCGCGCAGGTCATAGCGGGCGATCGTCTCTGAGCCGAGATCGAGGATCCGCTGCAGCATCACGGGCACGAGCGCCAGCGCCGTGGCACGGTGCTGGGCGCAGGCCCTGAGCGTGTCCTCGGGGTCGAACTTGCGCCGCAGCACCAGCGTCGAGGCGAGCGGCAGCGCGAGCGTGAAGTGCGCGAAGCCCCAGGAGTGAAACATGGGCGCGGCGATCATCGTGGTCTCGCGAGCGCGCAGGGGGATCTTCGAGAACAGCGCCGCCACCGGCTCCAAGGAGTCGGGCTGCTTGCGCGCGGCGCCCTTGGGCGCGCCGGTGGTTCCCGAGGTCAGGATCACCACGCGGCCTTTCTCCGCCGGCGGACTCGGGTCGGTGCTGTCCCCGCGCGCGATCAGCTCCTCGAGCAGCGGATCCGCCGGGGCCCCGGCGGGACCGCTCCCGGGTGCGCGCGGCTCGCTCCAGGCGATGAAGCGCATGCGCGACGCTGCGCCGTCACGGACGAGCTCTGCGAACTCCTCGTCGTAGATCACCGCCAGGGGGTCCTCGCGGGCGAGCACGTCTGTGATCTGCGGGCCGGCGAAGGCCGTGTTCAGATAGAGCGCGCTGGCGCCGAGCTTGGAGCATGCGACCGTCGCCTCGACGAAGCCGCGGTGGTTGCGGCACATGATCGCCACGCCGTCCTGCTCTGAGATCCCCTCGCTGGCGAGCTCGTTGGCGAGCGCGTTGGTGCGCCTGTGCGCCTCCTCGAAGGTGAGCGTGCCGCGCTCGTCCACGATCGCCGCCCGGTGCGGGTAGCGGATCGCCGAGCCCGCATAGGCCGCCGCGGGCGTGGGCCCCCAGCGGCGCAGGGCCGACAGCGCGCGGACGGCCTTGTCGGGCCGGACGGGCTCGATCATGCCCGTATCGAGCAGGGTCTTGGCTACGTGGAGCTTGTACCTGACCGTCTGAACGTTCACGTGTGGAGCTTATGCGACGCCCACGGGCTCGAACACGCGAGCGCGAAAGGCGCGGCTCGCTAGCTGACTTCGGCGGGCTCGTCCTTGCCCTGCAGACGCTCGCGTCCGCGCTGGACGGCCGCGATGAACTTCGAGAGGTTGATCTCGAGCGTGTTGAGGATCTCGTCGGCGTAATCCTCGGCGCCGAGACGGATCTCGCGCTCGCGGGCACGGGCGTCCTCGACTATGTCCTCGGCCGCCCGCTCGGCCTGCTTGGTGACCTCCTCCTCGCCCACCAGGCGCTCCTGACGCTCGCGTGCGTCCTTGATGATGCGCTCGGCCTCCTTCTTGGCCTCGGCGAGCATCTCCTGGCGCTCCTTGACGATCCAGCGTGCCTGCTTGATCTCCTCGGGGATCGTCGCGCGCATCTGGTCGAGGATGTCGTAGATCTCCTCCTTGTCCACCCGCACGGAATCGCTCAGGGGAATGGTCTTGGCGTTGTGCACCAAGTCATCGAGCTTGTCTATGAGTACCAGGACATCCACTAGGAGCCATCCATTTCGTCAGCGTTTCAGCTCTTCCTGCAAGCGCCGGGCCACCTCATCTGGGACCAGATCGTCGATTCGGCCCCCAAACGTGGCGAGCTCCTTGACGCCGCTCGATGACAGGAAACTGTACTGCGGGCTCGCCATCAGGTACACGGACTCGATTTCAGGGTCCTGGCGGCGGTTGAGCTGATTCATCTCCAGCTCGTACTCGAAGTCGGAGATCGCACGCAGGCCCTTCACGATCGCGCGAGCGCCAACCTCGCGTGCGAAGTCGACCACGAGCGTCGAGAACGGCGCCACGCGCACCGTATCCAGACCGAGGCCGACGAGCGCACGCTCGATGAAACCCACCCGCTCATCGATGCCGAACAACGCGCTGCTCTTGCGCACCGAGCGGTTGACCACGGCGACCACCACTTCGTCGTAGAGGTTGGCCGCGCGGCGGATCACGTCGAGATGCCCGTTGGTGATCGGGTCGTAGCTGCCCGGGCACACGGCTATTGCGTTCTCAGGTCGTGTCATCGTTGGCGGTGGATTGTGATCGAAGTGTCGCCGTAGCGTCGTTGGCGCTCGACCTCCACGTCGAGCTCGAGCGGCGAGCGCCGGTCGCTCTCGACGACTATGCGCGCCCCGGGTGCCAGGAGCGACGGCAGCACCGCCGAGAGCTCCTCTCCCAATTCGTGCGCACGCGCATACGGAGGGTCGATGAAGAGCAGATCGTATGTCTCTTTGCGGCCACGTGCGCTCCGCAGGGCCGCCAGCGCGTCGGTGCGGCGCACCTCGACCGCGCTCGAGTCGATCCCGAGCGCGCCCAGATTGCCCTCGAGCACCGCCACCGCGCTGCGCTCGCGCTCCACGAACACGGCCCGCCGCGCCCCGCGCGAGAGCGCCTCGATTCCGAGCGCGCCGCTGCCGGCGAACAGGTCCAGCACCACAGCGTCCTCGAGGTCTCCGAGCATCGAGAACAGCGCCTCACGGACGCGATCGGAGGTTGGCCGCGTCGAGGAGCCGGCGGGCGCCTTCAAGCGCCTGCCACCGAGGCGTCCCGCGATCACACGCATGCCCAGACGGTAACGGCGAGCCGGGGCTAGACGGAGATCGGCTCGAGCTCCTCGCCCTCGAGCCTGCGCGCCAGCTCGAGCCCGAGCAGGGCGTGCTCGGGCCTGCCCAGCTCGGGATCGCCGGCGATGATCGCCTCGGCCTGCGCTCGCGCCAGCTCGAGCAGCGCAGCGTCCTCGGGCAGACGCGCGACCCGGAAGTGACCGAGGCCGGACTGGCGCGTTCCCGTCAGCTCGCCCTCGCTGCGCATCTCCAGATCGATCTCGGCGAGGCGAAAGCCGTCGGAGTGCTCCACCAGCGCGCGCAGGCGGGTGCCGGCGCCGGCACCGTGGGGTCCCACCAGCAGGCAGCTGGAGCGATGCTCGCCCCGTCCCACACGGCCGCGCAGCTGGTGCAGCTGGGAGATCCCGAAGCGCTCCGCATTCTCGATCAGCATCACGGTGGCGTTGGGCACGTCGATCCCGACCTCGATGACCGTCGTCGCCACGAGCACTTCGGCGCGGCCCGAGGCGAACGCCGCCATCGCCTCCTGCTTCTCACGCGTGCGCATGCCTCCATGCAGCAGCGCCAGCTCATGGCCCTGCAGCTCGCCGTCGCGCAGGCGCGCGAGCTCGGCCGTGGCGGCGCGCATCACCGCCGGCGAGGCCGGGCCGAGAGCGCCGGGCTCGCCCGCCGGCACCTCCTGCGGCTCCTCGATCAAAGGGCAGACCACATATGCCTGCCTGCCGGCCGCGAGCTCTGAGCGCACGAGCTCATAGGCCCGTGCGCGCTCCTCCTCCCCGCGTACCAGCCGCGTGTCGATCGGCTGGCGCCCGTTGGGCAGCTCGCGCAGCTTGCTGGTGTCCAGGTCCGGGTAGCGCGCGAGCGCTAGCGTGCGCGGAATCGGGGTTGCTGTCATGTGCAGCGTGTGCACGGGGTTGACGGCGGTGTCGGTCGGGCTGCGTTCCCCGAGCGCCGCGCGCTGGCGCACCCCGAAGCGATGTTGCTCGTCGATCACGGCCACGGCCAGGGAGCGGAAGCGCACGTCGGGCTCGATCAGCGCATGCGTGCCGACGATCAGCGAGAGCTCCCCGCTGGAGAGCTTGGCAAGCACGTCCCGGCGCCGACGCGCCGGGGTAGAGCCACTCAACAACGCCGCCGCGACCGGCTCGGCGCCGAGCAGCCGCTGCAGCGTCGCGAAGTGCTGCTCGGCCAGCGTCTCGGTCGGCGCCATCAGCGCCGCCTGGCGGCCATGCTCGACGGCGCGCAGCATCGCGTAGAGCGCGACGACGGTCTTGCCGCTGCCTACCTCCCCCATCAGCAGCCGCTGCATCGGGGTCGGCTGAGCGAGATCCCCGCGGATCGCATCCATCGCCCTGGTCTGATCCCCCGTGAGCGCAAACGGCAGCCCGCCGTGCAGCCAGCGCTCGGTCAGCGAGGGGGCATCGTCTAGCACCGCCGCCCCGAGCTGTGAACGGCGTCTGGCGCGGCGACGCAGGAACAGCAGCTGGGTCAGGAGCATCTCCTCGAAGGCCAGCCGCCGGCGACCGGTCTCCACCTCATCGCGCGTGCGCGGAAAGTGCATGGCGGCCAGGGCGCTGGAGCGGTCGGGCAGCCCCTCGGTCACGCGCGTGGCCGCCGAGAGCGCCTCGGTGACGTCGTTCAGGCTGTTGCGCGCGCCCTGCACCAGCGTGAGGATCTGGGTCGAGGTGATCCCGTCGGCCGCCGGATAGTGGGCCACCGCCGCTCTGTCCGCAGAATCGGCGGTGGGGCGCTCGGACGTGGGCTCGGCAGCCAGCGCGTGGTGGGAGACGCCAAATCCGCCCCGTCCGTCGGCCTTGCCGTGCAGCAGCAGGCGAGTGCCAGGCGGATAGCGCTCCACCAGCCACGGCTGGTTGAAGAAGGTCGCGCGCATCGTCCCGGTGGCGTCGAAGACCCTGGCCTCGACCAGCGGCCGCATGCCTCGCCGTCGCACCGGCCGCGCGGCGATGCTCCTCACCTCGACCGCCACCGTGGCCTGCTCGCCGGCTGCAAGCGCGGCAACCGTGCGCGCCTCGCGGCTGTCGCTCGGCAGGTGCTCCAGCAGATCACCCACGGTCTGAAGACCCAGCGAGCGCAGGCCGGCGGCCATCTTCTTGGCCGGCGCCTGCAGCGGCGCGCTCAGGCGGGAGGGCCGCGGCCAGCGCACGGGAGCATGCATCAGCTCCTCGCGGCTCAGCTCACGCGTCGAGGCGAATGCCCGCCGGACCGTACCGGCGCCCTGAGGGTCTGCGGAGACCTCGGCCTCCAGCGCTTTGGGCGTGGTCGCCGGCATCGGCCGCCCATCATGATCGTGCAGGCGGTCGTAACTGGGGATCACCGGGGACGGCCGGCCGCGGTCGCGGTCACTCAGCCGACAGCAGCCACCAATACGCCGCCTGGCCGCCGTGTCGCAACTCGAGCTCGATCCCGCCGTTGACCATGCCCTCGACCTCGCCGAGGGCCATCGGCGCCCCCTGGCCGGCCAACACGCTGATCAGCTCGGGTGCGAGATCTCCCTCGACACCGATGGCGAGTGTGCTCAACACGGCCTGCAGCGTCTCGCGTGGGTCGCCCCATGCGAAGACCTCGTCCTCCACGAAGCCGACCGCCTCGCCACGCCCGAAGCGTCCCTGGGCATCGTCGCGGGCGGCGGGGGCAACCGCGCCGGTGCGAACGCGCGAGAGCGCCAGCGCCAGCGCCTGCCCGTTCTCCTCGATCGACCGGTCGAGCGCCAGCGCCACCGCCGCGGCGAGGCCCGCCTGCTGGCTCCTCGTCGGCGCTACCAGCACCTGCTTGTCCGAGAGCCGTGCCGCATGCTCGGCCGCCATGATCACGTTTGCGCTGTTGGGCAGCAGCACGACCTCCTCTGCCGGCACGTCGTGAATACCCGCGAGCAGATCGTAGGTCGAGGGGTTCAGGGTGGGCCCGCCGTCGATCGTATGGACCCCCAGCTCGTAGAACATCTCCCGCAGCCCCTCGCCGTTGACCACCGCCACGGCCCCGCAGCGATGCTCCTCGCGCCGGCCCGGCGGCGGTGCGATCGTGGGAGCCTGGATGCGCTGCTGCCCCACGCCTCCGACGGGCACCTCCACCGCCGGCACCTCCACCGTGGGCGCCCCTCCATCGGCCAGGCGGGAGCTGCGCTCGAGCACCTGTGCGTGCATGTCGGCGACGTCCAGGCGCGACACCTCGCCGGCGTCCGCGAACACGGCCGTGGCCAGCTCGGGCTCGTCTGTGTGCAGGTGCACCTTCAGGGTGCTGGCGTCGCCCACGACCAGCACCGAGTCGCCGAGCTTCTCCAGCGACCCGATGAAGCGGCTCGCGCTCAGGTCTCGTCCGGTGACGGCGAAGTTGGTGCAGAAACGGTAGGTGCCCGAGCTGTGCTGTGGGTGGGTGATGCGGGCAGGCTCGTAGTGGTCGAGCTGCGGCGCCTCTTCGCCGCGCAGCGCGGCCACCACGCCGGCGAAGATGATCGTCAGGCCGTAGCCGCCGGCGTCGACCACGCCCGCGTCGCGCAGGGCCGCGAGCATCTCCGGCCCGCGCTTGACCGAGTCCTGACCGGCGTGGACCGCGCTCTCGAGAGCCTCCGCGATCGCCTTGTCCTGCACGCGCGGCTCGGTCGCGGGTCCCAGACGGGGGTTCTCGGCGCTGTGGGCGACATCCGTGACGATCTTGTGCGCCATCTCGCGGGCAACCGTCAGGATCGTCCCCTCGGCCGGCTCGCGCACCGAGGAGTACGCGCGATCGGCCGCATTGGCGAGCGCAGCGCCGATCAGCGTCGCGTCGATCAACTGTCCTGGACAGCTGACCAGCTCCTCGGCGGCTCCGCGGATCAACTGGGAGAGGATCACGCCCGAGTTGCCGCGGGCCCCGAGCAGCGCCGCGCGCGCCACCGACTGCACGATCTCCTCACGACCGATCTCGTCGATCGTGCGCCGCTCGTCGCTGCCCTGCAGCTGGTCGAGCTCCTCCAATACGGCGCGGAGCGTGAGCGCCATGTTGTCGCCCGTGTCGCCGTCGGCGACCGGGAACACGTTGAGGTCGTTGACCTCCTGTCGGCGCGATTCCAGATGGGCGAGCGCCCCCGCCACGGCAGCGCGGAAGCGGACCAGGTTGGTATCGGTCACGGCGACACGTCTATCAGCTTCTGCGGGCGCTCCACGGCCTGGCGGACGCTTGGCTGGGGTTCGGACAGGGCCCTCAGAGAGCCTTGGTGACCTTGCCGGCTTTTAGGCAGCGTGTGCACACGTACACGCGCCGGGGCGCCTTGCCCACGAGAATCCGGACCTTCTGCAGGTTCGGGTCGAAGCGCCGCTTGGTCGCGACCATCGAGTGGCTGCGACTCTGACCGAACGCCGGCCCCTTCCCGCAGCTGTGACATACCTTGGCCATGTCTCGCGGCAGTCTAGCCGCTCGCGAGCCGCTCGCGCAGCGCCGCCATGCCCATGACCGCCTCAGCCGCGTGCGCGCCCTGGTCGCGCTTCTCGCCGCCGGCCCGCGCCAGCGCCTGCTCCATCGTCTCGCAGGTGAGCACGCCAAAGGCGCACGGCACGCCCGTGTCGAGTGACACGCGCATGATCCCCGCGGCGGTCTCGGCACAGACGAAGTCGTAGTGGTCGGTCTCGCCACGGATCACCGCTCCCAGGCAGGCGACGCCCGCGAAGCGCCCGCTACGGGCCGCATAGCTCGCGGCCAGCGGCAGCTCGAAGGCGCCGGAGACGTCGAAGATCTCCACGTCCTCGTGCCCGGCGCGGGCGAAGGTGGCGCGAGCGCCCGCCACCAGACGCTCGGCTAGCTCCTCGTAGAAGCGCCCGACCGCGATCGCGAAGGACCCGCTCACCGCTTGCCCGGCTCCTCGTCGGAGGCCGCCCGGGGACCCGAGGATGCGTCCGGGCTCTGCTCCCCCTCGCCGCCGCGCTCGGCCCGCAGCAGCTCCTCGTCGAGGTTCAGGCCCTGGTGGTGCAACGTATGGCCCATGCGCTGCGCCTTGGTGCGCAGATACGCCTCGTTGTGCTCGTTTGGCGCGTGCTCGATCGGGATCTGCCCGGAGACCGACAGCCCGTAGCCCTCGAGGCCCCTGATCTTCTTGGGGTTGTTGGTCAGGATCCTGATCGAGCCGAGTCCCAGGTCGACCAGGATCTGCGCGCCGATGCCGTAGTCGCGCAGGTCCGCCGGGAGCCCCAGGCGCTCGTTGGCTTCGACCGTGTCCAGGCCGTCCTCCTGCAGGCGGTAGGCGCGCAGCTTGTTGAGCAGCCCGATCCCGCGGCCCTCCTGGGAGAGGTAGAGCAGCACCCCGCGCCCCTCCCGCTCGATCATCGACAGGGCCGATTCGAGCTGCTCGCCGCAGTCGCAGCGCAGCGAGTGGAAGACGTCGCCGGTGAGGCACTCCGAGTGGACCCTCACGAGCACGTCCGGTGCCCCTACGACGTCGCCCTTGACCAGCGCCACGTGATGCTTGTCGTCGACCAGCGAGCGATAGCCGACCGCCTCGAAGTCGCCGAAGGTCGTTGGCAGGCGCGTGGCGACGACGCGCTCGACGAGCTTGTCGTGGCGACGACGGTAGGCGATCAGGTCGGCAACCGTGATCATGCTCAGCCCGTGACGGGCGCAGTACTCGACGAGGTCTGGAACGCGTGCCATCGTGCCGTCGTCGTTCATCACCTCGCAGATCACGCCCGCCGGATTCAGGCCGGCGAGGCGCGCCAGGTCCACGGCCGCCTCGGTCTGCCCGGCGCGCTCGAGCACCCCGCCGGCCCGGCTCTTCAGGGGAAACACGTGCCCGGGCTGGACGAGGTCGCGCGGAGCGCTCTCGGGGTCGATCGCCACCTGGATCGTGTGCGCCCGGTCGTGGGCCGAGATCCCCGTCGTGACGCCCTCGCGCGCCTCGACCGAGACCGTGAAGGGGGTTTCGAAGGACGACTCGTTCTTCGCGGCCATCAGGTCGAGCCCGAGCTCGTCGCAGCGCTCTGAGGTCAACGACAGACAGATGAGCCCGCGCCCCTCCTTGGCCATGAAGTTGATCGCCTCGGGGGTCGCGAACTGTGCCGCGAGCGTCAGATCTCCCTCGTTCTCGCGATCCTCGTCGTCGCAGACCACGACCATCTTGCCCTGTCTGATCTCCTCGATGGCCTGCTCGATCGTCGCGAAGGGCGTGGTCGTCTCGGACTGGCTCATACGGTCTGCTCCCTCAGATAGCGACCCGGATATGGGCACGCAGGGCAAGCCGGGCAAGGACGCAGGGAGCGTGGCGTACCGATCGGAGATCGACGGGATCTCCGATCGGCCAGCACGCGAGCGACCGAGGACGCCGATCCGGCGCTGCCATGCGTGTTCATATCCTGGCCTCCAAGAGCCGCTCGACGTGCTTTGCCAGGATGTCGACCTCGATGTTGACGAGCGAAGCCTCGCCGATCCGGCCGAGATTCGTCCGCTGCAGGGTCTCGGGGATCAGCGAGACGGTGAACCCGCGCTCCGTGAGCGCGCTCACCGTGAGGCTCACGCCGTCGATGGCGACGGAGCCCTTCTCGACCAGGTATCGCTGAAGCTGAGGATCGGCCTCGATCTCGAGCACCCGCGCGAAGCCCTGCTCGCGCAGCCCTCGCACGACGCCCGTGCCATCGACATGACCCTGGACTACGTGTCCGCCGAGACGGTCCTCGACGCGCAGCGGCAGCTCGAGGTTCACCTCCGCGCCCGCCGTGAGGGTGCCCAGCGAGGAGCGCTCGAGCGTCTCGACCATCGCCTGCGAGGCAAAGGTTCCCGCGCCGACCTCGGTTGCGGTCAGGCACACGCCGTTGACGGCGACCGAGTCTCCCTCCCGCAGCTCATCGGCAAGCCGGCTGGAGATGCGCAGGACCGCCCCCTCGCCGTCGCGCTCGAGCGCCGTGATGGTGCCCAGATCGGCTATCAGACCCGTGAACATGGGCTCACCGGGGGCATCGCGAGGAACCCGCTCACCACTCGCGCAGGCGGGCCGAGATCAGCAGATCCTCGCCGACGCTCTCACAGCTCATGGTGAGCGCTCGCAGGGCCTCGGAGATACGCTCGACACCTTCGCCCTCGAGCGGGTCGCGGGCGGCGCTGCCGCCGAGCAGCAGGGGCGCCAGGAACAACCTGATTTCGTCGATCTCGCCCGCGTCGAGGAACGCTCCCGCGAGGTGGGGACCGCCCTCCAGCAGGACCGATGCCACCCCGAGCGCCCCCAGCTGGTCGAGGCCCGAGCGCACTCGCGCGGGCTCGTTTTCGCCGGTGGCCACGAGCACCTGCACGCCGGCCGCTTCCAGGGCGTCGGTGTCGGCGCGCGCGGCGGCGCGAGAGACGACGACCGTCAACGGTATCTGGGCGGCCGCCGCCACCAGCTGCGAGGTCGGTGGCACCCGCGCCAGCGAGTCGAACACCACGCGGCGCGGCTGCTCGCCGGGCTCGGCCGCCAGCCCCTCGGGTCGCGCGGTCAGCTGGGGATCGTCGGCGAGCGCGGTGCCGATGCCGACGACGACCGCGTCCACCGAGGCCCGCCATTGGTGGGCGAGCTCGCGGCTTGCGACCCCGCTGATCCACTTCGAGTCGCCGGAGCGGGTCGCCACCTTCCCGTCGAGGGTCATCGCGGACTTGAACAACACCCACGGTCGTCCCACGCGCGCGTGCTTGCGAAACGCCTGGTTGAGCAGCCGGGCGCTCGTGGCGAGCTCGCCGCCGGCGAGCACGACCTCCACGTCCTCGTCGCGCAATATCCCCAGACCGCGCCCAGAGGCCTTCTCGGTGGGATCGTCGGAGGCAACCACCACCCGTTTGATCCCTGCCTGCAGGATCGCATCGGTGCAGGGCGGCGTCTTGCCCTCGTGGCAGCAGGGCTCGAGCGAGACGTACAGGGTGGCGCCGGCGAGGTCCTCCATGCCGCACGCCTCGATCGCGTTGACCTCGGCGTGTGCGCCGCCGTATTCCCGATGCCAGCCCTCGCCGAGGATCTCGCCGTCGCGCGCGACCACGGCTCCGACGACCGGGTTGGGCTTGACCGCGCCCGTCCCGTTTCGCGCGAGCTCGATGGCGCGGGCGAGGTGAAGCCTGTCGGTGTCTGTGCAGCTGGGCATCTCAGTAGCCAGGATAACCCCGCCGAGACCCGGGCCCGGGCGAGGCGCACCAGCGTGGCGGTGAGGGCCGCCGGGCGGGGCCGCTCAGCCGCCGGCGCAGCGCCCGCCACGCAGCCGGTACACGGTCATGGCGGGACCAGGACGGCGGTAGGCGAGCGGGTAGTAGTCGAAGCTCCAATCGAAGTTGAACGCCACCGGGCCTGCGCCGTGGGCGTAGGGCGAGGCGCGATAGACGACCTCGCCCTGCTGCGCCAGCGCGCGGTAGTAGGCGAGCGCGAGCGGAACCGCGCGGGGATCGGCAAACGCCCGGTCCGACTGCGTGGAGCCGCTGATCACCCAGCAGTAGCCGTGGCGCTCGTAATAGCCGAGCAGCGCCGGTGCCAGCGTGCGCACGTAGTCCTCGATGGTGACCTGCCGCCCGGGAGCCTGGAGCGCCCCGGAGGCGGAGATCCGCGGGAGCAGAGATGGGTACTTGATCCACTGCTGTGGGTTGGTGGCGGTCGAGGTCCCAGCCTGCGTCTCATTCGCCCATTCGTTGGGCGAGACCGGCTCGACGACGATCGGGCTGGCGCGGGGAATGTGCGCGAGCATCCAGCGACGCGTCACGTTGCGGGTGTCCGAGCGGGAGAGCACGAGCCCTGAGTGCACGCTGTAGATGAGACCCTGGGCGAGCAGGGCGAGGACGATCAGCGCGGTGAGGCCGAGCTGCACCCCGCGCAAGCGTCGCGCCCGCGCCGTGATCCCTCCCGCGCCCGCTGCGGCGTGCGCTCGGGGCCGCTCAGGGCGAGCGAGCAGCCGGGCGCCGGCGGCGGCGAGCTGCAGCGCGAAGAACGCCGCCAGCAGGCACACGACCGGGAAGATCGGCAGCAGCCAGCGTCCGAAGTAGCGTCCCTCCAGGCCCATGAATGCGAGGAACACCAACGGCGCGGGCACCAGCAGCCAGCCGAGGCGGGGCTGTGAGCGCCAGATGCTGAGCGCTCCGCCCAGCGCCGCCAGCGCAGGCACCCAGCCGAGCCCCCAGGTGAGCGACCACAGGTAGTAGACGAGACCGCCCTGTTTGGGGGCGCCCAGCTTGCCCTGGCCTTCGGCCGAGAGCGTGGACTGGTGGACCAGTTCGCCGTGGAAGGAGTGGTAGTCGAGCAGCGCGTAGGGGTTTGCGATCAGGAACGCGCCCAGCGCGCCGGCTCCCGCGACGGCGATCCCGGCAAGCGTGGGTCCCGGCCCCGCGCGCCCACGTTCCAGGTAGGCCAGAGCGATCGCGGCGCCCAGGGGCACGAGCACGATCCCGGCCGTGTACTTGGTGGCGCACGCCAGGCCCAGCCCGACGCCGGCCAGCAGGTAGTCGCGCACGCGCCCTTTGCGCAGCACTCCCGCGCTCCCGAGCAGCGACAGCGTCAGCGGGGCGAGCGTGGGCACGTCGTTGAGCGCCAGATGCGAGTAGAACACCGGCAGGAACGCGACCGCCTCGATCGCGGCGGCCAGCAGGCCGACCCCGCGGCTGAACAGTCGCGCACCCACGGTGTAGAGCAGCCACAGGGCCAGCGTGCCGAGCACGGCGGCCGCGACCCGCGCGAGCGTGTAGATCTCGCCCGGATGCAGCCTCAACGCCGAGAGGGCGCCGCTGCCGTCGCCATACCAAACAGCGAACAGGTAGTGCAGCAGGTAGGTGAACGCCGGTGGGTTGGCGAAGTAGTGTGGATTCAGGCTGCCGTGCTGGAACATTTCGACGGCCTTCGGCACGAAGTGATCGCCCTCGTCTGCATTGAACACATAGGGCAGCCCCTCGCCCACACCCCACAGGCGCAGGGCGAGAGCGCCCGCGAGCACGAGTGCGAGACCCGGCCACGCCCACAGGCGCGCGCGGCCGGAGGGCCCGCCGTGCGGCCGATCAGCAGTTGGCATACACCGCGTAGTAGCGGCTCGCGTAGATGCGCCTGAAACCCCTCATCGGCACCTGGTCGAGCGGGTCGTCGCCCACGTCGACGATCGCCTCGAAGAACACGGCGCTCCCGAGCGGGTAGACCGCGACGCTGCCGTGCCTGATGCGGTCCTCCAGCGTGTGCGAGCCCTTGCCCACGTCGGCACGCGCCTGGCTGCGGGCCACGATGTCGTGCTGGCCGACGCTGTCGAGGATCCAGCGCGCATCCGGGATCAGCTTGTTGTTGGGCAGCGACAGCAGCGGGCAGCGGCGCAGTCGAGTCGCCACGAGCGGGTCCTTCAGCGCCTGGGCAAGGCCCTTGTGGAAGTCCTCGTGGTAGGCGAGCGTCGTGCGCAGGCTCGACAGGCTGAGAGTCGTGGCAGCCGAGGCGCCGCCGTAGAGGACGAGCACGGCCGCGCCCGCGATCCACGCCCGTCGCAGCAGCGCCCCTGGCTCGAGCATCGCCCAGCCGCCGATCGTGACGGCGCAGAACAGCAGCAGCATGGTGGCGGCGCCCAGCAGGTAGCGGTCGATCACCGAGGCTCCCACGGCGCCCTCGGCGACGAACACGAAGACGAGCAGAACGAGCGCGGCCAGCGGGACGAGGACGCGCCGCGGCGCCATCCAGATCGCCAGAGGCAGGCCGATCAGCGCGCCGAGGATCACGGGGAGCTTGTCGATCCGGTCGGTGTACGTCCACAGCGAGCCGAGTACGCTCCCGAACCCCTGGGTTCGTTCCAGTTCCTGCGCGAGGCCCGCGGTGGCGGTCAGCGAATACAGCGGATTGCCGGTCACGATCGCGTCCAGGCAGACCCAGACCACCGGCGCGAGCGCCGCCATCGCCAGGTACTTCAAGCGTGTGCGGTTGTCGGCCGGCCACGCGCACCACAGCCAGTAGACGCCGCTGAGCACCCACGCGTCCGGTCGCAGCAGGCCCGCTGCTGCCAGGGTCAACAGGACCGCGGTGCCGCGGCGGCGCCTTTCGACCTCGAGCACGGTCGCCCACACGATCAGGGCCAGATAGGAGATGTCGAGGTAGCCCTGGGCGGCGACGTTCTCCACGAAGAAGCGGCTCAGCAAGAGCAGCGCTGCGATCAGGCCCACGACCGGGCCGAAGCACAGCCGGCCGAGGCGGTACATGCCCACAACCGCCGCCACGAAGGAGGCGATCGAGCCGAGCACCATCAGCCGCGCGCCGCCCTGGCCGAAGATCGAGCAGAGCATCCCGAAGGCGATCGCGAGGGGATGCTCGGTCGGGCCACGGTAGACGCGGAAGTCGGGGAGGTGCAGGTGCAGCAGGTCGCGCCCCCACAGGAGCGCATAGAAGGAGTCGTAGGTGGGATAGGTGGGAAAGGCGAAGTAGCCGACGAGGGCGCCGACGCACATCACGGCGAAGCCGATCCGCGCCCACGTCGAGGCGGGCACGGCACGTAGCCGCGCCGAGCGGGTCGAGCCCGGGCTCAGCCGGGTGAGCGTCGCGCTTTCCATCTAGCCTTGGTTCATAGAGAACCCGCCTACCCGGACACCGGCGCCGGGCGTATGAGCTCGACAGTTGGCGGTAAGGCCGTGACCTACGCTTTGGGATACTGCGGGGAGCCAAGTCTAGGCAATCGCACGGCCATGAAGCTCATCATCCAGATCCCCTGCTTCAACGAGGCGGCACAGCTGCCGCAGACGCTCGCCGACCTGCCACGCGAGCTCGACGGCTTCGATGCGGTGGAGTGGCTGGTGATCGACGACGGCTCCACCGACGAGACGATCGCGGTGGCCCGCAGCCTCGGCGTCGATCACCTCGTGCGCCTGACAAACAACAAGGGCCTGGCTGCGGGCTTCCAGGCCGGCATCGACACCGCGCTGAAGCTCGGCGCAGACGTGATCGTCAACACGGACGCCGACAACCAGTACTACGGTCCTGATGTCGCGCGACTCGTGCGTCCGATCCTGGAGGGCCGCGCGGACATGGTGGTGGGCGACCGCGAGGTCCACGACATCGCACACTTCTCGCCGCTGAAGAAGACGCTCCAGCGCCTGGGCTCGTGGGTGGTGCGCCAGGCCTCCTCGACCTCGGTGCCGGACACGACGTCGGGCTTCCGCGCCTACAACCGCGAGGCGGCCATCCAGATGATGGTCGTCTCACGCTTCACCTACACCCTCGAGACGATCATCCAGGCGGGCAAGCAGCTCGTGGCGATCGACCACGTCCCGATCCGCACCAACCCCAAGACACGCGAGTCGCGGCTGTTCCCCTCGATGGGCTCCTACGTAAGGCGCAATGCGGTCTCGATCTTCCGCATCTACGCCCAGTACGAGCCGCTGCGCGTGTTCTGGACGCTCGCCCTGCTCATGAGCATCGCCTCGGCGGGTGTCTGGATCCGCTTCATCGTCGCCTACGCCGAAGGCAGCGGCAAGGGCCACGTCCAGTCGCTGATCCTCGGCGCCGTCCTGTTCATCGCCGCCGTCGTGCTGTTCGTGCTCGGAGTGATCGGAGACCTGCTCGCGGCGCAGCGCGTGATGACGCAGAGGACCTTCGAGCGGGTGCGCCGGATCGAGCTGCAGCTCGGCGTGACGCCTTCGCACTACGAACCGGGCTCGGTCTCGCCGGAGCGCTCGCCCCCTCCGCCGACGCTGCCCCCCGATGGGACCGAGAGCGCCCGCCGCAGCGAGGCGGTGCGCCTGTGAGCGGGGTGACCGTCTCCAAGGACGGCGTCGTCACGGGCAACACCTACGACAAGTACGGCTCCAGCAACCCGGTGGTGCGCCGCCTGATGGCCGGCTTCCAGCGAAGCCTCGATGAGCTCTTCGCGCTGGCCGCACCGAGCTCGGTGCTGGACGTGGGCTGTGGGGAGGGCGTCCTGGTCCATCGCTGGGCGACGCGACTGGGCACGGGGCGCGTGGTCGGGATCGACCTGGAAGAGGAGTCGATCCAGGCGGGCTGGCGCGAGCACCGGGCGCCGAACCTCGAGTACCGCGTGATGGAGGCCCAGAACCTGCCCTTCGGCGAGAACGAGTTCGAGCTCGCGAGCGCCATCGAGGTGCTCGAGCACGTGCCCGATCCCGAGCACACAGTCAGCGAGATGGCGCGCTGCGCGGCGCGCCACCTGCTCGTCTCGGTGCCCCGCGAGCCGTTGTGGCGGATGCTGAACATGGCCCGCGGGGCCTACTGGCCGGCGCTGGGCAACACGCCGGGACATCTCAACCACTGGTCCAGGCGGGCGTTCGTCGAGCTGCTCTCCCGCCACGGCGAGGTCGTGGAGGTCCGCTCGCCGTTCCCCTGGACGATGTTGCTTGTCCGCCTCTAGAGGCCCGCGTCCGAGCGTCCCGGCCGCTCGCCCGACGCGCTCATACGGCAGCGGCGCACGAATCCTCTCGATCGGGATCGCCTCCACCGGACTGCTGACGTTCGCGTACTTCTCGATTGCAAGCCACGTCCTCGGCCCGGTTCAGGCCAAGCGCATCGACCTGCTGTGGTCGGTGATGTTCGTGACGATCTCGGTGATCTACCGGCCGATCGAACAGCTGCTCTCGCGCACGATCGCCGAGCGCCGAGCGCGCGGGCAGACCGAGCATTCGCTGCGCCCGGCGATCGCCATCCAGCTCGGCTTCGCCCTGCTCTTCCTGATCGTCGCGCTGATCCTGCACGACGAGCTGGTCGAACACGTCTTCAACCACTCCAGCGGGCTCTATGACGTGCTCGTGGTGGGCACGATCGCCTATGCGGCCAGCTATTTCGCGCGCGGCTGGCTGGCCGGGCATCAGTACTTCGCCCTCTACGGCGGCCTCGTGCTGATGGAGGCGGTGTCGCGCATCTGCTTCGTGATCGCGGTGGCGCTGGGGATCGCCCACGGCCAGGTCGCGGTGGCGCTGGGGATCGCGGCGGCCCCGTTCGTCTCGCTGGTGGTCGTTCCGTGGGCCTTTGCCCGGCGCAGCGGCGAGCGCCGTGGCGCCCCCGAGCGCGCCCATGGCGCACCGGAGATCGAAGAGGTGGACGCCGCGCTCGCGGGCCCGGGGGCGGAGGGGGTGCAGGAGGCGGTCGCGGCCGAGGAGCTCTCGCTGCAGCGAGGCTCCAACTTCGCGCTGGTGGTCTCGGGCATCATGGTCGCCGAGCAGATCCTGCTCAACGCAGCGGTGCTGACCGTCGATGCGACCTCGACCAGCCGCGTGCTGGCAGGTGTGGTCTTCAACATCCTGCTGATCGCGCGCGCCCCGCTGCAGCTCTTCCAGGCGATCCAGACCTCGCTGCTGCCGCACCTCACGGGCCTCGAGACGACGGAGGGCCATGAGGCGTTCGCGCGGGCGATCAGGATCACGGTGCGGGCGATCGCCGCCTTCGCGCTCGCGGTCGCGCTCGGGCTGCTCGCGATCGGGCCGTTCGTGATGAGCCACGTGTTCGGCCAGGCCTATCCCTACAACCGCCTGGGCCTGGCCCTGATCGGCATGGGGATGGGCTTCCACCTGGTCTCGGGTGCCCTCAACCAGGCCGCGCTCGCACGCGATCACGCCCGTGCGGCCGCCGCCTGCTGGCTGGTGGCGGCGCTCGTGTTCCTCGCCTGGATGGTCAGCCCGCTGGTGTCCGGTGAGGTGTGGCGGGCCGAGATCGGCTACGCCGGCGCGACGGTGCTGCTGGCGGGGATGCTCGGGGTGCTCTACCGCCGCGGATCGAGTGCCCGGCTCGCAGCGGTGTGACTCAGGCGTTCTGCAGTGAGCTGACGATCGCCGCGTAGGCCTCGGCCGGATCGGGCGCGTGGAAGATCGCAGAGCCGGCCACGAACAGGCTCGCACCCGCCCGTCGGCACCGCGGAGCGATCGTGGGGTCGATGCCCCCGTCAACCTCCACGGCGACCTCGCTGCCGAGCAGAGCGCGTACGCGTGGAAGCTTCTCGAGCGAGTGCTCGATGAAGGGCTGTCCTCCCCATCCGGGATTCACCGTCATGCAGAGCGCCAGGTCGATCGCGTCGGTCACCTCGGCAAGCGCTCCCACGGGGGTCGCGGGGTTGATCGCAAGGCCCACGCATGCGCCGCTCTCATGGATCAGATTGGCCGTGTAGGCGACGTGCGGCGTGGCCTCAGCGTGGAAGGTGATGGAATCCGCGCCGGCCTTGACGAACTCCGCGACCTGGCGTTCCGGGCGTTCGACCATCAGATGGACCTCGAGCGCCCCGCCCGCCTCCCGTACCACCCCTGAGAGCGCCTCCACGACCAGCGGGCCAACCGTGATCGGGGGGACGAAGCGTCCATCCATCACATCGACGTGGATGACGCGGGCGCCAGCCGCGAGGACCTCCTTCACCTGCGAGCGCAGCGCGCCGAAATCGGCCGACAGGATCGACGGCGCGACACCGACCGCTCGCAGCAGCTCGCGCGTCGAATCAGTGCTCATACGGCTTGGAGCATCGAGTCCCCGCAGTTGTTGCACTTGAGAATCGCGGTGGAGGACATTCGCACGATCGTCGAGTGCTCTCCGCAGTTGGGACAGACGGAGGTGAGCTCGAAGCGGTGCAGGCAGTACACGCAGCGGTAGCGCCCCGGAAGATTGGTTGGGCGCAGCCACGGCTCGCCGCAGTTCGGGCACTGCGGGCCGAGGTCGATAGCAGCCTTGGCTGGGGACTCTGGCTCGCCGTCCATGCTTTCAGCTCCGCCGCAGCCGCGCGATGAAGAAGCCGGCAGTGCGATCGCGGTGGGGTAGCGTCAGCAGGCAGCGGGCCGCTGTCGGCGAGATCTCCGGCTCGCTGAGTTTGGACATGGCGAGCGCCGGCCTCTCTGCTGCAAGATCCTCGAGGCTGAAGTCGGTGTGGGAGTCCAGGAAGGCGGCGATCAGACGCTCGTTCTCAGTCGGGGAGATGGTGCAGGTAGAGTAGACAAGCACGCCCTCCGGATGGAGGGCTCCGGCTCCGGCGTCCAGAATCCTGCTCTGCAGGCCGGCCATCTCGGCGATCCCCTCAGGCGTGGCCCGCCAGCGTAGATCTGGGCGCGCCTGAAGCACACCCAGTCCCGAGCACGGCGGGTCTACGAGCACGCGATCGAAGACGGGTCCCTCGGGTCTCGCCAGCGCGGCGTCTGCGATGTCGACCCGGACGTTGCGCGCGCCGAGGCGCTCGGCCGTGCGGGCCAGAGTCCCCGCCCTGCGGCGGTTGCGCTCCACAGCGACGATCTCACCCTCCCCCTGCATCAGCGCGGCCAGATGTGTCGTCTTGCCACCGGGAGCCGCACACAGATCGAGCACGCGCTCGCCCGGCTCAGGGGCGAGCGCGCGTGCCACCAGCATCGCGGCACGCGATTGCGCCACGAACGCACCTTCCGTCCACAGGCTCGAGCCGTGTATGTCGTAGGGCTCCTCGAGCACGAGCGCCTCGGGGAGCCCTGGGTCGAAACGAGTGCTCACCGGCAGCTCGCGGGCGAGCGTGGCCGCGTCGGTGCGCAGCATGTTGGCGCGCAGCGCCACCTCCCCGGGCTCGTTGTCTGCGGCCATCAGCGCGCGTGCGTCCTCGGCGCCGAGCGTCCGCCACCACAGGCGTGCGATCCACTGCGGGTGGGAGTGGCGGATCGCGGCCTGCTCGGGCGTGGCGTCGGAGAGCTCGCCGAGCAGCGCCTGGGCTCCCTCGCGGGCGGCTCGTCTCAGCACCGCGTTCACGAGCCCGTGGCCCGCACGTCCCGCAGTCTTTGCGAGCTCGACCGCGTCGCCGACGACCGCGTAGTCGGGAGCCCCACGCAGGTACAGGAGCTCGTAGAGGCCGAGCCTGAGCGCCGCCAGCACAGGCGCGTCCAGTCGCTGCGGGGGCCTGCCGGCGAGCCGCTCGATGACATAGTCGAGCGTCGCTGTACGCTGGACGGCGCCGTAGGCGAGACGCATCGCGAGCGCACGGTCACGCGGATCGAGCTCCCGCGTCTCGGCCTGGAGCGCCTGGTCGGCGTAGGCGCCCTGCTCGTAGACCCTCCTCAGGACCTCATACGCACATGCGCGAGCGGGGGCGATCGAGACGCCGGGGGGGCTTGGCATGCCTGCCATCATCGGCTATCCGCTACGGCTCGCGCCGACGGAAGCGAGCACCTCGGCGAGATCGCCGGCGAGCCGCGGTGCCTCGGTGTCCTCGAGCGTCGCGGTTGTGATGCGGATCGCGGGAGCGCTCGCGCCCAGCCGGTAGGGCGCCCCCGAGGCGACCACCCATCCGCGCTGCATCAGCGCGGCGACGACGGCCGCTTCGTCGGCCACGGGAACCCAGACGTTGAGGCCCGAGACGCCGTGCGCCTGAACGCCCATCCGGCGCAGGTGCCCGAGCAGCGTCTCGCGTCGGCGCGCATAGATGGCGCGTGCCTGCTCGATCTGCGCCTCGACCTCCGGGTCGCTCCAAAGGCTGTACACCAGCGCCTGCAGGACGTGGCTCACCCATCCCGGTCCGCACTGCTGGCGCCCCTGCACCCGGGCGAGCGTGAGCGCATCCCCGGTGAGCACCGCCAGGCGCAGGTCGGGCCCGAGCGCCTTGGCGACCGAGCGGGTCGCCGCCCAGCGCTCGCGCCCGGGGGCGATCGTGTAGAGCTCGCTGCAGGCGATGGTGCCGAGATGGTCATCCTCGATCACGAGGGCGCGCGGGAACGCGTCGAGGACCGCCCGCAGATCCTGGGCGCGCGCGGCGTCGAGCGCTGCCCCCGTTGGGTTCTGCCCGCGCGGGGTGATGATCACGGCGCTCGCACCGCGCGCGAGCGCCGCCTGCAGCTGCTGCGGGAGCATGCCGCGATCATCGACGGCGACCGGCTCGAGCACGAGCCCCTGAGCCCGCAGCAGGTCATAGAGGGCGGCGTAGCCGGGGTTCTCGACCGCGATCCGATCGCCCGCCCGCGTGCGGGCCTGCAGGACGCGCTCGATCCCATCGAGGGCGCCGCTGACCACGCACAACGCGTCTCCGCACAGCCCGTCCGCCTGCAGACGCTCGCGCGCCAAGCCACCCAGCCCGTGGTGGAGCGGATCCTCGCCATAGAGCCTCGCCGGTAGGCGCAGCCGCGAGATCGCCCGCGCGAGGTCGGGCAGGAACGCCGGATCGGGATTGCCCCTGGAGAGATCGCGGGCGCCCGCGGGAACCGGCAGGGCGGGCCTCGGGGAGCCGATCGGCGGCCCCTCGCCGATGCGGGTTCCGCGGCGCTGCTCGCTCACGACGACGCCACGGCGGCGCAGCTCGGCCAGTCCCGCGGAGACGGTGGCGGGGCTGAGAGAGACCTCTTGCGCGAGGCGCCTCACCGATGGGAGCGGCTGGCCGGGCATGAGGCGTCCGTCGGCCACGGCCCCCTCGATCGAGCGCACCAGACCAGCTGCGCTCTGCGCCTGTATCCGATACTGTGTCATATCAGTCATCGATCTGTACTATTACAGATAGGAGGAGACGTGACCAGCGAGCCCCCCGGCCCGAGCACGGCCGCGCCCCCATCGGAGCGCGTGCGGCTGCGCCGCAAGCGCGAGCGCGGGAGCTACGAGCGCGAGACGATCGACGCAATCCTCGACGAGGCGCTGATCGCGCACCTCGGGATCGTGGACGGGGACGGCCAGCCGCTGGTCATCCCCACCCTGCACGCTCGCAGCGGCGACGTCGTCTACTGCCACGGCTCTATCGCCGCTCGCACCCTGCGAACGCTCGCCGCGGGCGCTCCCGTCTGCCTGATGGTCTCACTGCTCGACGGGCTCGTGCTCGCGCGGGCGGCGATGCATCACTCGGCCAACTATCGCTCGGTGGTGCTGATCGGACAGGCCAGCAGCGTGGATGACCCCGACGAGAAGCATGCCGCGCTCAGGGCGGTCGTGGAGCACATCGTCCCCGGCCGCTCCGATGAGGTGCGCGGCCCGAGCGAGAGCGAGCTGCGAGCCACCGCGGTGCTCTCGATCCCGATCGTGGAGGCCTCGGCCAAGATCCGCACCGGGCCGCCGCTGGACGACGAGGAGGACCACGCGCTCGACGTCTGGGCGGGCGTGATCCCATTCGCCACCACGCCCGGAGCGCCGCTGCCCGACCCCGGGCTGCGCGAGGCGATCGAGGCGCCGCGCTATGTCACCGACTACCGGCGTCCGGGCGGGCCGTGACCGCGTAGATACGCGGAAGCGTCCATCGGGCGCGCTCCCGGCGGCTGCACGACCAGCAGCTCGAGCGCTCCGGTGGCACACACGAGCAGCAGGCGTCCGTCGAGCGCCATGACTCCGCGGTCCAGCGAGCCCACGTCGATCTGCGCGCCATCCACGAGCCTCGCGCGATGCACGCCGAGCAGCGCGCCGTCTGCGAGCGCCGCTCGCGCCCCGATATGCGGATGCAGGGCCCGCACGATGCGCTCCAGCTCCTCAGCGCCGCGGGCGGGATCGAGCAGGCGGTCGGCGGCGGTGATCTTCTCGGCGTAGCTCACGCCCTCCTCGGTCTGCTCCACGAACGGCGGGCGCTCGCGCAGCGCACGCACGAGCAGCTCGCCGCCGAGCTCCTGCAGGCGCGCGGCAAGCGATCCATAGGTGTCCTGGGGTTCGATCGGCTCGGTGTCCACCAGACATACGGGACCGCTGTCCAGGCCGGCCGTGAGGCGCATGATCGAGACCCCGGTCTGCGCGTCCCCAGCCATCAGCGCGCGCTCGATCGGCGCCGCGCCACGCCAGCGCGGGAGCAGCGAGGGGTGCACGTTGAACATCTCGTGCTCTGAGAGGAGCGGCTCCTTGATGAGCGCCCCGAATGCGCACACGATGACCGTCTGTGGCTCTTCGCGCGCGGGCGTGCTCGGGGCTCGTCCGGCGTGCGCGATCAGCGCGCGCGCCTCGGGGTCGTTGACGCTCTCGGGCTGCGCGAGCGCGATCCCAAGGGCTTGGGCGGTCTCGGCGACGGGTGGCGCGGTGAGGCGTCGCCCGCGTCCGCTGGGACGATCCGGGCGGGTCAGGACGAGCGCCGGACGGTGCTCCTCGCTGCGCGCCAGGCGCTCGAGGACGGCGGCGGCGAAGTCCGACGTGCCGAGGAAGACCGTGCTCAAGAGCCCTGCGACCGTCGCGGTGGCTAAGCCGCGCTAGGAGCCGACTGCGCCTCGCGCATCGCGCGCATCGCCTCCTTGCGAGCCTGGCGCGAGATGCGGTCGAGGATCAGGACGCCGTTGAGGTGATCGATCTCGTGCTGGATGATCCGGGCCTCGAGGCCCTCGGCCTCGAGCTCGAGCTCGTCGCCGCCCGCATCCTTGGCCACGACGCGCACCCGCGCCGAGCGCTCGACCTCCACGTGCACGGACGGGAGGCTCAGGCATCCCTCTTCGGCGGTCTCCTGCTCGTCGCTCATCCACGTCACCTCGGGATTGACAAGCGCCGTGAGCGGGTCCTCCGGATAGGCCCGGTAGACGAGCACGCGGTGCAGCACCCCCAGCTGGGTGGCCGCCAGCCCCACGCCCAGCGCGTCGTGCATCAGCACGCCCATGCGCTCGATCTCCGTCTGGAGCGCCTCGTCGAAGCGCTCCACCGGCAGCGCCGTCGCACGCAGCACCGGATCGCCGAGCTTGCGAACGTGGCGCAGCGCCGCGTCGCGGCGTGCCCGTGTCTCGGGGTCGAGCTCGGCCGGCTCGGGGGCGTCCTGCTCGCGCTCGACCTCGACATCGGCCTCTTCGGAGGTGGGGACGGCGAGCTCGATGGAAGCATCCTCTGCGACTGTCTCGTCCTCTGCCGGCATCGTGCAACTGAGTTTATGAGGAGTCGGCGCCCTACTGCGGATCGACGTCCACGCTGAAGCTGACGCCGGCGTGGGACCCACCTGCTGCGGCCCGCTGCACGGCCTCTCCCACGACCCGCACGGCCTCGCGCCGCTCGGGGGCCTTGACGACGAGCACCTGGCGCTCGCGACCCCTGAGCCGAAACAGCGAGGCGGGGCCGAGCACGCTCGAGGCGAGGCTCGGGGCCGAGGCGCAGATGCGCTCGCGCAGCTCGGTCGCGGCGTCGCGCGCGGGCGGTGACTCCTCGGCGGAGCACACGATCCGGATGAGGTGGGAGAAGGGTGGGTAGCGAAGCGCGCGGCGACGGTCGAGCTCGCCGGCGATGAAGCCGTCGCTGTCGTGGCGGGCGGCGTGAACGATCGCACGGGCCTCCGGAGCGATCGTCTGGACGAGGACGCGTCCGTGTCCGCCCCTTCCGGCACGCCCGGCGAGCTGTGCGATCAGCGCGAAGGTGCGCTCCTCGGCGCGAAAGTCGGGAAAGCGCAGGGTGGCGTCGGCGTCGAGCACCACCCCGAGGCTCACGTCGGGGAAGTCGTGGCCCTTGGCCACCATCTGCGTCCCGATCAGCACGCCGCAATCGGCCGCCTCGAAGCGGCGTAGGAGCGCTCCCACGCCGCCCTCCTCATCCGCATTCGCTCGCGCCGGCGCGGAGTCGGCCGCGGCGACGACATCGGCGTCGAGGCGAAAGACCGGAAAGCTGCCGTCGTCGAAGACGCTCGAGATCTCGTGCTGCAGGCGTTCGGTGCCGGCCCCGTGGCGCGCCACGGCGGTCGAGGAGCACTGATCGCAGCGGGCGGGCGCTGACTCGCGGTGGCCGCAGTGGTGGCACGCCAGATACCCCCCGCTGCGATGGAGCACGAGCGCAACGTCGCATTCGGGGCAGCTCCACACGCGCCCGCAGGAGCGGCAGGAGAGGAAGTTGGACCAGCCGCGGCGGTTGAGCAGCACGATCGCCTTGCCGCGAGCGCTTCGCACCTCGGCCAGCGCCTGCGCGGTGAGGGGGTGCAATCCCTGTTGCTCGCCCCGCATGTCGAGCACCCGCACCGCTGGCAGGGGGCGCCCGTCCACGCGCCTGGCCAGCCGCGACGCCGGCACGCGATGCACTGTCTCGGCTCGCGGGGTGGCGCTTCCCAGCAGCAGTACGGCGCCGCTGCGCCGCGCCCGCTCGGCGGCCACGTCGCGGGCGTCGTAGCGGGGGTCGCCTTCGTGCTTGTAGGAGGCGTCGTGCTCCTCATCGACGACGATCAGGCCGAGATCCTCGATCGGGGCGAACACGGCCGAGCGCGGACCCACGCAGACCCTCGCCTCGCCCGCGCGCAGACGGCGCCACTCGGCGTGGCGCTGGCCGGGGGTGAGGCGCGAGTGCAGCACTGCCACGGTCTCGCCGAAGCGTTCGATGAAACGCCCCACGATCTGTGGCGTGAGCGCGATCTCAGGGACGAGGATGATGGCGCCGCGGTCGTGCTCCAGGGCACTGGCAGCTGCGCGCAGGTAGACCTCGGTCTTGCCCGACCCGGTCACGCCGTGCAACAGCCGCTGCTCGCAGCGACCGGCGTCGAGGGCGTCGATCAGCGGGGCGAGGACCGCCGCCTGCTCGTCGGTCAGCTCGGGGGCGCTGGGGCTGCGCGTGCCCACCGCGAGATGGCGCGGGCGCTCCACGGCGCGGCGCTTGCGCCCGCTCAGCCGCCGCGAGGCGCCCGGCGGCAGCACGAGGGCGAGCGCGCGGGCGATCGTCGAGCAGTACTCGGCGGCGATCCATTCGGCCAGCGCAACGAGGTCCACGGGCAGGGCGGGCGGGCCTTCATCGAGCACGCGCAGGGGCGCCAGGAGCTTCTCCTCGGCGACGTCGCTGCTGTCGGCGAGCCCCACGACGACGCCGAGGACCTCGCGACGACCGAAGGGAACCACGAGCATCGAGCCGATGTCCACACCGTCCCTGAGCCCCTCCGGCAGCCTGTAGTCGAAGGGGCCTCGCAGGGCGCGAGCGGTGGTCATCGGCTGCACCTTGGCGATGCTCAACGCCCCCTCGGCCCCAGCCTGCCCGCGCCCGAGCCGGGCGAGCGCCGACGCGGCAGCGGCGTCAGCCGGCTGAGCCTCCTCTAGCTGGGCGGTGGCGGACACCGCCCTGACCCTAGAGGCCTCCCCGGTCAGAGGCCGGCGGCCGAGCGCAGCGCGGCGGCCTTGTCGGTGCGCTCCCACGTGAAGTCGTGGTCGTCGCGCCCGAAGTGCCCGTAGGCCGCCGTCTTCTGGTAGATCGGGCGATGCAGGTTGAGCTCCTCCCTGAAGGCCCCGGGGCGCAGGTCGAAGACCTCATCGACCGCTCGCGCGATCTGACCGCGCGTGCGCCCCTCCTGCTCGGTGCCGAAGGTCTCGACCATCACGGACACCGGATGCGCAACGCCGATCGCGTAGGCGACCTGCACTTCGGCGCGTTCGGCAAGACCGGCGCTGACGATGTTCTTGGCCACCCAGCGAGCCGCGTAGGCGGCCGAGCGGTCGACCTTCGAGGGGTCCTTGCCGGAGAAGGCGCCGCCGCCGTGACGGGCCATCCCGCCGTAGGTGTCGACGATGATCTTTCGCCCGGTCAGCCCGGCGTCGCCCACGGGGCCGCCGATCACGAAGCGCCCGGTGGGGTTGACGAGGAAGTTCTTGCGCAGCTTGGCCGCGTCGTAGAGGTCTTTCGGCAGGATCGGCTCGACGACGTGCTCCCACAGGTCGTCGGGGATCAGCGATTCGGCGCCCTCGGCGTGCTGGGTGGAGATCAGGAGCTTTTCGATCTCGACCGGCTTGCCGTCCTGATAGCGGACGCTGACCTGCGTCTTGCCATCGGGGCGCAGGTAGTTGAGCGTGCCGCCCTTGCGCACGGCCGCCAGGCGCTCGGCGAGACGGTGCGCGAGCGAGATCGGCAGCGGCATCAGCGAGTCCGTCTCATTGGTGGCGTAGCCGAACATCATGCCCTGGTCGCCGGCCCCGGCGACGTCGAGCTCGTCCTCGTCACTGGCGTCGGTGCGCGCCTCATAGGCCTTGTCCACGCCCTGGGCGATGTCGGGCGACTGTTTGTCGATTGCGTTGAGCACCGCGCAGGAGTCGGCTGAGAAGCCGAGGTCGGCGTCGGTGTAGCCGATCTTGCGGATCGTCTCGCGGGCGATCTCCTGGATGTCGACGTAGGTGTCGGTCGAGATCTCCCCCGAGACGACGACCAGGCCGGTGTTGACGAGCGTCTCGCAGGCGACGCGGCCGTAGGGGTCGTCGGTGAGCACGGCGTCGAGCACCCCGTCGGAGATCTGGTCGGCGATCTTGTCCGGGTGCCCCTCCGTGACCGACTCGGAGGTGAACAGGAACTCGTTCTCGGTTAGCTCAGTCATGACTTGCGGGATCAGCTCCAGGAGATCAGAGGGATGGGCGGGATCGTGTTCCCGCGGGCCGGTTGGCAAAAAGTCGCAGAAGTCTATGCGGCGCGGGCGCGTCCGCGCTGCCCGCGCTCGACGAAGTCGATGATCAGCGGGATGCCGTCCATCGCGTAGCGGGCCCGCAGGCGGTTCTCCAGGAAGTAGGCGTAGTCGCGGGTCACGCGTGTGCGCGAGTTGACCTGGATCGCGAAGCGGGGCGGGCGCTCGCCGATCTGGGCCATGTAGATCAGCTTGAGGCGGTGTCCGCTGGCACCGCGACGCGAGCCCACGGGCGGCTGGCGCGCCTGCACGGTCTCAGACAGGAAGCGGTTGAGCTCAGGCGTGGGTATGCGCCCGGCCATGCGGTCGCCGAGCGCGATCGCTTCGGTGAGCAGCCGCGCGACGTGCCTGCCGGTCTTGGCGCTGACGGTGAGAACCCGTGGGCGCAGCCGCAGCTTCTCGGCGACCCGCCCGCGCTCGTGATCGAGATCGAGGCGCCCACCGGTGTCGCTGTCGGGGTGCTCCTGCATGTCCCACTTGTTGAGGACGATCGCGGTGGCGCAGCCGGCCTTCATGGCCAGCTCGGCGATGCGCAGGTCCTGCGCGGTGACGCCGTCGTTTGCGTCGCAGACGACCAGCGCCACGTCGGCCCGCTCGGCGGCGCGCTGGGAGCGCAGGGCCGTGTAGTACTCGACCGAGTCGGCCACCTTGGATTGGCGGCGCATGCCGGCGGTGTCCACGAGGATGAGCTTGCGATCGCCGACGAGCAGCGGCATGTCGATCGCGTCGCGTGTGGTGCCGGCCACGTCTGAGACGATCACCCGCTCCTCGCCGAGGAAGCGGTTGACGAGCGAGGACTTGCCGACGTTCGGCCTGCCGATCACGGCGAGGCGCACGGTCCCCTCCTCGGGCTCGTTCTCGCCCTCCGGGAGGAGCTCGACGATCCGGTCGAGCAAGTCGCCTGATCCGAGGCCCTGGGTGGCCGAGACCGCCAGCGGCTCGCCCAGGCCGAGACGGTGGAAGTCGGCGGCGAGGGGCAGGTCGGCGACGCCGTCGCACTTGTTGGCGGCGACGATCGTGGGCAGCGAGGAGCGGCGCAGCAGGTCCGCCATCTCCTCATCGCCCGGACGCACGCCGGCGCGGGCGTCGACCACCAGCACCGCGACGTCGGCGTCAGCGATCCCCGCGCGGGCCTGGTCGCGAATCGAGCCGGCGAGCGGGTCCTCGTCCTCGAAGTCCACGCCGCCGGTGTCGATCAGCGTGAACAGGCGTCCGTTCCACTCGCAGTCGAGCTCCTTGCGGTCGCGGGTCACCCCGGGGCGCTCGTGCACGACCGCCTCGCGGGTGCCCGTGAGGCGGTTGATGAGCGAGGACTTGCCCACGTTTGGGTATCCGACGATGGCGACCTTCATCAGATGAGTATGACCGCGGGAGCGCGCTTTCCCGGACCGAGCCCCGCTCCCGCGCGGTAGAGGTGCGGCGCGTCAGGCGCCGGGGGCCTCGGCCGGCTTCTCGCGCTTGCGGCCCTTCTCGTCGCGGCGCCCCGTGCCGAGGCAGTCGCGACAGGTGATCCACTTGGCCTCCTGGGGGCTCTCACCGGCCGACCACCAGTTCCAGCCGGCCCCTGCGCAGGTGGGGCAGCGGTCAGCCTCCGGGATGTGCCTGTCGCTCTGCGCCATCGGCCCAGAGTACAGGCGCGAGCCGCGCGCCAGCCACACGACGCTCTCAGGGGCGCTGCAACCGGCGGGCCAGCGCTGCTATGCGCTCGACCACGGCCTCGACGTCGAGGTCGGTGGTGTCGAGCATCTCGGCGCCCGGAGCCGGGCTCAGCGGGCTGTGGGTGCGGTCGCGGTCGCGCTGGTCGCGCAGGGTCTGCTCGGCGAGCACCGTGTCCGCATCAGCTCCCAGCTCGGCGGCCCGTCGCCGCGCGCGCTCGGTGGCATCGGCGGTCAGGAAGACCTTGAGCTCGGCCCCGGGTGCAACCACGGTCCCGATGTCACGGCCCTCGGCGACCCAGTCGCCGTCGGCGATCAGCTCGCGCTGCTTGGCCACGAGCGCCTCGCGCACGTCCGGGTCGGCCGCCACCCGCGAGGCCGCCTCGGAGACCTCGGGAGCACGGATCTCCTCGCTCACGTCGCGCCCGTCCAGCAGCACGCGGGTCGCCGAGCGACCGGGCGCGTCCGCGAGCTCGATCCTGGCGGCGCGCGCCAGCGGGCCTGGGGCGCGCGTGGGCGCGGCGAGGGACAGCAGCGCGACGCAGCGATACATGGCGCCGCTGTCGAGGTAGGTGTAGCCGAGCCTGCGGGCGAGCAAGCGGGCAACGGTCGACTTGCCGGCGCCGGCGGGACCGTCGATGGCTATGAGCAAAGCTCCGCCAGGTCCTCGAGGAATCCGGGATAGGAGACGGCGGCGGCGTCCATGCCGATGACCTCCACCCCCTCGCGCGAGGCCAGGCCGGCGACGGCGCCCACCATCGCCATGCGGTGATCGCCGTGGGCGTCGAGTGTTCCGCCGCGCAGACCGCCGGTGCCGCGCACCAGGAACCCGTCGGCGGTCGCCTCGATGTCGGCGCCGAGGCCTCCAAGCCCCTCGACCACGCCGGCGATCCTGTCGGACTCCTTGAGGCGGAGCTCCTGAGCGCCGTGAACGACGGTCTCGCCCTCGGCGAAGCAGCCGAGCAGCGCCACCAGCGGGAGCTCGTCGATCGCGAGCGGCACCTCCTCGGCCTCGACGACGGTTCCCTCGAGCGCGCCGTGGGCCACGTCGAGGTCGCTGACGGGCTCCTCGGCCACGAGCTCGCCGCTCTCGTCCTCGAGATCGCCGAGGACGATCCCCTGCATGCGCCGCAGGATGCGCAGGAAGCCGGTGCGCGTCCAATTGACGCCGACGTCGCGGATCAGCAGGCGCGAGTGAGGCACGAGCACGCCGGCGGCGATCAGGAAGGCGGCTGAGCTCGGGTCGCCGGGGATCCGCAGCGGCTCGAGCAGGAGCTCGTCGGCGTTGACCACGGTCACGTGGCGCCCGTTGCGGTGGATGGCCACACCGGCGCGCAGCAGCAGGCGCTCGGTGTGGTCGCGGCTGCGAGCGGGCTCGCCGACGGTGGTGGCACCGTCGGCGGCGAGCGCGGCCAGCAGGATGCAGGACTTGACCTGGGCGCTGGCCACGTCGAGCTCGTAGGAGATGGCGCGCAGGCGCGCGCCGTGCACCTCGAGCGGCGCGAAGCGCCCCTCGCGGGCTCGCAGCTCGGCGCCCATCTGGGAAAGCGGGATGGCGATCCGGTCGACGGGGCGCCGGCGAATGGACTCATCGCCGTCGAGCGTGAACGAGCGGCCCTCCTGTGCGGCCAGCCAACCGGGCAGCAGCCGCAGCAGCGTTCCCGCGTTGCCCACGTCGATCGGTCCATCCGGCTCGCGCGCCTCGCGCAGGCCGGTGCCGCGCACCACGACCGCATCGCCGTTGACCTCGACCAGCGCTCCGAGGGCCTGTACGGCAGCGAGCGTCGAGTCGGTGTCGGCCGCATGCAGGTAGCCCTCGATCCGCAGCGGCTCGCTCGCCATCGCCCCCAGCAGGGCGGCGCGGTGGGAGATCGACTTGTCGGCCGGCGCCCTCAACTCGCCTGAGAGTCCGCGGGCAGGCTCGAAACGCGTGTTCATCGGCTGCTCCTCATGCTTGCACGACCGGGAAGCCGAGCCCCGCTATGAGACCGCGGGCGCGCTCGGCGTGATCATCCCCGCGGATCCAGAAGGCGACCACGCCCTGGCTGTTGTCCTCGGACGGCGACAGGGCCATGTCGACGATGTTCACGCCGGCGTGCCCCAGCGCGAGGGCGATCTCGGCGATCACCCCGGGGCGGTTGGGCACGGAGGCGCGCAGCTCGATCACGGCTCCGCCGGCCAGGCCCGAGCCGAGCAGGGCGTCGCGGTCGGCGCGGGCCCGGTCGTTCCAGGCGGCCACTGCCGGCGCCTGCCCCTCGAGGAGCCACCCTCGGACCTCCTGCAGGCGCGCGGCGAGCTCGTCGATACCGGCTATCAGGGCGTCGCGGTTCGACATGTAGATGTCGGTCCAGATCGCGGTGTTGGCGCCGGCCACACGGGTGGCGTCGCGGAAGCTCGGCCCGACGGCCGGCAGCCGTCGCGGCTCGGCCTCGCCGAGCAGGCTCGCGGCCTGGGTGACGAGCAGGTTTGCGAGCACGTGGGGCAGATGGGAGACGCAGGCCATCAGCCGGTCGTGGGTCTCGGGGTCGATGGCGGTGGGCCGCGCGTCGATGGAGGCGAGCAGACGGTGCAGTCGCTCATAGAGCACGCCCGAGGTGCCTGGTCCGGGCGTCAGATACCAGGTGGCGCCGTCGAAGAGGTCCTCGCGCGCGTGCTCCACCCCGGCGGTCTCTGCGCCGGCGAGGGGATGTCCGCCGACGAAGCGCTGATCGGCGCCCGCGTCGGCAACGGCCCGCTTGGTGGAGCCGACATCGCTGAGAACGCAGTCGGTCCCGGCGGCGGCGAGCGCGGCCCGCACGGTCTCGGCCAGCGCGCCGACGGGGGTGGCTACGAAGGCGACCTGGGCGCCGGCGAGCGCGGCTGGGAGATCGGCTGCGGCGGTGTCGATCGCGCCGAGGGCAAGGGCACGGGCCAGCACCTCTGGGTCGGGGTCATATCCACAGACCTCCACGTGGGCGCGCCTGCGGGCCGCCAGGCCGATCGAGCCGCCGATCAGCCCGACGCCGAGAACGGCGACCCTCAAGAAGCGTGCCCCCCGGCGCGCGCCATCAGACGGCGCTTAGCGCCTTGCCCGCGAGCGCTGCGGCCCGCTCGACCGCGAGCGCGTAGTCGGCGAAGTCTTCCGCTTTGAGGGCCTGAGGTCCGTCGCAGATGGCCTCGTCCGGGTTGGGGTGCACCTCGACGATGATCCCGTCGGCGCCGACGGCGGCCGCGGCGAGCGACAGCGGCATCACCAGGTCGCGCCGGCCGGCGGCGTGGCTGGGATCGACGATCACGGGGAGGTGGGAGAGCTCCTTGAGCACGGGCACGGCCATCAGGTCGAGGGTGAAGCGGTAGGCGGTCTCGAACGTGCGGATGCCCCGCTCGCAGAGCATCACGTTGGGGTTGCCTTCCTTGAGGATGTACTCGGCGGCCATCAGCAGCTCGTCGAGGGTGGCGGAGAGCCCGCGCTTGAGCAGGGCGGGGCGTCCGGAGCGTCCGATCTCGGCCAGCAGCGGGTAGTTCTGCATGTTGCGCGCCCCGATCTGGATCACGTCTGCTACCTCGAGCACGGCGTCGAGATCGCCGATGTCCATCAGCTCGGTGACGATCGGCATGCCGGTCTCGGCCTTGGCCTCGGCGAGCAGCCGCAGTCCCTCCTGTCCGAGCCCCTGGAACGCGTAGGGGGAGGTGCGGGGCTTGTAGGCGCCGCCGCGCAGCAGCGTTGCGCCGGCGTCGCGCACCACGTGTGCGGTCTGGAGCATCTGCTCGCGCGACTCGACCGTGCAGGGCCCGGCGATCAGCGCGAAGTTCTCGCCCCCGACCTTGCGCCCTTCGATGTCGAGCACGGTCCGCTCGCCGTGGGTGATCTGGGCGGAGGCCAGCTTGTATGGCTTGAGGATCGGGACGACCCGGTCGACGCCGGGCTGGCCCTCGAGACCGAGGCCTGCGACGTTGGCGTCCTGCTCGACGTCGCCGATGGCGCCGATAACGGTCACGCGGGCGCCCGCGCTGCGGTGCGCGCGCGCTCCGGCGCGCTCGATCTTGGCGACGACCGCCTCGACCTCCTCGTCGGTCGCGGTCTCTTTCATAACGATCATCATCAACTCATCCTTTCACTACGCCTGGGCATGTTAGAGGTGCTGGGCCTTGCCGAAGATGGACTCCACGGTCCATCTCGGGTCGTGAGGTGAGCGCTGAGGGCGCCCGGATGGGTGGCGCTCGGTCTCTGTGAGGAGACCCGATGCGGCCGCCGGCACCCGCTCACGAACGGGTGGGAGCCGAAGCGCCTAGCTAAATCGCCAGGCGTAGCGGGACGACCATTCGGCATACGCGCGAATGCTGCGAGTCGATGCGAGAGCGCTTGAGTTCATGGTCATCCGCCAACCTTTGTAGCAGACGGACGAACTGCGGTAAAGCATTGGGAGACAAGTTCGCAACATTCTCCGCAGAGAGCCCCCGTCGCCGGTCTCCCCGCGGAGTGTCGCTCAGCGGGTCGCGGCCGGCTCGAGGACCTCGGCGAGCGCATCGAGGAAGCGCCTGTTCTCCTCGGGCAGCCCGTAGGTGACGCGCAGCGCGGGCGTGGGACTGCCGAGGGCGCTGCCGGCGCGCACGAGCACGCCGCGCTCGGCCAGACCACGCATGATCTCCTCCTCGTCGCGCTCCTCGCCCAGCTGGACCCAGCAGAAGTTCGCCTGCGAGTCGGCCGCGCGCAGACCCAGGGCCCGGAGCCGCTCGTCCATCGAGATTCGCTCGGCGACGGTTCGCGCGACGCGTTCTTCGACGGTGTCCTGGTGCTCGAGCGCCTCTAGGGCGGCGGCCTGGGCGAGGGCGTTGCAGAAGAAGGGCTGGCGCACCTGATCGAGCGCACGGGGCAGCTCGGCGGAGCCGCAGAGGGCGAAGCCCACCCGCAGCCCGCAGAGGCCGTGGACCTTGGAGAAGGTCCGCAGCAGCGCGAGGTTGGGGTGGGCGTCGAGCAGCTCGATCGAGGCGTCGGGGTCCTCGAGCAGGTTGAACTCGCAGTAGGCCTCGTCGAGGATCACGCACACGTGCGGCGGGACCTCTTGAAGGAATGCGGCGATGTCGGCGAGCGGGATCGCGGTGCTGGTGGGGTTGTTGGGGTTGCAGACGAGCACCAGCCGCGTGGCCACGGTCAGCTCGCGCGCCATCGCCTCGAGGTCGTGGCACTCGCGCTCGTCGAGCCCCACGGTCACGGCGCGTGCGCCCGAGGCGGCGGCGAGGTGGGGATAGACCGAGAAGGAGGGCCAGGCGTACACGACCTCGGCGCCCGGCTCCAGCAGCGCCTCGCCGGCGGCGAGCAGGATGTCGCAGGAGCCGTTGCCGATCGCGATCCGCTCGGCCGGCACGCCGTAACGCTCGCTCAGCCGCCGGCGCAGCAGCGAGTTGCTGGGATCGGGATAGCGGTTGAGGCTCGAGAGCGCGCGATCGATCGCGGCGCGGACGGCGGGCAGGGGCTCGAATGGCGACTCGTTGCTGGCCAGGCGCACGAGCGGCTCCTGCTGGGCGTAGCCGCCGGCGGCGGGATAGGTGGGGATGCGACGGATCCGCTCGGAGAACTCGATCGCCATCCAGCCATTGTGACGGGAGACGTAGGCTCCCGCCGGGTGATGTCCGACGGCCGTGGGTTGCGAGCGCCCGCGCCCGGCGCTACTGCGCGGCGTCTAAGTCGCCGCGCAGGCTGGCGGCCTCGCCGAGGTAGACGTGCGCGGGAACGTGATCCTCCTCGGCGTGGTAGTGGATCAGCACGCGGATCACGCGAGACATGGAGCGCGGCACGGGGATCTCCTGCGCGCACAGCAGCGGCACGCGGTCGAAGCCCAGGGCGCGGGCGGCCACGGCGGGAAACTCGGCGTTGAGGTCCTTGGTGGCGGTGAAGATGCAGCTCACCACGCGCTCGGGGCGCAGCTGGTTGCGCGCCATGATCTCCCGCATGAGCTCGCTCGTGGCGTCCAGGATGTCCTTGGCGTCGTTGCGCTCGACGCTGGTGGCACCCCGGAGGGCGAACAATCGCATTGGCCGCGATTCTGTCAGAGCGCACCCCCTGCCGGCCCGCAGGCGAGCGCGCGCAGACGCTCGGCCTCGGCCTCGCCCAGGCGTCTGCATGCCCCGAGCTCGAGGCCGGCGAGCGCGAGCGGACCGAAGCGGGTCCGCTCGAGCGCGAGCACGGGATGCCCGACGGCCTTGCACATGCGGCGCACCTGACGGTTGCGCCCCTCGCGGATCGTCAGCTCGATCTCGTGCGCGCTCACCCGGCGCGCCTGCGCCGGGGCGGTGATGCCGTCCTCGAGCTGCACGCCTGAGCGCAGCGCCTCGAGGGCATCGCGAGAGACGGACCCCCCGCCGAGCTTGGCGCGGTAGGTCTTGGGCACCTGAAAGCGCGGGTGGATGAGCCGGTTGGCGAGCTCGCCGTCGTTGGTGAGGAGGATCAGCCCGCTCGTGTCGACATCCAGGCGCCCGACCGGATAGAGCCGCAGCCCATCGGCGGGAACGAGCTCGAGCACGGTGGTGCGCCCGTGGGTGTCGCGCACGGTCGAGACGACGCCGGGCGGCTTGTTGAGCATGTAGAGCACGCGCGGCTCGGGGCCGGCGAGCGCCTTTCCGTCCACGGTCACCCCGCTGTCGGGGCCCACGTCGCGTGCGGGGTCGGTGACGATCTGCCCGCCCACGCTCACGCGGCCGGCGGCGATCAGCGTCTCGGCCGAGCGCCTCGAGGCCACGCCGGCGTGGGCGAGGAACTTGGCTAGTCGCACGGTCGCGGGTGGGTGAGCGGGCGCATCTGCTGCAACCATAGGAGCCGGGCGGCGCCAGCGGGCGCCGGCCAAGCGCCATGGACCTCCACGAGCTCGACCAGATCCTCGCCGACCGCGGCGAGCCGGCCTTCCGCGCCCGCCAGGTGTGGGCGTGGGCTGCGCGCGGCGTGCGGGGATATGAGGAGATGACCGATCTCCCGGCGGCGCTGCGCGAGCAGCTCGAGCGCGAGCTGCCCTTCTCGAGCATCGCGGCGGGCGAGGAGGCCCACTCGAGCGACGGCACCCTCAAGGCGCTGTTCAAGACGCATGATGGGCGGGCGCTCGAGGCGGTGCTGATGCGCTTCCGCGACGGCCGGCGCTCGATCTGCGTCTCCTCGCAGTCGGGCTGTCCGCTGACCTGCACTTTCTGTGCGACTGGGGCGATGCGCTTCGCGCGCAACCTGAGCGCCTCTGAGATCCTCGACCAGGCCCTCTACTTCAGGCGCATCGAAGCGATCGACCATTGCGTGTTCATGGGCATGGGCGAGCCGATGCTGAACCTCGACGCGGTGTTGGAGGCGTGCGAGCGCCTCCCGGACATCGGCGTTACCCACCGGCGCACCACGATCTCGACGGTGGGCTGGATCCCGGGCATCGAACGGCTTACGGAGAGCGACATGCCACTGCGCCTGGCGCTCTCATTGCACGCGGCCGAGGGAACGCTGCGCTCGCAGCTGATGCCGGTCAACGAGCGCTACCCCCTGGCCGACGTGGTGGAGGCCGCGCGCGCCTTCTATGCGCGCAAGCGCAGGCGCGTGTTCGTGGAGTACGTGATGCTGGCCGGGGTCAACGACCGCTACGAGCAGGCGCTGGAGCTCGCCCGGCTGCTCAACGGCGGCCACGGGCGCAGGCCGTCGTCCCAGCCGATCTTCAAGGTCAACCTGATCCCCTACAACCCGATCGCCGCGGAGGACGGGCGGCCCGGCTATGAGGGCTCGGGCAGGGAGTCGATCGCGGCCTTCCGCGCGGCCCTGGAGTCCCAGGGCGTGCCGGTGACAGTGCGATTGACGCGCGGGCGCGACATTGCGGCCGCCTGCGGCCAGCTGGCCGCGCGGGCCTGGGCCTAGCCGTCGCTCTCGCGCCGCCCGTTGCCGCTGCGCGCCTCGCCCGCGCGCAGCAGACGCTCGCGCAGCTCGGCCTGCTCCTCGGGCGTGGGATCCCAGCGGGCGACATCGGGCAGCTCCTGCAGGCTGCGCAGCCCGAACAGCTTGAGGAAGGCGGTGGTGGTGCGGTAGAGGACGGCGCCGAACTGGGAGCTGCCGGCCTCTTCGATCAGCCCGCGCTCGAGCAGCGTGGAGCTCGCCGAGTCGGCGCTCACGCCGCGGATGCGGGTGATCTCCGGCCGCGAGATCGGTTGCAGGTAGGCGACGATCGCGAGCGTCTCGGCCTGGGCGGGCGTGAGCGTGGAGGCACGGGGGCGGCTGAGCAGCCGGCGGGCCGCGTCCTCGCTGGCGGGGTCGCTCGCGAGGGTCCAGCCACCGCCCAGCTCGCGCAGCCGCAGCCCGCGCCGACCGGGCGCATACTGCTCCGCGAGCACGGCCAGCGCCGTCCCGACCGCGCCCTCGCCCGCCTGCGTGGCGTCGGCCAGCTCGGCGACGCTGAGAGGATCGCTGGAGAGGAACAGCAGCGCCTCGACTGTGCGCGCGAGCGTGGGCAGCTGCTCGTCGTCCTCCACGGCGGGCGCGGGCTGCGGCGCTGCGTGCTGCGCGTCGCTCACGGGGCCGCTCCCCTCGCGCCGACGGCCAGAGCGAGCGGTGGCGCGGCGGCCGCCGGGCGCGAAAGGCTGTTGACGGCGATCTCGCCGAAGCACTCCTGCTGCTCCCAGGAGGCCTCGCCGCGTTTGTAGAGCTCGAGCAGTGCGAACAGGGTGACCGCGACGGTCATCCGGTCGGCCCCGCGCACGGCCTCGTCGAAGCTGAAGGCGCCTCTGCGCAGCAGTCCTCGCAGATGCTCGAGGCGCTCGGCCACGGAGATCCTGGGCACGGCGATGTGGCGGAGATTGATCGCAGGGGGCATCTTCAAGAGGCGCCCAATCGCCTCCCCCAGCAGCTCCGGATCCTGGGAGCCGTCGGGCGGCGGGACGATAGTGCGCCTGAGGTCGGCCGGCAGCGGTGCCGAGCGGAAGCGCACTCCGTGCTCGCCGGCGAGCAGTTCCTCGAGATGGGTCGCGGCGGCTCGGTAGCGGCGGGCGTCGAGCATGCGCGCGAGCAGCTCCTCGGCGGCCTGTTCAGGCTCGATGTCGAGCAGCTGCTCCTCTTCGCCGCTGAGCATCAGCCGCGACTTGAGCTCGAGCAGGGCGGCGATCAGAACGATGAACTCGGTGGCCGTCTCGAGGTCGAGCTCTCCGCGCTGCTCGAGGTGATCGAGATAGGCGAGCACCACTTCGGCGAGCTGCAGCTCGAGCAGGTCGACCTCTTCGCGCAGCACCAGCGTGAGCAGCAGGTCGAAGGGCCCACTGAACACGTCCAGGTCGAGCTCGAGTGCGGCCAGGCTCATCTCCTCACCTCCGCAGGGCGCATCCGCGCACGGTAGCGGCCGGCCCCGACGGCTGCCCGCGCCGGCCGAGGCTCGCACGGCTCACCGGCGCGTCCCGCCCACACCCATCCGCTGGCGCACGCCGTCCAGCGTCTGCGCGGCGATCGCCCCGGCGCGCTCGGCGCCGCCGGCGAGGATCGACTCGAGCGCGGCCTCGTCGGCGCGCAGCTCCTGAAAGCGCTCGCGCACCGGCGCCAGGTAGTCGACGACGGCCGCGGCGACCGCTGTCTTCAGCTCGCCGTAACGCGCCTGCGCGAACTCGGCCTCGATCGCATCCGGGCTCGCGCCGCGCACGGCGGCGAGGATTTCGATCAGGTTGGAGACGCCGGGCTTCTCCGGGTCGCGGCGCACCTCGCTGCCGGAGTCGGTGACGGCGCTCTTGAGCTTCTTCTCGATCGCCTTGGCCTCGTCGAGCACGTAGACGGTCCCCTGCTCGCTGCCGCCGGTCGTGGACATCTTGCGCGTGGGGTCCTGCAGGTCCATGATCCGCGCGCCGACCTCGGGGATGCGGTGCTCGGGAACCACCAGCACCTCCTTGCCGTCACCGAAGCGGGCGTTGAAGCGCCGGGCCACGTCGCGCATCAGCTCCAGGTGCTCGCGCTGGTCCTCGCCGACAGGAACCTCCTCGGCACGGTAGGCAAGCACGTCGGCGGCCTGCAGCACGGGATAGAGGAGCAGCCCGGCAGAGACGAGCTCGCGCTGGGCCACGGACTTGTCGCGGAACTGGTGCATCCGCTGCAGGCGCCCGAGCTCGGTGACACTGGACAAGAGCCATGTGAGCTCGGTGTGCTCGTGCACGTCGGACTGGCGGAAGAGGATGCAGCGCCCGGGGTCCAGGCCCGCGGCGAGCAGGATCGCGGTGGTGTCGTAGAGGCGCTCGCGCAGCTCGGCGGGGTCGTAGGCGACCGTGATGGCGTGCAGGTCCACGATGCAGAAGATGCCCTCCCCGCGCTCCTGGCTGGATATGTACTGGGCGATCGCGCCGATGTAGTTGCCGAGGTGCTTGCGCCCGGTCGGCTGTATGCCCGAGAAGATGCGCACGGCGAATGCCTCGCTAGAGGGCCTGGCGGATGACGGGGCGCTTGGCCGCGGCGACCTCGTCGAGGCGGCGGACGGGGGTGGTGTAGGGGGCGCCGCGCGCGATCTCGGGATCCTGGGCGGCCTCTTTCAGGATCGCTGCGATGGCGTCGGCGAAGGCGTCGAGGGTCTCCTTGGTCTCGGTCTCGGTCGGCTCGACCATCAGCGCCTCATCGACAAGCAGCGGGAAGTAGACGGTAGGCGGGTGAAAGCCGAAGTCGAGCAGCCGCTTGGCGAGGTCGAGCGTCTTGATCTCGAGCGTCTTCTTCATGGGCCCGCCGGAGAGCACGAACTCGTGCATGCACAGCTCTCCGTAGGCGAGGGGCAGGTACTCCGCCACGCCGTGCTCGCGCAGGCGCGCGAGCAGGTAGTTGGCGTTGAGCACGGCCGTTTCGGAGGCGTCCTTCAGGCCGTCGCCACCGAGCGAGCAGATGTAGGCGTAGGAGCGCACGAAGCATCCGTAGTTGCCGTGGAAGCCGCGCAGGCGCCCGATCGACTTCGGCCGGTCGTGATCCAGAGTGAAGGCCCCGTCCTCGCCCCTGGCGACCACCGGGACAGGCAGATAGGGGGCGACGCGCTCGGAGACCGCGATCGGGCCCGAGCCGGGGCCGCCGCCGCCGTGGGGCTGGGTGAAGGACTTGTGCAGGTTGAAGTGCACGATGTCGAAGCCCATGTCGCCGGGGCGCGAGAGGCCCATCACGGCGTTGAGGTTGGCGCCGTCGTAATACAGCGTGGCGCCCACGCCGTGGACGATCTCGGCGATCTCGGCGATGTTGGGGTCGAACAGGCCGAGGGTGTTGGGGTTGGTGAGCATCAGGCAGGCGACATCGCCGTCGGCCTTGGCGCGCAGATCCTCGATGTCCACGCCGCCGTCGGCGTTGGTAGCCACCTTCACCACCTCCAGGCCCGCCATGGTCACGGTCGCCGGATTGGTGCCGTGGGCCGTGTCGGGGGTCAGCACCTTGTGGCGGCTCTCGCCTCTGTCCTCGTGGTAGGCGCGGCTCAGCAGCACGCCGGCGAGCTCGCCGTGGGAGCCGGCCGAGGGCTGCAGCGAGACGTGGGGCAATCCGGAGATCTCGGCGAGCGCCTCCTGCAGGTTCCACATCAGCTCGAGCGCCCCCTGGGCGCGCTCGGGATCCTGCAGCGGGTGCAGCCGCGCGTGCCCGGGCAGCGCGGCTGCGCGCTCGTGCAGGCGCGGGTTGTGCTTCATCGTGCACGAGCCGAGCGGGTAGAAGCCCGAGTCCAGGTCGAAGTTGCGCTTGGAGATGCCCACGTAGTGGCGCACGATCTCGGGCTCTGAGACCTCGGGCAGGCGCGGCCCCTCGCTGCGGCGCAGGTGCGCTGGCAGCAGCGTCACTACGTCGGCCTCGGGAACATCGACGGCGGGACACATGAAGGCTCGCCGGCCCGGAGCGCCCTTCTGGAAGATCGTGCGGGCGCCCTGGCGCTGCAGCGGGCTCGCCGCCGTGGCGGGCGCCGCGGCCGGATGGTGGGACTCGATGCCCGGGTCCGCGTGCAGATGGTTTTCGTCGATCGGGCTCACCTGTGCCCCGCCATGGGGTATACGGCCACCGTCGCCTTGCGCTCGGCCGCCACGGCCTGCGCGAGGACGTCGGCGAGGCGGTCGATGTCGGCGCGACTGCGCTTCTCGGTGACCGCCACCAGCAACCCCCCGCGGTCGGTCTCGCGGCCGGTCAGCGCCTCCAGGTCCACGCCCGGGTTGACGCCCTCGGCAGCGCAACGGCGCCGGACGGCGGCCACATCGGCGTCCAGGCGCAGGGCGAACTCGCGGATCACGGGCTGCTCGTGGAGCTTCTCCACGCCCTCGATCGCGCTGAGGGTCTCGCGGGCGTAGTGGGTGCGGGCGAGCAGCAGCTCGCCGAGCTCCACGATCCCGCGGCGCCCGAGCCAGGTCAGGTAGACGACGCCCGCGAGCGCGTTGAGCGCCTGGGCGGTGCAGATGTTGGATGTGGCTTTCTCGCGGCGGATGTGCTGCTCGCGGGTCTGCAGCGTGAGCACGAAGCCGCGGCGGCCGTCCACGTCGAGCGTCTCCCCGGCGATGCGGCCGGGCATGCGCCGCAGATACTCCTCGCGGGCGGCGAACAGGCCGAACGAGGGACCGCCGAAGTCCAGGCGGTTGCCGAGCGGCTGGCCCTCGCCGACGGCCACGTCCACGCCGCATTCGCCCGGGGCCTTCAGCACCCCGAGCGCGATCGGGTCGACCTGGGCGATGACGACCGGCCCACTCGCACGCACGCGCGCGGGGTCCCCCGCTGAGGAACCATCCTGTGGCTCGCCCGCGATCGCCTTGGCAGCGGCGCTGAGGGCGGCTCCGTCCTCTACGGCGCCGTAGAAGTTGGGCTGGGCGAAGATCGCGGCGCTGGTGTCCTCGTCGATCGCCTGCGCCCATGCGTCCGGGTCGGTGACCCCGTCCCGTAGGGGGACTTCGACGACCTCCATGCCGTAGCCGTGGGCGTTGGTGCGAAGGGTCTCGATCGAGTGCGGGTGCATCCCGGCGCTGACCACGAGCTTGGCCTTGCCGTTGTGGAGCTTTGCGAGATAGCCCGCCGCGGCGACAGCCGAAGGGCCCTCGTAGGCTGAGGCGTTGGAGACGGGCAGCCCGGTGAGCTCGGAGATGGCGGTCTGGTACTCGAACATCACCTGCAGCCCACCCTGGGATATCTCGGGCTGGTAGGGCGTGTAGGGCGTGAGGAACTCGGAGCGCTCGGTGAGCATGTCGATCAGCGCGGGGACGTAGTGGTCGTACATCCCGGCGCCGAGGAAGCTCAGCTCATCCTCCGCGCTGGTGTTGCGCGCGGCCAGCGCGCGCAGGTGCTCGTAGACGTCCTGCTCGGGCAGCCCGGCCGGAAGCTCGAGCTCGCGGTTCAGGCGCACGCCCTCGGGGATCTGGCGCTCGAAGATCTCCTGCAGGGAGTCCACGCCGACCGCCGCGAGCATCGCGGCGAGGTCCTCGGGTGTGATTGCGGTGTAGCGGCTCAACTAAGGAGAGCCTAGCCAGCCAGCGTCGCCCTGTAGGTGGCGGCGTCCATCAGGCTGTCGCGCTCGGAGGGCTCGGACAGGCGCACCTTCACGAGCCAGCCCTCGCCATAGGGATCCTCGTTGATCATGGCGGAGTTCTCGGACAGCGCCTCGTTGACCTCGACGATCTCGCCGGACAGCGGCGCGATCACGTCGGAGACGGCCTTGACGGACTCGACCTCGGCGTAGGAGGCGTCCTTGGCGAGCGTGGTGCCGACGGCGGGCGGGTCGAAGAAGACGACCTCGCCGAGCGCGTCCTGGGCGTACCAGGTGATCCCGAGGGTCGCCAACGCGGGATCCGCGGCGTCGATCCGCGCCCAATCGTGTTCGGGGTGATAGAGCAACTCGTCGGGATAGCTGGCCTGGGCCATTCACGAGCCCTTTCTGTAGAGCGGCTTGTCCTTGATCACGGCGGGGCGCATCTTGCCACGAACGTCTATCTCCAGGCGGGTGCCCGTGGCGGCGCGCGCGGCCGGCACATAGGCCATGCCGATGCCGCGTCCCAGGCTCGGCGAGAGCGTGCCGCTGGTGACCACCCCTCCCCCGACGATCTGGTTGCCCTGCCGCGCGATCCCGGGGCCGTCGATCTCGAACGCCACGAGCTTCTCGGCCGGCCCAGCGGCTCGAACGGCGCGGACGGCCTCTGCGCCGATGAAGCGGGTGTCCTCCTTGCAGCACCAGCCGAGTCCCGCTTCGATCGGCCCGCGCTCCACGCTCAGGTCGTTGCCGTAGAGGTGAAAGCAGACCTCAAGGCGCAGCGTGTCGCGGGCTCCCAGCCCCGCGGGCACGGCGCCGCGACGCACGATCTCATCCCACAGCGCGGGCGCGGCGGCGGGATCACACAGCAGCTCGACTCCCTCCTCGCCCGTGTAGCCGGTGCCGCAGACGAGCACATCGGCCCCGGCCAGGCGCCGTCTGCCCATGCTCATGCGTGGGGGAAGCGGCGAGTCGGAGATCGCCTGGACTCGCTCGCGCGCGAGCGGTCCCTGCACGGCCAGCATCGCCCAGTCGTCGATCCCGTCGCTGACCTGAGCTTCGGGGAAGTCCGCGGCGTGCGCCTGGAACCACTCCAGGTCGCGCTCGTGGTTGGAGGCGTTGGTGACCGTCAGGTAGCGCTCGATGCCGAGCCTGTAGGTGAAGAGATCGTCGAGCACGCCGCCGTCCTCGCGACAGAGCACGCTGTACTGGGCTCCGCCGACGAGGATCTGGGAGACGTCATTGGAGAGCAGGCGCTGGAGCAGATCCAGGGCCTGCGGTCCGCTGGTCTCGATCTCGCCCATGTGCGAGACGTCGAAGATCCCGCAGCTGTTGCGCACGGCCATGTGCTCCTGGCGAACGCCCTCGTATTGCACCGGCATCTCCCAGCCGGCGAAGTCCACCATCTTGGCGCCCGCCGCCACATGGCGGTCGAACAGGGCGGTGCGGCGCAGGGTCAGCGGCATCCGGCCCCAGGCTAGCGGGAGCGGCCGCCGGCCCCGTCTCAGCGCGGGCCGGTGGGCGGTTGCACCCCCAGCTGCCGACAGATCTTGCGAGCAAGCCCGAAATCGATCTCGCGGTGGCGCGGCACCACGGAGCGCTCCTCCGTCGGCCCGATCCAGCGGACGTGATTGCCTCCCTCGTCGATACGGCGACATCCGTGGGCGCGCAGGTGGCGCTCCAGGTCTCGCCGCTTCACGCAGCGATGGTCAGATGCAATGCCTCGCGCTCGCGTTGATCGTCGACGTCGCCGGGCTCGGGAGAGAGCATCAGCCGCAGCGCATCGATGACGTTGGCTCGCGCCTCTTCTCTCGTGCGGCCCTGACTGAACACGCCGGCCACCTCCGGGATCGACGCAAGAATCAAGCCATTCTCGCCGGGCTCGTAGACGATCGTCAGATCGAGCTGCTCAGGCATAAAGGACACGATACCTCCAACTACGACCGCCGCGACAGAGCTGGACACCAATCCCGAGTTCGAGAGGTTAGGATCTGGAGATGTCGACGTCCTTCCCCGTGGAGGATCAGCGTCCTTGGGACGCGCGCCTCGTGGAGTGGATGTCACGCGACTCGGCCACGCAGCCGCCTCTTCAGGAGGGCCCGCGGTAGGCACGCGAGGGCTGGGCGACAGCCGGCCGAAGCGACGCAGAACCCTTTCGGCCGATAGCGGAGCGCGCCGGCCGGATCGCGGGGCCTCGATAGAAGTGCCGGCGCATTCCGTCATCCTACCCGTGGCCCTGGAGCTGGTTGAGATGACCCCTTCCAGCTGCTGTATAGCAATGGTAATACAGCAGTCGTGAGGCTACACATGTAACCCAAGGCAGAGCCACCGGCGGAGCGGGCAGTTACCGAGTGACGATCTCCGCAGTTCGGTAGGCGCATGCGCCTACCGCTAGACCGGCCGCATGCGGCCGGTCTCGGGGACGCACATGTGCGTCCCCGCCCAGCTCACAGCTGGCGGCTCCCCAACAGGCGTCTGGCGTATCGGGAGCGAGCTACCGCAAGAACGGCGGAACGTCGATGTCGTCGTCTGAGATCTCCAGGGTGGAGCGCTGGCGCTCTGAGATGCTCGGTCCGCGATCCGGACGCGTCGTGCGACTGGCGCGTGCTGCGCTGCGGCCCGGGCGGTGGTCGAAGCCGGTCCCGATGACCGTCACGCGGACCTCGTCGGACATGCCCTCGTCGATCACCGCGCCGAAGATGATGTTGGCGTTGGCGTCAGCCGCGTTCTGGATGATCTCGGCGGCGTCATTGACCTCGAACAGGCCCAGGTCCTTGCCCCCGGTGATGTTCAGGAGGATGCCCGTGGCTCCATCGACCGACTCTTCCAGCAGCGGCGAGGAGATCGCCGCCCTGGCCGCGTCCGCGCTGCGGCTCTCGCCGCTTGCCGTGCCGATGCCCATCAGGGCCGAGCCCGCGTCGTGCATGATCGTACGCACGTCCGCGAAGTCGAGGTTGATCAGCCCGGGGATCGTGATCAGGTCGGTTATGCCCTGCACGCCCTGGCGCAGGACGTTGTCGGCCTCGCGGAAGGCGTCCAGCATCGAGGTGCGCCGCTCGACCACAGCCAGCAGCTTCTCGTTGGGGATCACGATCAGGGTGTCCACGACCTCGCGCAGGCGCTCGATGCCCTCGGTCGCCTGACGGCCGCGCTGGGAGCCCTCGAAGTCGAACGGGCGCGTGACCACGCCGACGGTCAGCGCGCCGATCTCGTTCTTGGCGATCTCCGCGATCACCGGCGCCGCGCCCGTGCCCGTGCCGCCGCCCTCGCCCGCGGTCACGAACACCATGTCAGCGCCCTTCAGCGCCTCCTTGATTTCGTCGCGCGACTCCGAGGCCGCTGCGAGACCCACGTCCGGGTTGGCGCCCGCGCCGAGGCCCTTGGTCGAGTCGTGGCCGATGTTGAGCTTGATGTCGGCGTCGCACATGGCGAGCGCCTGGGCGTCCGTGTTGGCCGCGATGAACTCCACGCCGCGCAGGCCCGCGTCGACCATGCGGCTGACCGCGTTGGTGCCGCCGCCGCCCACGCCCACGACCTTGATCACTGCCAGATAGCTAGAGCTGCTCTCCATGATGGTTCTGACCGAAGCCTTCGGTAGGAATTGAGGGTTCGCAGCATACTCATCGCTGGACCGCCGGGTTGTGCACGTTATGCAGGGATCTTCGCCCTGTCAACGACGGCCCCGAGTCTCGCAAGAATCGTTGCAGATCCCAGGACTCTCAACCACCACCTGAGAATGGCATCCCAGCTGCCTCAACCTCAGGTCGAGGCTTAGCCTGTCAACCGCCGGGCGCAGGAGCTTCCTGACCGGCTTCCGCCGGGGAGGCCGATTCCGATTCTCCCGTGCCGCCCGAAGTCGTCTTGGCTTCTTCGCTCGCCGCTCCCTTCGGGGAGGGTTCGGTGGCCGTGGTGCTCGTGCCGCCTTCCTTGGACAGACCCGCGGCGAGCGCACCAACTGTCGATTCCGATGAACCCGTGGCTTCGGCCGCAGGGGATCCTTCACCCGTGGGCGAGCTCGCCGGACCCGCGCCCGCAGGGAAGCCCCCGGCGGGGCGCGCAGGCAGGCGCACGTCCACATAGGCGGCGCCCGCCGAGCTGTGGTCGGCCAGCACCCGCGCCAGCGAAAGCCACTTGGCGTGCGGCAGGGTCGAGTCGCCGAAGTAGGCCAGCAGCCCGTTGCCCATCGCCACCGTCAGGCCCTCCGGGCCCGTGTAGACCTTGGCCACATGCCTTGCAAGCGCTCGCGGCGCCGCCCCGAGCACAGCCAGGGATTCGAGCAGGAACGGGCTGTGCAGCCGCGCGCCGGGCGGCTGCTCGAGGTAGCCCGTGAGCGTGGGCAGCGAGCTCGACAGCAGAGCCGGACCGAGGACGATGCCGTCCGCCGCCACAGCAGTGCGCTGAGAGTTCACGAGCAGCGCCGCCACGGGCAGCTGCTCGGAGACCTCGATGCGCAGGCCGTGTGGAAAGCTCGGGATCGCCCGGATCGAGCTCACGACGCGAAACGGCGCGACCGCAGCCCGCAGCGCGCCCGCGTGGATGTCCAGCGTGCTCATGTGCCGGGCGGCCGTGACCAACGCCGCTTCGATCGCCTGCGCCTCCGCGCCGTGCACGCCGCTGACCTGCACCCGCCGCACCGCCACGAATGAGGAGTTGCGCAGCAGCAGGTAGCCGCCCGCGAGCACCGGCAGCGCGATCAGCACCGCGATCAGCGCAATGCGCGTGCGCCGACCGCGCCACAGCAGCGCGAGCACCGCGCGCGTACGATCCAGCGGCCGCAGCCCCGAGGAGGAACGCGACGGCTTTTCACGGGGGCGGGGCCTGGAGGCAGGAGAGCGCGGCGGGCGGCGCAGCGCCGGAAGCCCGAGAGGACCGACGAGACGCGCTACCAGCGAGCGTTCCATCCCTACCTGTTCGACCTAGCACCGCCAACCCCTACCGGCTCACAGCCAGGGAAACCGCACCGGCCCGAGCGTCTGGACCTCCGGCTCGAGCTCCACCCCGAAGCGCTCCAGCACGCGAGCACGCCCCGCCGCCATCACCGCGAGCACGTCCGCGGTCGTGGCCGCGCCGGTGTTCTCGATGAAGTTGGCGTGCTTGGGCGCGATGCGCGCCCCGCCGACCGCCAGCCCGCTGCAGCCTGCCTCGGCCAGCAGCAACCCCGCGCTGCGCCCCCCCGCGCGAGGATCATCCGGGTTCTTGAAGGTCGAGCCGAACGTCTTGATCCCCTGTGGCTGGGCCTCATGGCGGCGGCGGCGCATCTCTGCGAGGGTCGCCTTCACCTGCTCCACCGGCGCTTCGCCCAGCAGCAGCGAGGCGCCGAGGACGACCTCTCCGGGCCCGAGGCTCGAGCTGCGGTAGGAGAGGCCCAGCTGATGAGGCTCCCGCCGCTCCACCTTCCCTGCCCGCGCGATCTCAACCCACTCGAGTACGCTCCCCAGCTCGCCGCCGTAGGCGTTCGCATTCATGCGCACCGCTCCCCCCAGCGTCCCCGGGATGTTGACCCCGAACTCGATGCCCGACAGGCCCGCCGAGGCCGCCCGCGCGGCCACCGCCGGCAGGCGCGCACCCCCTCCCGCGAGGATCCGCGTGCCCGCCACCGCGATCGCGGACAGCTCGCGGTCGAGCTTGACCACGAGACCTCTGAGACCCTCATCCGCCACGAGCAGGTTGGACCCCGACCCGACCACGCTCGTCTGCACGCCCGCCTCGGCGGCCCATGCGAGCAGCTCCGCCAGCTGGGCGCGGCTGCCCGCCCGCGCGAACAGCTCGCCGATCCCGCCCGTGCGCACCGTCGTCAGGCGGCTGAGGGGGTAGTCGCGCTGCACACCCGGCGGAGGCGGGGTCGAGGGCGGGGTCGGGGCCGGGGGCACCGCGCTCACGCCGCCACCAGCCGCCGCGCGAGCGCGTCCACGTCACCCGCCCCCATCACCACGCACACGTCGCCCGCCTGCAACATCTCGGCGAGCACCGGCTCGGCCGCCGCGAACGTGGGTAGCCAGTACACAGGCCTGCCGCCCGCGGCCTCGGCGGCCGCTTCCGCGATCAGGAGGCCACTCACGCCGGGATGATCCTCGGCGCGCTCTCGGGCCGGATAGACGTCGAGCACCACCACCACGTCAGCGCGCGCCAGGGCCACGCCGCAATCATGTGCCAGCGAGGCGGTGCGCGAGTACAGGTGCGGCTGGAAGACCGCCACCAGACGGCTGTGCTCCAGCGTGCGGGCGCCCTCCAGCGTCGCCGCGACCTCGGTCGGGTGGTGGGCGTAGTCGTCGAACACGAGCGCTCCCCGCGGGCTCGAGCCCAACGGTTGAAAGCGCCGTCCAGCGCCGCCAAAGCCCGCCAGCCCCGCGATCGCCGAGGTCGCATCTGCGCCTGCGAGCCGCGCCGCCTCCAGCGCTCCGGCCGCGTCGAGCGCGTTGTGCGCGCCCGCCACCGCCAGCGTGACCTCGTGCCCGCGCCAGTCGAAGCGCGAGCCCCCGGGCGTGAGCGTTGGGTCGGGCACGTCGTATGCGGTCAGCGGGCCCTGGCGGAGCTCCAGCAGCTCCGGGCGGTTCCAGATGACGGCCTGGGCCGGGCCTGCAAGGAAGCTGCGGAAGGCCTCCCGCAGCTCGGCCAGCGAGCCGTAGGTGGCGTGGTGGTCGAGCTCCACGTTCGTCAGCAGCGCGATCTCCACCGACAGGCTGAGCATCGAGCGGTCGGACTCGTCGGCCTCCACCACGAGCCACTCGCCCTCCCCCCACTCCGCGTTGCCGAGGCCCGCGCCGATCGAGCCGCCGATCAGCCATCCCGGCGCCATTCCCGCCCCGCGCAGGGCGTGCACGATCATCGCCGAGGTGGTGGTCTTCCCGTGGGTGCCCGCCACCGCGATCGTGCGCTTGAGCGCGCTCAGCTCGGCCAGGAGCTCAGCGCGGGGACGCTCGGGGATCCCGCGCTCGCGCGCCGCCACACGCTCCACGTTCTCAGCCGGGATCGCCGAGGAGTAGACGAGCTCGAGGCCCTCGCCCGCCGGGAGGTTCTCGGCGCGATGACCGATGTGGGCGTCGAGCACCCCGTCGGCGCGCAAACGCTGGATATAGGGCCCGTCCGCCCCATCGGATCCGCTGACACTCGCCCCGAGCGCATGCGCCGCGCGCGCGTAGCCGCTCATGCCAGCCCCGCCCACACCCACGAAATGCAGGCGCCGCCCCGCCCACCGCCGGCTCGAAGGGCTCACCGCTCGGCCGCCTGCAGCAGCTCCCCGGCGACCTCGCTCGCGGCCTGCGGGCGCGCGAGCGCCGCCGAGGCGCTTGCCATCGCGGCCAGGCGCGGACGGTCGCCCAGCAGCGCAGCCACCTCCGCGCCCAGGCGCTCTCCGCTCAGCTGCTCATCCGCGATCAGCTTCGCGGCGCCGGCGTCGGCCATCCACCGCGCGTTGGCGCTCTGGTGGTCCCCGGCCGCATGCGGATATGGGATCAGGACCGCCGGCAGGCCATGGGCGGCGATCTCGAAGACCGATCCGCCCGAGCGCGCCACCACCAGGTCTGCCGCCGCGAGCGCCTGCGCGAACTCCTCCAGGTCGAGATACTCGCGCAGGTCATATCCACTCGGAAGGGCGCGCGCAGCCAGCTCGGGATGGTCGCGCCGGCCGCTGATGTGGAGCACGTGGAAGGGCGCATCCGCGAAGGCCTCCACCGCCGCCCTGTTGATGCTCCGCGCCCCCAGCGAGCCGCCGAAGACCACCACGCAGGCGGCTCCCGGCGGGACCCTCATGCGCGCCCGAGCTGCCGCGCGATCGCCAGCAGGCGGCGGTATCGGGCGGCCGGTCACGCGGTAGCGGGATCCCTCGCGCCCCGCGATCGGGAAGGCCAGGCACACCCGCCTGGCGAAGGGCGCGAGCATGCGGTTGGTCAGGCCCAGGTGGCTGTCTGCCTCGGTCAGGACCAGCGGGATCCGCAGGCTGAGCGCGGCCAGCCCCACCGGGCCCGCCACATAGCCGCCGCCGCCCATCACAGCGTCTGGCGCCAGCTCCCTGAGCAGCGAGCGCGCCCGCGGCAGCGCGAGCGCGGCACGAGCGAGCGCGCGCAGCGCCCGCAGAGGATGGGAGCGGCTCAGTCCTTCCACGGAGATCCGGCGCAGCGGGAACCCCGCCGCAGGCACCAGCTGGACCTCGGCGCGCTCGCCGCCGACGAAGGCGACCTCGGCGCCCTCAGCCCGCAGCGCTTCCGCGACGGCCAGCGCCGGCACCACGTGCCCCGCGGTCCCGCCGGCGGCGATCACGATCCTCTTCGACGCTGCGCTCACCCCCAGATCGTCCCGATTCCCGAGCCCGCGCGTCGGGAGAGCGCCGGCGCGACGGTGCCACCGCGCGCACGTGCCCGGTGGCACCAGAGGCCACGTTGAGCAGCAGGCCCATCGCGGCCAGCATCACGATCAGGCTGCTCGAGCCGTAGGAGACGAACGGGAGCGGCACACCGGTGAGCGGCGCGAGACCGAGCACGGCGAAGGCGTTGAGGATCGCCTGGGAGACGATCAGGGCGGTGACGCCAACGGCGATCAGGGCGCTGTAGAGGCTGCGCGCCGCCTTGGCCGCGCGCAGGCCCGCGTAGGCGATCAGGCCGTACAGGAAGAGCAGCGCGAACACGCCGACCATGCCGAGCTCCTCGGCGACCACCGCGAGAATGAAGTCGGTGGGAGCCTCCGGCAGATAGAAGATCTTCTGCACCGACTGCCCCGGACCGACCCCGAAGAGCCCGCCCGAGCCGATCGCGATCTGACCCTGGACGGCCTGGAAGCCGCTGGATGAGGCGTGCGCCCACGGATCGAGGAAGGAGGTGAGCCTGGCCCGCGCGTAGGGGCGGATCAGCGCGTAGAGGAGGACCAGCCCGAGGACCGTGGCGGCCATCATGCCGAGCTTTCGCATCGGAATCCCGGCCGCGACGAGCATCGCGCTGATCGTGAAGGCGATCACCATCGCCGTGCCCAGGTCGGGCTGGGTGAACACCAGCAGGCAGGCCGAGCCGACCACGATCAACAGCGGTTTGGCCAGCTCGCGCAGGTCGTGCACACGCTGGGGCCGGCGCGCCAGGAGCGCGGCCGAGTAGAGCACAAGCGCGATCTTCATCAGCTCGGATGGTTGGAACTGGAACATGCCGGGACCAATCCAGCGCCGGGCGCCGTTGACGCTCACGCCCACATGCGGGATGTGGACGGCGAGCACGAGCACGAAGGACGCATACAGCAAGGGCGCCGTGATGGCGTGCACCTTCGCCACGCCGTCCTTGGCCAGCACGCGCATCACGATCAGCCCGAGCGTTCCGTAGACGACGAACTTGATCAGGTAGCTGCTGCCGTATCCGTGTCCCTGCAGCAGCGTGGTCGCAGAGGAGGCGCTGTAGACCATCACCGCCCCGAACGCGAGCAGGCACATGGTGGCGGTCAGCAGGATGCGGTGCTCGAGCGACTGGCTGCTCAGCGCCCCGGCGCGCCCGCTGACGCCGCCGCGCGCGCTCTGTGGTCGACGAGACGCCCTGGGCTTGCCCCGGCGTGCTGGCGCTGCTGGCATCCATGCTCACTTCGACGCCAGCTCTCCGAAGCCTCCCGGCTGGGGCTCCCAGATCCAGGTGCCCGATCCTAGACGCCCCTGCTCTGGCGGTAGATCGTGAAGCCGATCGCGCCGCAGATCGAGGCCACGATCCAGAAGCGCAGGATGATCTTGGTCTCAGACCAGGCCTTGAGCTCGAAATGGTGGTGTATCGGCGCCATCAGGAAGACCCGCTTGCGGGTCGTCTGGAAGGAGATCACCTGGATCACGACCGACAGCGCCTCCACCACGAAGATCCCGCCCAGCAGTATCAGCAGCACCTCGGTCTTCGTCATCACAGCGAGCCCCGCGATCGCGCCGCCGAGACCGAGCGAGCCCGTGTCGCCCATGAAGATCGTGGCCGGGAACGCGTTGAACCACAGAAACCCGATGCAGGCCCCCACGAGACAGCCGGCGAGCATCGCCAGGTCGAAGTCGCCGGCGATGAACGTGATCCCCACGTAGGCGAGCAGCACGATCGCCGCGCAGCCGGCCGCGAGGCCGTCGAGGCCGTCGGTGAGGTTCACCCCGCTCGTCGTCCCTGCGACGACGAGGTAGATGACGACCGGGTAGAAGGGGCCGAGGTCGATGTGGTAGTCGACGAAGCGCAGCCACAGGGTCGGGGGCAGGTGCGCCTCGTGCGTGGCGATGAACCACAGCCCGAGCGAGATCGCGATCGTCACCCCCAGCTTCGTCCGCGCCCGCAGTCCCAGCGAGCGGCGCTTGACGAGCTTGGTGTAGTCGTCCGCGAAGCCGAGCAGCGCGCAGGCGATCGCCGCGCCGAACACCCCCACCGAGGTCCATTTGTAGTCGGTGAGGATCAGGAACGGGACGGCCACGGCGATGAAGATGATCACCCCGCCCATCGTCGGCGTACCGGCCTTCTGATGGTGGCCCTCCGGTCCGTCCTCGCGGATCTGCTGACCGAACTCACGCTTGCGCAGGAACTCGATGAACTTGGGGCTGAGAAAGATGCAGATCAGCAGCGCGGCGGTGCCCCCGAAGAGAATCTCGCCCATTCAGCGCCGCTCCGGCCCGGCGCTCGGCGCCAATGCGCGCGGCTCGCCGAGCGGGCCGGGCGTGGGCGCCCGATCGGCGGCGCCCAGGCTCGCGCTCACCCGCTCGAGGCCGACGCCGCGCGAGGCCTTCACGAGCACGGTGTCCCCGGGCTGCAACAGCCGCGGGAGCAGATCGGCGGCACCGGCCGCGTCCGGGACCGTGTGGGTCTCCCCGGCGAAGGTCCGGGCGATCTCGACGGCGAGCGGACCGACGCTCACCAGCAGATCGACGCCGACCTCGGCGGCGTAGCGGCCGATCTCACGGTGCAGGGCGGGCGCGGCCGGCCCGAGCTCGAGCATGTCGCCGAGCACCGCCACCCGGCGCGCGGGGGCGGTGGCGGCAAGCTCCTCGATGGCTGCGCGCATGGACATCGGGTTGGCGTTGTAGCAGTCGTCGATCAGGACGGTCCCGTCCCCCAGCTGCACGCGCTGCCCCCGCATGGCCGAGAAGCGCACCTCCAGGCGCCCCGCGGGCGTGTGTCCGAGCGCTCTGGCGGCGGCCACCGCCGCAAGCAGGTTGCGCCGGTTGTGCGCCTCGGCGAAGGAGGGCAACAGGGCGAGCCGCTCCTCCCCGTGAGCGATCACCACCGCCCCGTCGGGGCCCACCTCCAGCAGCGAGACCTCACCCTGCTCGCCAAAGCTGATGACCTCGAGATCGGAGCGCAGATGCGGCTCGAGCAGTGGCTCCCCCGCCGGAATGACCACGCTCGTCCCCGATGACATTCCCGCGATCAGCTCCGCCTTGGCGGCTGCGATCGCCTCGAGCGAGCCGAGCATCTCGAGATGGGCGGGGCCCACGTTGACGATCACCCCGACATCGGGCTCGGCGATGGCTGTCAGCTCGGCGATCTGCCCGCTGCCGCGCATGGCCATCTCGAGCACCACCACCTCGACGTCCCCCGGCGCCGCGAGCAGCGCCAGCGGCAGCCCGATCTCGGTGTTGAGGTTCTCAGGGCTGGCGGCGCTGCGCAGCCGCGCCGCCAGCAGCGCCGCGAGGATGTCCTTGGTGGAGGTCTTGCCGGTCGAGCCGGTGATCGCAACGACCTTGGCGCCGCGCGAGCGCAGCTCCAGGCGCCACGCGTGCGCGAGCGCCTGCATGCCCGCCAGCGGATCCCGGTGCACGAGCACCGCGCCGCCCATGCTCGCCGCTGCCGCGGCACCCGCTCCTCCGTGCTCGCTCGCCACCAGGACGCCCCAGGCGCCACTTGCGAGCGCCTGCGCGGCGTGGCTGCCACCATCGGTGCGCTCCCCCCGCAACCCCACGAACAGATCTCCCGGGCGCAGGACGCGGGAGTCGATGCTCACGCCTGTGGGGCCAGACAGGTTGGCGCGCGTGGACTGCGGCGCGAGCAGGCTCGCCCCGGCCGAATGGGCAACGCGCTCGGCGCTCCACTCCCTCATGAGCTGACGCTCGCCCGCCCGCCGGCCCGCGCGCGCCGCGCGCTCAGCGCCTCGCGCGCCACGGTGGCGTCGTCGAACGGGACCCTGTGCCCGTCGGCGAACTCCTGGCCCTGCTCGTGACCCTTGCCGGCGATCACCAGCACGTCGCCTGCCCGTCCAAGCGCGACGGCCGCGGCGATTGCCTCGCGCCGGTCGCAGATCGGACGGACGTGCGCCGTTTCCGCGTGAGGATCGCCCGGCTCGCTCCGGACGTGAGCCGCTCCAGCCATGATCTCCGCGATTATCGCCTCCGGATCCTCCGAGCGCGGGTTGTCGGAGGTGACGAGCACCTCGTCGGCCAGGCGCGCCGCGATCTCCCCCATCAGCGGTCGCTTGCCGCGATCGCGGTCCCCGCCTGCGCCGAACACGCAGATCACGCGGCCGCGGGCGCCGCCATCGAGGCTCGCGAGCTCGCCGGCCGCGCCGAGCACGTTCTCGAGCGAGTCGGGCGTGTGCGCGTAGTCGATCAGCACAGCGAAGTCCTGGCCCTCCTCGACCGGCTCGAAGCGCCCGGGCACGCGCACGCCGGCTTCGAGCGCCGGGACCATCACCTCGAGCTCGCCGCCGAGCGCGTGGGCGGCTGCGAGCGCGCCGAGGGCGTTTGCGACATTGAAGCGTCCGGGCATCGGCAGCATCACCTCGCGCTCGCCCTCGGGCGTGCGCAGCTGGAAGCGGCAGCCGTCGAAGCCGCAGCGCACATCGCTCGCGCTGTAGTCCGCGGGCGCGTCCAGCGCAAACGTGAGCGCGCCGTCCACTTCCCCGGCCAGGCGCCGCCCATACTCATCGCCCACGTTCACGACGCTCACCGCCGGGCGCTCCCCCTTCGCTCCCAGGAACAGGCGGCGCTTGGCGATGAAGTAGTCCTCCATCGAGTCGTGGAAATCGAGGTGATCCTGGGTCAGGTTCGTGAACACCGCCACCGAGAACGAGATCGCATCGGTACGTCCGAGCTCGAGCGCGTGCGAGGAGACCTCGATCGCGCAGGCTCGATCGCCGCCGTCGAGCATCGCCCGCAGGTCTGCCTGTAGGTCGATCGCCTCGGGAGTCGTGCGCTGGACCGTCCGCTCGCGTCCGGCGATCACGGACTTGACGGTGCCGAGCAGGCCGCACTGCAGGCCAGCGGCTTCGAGCAGCGCCCGCACCATGTAGGTGGTGGTGGTCTTGCCGTTGGTGCCGGTCACGCCCACCACCTTCAGCTCACGCGACGGGTGCCCGTAGAAGCACGCCGCCAGCGGCGCCATCGCGTCGCGCACCGAGGGGACGAGCAGTTCCGGAGCGTCCAAGCCGAGGCGGCGCTCGACGACCAGCGCGGCAGCGCCGCTGCGCAGCGCCGCGGGCGCGAACTCGTGCCCGTCGCTGCGGAGGCCGCTCACGCAGAAGAAGAGCTCGCCGGGTCGCACGCCCCGGCTGTCATATGCCAGGCCTGCGATCTCCGCGGCGGCGTCGGCGGGCGCGAGCTCGGCCGCGCCGCCCTCGGCCACGGCTGCGGCGAGCACGTCGAGTCTCATTCCTCAATTTCCCGCACAGGCATTGGTTGAGTCTAGTTTCCGCCCCCGCCGGAGCCGCCCGGAGCCCGTGACTAGCCGGGCGCGATGCCGAGATAGGACAGCGCGAAGCTCATGATCTGGCCGAAAGCCGGCGCCGCGACCGTCCCGCCGAAGATCGAGCCCGCCTGCGGTTCATCGACGACGACCGCGCACAGCAGCTTGGGATCGGAGGCCGGGGCGAAGCCGATGAACGAGGCCACATACGCGCTTTTCGAGTATTCGCCGGTGGCGGGGTCGATCTTGCTGGCCGTGCCCGTCTTGCCCGCGAGCTGGTAGCCGGGGATCGAGACCTCGCTGGCGGTACCGCCGGGAGCGAGCACACCCTCGAGCATGTGCCGCAGCGCCGCAGCCGCCGCGCTCGAGATGATCCGATGCCCCTGCGGCTCGGGCTGTGCACGGCCACCGATGGCGCCGATGACATGCGGTGGGCGCAGGATCCCGCCGTTGGCGATCGCCGAGTACGCCGTCGCCATCTGCATCGGGGTGACCAGCTCGCCCTGGCCGATCGGCAGGTTGCCCATCGAGGAGCCCGAGTAGTGGGCGAGCGGGAGCGTCACCCCCCTTTCCTCGCCCGAGAGATCCACGCCCGTGGGCGCTCCGAAGCCGAAGCGGTGCACCCAGCCGTTGAACGCGCTCGCCCCCTCCAGACCACCGATCTTGATCGCCCCGACGTTGCTCGAGCGCGCGAGGATCTCCGAGGTGGTGAGGGTTTCTTCGGGGTGTTCCGTGTCGTCGTGGATCGTGCGATCGGCCACCTGGATCTGGTCTGGGATGTTGAAGGGGGTTTCCGGCGTGATCAGACCCTGCTGGAGCGCACCCGAGACCGTCACCGCCTTGAACGTGGAGCCGGGTTCGTAGTCGAAGCCGACCGCGCGATCCTCGAGCGCCCCCGCCGGCGAGGCGCCGGGATCGTTGGGGTTGACCTGTGGCCAGTTGGCCACCGCCAGGATCGCCCCGCTGCGGGGGTCCATCACGATCGCGGTGGCGTCTTTCGGGCTGTACACCTTCGCCACGGCCCCCAGCACGTCTTCCGTGCGCTGCTGGATGTTGGCGTCGAGCGTCAGCGACAGCGAGGAGCCGGGGACCACAGCGTGGGTTTCCGTGATCGACACCGGCTGGCCGATCGCATCGCTGACCACGCGACGCTGACCCGAGCGCCCACGCAGCGTCGCATCACGCGCGTACTCCAGGCCGGCCAGACCCCTGCCTTCGGTGCCAACCACCCCGAGCACCTGCGCGGCCAGCGGGCCGCGCGGGTAGACGCGGCGCATCACCGGGGTCCCGGTCACGCCCGGGACCTTCAGCGCGAGGATCTCGGCGGCCCGGCTCGCCGGCACCCCGCGCGCGAGGTAGACGAACCCGCTGTGCTCTGAGAGCTTGCGCAGGACGCTGGCCTGGGACTGGCCCAACAGCGGCGCCAGGCGCTGCGCGGAGCCGAGCGCGTCGGTGATCAGGTAGGGATCCGCGGCGAGGTCGCGCGCCGGCTCGGAGACCGCCAGATCGATGCCATTGCGATCGGTGATCGCGCCGCGCAGCGCGGTCACCGTTTCGTTGGTCAGCTGCTGGTTGCTGGCGGCCCTGCGCAGCGTGCTGCCACGCACGACCCCGAGGTAGGCGGTACGTCCGGCCGCCAGGATGAGCAGGATGAAGAAGAGCCCGAAGATCGCCCCGATGCGTCGCTGGACGACGGCCACCGGCTAACCCCCGGGAGCCGCCTGGGTGCCCCCGGCGGGTGTCGCTTCGGAGGCTTGGCCGGCCGGCGTCGCGACCGCGGCCGCGGACGGGCTCGCCGCCGGTGTCGATTCGCTCGAGGATGGCGCGCTCGCGACGCTCGACGATGCGCCGCTGGTGGTGCTCGAGTTCGGGGGCTGAGCAGCCGGAGTGCTCGCTTCGCTCGAGGGCGAGCGTTCTCCGCCAGTGGACGATTCGGTCGAGGCCGCTTCGCCCGAGGAGGCTCCGGAGGAGGAGGCGCCGGATTCGCCGGCTGGCGCGCTCGCGGGGGACGAGCCCGTTTCGGTGCCCGTGGTCGAGCTGTGCACGGGGGCGGCGAGCGCGGCGGCGGCCTGCGCGGCGTCGGCACGCGGACGAGCGGTCAGGAAGCGCAGATCCCCCGGCGCCACCAGCTGCATACCCAGATGGGCAGCGGTCGCCTCGACGCGGTTGCCGGCCGCGAGTTCGGAGTTTTCGATGCTGAGCGTGGCGTTCTCGCGCTGCAGCAGCGCGCTGCGCTCGAGCGAGCGCCCGATCCCGGCGTTCAACTTGAGCAGCCCGAGCTGGAGCGTCACGATCCCGATCAGCGCGAACGCCACGAGCGCGATCCAGGTGCGGCCCCGAATCAGCCGGTCGAGCAGCCGGTGGCGCGAGACCCGCTGTACGCCGGCGAGCAGGCCGACGACAAGACCGTCGCGGGCGCCCGCATCGCGCCTGGGCGCCGTGACGGGCTCGCGGCGGGCCGGGCCGGATACGCGCCTTGGACCCGGGGCGCTCCTGAACGGGCGGCCGGGGACCACGGTGCGGGCGCGCAGGGCCGGAGCGCGCACGGCTTGAGCAGCGGCTGCGGGCGGGGTCACGCCGGCGCCTCCTCGTCGGTGAGCTTCCTTGCGGCGCGCAGGCGCGCCGAGGTGGCGCGTGGGTTCTCTGCGATCTCTTCGGCGCTGGGCACGATCGAGCGGCGCGTCAGCAGAGCGGCCTGCGGCTCGCGGCCACAGGCGCAGACCGGCAGGTCCGGGGGGCAGATGCAGCCGCGGGCGCGATCCGCGAGGAAGCGCTGCTCGCCCTCGATCCGCTCGATCTCGCCGCGGACGCGCGTCATCTCCTTCTCGACGTTGAGCACGTCCGCGAGCGGCAGGTCGCGCTTCGCGAGCTCCTCGAGCCGGCCCATCGTGACGCGAAGGTTCTCGAGCGCGAGCTCGTGATCGAACATCTCCTTCGACACGTCGGTCGCGAGCGTGCGCTTCGATTCGGTCGTGCCCAACGTGTCGATCCACGTCGCGAGCTCGGTCGTCTTCGCCGGCGGCATGCGGATCACGAGCGCGGCACTCGAAGCTCCAACCAGGTTCGTCGACACGACGCGCCCACCACCCGCGACCACCCGTTCGGTGATCGCCGAGACGGCCTTCGCGACGTCGTCGATCTGCATGTCCGTCCACATCTCGACGACGAGCTGTTCGGGCGGCGTTGCCTCGTTCGGCTTGATCGGCGACGCGGTGGCCGGCGCGGAGCTGCCGTCATCACCGCCGGAGAACAGTGA